>Ga0209624_10000613_pt1 | contig 31178 bp, 28 predicted proteins | sample JacPinW_OM2H0_O1_FD_188565 | JGI IMG/M metagenome (GOLD analysis project Ga0209624, IMG submission 188565) | Forest soil microbial communities from Algoma, Ontario, Canada - Jack Pine, Ontario site 1_JW_OM2H0_O1 (SPAdes) (version 2) | ecosystem: Environmental > Terrestrial > Soil > Boreal...
TCATCGATGTCGCCATGGTAGACGAGATAGCGTCCTTCGTCGGCGCCGCCGTACACCACCGCAAGGAAGTTCTGCTTGATGGCCTCGCCAAAAGCCTCCTCAATGTAGGGGCCGAGATAGGCATTGACAGGGTTCATCTTGAGCAGAACGACTTTGCCCTCGTTGAACATCTTGGTGATGACATCCATCGGCGGGATGGCGGCAATGTTTCCGGCGCCGAGTACCAGCACCACGCGGCCATCGTGGTCCGGCTGTTTGTAGAAGCGGGCACGGTCGCGCTCTAACGACTCCACTGTCACGCCAGCCTGCATGTGCACCTCGGCGGTGATGTTCTTGAACAGCATGCCGTCGATGGCATTGCCCGGAAACAGGCGCACCGACAGTCGGCCATCGATCGTTCGCCCGACAGGGCCGACGGGTGTGCTGCCGGAATGCTTGAGGGCGGCGAGCGACTCGCGGATCAGACGCAACTGGCGCACCACGCCCCACGGGCCGGTGGACCATTCTTCCGCTTCGTCCGGCGTGCCGAGTTTGATCCCCTTGGCTTCGCAGCCAGCCTGCACCATACGATTGGCCACCCGCAGGGAGCCCTGCTGCATGGCGTTCACGAGCACGATGCGCTGCTCGAGGGACAGCTTGGCGAAGGTCTTTGCACCCTCACGCAGTCGCGCGATGGCGGCAGCCATCTGGCTCTGGCTGGAAGATGGTGGTGCGTCCAGCGGGGGACTAGCCGCATAACTGCTAAATTCCCGCAGTTTCATGACAGCGCTCATGGTTTGATGCCTCCTCTTCGTCGTCACCGCGGGGTAAATCAGCAGTCCAGGACTCTGGACGAGGTGAAGCGGCGGGGGTAGTTTCTAACGGTAAGTAACGTCGGGGTTGAACTGCACCGCTGACAAGAAGCTCGGCCGAGAAGTCGCCGCCTGGAATGCACAATTGAGCAGCTTCGGGGCAGTTTATTTGGCACACTTGCTGCCTCAAAACGCCACCAGGCAGCACGCCCGCGCACCAGTAAGTCATTGTGTCTACAGGTGGCAGGGTGCGCGTGTTGGTGTGACGCTTGGACTTTATAATCCGCCGGTCGACGGTTCGATTCCGTCACGCCCCATTTAAAATCCTGTTAAAGCAGGCACTTAAGCGCGCTAGGCAGGTGGCACCTTTCTTTCGCGTTGCGAAACGGCTCAAGAAGAACGTGCTGCAAGTGTGGGTTCATTTCAGCTGCGCCAGGTAGGAAATGATGTCGGCGCGGGCCTGAACATCATCAATCTTGAAGAACATTTTTGTCCCGGGAACCAGGGCGCTCGGATTGGATAGCCAGCGGTCCAGCGTCGCCGGATCCCAGGTCAAGCCAGAATTCTTCAGAGCCAACGAATAATTGTAATCGGCAACGCTTCCCGCATGGCGCCCGACGACACCCCGGTGCTTCGGACCCAGATCGTTGTCGTCGATCGAATGGCACGTCTGGCACGCCTGATACAGGGTCTTCCCATGAGCCGGATCACCCGGTACTGGGGTCGTCACGGGCGCGTCCGTTGCTCCTGCGATGGTCGATGCGGCGGCGAACGCGCACGCCGCCAAGCAATTCATCAGTAAGGCTCGTTTCATAGAATCTTCCTCTGGCTCCGGGCTTCCCGGAGTTAGCCAATCGTTGTATCGGTGATCGTCAATGAGCGGGGATGTTTTACAACCGAGGCGCTGGAGATCCCCAACATCTTGGACAATTCATCCGCCGGCACCGTGAGCGGTCCGGGACCGCTGCCCACCCCTGCGACCGGCTGCGGATAGGCGGTCGAGCGAGCGGTGTGGAAGGTGATGTGACCTTCGACCTTTTGCACGATTTGATGGATGTGGCCGTTCAGTACCGTAACGGACCCGAACCGACGCAGGTATTCCATGAGCTCATCCGCGTCCCCGGTTCCCCAGCCCCAGGGCTCATAGATCGTCCAGAGCGGCATGTGCGCAAACACCACAATCGGCGTGCTGGAGGAGCGGCCTTTGAGGTCCGCCGCCACCCAGGCGAGCTGTTCGGCGCCCAGGGTGCCGAGACCCCCTGCCTTGAACTGCAATACGTTGATCAGCGCGATGAAGTGCACGCCGGCGTGATCAAAGCTGTAATAGCCCTTGTTGGCCGACGCCTTGCCGAAGCGGTTGAAATATTCGCTCACCGTCGGATCGGTGGTGTCGTGCTCGCCCGGTACCGTGTGTAGCTCGCTGGTACGCAAACGCGAGAGCATCTGCTGTGCCAGATCAAATTCCGCGGGCTTGGATAGGTGGGTGATGTCGCCGGTGTGGATGATGAGGGCCGGCTGCTCGGCCATCCCGTTCACGATATCAATGGTCTGGGTGAGGGTTCCGTTGACATCCGGATTCGCCTCCTTATTGAAGCCGATGTGGGTGTCGCTGATTTGCACGAACAGCGGCTTGCCTAGCCTTGCGGTCCCTAGCTTGTCATCAGCCGCCATGGCCAGATCCACCGGCGCAAAGACGCCCCCTGCAAGCACGAAAAGTGTGCCGGCCCCGCCATAGGCCATGCATTTGAGCGCGTTGCGACGCGAAAGCAGTATTTTATCGTCCGACACGGCCCTCTCCTGAAGTGGTGGTTCAGGAGAGAAGACTTCGGTTCGGGTGGTTTTATTCCCGGGTGCAGGTCAACTTTGTATTAGCGAGTATCCTCGCCGCCCAGGCCCTGCAACAGCCGCACGAGTCCGAGCAGTTCATCCCAACCGGTATCCGAGACGGCGCAATACTGCAGATCGCCCGCCTTCCAAAAGGCGAAGTGATAACCATTCCGAGTCAGCTTACCCGGCAAGGATCGCTGTGTGGCGGCCCAGCTGAACACGTTGATAACGTGCGCGCCGTGCCGGTAGACGACTACGGCGGCGCGTTGATGCTCCAGGTAGTCGACACGCCCACCGACGAGTTTATAGCCCTGTGGCTCGAAGTCGGCGACGAGCGGTGAAACATCGGTGTGGCCGGCAAACCACGGCTTCACGGTATGCTTGTCGGTGGATACGACGTCGATCAAATGCGTCGACAATAACGAATTCACATGGGCCGCCAACACCTCGTCAACCACGGGCGTCGTGAGCTGCGGCGAAAGTAACAAAAACGCAAGTGTCGCTGCGACCGCAGCCATACCCAAACCGCTGATGGCGCCCAGCCAAAACGGTCGCGTGCGCCAGGTGGAACGACCGCGGCGCTGCGGCGTGTCGATCGAGTGTTCCTCATTGAGGGCTTGCACGACCCGAGCGCGTAGTGCGGGCGGGATCGGGGTATAGGGCAGGTCCCGGCGCAGCGCGATGCGTAGCTGTTCGAGACTCCGATGCAGGGTGCGGCACTCGGCGCAGCCCTCCATGTGCCGCTCAATGTCGGCGGCGGTCACCGCGTCGGCTTCACGGTCAAAATGGGCCTGCACGCGCAGGGAGTCAGGGCACTGCATGGGGCTCTCCCTTGGCCTGTAGCAACCAGTGTTCCTTCAGCACCGTTCGTGCGCGCGCCAGGCGCGACATCACGGTCCCGATCGGCAGGCTGGTCACCGTGGCGATCTCGCGATAACGCATGTCCTCGATTTCCCTCAAGATTAAGACCTCGCGATAGTCATCGGGCAGTCCCGCTATGAGTCTCTCGAGCGTGTGCTCTTCGTCGCGGCGAATCGAGGCGCTTTCCGGATCGGGCGCGCTTGCGATCAGGGTGTGTCCGTCCTGCGCATCGTGTTCCTCCGGTAGCGGGACATGGGCTCGTCGCTGCTGCTGCTTGAGCGCCGTCGAATGACAATTCCTGACGATCGTTAGCAGCCAGGCCTTCACATCGGAGCCTCGCAGGGCCTCAAAGCCCCGATAGGCGCGCAGGATGGCCTCTTGCACGACGTCATCCGCATCGTCGGGTGAACGCGCGAGCCAACTGGCAAAGCGGTAGGCGGCGTCCAGATGCGGTAACACCTGCGCTTCGAAGCGACGACGGCTGTCATCCATGGATCAGATCGCACACTGCATTCACTGTGTCCAACCAGCCTGCACCACAGCTATAAGACTCCCGGCGCGTCCGATTTATTCCCGCAATCTGTAAAGTCCAACGGTTAGGGATCCTTGCGATCGCAAAGCTCAATCAGGATCGAATGTCGGCCCGTAGGTCAGACTCAGTGAGGCGCTACCCAGAAATTGGTAGCGCCTACACTTGTTGTGGCTCCCACAGCGTCTTGCCGCAGCGTTCGAATCCCTGCACCAGATTATTGTCATCTGAATCTGAGTTTAATCGGCGTACTGCGGCATACGATCCCGCTCGCGAAGCGCGTTCTCCCTCTCTACGGCCGGGCGTCTGATTTCGTATAGGCCGTTCTGCGTGAGCAGGAAGGTTGTGCCCGTGTCGTGCTTCGTAAGTACCTCGCGAACCTCCTTGACATCAAATACATGATTCGACTCACCTAAACTCGCGGTGTCGACGACCTGAACGTCTCGAGTCGATCGCGCATTTGAATCGGCCTGACTGGTAACGGTGAATCCATCATCGCCCAGAGGCATGGTCGTGCCCTGCAATGTCAGCCCTTGAACCTTCGTGAGCGTCGGAACGTTGACCTTATGCAGATCTAAAACCGCGCTTCCCTCGCCTTGCCGGAACCGAACAACTTCTGCTCGGTCTCCGAGCGTGGAAACAAAGTCGAACGGTCCAGGAGCGTCAAGCTGCACCGAGCCCTCGCCTTTCATATGGCGTGGATCAGTTACATCAAAGATGGCCAGGCGGGCACCTTGGTTCTGTTCGATATAAAGAAGCGTCCTGCCGTCAATTGTACCGTGGAGCAGCATCGCCTCGCCTGTCTGCCGCGCTAATTCGGGGAGATCGGTCGGTGGCACCACAATGAGATTGTTGGAGGGCCATGCGTAAGCGGCTGGAGCCGCAACGGTCCCAGTTGCAACAATGGCGATGACCGCTCGGCGTAGAAGCTTCGAAAGACTACCAGCCATATTTTCTTTCATGGCACTTTCTCCTTAAAACTGTCGTTAAGTGTTGCAGCCCGCATGCGATGTTCGAATGGCTCGCCTCTCGCGGGCCGCTCGATCGCTGCTTGGCTTTGTCAGCTTGTAAGACTGCTGAACTGCGTTTTTTATTCCCAGGGCGTGCTCGACGAGTCATCCAGGCGACGAATTTTCGGAGAGGCCGCAACCGCGGCCTACCGTGTCCGGGGGAAGCCCTGACGTCGGCGGTAGAACTGAACACGGCAGGGCCGGCGTGAGCTCGAGAGGGAACGGCCAGTCGGCGGATTTTGTGCTCATTCGGGAATAAACCTGTCCCGTCGAAAGTCTTCGGCTCCATTGAACGTCATTTCGACGTCATGGAGAGTACCAATGCATCTGCGTCGTCCCATCCCAAATAGTGTGTCGGCTTCTTTATCGCTCGGACTCCTCGGTGCCCTGACACTGGCCGCCTGCGGCGGCGGCGGTGGCGCTACTAGCAGCGCCAGCACCAGTAGCAGTCAGATGGCGTCACAAACGAGCACCGGATTTGCCGATACCGCATTGGTGTCGAACGGAGTTGGGGTTGTCGCGACAACCACCACCATTGACGCCAACTTATCCAATCCCTGGGGTGTGGCGTTAGCGCCAGGCCTGCCCTTCTAGATCGCCGACAACAACAGCAACCTTTCGACCCTTTACAGTGGCACCGGCGCGCTTGAGACCAACAGCATCACCGGCAGCAACGATGTTGGGATTGCGATTCCGGCCTCTGCCGCCGGCGTGCCTGCCAACCCTACCGGCCAGGTCTACAACGGCACCGGCGGCTTCCTCATTCCTACGAGCGCGGGTAAAGAGACCGCTCTGTTCATCTTCGACGGCGAGGGTGGCACCATCTCAGCCTGGGCCAGTGGCAGCGGCGCGACCGCAGTCACCGCGTACGACGACGGCGTGGCGAACGGCACCAATCACGGGGTATACAAAGGGTTAGCACTGGGTACCGCCAACGGCGCAAATTTTCTCTATGCGACCGACCTGCACAACAACAAGGTTGACGTGTTCGACACGAATTTCACCAAGCCGGCTGCCATGCAGGGGAAATTCGTTGACCCCACGATGCCAGCAGGCTTTGTGCCCTTCGGCATCGTGGCTCTGAATGGTCAGCTATATGTCAGCTACGCGAAGCAGGATGCCGCGAAGCATGACGAAACAGTGGGCGCGGGCCTGGGTTACGTTGACGTATTCGACTTCAGTGGCAGTTTCGTCAGCCGATTTGCATTGGCCGGCGCGCTCAATGCGCCCTGGGGAATGGCGGTCGCAGCTGCGGGATTCGGCTCGCTGGCAGGGGACCTGCTGATCGGCAACTTTGGCGATGGCAAGATAAACATCTTTGCTCCAAAAGGCACCGAATTGGCAACGTCCATGGGTCCGCTCACGGTCACCAACGGTGGGACCTTCGCCGTGCCGGGCCTGTGGTCCGTAGTGTTTGGCAACGGTGACTCCGACAAGCCCCAGACGACGCTCTTCTACACCGCCGGGTTCGCCAATCAGACGGATGGAGTCTTCGGCAGTATCTCAATCACGACGAGTTCGACGACTCCTCCCTCGCCTGGATACTGAGCGAGGAGCGGGGAACTCGCGCGTCAACCAGAGCAACGTCTCGCGACGGTGGACAAGCGTTTGGGAACTTAGCGAGCCGCGAAGCTCGTGTGGGGGCGGCCTCGCGCCGGGTGCGAGCCCAAACCTGCCATAGAACCGCCAGCGACATGGCTAACTATTCTGAAAGGACAACTCAATGAATGACCCTTCGTTCTTTTACTACGGCATGGTCTGCTTTTCCCTGACCCTGCTTGGCCTTCTGCTGACGGTCCTCGAGTTTCGGCAAGTATATCGCCGGGCAAGAACCCGATCGATCTGACGCGACAATCTGGACAACGAAAATGCAGCATGTGACTGGCGGCGATCGCGGTCGACCTGCCAGGCTTCGGTTTTTACGAAAGTCGCGCTGAACTGATGTCGGTGGAGCGAGCGCGTCAAGCGCTCGGTATCCACGTATGTTCGCGAGGGATTCGCAACGCTGAAATCGCAAGTTTAGTTTGCCTGCCTGGCCGACTTGCCGTTCTCCTGAGAGACCTGTTGGCTGTCTAGGAGAGCGTGCAACCGGCAACGTCAGTGCGCGAGCAGAGGCCGGAGAATCTCAGGGAGCACAGGCGGAGCGGAAAATCAGTGTTGAAATCAGGATCGCTCGGGGAGACCTCATAGTACGTAGCCGTGAGCGTGTCGACCGCGTGCGCTTACACGGCAAGCAGTAACAGTATTGGAGATGCAGGGGTCAGGGCGGCTAGCTTGTAGCATTTCATTGAACACCTGCCTGTTAGAGCGCCGAATGCGGTAGCAAGGCAAGCATCATTATATCAGGCGTTTAGCTGCTCGGTCGCGTGGTGGCACCTGTAAGATTGTTCGACAAACAGTGATCGTACGATCGTCATCAGCCAGGGCTACGCCTCCCATTGGGTCGTGCTCCTGTAACGCCTAAGATCGCGGAGCATGGGGCTCGCCGGTGTGGTTGGCCCGGGAAGAAACGCTTCTGGAACACCCGCCTCACAGGAGAGCAACAGCGCCAGCTGCACGGCGCACAAAGGGTGCTGGGGATGCAGTGCGGCACGAACTCGTATTAGTCGCGATGGGTGCAAGCGAGCTGAGCGCTTGACTTGGCTATCCCCAAGCAGCGCACGTCCCGGAGGACATGTCGCCGCAGCACAATAATGCGATATGCCGAGAGGCACCCCGCAGGGACACGCGCTCGCCATTTTTGATAACTAGGTTATAGATGGAGGCGCTATTGTCCGGACTGTTCGTGCACCACGCGCCGATGCACGCCGTCAGTGCCCGTGAGCGAGCCAAACCCGCCTGCAGGCGCGGTTCAGGGGTTAGGCATAACGCCCGAACGCTATCGCTATGTACGATATCGCACGGATGGCGACCTCCGAGTCCGCTGACTTTTACGAGCCGACCGAGCGCGCAGGTCCTCGCCAGAATGAATAGCCGCCCGGGATCGCATTGCCGCGTCGCACGCCTATGAGACCGATGGGTGATGGCATGCCAACAGTACGTTGGCGCACAGACCACCCTCATGTGACGTTGCTATAAAGAGCATGCGCAAAGTCGTTCAGCGTTTTTGCGCATTCAGTGCGCAGGAACCGCTCTCAATTTCCCCTACTGCAGTCCTCGGAGCTTAAAATCATGTTCAAGAACTGGCGCATCTCGGTGCTACCGGCTTTGCTGTTATTGGCCGTACCCGCCACGAGCATGGCGCAAGTGGGAATCAATGTTTCAGTAAATCTAGCGCCCCCGGAGCTTCCGGTTTATGAACAGCCGCCGATTCCTGCTGTTGGCTACCTCTGGACACCGGGCTACTGGGCCTGGGGTGACGACATACAGGATTACTACTGGGTACCGGGCACGTGGGTACTCGTTCCGCAGGCGGGATTCCTTTGGACTCCCGGGTATTGGGGCAGCAATGGCGGCGCCTTTGTATGGAATGAGGGCTACTGGGGCACCCAGATCGGCTTCTATGGTGGCGTGAATTACGGCTTCGGGTACGGCGGCGTCGGCTTTGAGGGCGGCTATTGGCAGGGCGGACAACTGTTCTATAACCGCTCGGTGGTGAATGTCGGCACGACGAATATCACCAATGTCTACAACAAGACAGTCATCAACAACGTCACCGTCACTCGAGTGAGCTACAACGGCGGTAGTGGCGGCGTTCAAGCCCAACCGACCCCAGGCGAGTTGGCCGCCGCGCACGCGCAGCACCTTCCCCCCACAGCGGCCCAGAACCAGCAAGTGCAAGTCGCCCGCAGCAATCCCGTCTTACGCGCCAGTGCGAACCACGGCAAGCCGCCGATCGTTGCGACGCAAAAACCGGGCGTGTTCTCTGGCCCCGGGGTGGTCGCAGCGAAGGTTGGCGGTAAGGTGAGCGCGCCGGTGGCAGAACACAAGCCCGCGCCGGTGGCAGAACACAAGCCTGCGCCGGTGGCAGAGCACAAGCCCGCGCCGGTGGCAGAGCACAAGCCCGCGCCGGTGGCAGAGCACAAGCCCGCGCCGGTGGCAGAACACAAGCCCGCACCGGTGGCAGAACACAAGCCCGCACCGGTGGCAGAGCACAAGCCCGCGCCGGTGGCAGAATACAAGCCCGCACCGGTGACAGAACACAAGCCCGCACCGGTGGCAGAGCACAAGCCTGCGCCGGTGGCAGAACACAAGCCCGCGCCGGTGGCAGAACACAAGCCTGCGCCGGAAGAACACAAGCCCGAGGGCGCAGAACACCCTCAGGGGTAACCACGGGGTGTTCTGGCTTAGCGCGCGCGGGCGTGCAGGTCGGAGTGCAATGGAGGGATTTGTCAGCGAAGTGAGATAGTGCAACGAGGGTTCCCCGTAGAAGTGATCTACGACGGCGATGCTCAGGAATGCGTGGCTGCGTGGGTGTGGATCTTGTCGGTCGAGGGACTAGCGACGGAGCGCTGAGTACCTGACATGGTTTGCGAACCTTTGGCACATACATGGACTCCCCCTGCGTTGCAAGGGCGTGTCCGCTTCTGGGATCAGGATCGGACTGCGTCCACATATATCCGGCCTCTGGTGCACCGGTCGGTGCGGGCCCTGATGACATTCGCTCGCAGGATCCTCATAACTAACTCGGCGTCAAGCGCCCCTGTGCCAATCCGGTTTAACCTGCGGCGGTCTGACCTGCTTGGGGTGAGACTTGGACTTTAATCCGCTGGTTCGATTCCCTCGCGCGCCCGTCATGCACCTGCCGCGTCATCGCGGCACGACCGGCAAGTGCTGCTTAGCGCGTGGCGCGACTTTCCCACTAGCCTTTCAGTCCGGGATGGGCGCGCCACTGGGCATTCGAACCGGCTGCCTGCCGCGTGCAAGTCCATGCACGTCTAAGCCGAAGTTTTCACCGTAAACTGCCGTAAAAGTGTCCTGACCTGCCGGCGAGCCTCGAGCTCCGGATCGTGTGGGCGTCGCCCTCTTTGTGCGACATCATCGTGGCATGGAGCTGACGGAGGGTGGCCAGCGGCTGTTGAGTCACGTATCGGGCCTCATCCGCCAGCTCGAGCAGGCGTACGACGACGTACGTTCTTCCGACGCGCACATCTCTGGCGAGGTCGTGTTCGGAATCGTTCCGACCGTGAGCTACATTCTTGCCGCACCGCTCGTTCGTCGCGCAGCAAAGCAGTTTCCAGCGCTTGCTGCCCGAGGCGAAAGGCTCGAAACAGAATGACGTAAAGTCACGGAGCGATGGGGAGTCGTGAAAATAAGGGGATGGAACTCGCTCAGCGCTCACCGAAGGACAATTAGACATGACTGCAATCACATCAGAAAAAAGCAAACTCGGATTTATCGGCATCGGCTACATGGGTCGGCCGATTGCGCAGAGGTTACTTCAAGCCGGCTTCAGGCTGACCGCCTACGACCGGCACCGCACGAAGGCGGAGGAGCTAATTCAATATGGCGGCACAGTCGCGGAGAGCGTTGCGGAGCTTTCCTTCAGTTGCGAAGTCGTGTTGACGTGCCTTGCGAGCGATGAAGCGGTTCTGAACTTCTACAAGGGAAAGGATGGAGCGTTTGCCAACGCACATCGCGGGTCGCTGGTCATCGACCTGAGCACAGTGAACCCGCAGACCTCGCAGGCGCCAGGGCTGTACGGTGCGGCCAGGAACAAACCGACGGAGATTTCCGATAGTGTTTCATGCACGCTCGAGATGTTCGGACACACAGGGCCCCATCGGTTTGAGGGCGGCTCGACAGTAGTTGCGGCACGTCGCAGCGCCAGAGACCAGACGCTGGTATCAACCAGGAGACTCAACTGCGTGAGCGCTCCGACTTGTAGTCATAACTCTGATCCCACTCGAGCTTACCCATTAGATCCAACAAGCGCTTCTGCTTGCGCCGGGCAATGAATTCCTGCAGCGCTTTGGTGACGGCGGCTTTTTTTGTCCGCTCGCCGCTGACTTCGAGCGCGCGCTCGAGAAGATCAGGATCGATCGAGAGATTGGTCGCCACGTGTGAACCTCCACACACGAGTCTACACAACATGCGGGCAGATTATTTGGCACATTTTTGGCACACTTGCTGCCTCAAAACCCCACCAAGCAGCACGCCCGCGCACCACTAAGTCATTGTGTCTACAGGTGGTAGGGTGTGCGTGTTGGTGGGACGCTTGGACTTTTAAGGATCCGGCTGATCGCATTAGGTGCGCGCCGCGCGCCCTGTGAATCAGTTTCATCTCCAAAGGTGCTATCGGGCGATCGCAGGGCTCGCCCGGTCTTTTTCGCGCTTTGCCTACTAACCCCGAATGCAGCGATTTCCATCCGCACGTTGCTTCGTGTTCGCGTACCGCTGCTCCCTAGGACGGCCTTTTGTGACTGTGGTTCATTTTTTTCTTCGCTTAGCGAGGCATGCGACTGGGTTCGGGCAGCTCCTATGCATTCGCCGTGAGGCCCGACGTCTCAGATGTTTAATAGCGGATCGCATGATTCGACCAAATTCGACGGAAGTCATCCCCGTAATTGGGTCTAAATCCCGCCTATTCTGCAGAAAGGCCTCGCGGGCCAATTCGCGCGTCCGGAGCGCTCGAGGGTGCCCGGGAGAGGACTCGAACCTTGAGGAGTTTTGTAACACATTCAAAGCGTTAGAAAATCACCGCCAAAAATTACCCGCTAAATTGCCCGCTACCCGATGCGTGCTTTAACGTGAGTTTTCGTTCGGGTCGTAGCGGGTAACAACAAATCATCCCGCGCGGTTCACTGCCGTTCGTCCGAGTCCGTTTCTCTGCCTCTAGCGCCCACACCGCGTCGGTGCGCTTAGAAATGGAATGCGATGTCGGCGCCGACTTCCCATCCTGTGATGTTTGGGCCCCAAAGGTAGGATGCACCGATTCCGATCCACTGAAATTTCCAGAGCTGGTTGAGGTAATCGAGCACCAGACGCCCATGGATCTCGTTGATGTGCTGCGTTTCGAGGCCGACCTTGAGTCCGCCGAAAAGGTCGGTCTGGCTGAAATATCCGCCCGCGTGCAGTTCATGGCCAAAAAGCCCGCTCCCTAGCGGCACGTCCAAATCGATCTTGGTGTCGAGCGATCCCGAGTTTCCATTCAGGCTCACACCTGCATTCGAGCTCTTGAAGCTTTGGGTGTGAAAATAAGTCGGATCCGAACTCAGTGTGACGACCAAGCGCTCCCACTTCACCACGTACTGCAGGTCAAGGGCGGGCCGGAGCGTCCATGTGTCCACGTTCCAGTCGACCAGGCCGGGTCGAGTCGCATGCTGCGGATTAAACCGCGTGATGGAACTGTCAGCGGCATATTCATTGGAGGTGTGCCCGTACATTCCCATCAGGGTTGGGGTCAGACTGAAGCGTTCGCTGAGCCAAAAGCGCGCCCCCCCGCCGAACTGCATCGAGAAATTCCTGAACGTACTCACGTCCCCATCGAGCGGCACGGGAATGTGGTTCGTGCTATCGAGATAACCCATATTGCCTTGCAACCGGGGTTGCCACGCGATAGGCAGACCCCCCAGTGGTCGCGGATCGCCGACGTCGCCGTCACCGCCGAACTTAGTCACGCGCAGTGACGTGTCCCTGCCGGGACCAGGCTGAAGCGGACTGAGACTGGTGAAGCTGAAGCTACCGCCCGGAAGTCCAAAGTCACCTCCGAGGATTGTCAGCGCTTCAATGCGGTTGCTGACGACTCTTCGGGCTTGGCTCGTCTCCTCAGTTGTGAGCTGGCCGGCTGCGATGCGTGGTAGCAGGCCCAGCACCGACGTGATGGTAAGCAGCCAGGAACGCACCATTTGGGTTGGTTGCGACTCCATTCATGGGGCCAACGTCGCGGCAAGACCAGCGAGGACGATCAACGCAGCGACGATCCCTAGAACGACGCCGAAGTTGCGATTGCTGTGGGTCATTACATACTCCAATCACCAGTTCGCCCTAGCGCAGCGTTTCGCATGCCAATTCTCTGGATCTGCATGCGGACTCCGTGAGTAACTGATGAGTTGGTAGATAGGACTATTCCGAACACCGCGGCTTCGAGAGTTGGGTTACGTGCCGCAACTCGCAGATGCTTGCAGCCGAGATTCCGGCTCTGGTTGCGAGCGTCTCGGCCCGTCACCCGTAAAGATCCATCGCAAAGAGTGCGACGATTGAAAGGACTGCGACCGCCAGAAGTACTATCTGCAGGCGATCAATTCCATTAGCACCCATGATGAGAACTCCTCGATTGGTATCACTTCGTCAGAAATTGATCGTTGGGTGCGGCAAATCGCGGTTCGGCCGGTTGAGAGAGCCGCAAAACGTGTGGCTCGCCTGTTCGCGCCGGGTATCGGAGGCGCAGCGCCGGCCGTCCGGGCGCTGCCGCCACATTGCTCCGGGTCGCGGACCCTGTTTCCCGGCTACCGGGCCAGCAATCACACGCGAGGCCCGCGTGTCCAAGGCCAAGCGTCGTGTCCTCTTTGGGCGCCCTGACTTCGTCTTCGGGTGCCAGTTGCGGGTGCATGTCATTTCGAATCGAGTTTGCCATGGCGGTCACCTTGCCCCGTCTAGTTCGTGTCATGTCCGGATGCGAATCGTTACGCCCTATACACGCGCAATTCCTGTGAGAAGGCTGCGCAATTGTCTTTTCCCGCGCTTGCCACACCTGCGTTGAGGTCAACAGCAGCGAAGCCGCACACCATCCATCGCGCCCTGTTGAGCGAAAAGAGGGCCGGCAACCGATGTTGCCGGCCGAGGTGTGCGTGCCGCGCCGCGGGGGGGTCGGCGGGCAGCACGCGAGACGCCCACGCCCATGAAAGCTTCTGCGAACCGCTACGGTGCAGCGGCGCCACCGGAGCCGCCGTCAGCCTGCGCCTCACTTCACCGCACACGCGGAATACGCGGTGCAACCCGGACAGCAGGCGCTCCACCTGTGGACTGCGGTGTTTACCGTGTACACACCACTCGCTGAGGTGCTCACAGTTGTTGCTCAATAGGCGGTAGTGGTTCTCTCCCAGGCGCGACCGCGCGCGCCGAACAATTTCTTCACACCGTAGAGCATCGCGCCCAGCTGGTCTGACCCACACCGGGTGTCCGTGAGCGAAACTTGAGAGAGGAACCTCTTCCACCGGGCCGCGGTGCGAGTGATATGCGAAGGCGGCATAGTGAACGACGGTTCCCGCACCCACGTAGACACCATGGTGTGCATAGCCGAACCGCGGCGTAATGAGGTGTGCGCCCAGCGGCGGTTCCTCGTTTGCGGCCAACCGACGATCATCGCCCCATAGTCCACAAGCACTGTGGTTGTTTGATCTCGGGACGCTATCATTGCGGCTGCTCCTGAGCTGCACATACCGATCAACGAAACCCACCTTTGACGACACAAACATGTACCTAAGGCGTGCCGCTCAGTAGTCGCAAGCGGCACTACTCGAGAGGGCGGACACGCGGGCCGTCGGACTCCGCAACGACCCCCTCTCCCGGTCTTCAATCTCGCCCCACCGCATTCGGCGCCACGCAAAGGGTGTTTCCCCCACCATGCGCCGGAACACGCGAGTAAAGTGCGATTGATCGCTCAGACCACAGCGCAGTGCGATCGCGCATAGTGGTTCACGAGTCGTGAGCATCAGACTCTGGCTCACCTCTATGCGCCTGCGCGTGAGGTAATCGTGAGCAGACGTTCCAAATGTGCAGCGGAAGGTACGGCTGAAGTGACTCTCACTCAGATTCAGCAGCTCTGCCAGCTCTTCAATGCGAATCGTTCCGGTGAGATGCGCGTCGATGTATGCCATCAGCCGGCGCTTCTGCCAGCCCGGCAGGCCGCCGCGTACCATTTCGCGTGCGCCGCCGTCAGGCGACGACAGGTTCCTCGGTATCGTGCTGGGTTCTCCGCGAAGGAGTGCTATCGCGCGTGAAATATAGGCTTTGGCAGCCTCGCAGTTGCCGTCGCGCGCCAACCGTGCGGCCTCTAGGAGGCGTGCGGCCACGGCTGAGCAGTCGCCAAAGTTGTCGTCGTCGTGGATTGCAGCAGCAGGGCGTAGTGCGCTCATGGTAACTGGCTCCGCTTGTCCTGGGGGCGCTTGGCGGTATTAGCGCCTTCGCTCAACAGTGCATATCGCTCGGGGTGTATGTTTGCCGATCCGCTAATAACCTCTCAATTCACCGCGCGGTTAAAAGGATCGTGTTGTGGTTGGCACAAGTGAGCTTTGGTTTACTCTGCGTAAACGCGCGCATGAGCAGGGTGCGAGGAGGCCCTGGCGCGATCGGGTTCGCGAGGGGGGCTCTGTCAGGCTGGATGCCGCGAAGTCTGGTGCGGCAGTGAAAGTCGGCTACGGAAGTTGTCGGCGCTATGGCAGCAGCTTGAGTTTGTCCACTGCTCGGCACAGCTCTGCGACCGATGCGAGCCTCATCTTCCGCATCATGTTGCAGCGATGGACCTTGACGGTGCTCTCGCTGATGCCTAGATCGCCGGCAATCTGCTTGTTCAGCTGGCCCTTTGCAACCTCAGTCAGTACGCTGAGCTCACGCGCCGTCAGGGCCTCGATGCGTGCTCGGAGTCCACCCAGAGATTCATTTTCCTTGCGCCGGGCAGTGTCGCGAGCGAGGCCGATATAAACGGCGTCGAGAAGGTCCTGGTCTCGGAACGGCTTCGTGAGAAACTCGATGGCGCCCCTTTTCATCGCCTGCACGCTCATCGGAATATCGCCGTGTCCCGTGATGAAGATAATCGGAAGTTCGGCGTTCGCTGCAGCGAGATCACGCTGGAAATCGAGGCCACTCTGCCCCGGCAATCTTACGTCGAGAATCAGACACGTTGGACAATCAGGCGGCTCAGATTCGAGATACTCCGCGACAGAGGCGAATAAGCGGGAATTGAGCCCGACGGACCGGAGGAGTCGCGCCATCGAGGCCCGAAACGCCGAATCGTCGTCAACGATCGCTACCGAGGACGTCGGGTCAGGCACCGCTTGTTCTGCTGCTCTTGGGTCCACGGGAACTGCTCCTCCGCATGGCAGGTGGGCGTGCTGTTCCTCACCAGCGAGTCTAGATCCGAAATGTCTTCCCGAACAGGGGTCGGTCTATATCCCGTGGGCCAACTGAGCTTAACCAAGGTTTATTGCGCTGTTTCATGGCGCTAGGAATGTTGTCCCGCGGCTTCCACAATCAGCTTTGCGATCACTTCGGGCTGAGAGATGAGCGAAACATGGCTCGCTTTCACCTCTATGGTTCTCGCGCCCATACGCTTGGCCATGAAACGTTGAAGGTCCGGATTGATGGTCCTGTCTTCAGTGGAGATTGCATAGAAGCTCGGCTTCGTCCGCCAGGCTGCCTGTGTGGCCTTGCCCGCGAGCAGGGACTTCTGGAACGGCTCCTGGACCGCGTACAGGACCCGCGCCTTTTCTTGCGGTACATCGCCCGCAAAGTCGCGAAGGAAAGCCTCCTCGCTCAACCGACCTTCTTCACCATCGAAGAGGATCCCCGCGGACGCGGGCGGTGTTGGAAACTTCTTCGCCAGCGCCGAGTAATCCTCGTTCGCATCGGGCGCACGAGCCGCAACGTAGACCAGGGCCGAGACGTTCGCGTGCGCGCCGGCTTGGGTCACGATCATTCCCGAGAACGAATGGCCGGCGAGCACCGTGGGACCGTCCTGACGACTGAGCGCCCGCTCGGCCGAGCCCACGGCCTCCTCGAGCGTCGTGAGCGGATTCTGTACCGAGGTGACATTGAGGCCCGCCCTCTGCAAACGAGCGATTACTTCGCTCCAGCAGGACCCGTCGGCAAACAGGCCGTGGACGAGCACGACATTGCGCGCCTTGACCGGTGGCGATGTCACCGCCATTCCGCGTGTCGTGATCAGGGAGGCGGCCGCACTGGCAGCCACGGCGATGGAAAAATCACGTCTGCTGATCATTGCGTTCTCCTGATTCGAGGACTCATTGAGCGCTCTCCCAGCCGCCGCCGAGCGCGAGGAACACCGCGACCTGATCGGTGGAAATGCCGGCCTCGAGCTGCGCCAGGGACTGCTCCGCGGCGGCGAGTGTGCGTTGCGCATCGATCACGTCGAGCGCAGTGGCACGCCCCGCAACCTGAAGCCGCGCCGCGTCGCGCTCAGTTCTTGCGGCATCTTCACGCGCGGCCTTGAGGCTTTCTTCTCGGCGCAGGTCGTGCACATATACGTTGAGGGCCGACTCGGTATCGGCGAGAGCGCTGAGGACAGTACCGTCGAAGTGCGCGAGAGCCATCTTGGCCGAGGCATTCGCTGCGGCGATCCGAGCCCGAGCAACGCTCTGGTTGGCCTGCCAGCTGAGAATCGAGCCGACCTGCCAGGAATTGGTGGGTGAGGTGAATGCGGTGTCCACTGTGCCGATCGAGCCGGCACCGACTCCGATCGAGATGTCGGGATAGAGCTGCGCGGTCGCCACGCCGATCTCGGCTGTTGCCGCGGCCAGCTGTCGCTCCGTTTCGCGGATGTCGGGACGACGCTTGAGCAAGGCGGCGCCGTCTCCAATCGGCAATGCCTCCGCCAGGTGGGGAGGGGTCGCGCAGTTCTCCAGATCACGGTCGAATTGCGAAGGGACTCTTCCGGTCAACGTCGCCAGTCGGTAGAGCGCATTGCGTCGCCCGGCTTGGAGACTCGGGACGGCGGCGATGAGCTCATCCACGAGCTCCTGAGAGCGCGTCACGTCGAGATCGATGGCTCGCCCGCCGCGCAAGAGCTGCTGCGTGAGATCGAGGCTTTTGCGCTGCAAGGCGAGTGAGCGCTCGGCTGCCTCGAGTTGCAAACCCACACCGCAGGCGTTCGCATACGCCCGCGCAGTCTCGGCGGCAACGTTCACTCGGACCAGGTCACGTGCCGCTTCCACGGCCTCATCGTTCGCTCGGGCGGCTTCGATCCCTCGGCGGATCCCGCCGAAGAGGTCCAGGTCGTACCCGACCGAGATAGAGCCGCTGTAGTAGCCGCTGCGCGGAGGGGTGATCGGCTGTAGGTACTGCTCACCGGCAAGCTGCGCGTACGCGATACTTCCCCCGATGGGGACGCTCGGCTGGCGCTGGCTCTTTGCTTCACGCAGTAGGGCATCGCTGCGCTCGAGGTTGGCGTTCGCCATCCGCAGGTCCGTGTTAGCGGTCAAAGCCTCCTGAACCAGGGCGTCGAGCTTGCGATCGCTGTAGAGCCGCCACCAGTTCGGGGGCAACGCCGTCGGGGTGACGGCGGGATCGGTGCTGGTGAGGAACGCGCCCTTTGCCGCCGGGGCGTTCACCAGCGCGCGCTCGGGAAGGCGGTAGTTGGGCCCGACCATACAGGCGTCAAGCGCCATGACGCTCAGAGCGGCCAGCAGGGCTACCCGTCCTGTGGGAGACATTAGCCGCTCCCTTCCGGGGGCCGAGCGCGCGGGACCTCAATTGCGACGGTCGCGGTGCGGCCCGCAATCAGACGGACGCTCGGGGGTACGGGGTCCAGCTTGATTCGAACGGGAATCCTCTGCGCCAGGCGGACCCAGCTGAAGGTGGGATTTACGTTGGCAAGGTCGCTGCCACTAGAACTTCGCTCACGATCTTCAATCCCCGCTGCAATGGTCTCGACGCTGCCCTGAAGAGTCCTCTTTACGCCCATGATGTGGATGGTGGCTCGATCGCCGACCTGAATGAGCGGGAGCTTCGTTTCCTCGAAGTAGCCGTCCACATAGATGGCATCTGTGTCGATGACCGCCAAGACTTGATGGCCCGCACTCGCGTAGTCACCCGGCTGCAGCTCGAGATTCGTGACGATGCCATTGACGGTGGCCCGAATCGTCGTCCGCTCGAGGTTCAGTCGGGCGAGGTCGCGCTGCACTTCGGCCCCCCGCAATTGCGCAGTCAGCTGCGCGACCTTCGAGGCGCCTTCCTCTCCCTGCTCCGTCGTGACCAGCGTCCCGAGGGTGCGATTGCGTTGGTTCTCCCGCCTCGCCTGGGCGAGAGAGGCCACATCGGACGCCACAGCCGCTTCGGCCTGCCGTGCCGCGAGCTCGTAGCGCACCCGATCGACGACGAGCAGCACGTCACCGGCGCGTACCGTCTGCCCGTCCTTGACATGGATCTCGGTGACGAGCCCATCTACGTCCGGGCTGACTATAACGACGTCGGCGCGCACACGGCCGTCCCGGGTCCACGGCTCGACGTTGTAGTGAATCCAGAGCCAGCGGCCGCCGAACCCTGCGAGCGTCACCACGAGTGCAGTTGCGAGGATCCTACTTGTCCAAATCAGCCAGGTGGGCATGCTAGTTCACTCCGGGGGTGTTCCACGTCGCGGTCGCCATGGCGGTGACCCACAGCGTCACGACGAAGAGCGCTACGTCGAAGAGTCCCGCGTGCCAGACGAACCGATAGAAATGCAACCGCCTGAGACTCCACCGGACAAGGGATGTCAGGCAGAAGGCGATCATCGCTGCGACCAGCAACGAGGGGACAAAGACTCCGTCGATGTCGAGTTCACCGATCATAAAGGGTGGGATATCGCGTACTGGCTTCCCGTGGGGACGAGATCAAGTCGAAGTCCAGTGAGCGCAGCCAGGCCGTCCAGCATTGGCCGCGACGGCGCTTCCGCGCTCAGGGAAGTAATTCCCTGATCGATCGCCGCTTCGATGCCGGCCCGTGCGCGTCCATTGCCGGGGCCGGAGCGGTAGAGACTGCACACCGTCTTGAGTACGGTCTGAAGCGCCGAACGGCTTGCTAACCCGAGTTCCCCGCCGACCTCTCGTATAGTCCCAATGTTCAGGCCCACGCGCAGGTCGCGGAGCCCATCGATGTTCTCGCGCGCCGAGATGGGCTTTCCTATCGCGCCGATTCGCGAGGTCACAAGTCCGAGGCGGTCGAACATCTCGATGGTCCATGCGCGCAGGTCGACCTTCCGCGCCGTCGCGAGGCGGCTCACGGCTTTGAATCCCGATCTGGCAATGCGTACTGCGTTCCACGCTGGATCAATCGTGCGAAAGACGAGACTCATCACGACTGCGATCAGAAGCCCCGCGATCTCGGCGGAATTGGAATTGACGAAAGCCGCAAAGTCAGCCTTATAGGTGCTCTGCAGTGCGAGTCCGCCGGAGAAGGCAACCGCGAGGATCAATCCTGCGCCTCCGAGCCGTTTGGATGCCTGCATCAGGCTGAAGAGCAGAAGGGCAGGGGACAGGACGAGGGCGAGAGAGGCGAACCCGTCGACTCGCGGCAGGAGCGCGAATTCATAGAGGGCCGCAAACGGGAGAGCCAGCGAAATACCGATAATCGCGGACCGTATGAACTTTGAGGGATCATCGAGAGTGGCGGCCAGTGAGCACCCGATGGCCGCAAACTGTGCCGCGACCGCCCCTTCGGGCCAGGACCCTTCGATCCACAAGAGGCACGCCAGCAGCGTTGCACCGGCAGCGCCAAAGGCTGAAAGCAGAGCGAGCCCCCGATCCCGATAGAAAGGTCGTCGACCGAGCGCGGCGGCCTCCTGCTCGAAGCGCGCAGGAAGCTTTGCCTGGTCATTCGCCAATGCCCGCGCCAGCTCCTGAGTATCCGCAAACGCAGCGATCAGCTCGCGCAGGTTGGAAAGCGCGCTTTGCTCGAGAAGCTCCCGCCAATCCAATGGAATGGTTCTCAAGCTATCAGCGCTCGTAGCGGCGAGCTCGACCGGAACCACCCGGTGACATTGGCACGCGCGAGCGGCCTTTGGGCATTGGCATGTGCAATTTGGCGCGGTCGTCTCGTCGGTGCGGAACCACTGCGACGTAGCCTCGAGCGCCCTCACAAGGGGCTCAGGCACCTGGCCGCTGACGGTGAGAGCTGCCACCGCCTTCTGGATACCCGAAACACGAGGTAAGAGGAGGGCTAGGCGGTCCTGCAGCAAGCGCATCACCTGAGCGGATCGAGGAACATCCGATATCTCGAATGCCACGTGGGTGTAGAGCATATGCAGATCAGTGACGACGGCCGCCAACTGTTGTTGCGCCTGTAGGTCGGATGGCCGCTCGGGGCGCATGAGCGCGCCGGAAAGCCATTGACGGGCGGTAATCACAGTAGCCCGAATCCTTCTATCGAGCTCCCCAGTGACGCTCTGCGGGAAGATGATCGAATGGGCAATCGCAGCGCAGATCAATCCGAGGGAGATTTCCTCCACGCGTGAGATAGTGGTGTCGAAGATCTTCTCGGGTGAATCCACCACAGCCAGGCCAACGATAGTGGCCGTATAGCCTGCGAGGAGAAACATGTAACTGCGCGGCGTTCTGTCGAGGAGCGACAGGTAAAGGCAAACTCCGACCCAGAGGCTGGTCGCCAAGCACAGCAGCACCGGCGCATTCACCAGCGGCGGAACGAGAAAGAGCGCAACAGAAGCGCCCGCCAACGTCCCGAGGACTCGATATACCGCTTTGGATCGGACCGCCCCAACGATCGGATTGGCGACGATAAACACCGTGAACATCGCCCAGTACGGACGCTCGAGATCACGTGCAAATGCGACATAGAGGGCCGCAAGCACGGCGGCCGTGTTCGCTAGAGCAAAAGTGAGCTTTCGGAATGACACAAGCGTCTGTTCGAATTTGTCGCAGCAGCGACGGCGCTCAACAGCACATATCGTTCAATCTATGGTGGTCGATCCCCTACGGACCGCTCAATTCAACGTGAGGTTGAAAAGATCACATCGCGGTTGAGTTATGTGAGCCTTCGTTTAGTCTCGCAGACCGGATGCCGTCCCTGGCTCGATCGAGAGGGTGCGAAGTGAGGCTGGCCTTCAGCGCAAAGAAGGTTCTGATCGCCGAGCGTTGCCGAGCGCTGCCGCCGTCCCAGTTGCGATTTTAGGTCCCGGTCATCTGGGTGAACGATAAGTCACTGATATCCCAGGCCGAACGGATCTAAGCCAAGGCTTATGGCTCTGATCTCGCTCCAAGATCATTCTCGGCAACGACGAAGGGGACCTAGGCGTTCACGCAAATTGCCGTCGATTGATATGCCGGAGCTTTGTTGTCGAACGAGTCACTAATCTCGGTCATCGATGATGACCGGCCCTTTCGCGAGTCCATGCGAAGGCTGATGAGATCGTTGGGCTATACGGTGGACGTATTCCCGTCGGCGACGGATTTCCTTGCCTCTCCTCGTTTGAGTGAGACCGCCTGCCTGATCGCTGACGTGCACATGCCTGCGATGACTGGGCTCGAGCTCCTTCGTCATCTTATTCAGGTAGGAAACCCGATTCCTACAATCCTCGTAACTGCCTACCCACGTGAGGTTGATCGAGCCACTGCCATGAAGGACGGGGCAGTCTGTTATTTGCGCAAGCCGGTTGATGAACAGAACCTGTCACAGTGCCTTCGCACAGCTCTCGCGATCCGGCGAAGCGCTACCGAGGGCTTCATCGGCTGCGCCCTTCCACGACGGGCAAGGTGAAGTGAAATACGGCGCCGCGAGGCTCATTCGGCTCCGCCCATAGCTTCCCGCCATGGGCGTCGATGATCGAGCGGCAGACCGACAGGCCCATCCCCGTGCCGCTCGACTTGGTCGTGTAAAAAGACTGAAAAATTCGTTCGAGATGTTCCGGAGGAATGCCTGGCCCCGAATCGCGCACTGTCACGAGGACCCCTGTGGGCCCTTGTCCTGTGCTGATCAACAGCTCTCGTGCCCCCGCCTCAACTGACCCCATCGCCTCAACCGCATTGAGGATCAGGTTCAAGACCACCTGTTGAAGTTGAACGCGATCTGCCTGAACGGGAAGCAATCCGTGCGCGAGTTGCGTCTCTAGCGAGACGCCGTTTCTGGCGGTTATGCTTCACGCCAATCCAATCACCTCAATAACTACCGCATTGAGATCGCACGGCCCCTTTCGCAGCGGCGCCTTCTTGATCTGCTCACCGATACGGTCAATGATCTCTCCGGCTCGATCGACATCGCCAACGACGCAACGGACCGCTTCCGCGACCTCGTTTAAGTCCGGTGGCTGTATGTTCAGAAAATTATGGGCCGCAAGCGCTGCCGGCCGATTACTTCGATCTGATCCTCTTCGACGAAGGACACCATAGCGTCGCGGACAGTTGGGAGACGCTGCGCGTGCGTTTTCCCAATGCGCGGATCATAAATTTCAGCGCAACACCCTTGCGTGCCGACGATCAGGTAATGGCCGGGCGCGTTCTCTACTCCTATCCGATTTTCCGCGCGATTCAGGAGGGCTACGTCAAGCGGCTGAAAGCCGTGCAGCTCAATCCGCGCACGCTGCGCTATGTGCGCCGTGACGGCACGCAAGAAATTGAGGTCAGCCTGCCGGAAGTGCGGCGGCTCGGAGAAACGGACTCCGACTTTCGACGCAGCATCGTCACTTCGACCGAAACGCTGAATACCATTGCTGACGCATCGATTCGCGAACTAGACCGGCTGCGCACGGAGACCGGCGAAGCAAAACTTAAAATCATCGCTTCGGCATTGAATTTCGAGCATTGCCGCCAGATTGTCGAGGCCTACATGGCACGCGGTCGGCGGGCCGGTTATGTGCATTCGCGTGAGGACGGCGCAGCAAATCAGCGGGTCATGCAACAGCTGGAAAACCACCAGATCGATGTCATCGTGCAAGTCCGCAAGCTTGGCGAGGGGTTCGATCACCCGTTCCTGGCGGTCGCGGCGGTCTTCAGCATCTTCAGCAACCTGTCGCCATTCGTGCAGTTTGTCGGCCGCATCATGCGCGTCATCGTGCAGAACGCGCCGGGGCACGTCGTGAATCAGGGGGTTGTCGTGTTTCACGCCGGGGCGAACATCGCGCAGCGGTGGGGCGACTTTCAACAATACAGCGAAGCGGACCAGGCGTATTTCGAGCAACTGTTGCCGTTGGAAGGTCTCGATCCCGCCGATCCGCAGCCCGACCGTGAAATTGCCCCTGTGCCGCGACCTGAGGGTGAAATGGAAGTGAGGGCGCAGTCGGAAGTCCAACTGGAGGAAATCCAGCTTCTCGAAGAGGACGAGGCCGCTGCAATTCGGCTTCTCCAGGATCGAGGGATCATCGCCGGAGACTTCGACCCTTCCAAGCAAGCGCTTCAGCCGGTCCCCACAACACGCGTGGCCCAACGGCAGGCGCTGCGCGGCGGCCTCGACATGCGCGTGCGTACCGAATCGGCGCGTATCCTGAATCAACGCGGGATAAACCCAGAAGGCCGAGACCTTGATCGGCAGCACCTTGGGCGAAGCAATCTGATCGTGTTGAAGGCCGCGATCGACCGCCACGTGAACGGCGCGATTGGACGCGGTACCGGACAGCGGCACGAATTCTCTCGTGATGAACTGGATCGGATAGATGAGGGTTTCGCCGGTATTCTCACCGCAGCGGTTCGAGATATTTTTAATGGCGACTAAATCCCTCGTCATTCAAGTCCTTGTCGACATTGCCGCGCGCGCACACAACTGCCAGGCGAGCGCCAAACACCAGATCGAGAAGGGGGACGCGCGTCTGAAGGTGCGCAAAGGAAGAAGCTGGGATCACTATTGTCGCGAATGCGCCGAGAAAATCCTTGCGCGCGATATTGCCAAGTTGACGGCTCTGCAGGGATCGACGCCCACGCCGGACGTCGGTAAATGAGGTGTGCAGCGTTGAGTTCCCTTTTTGAAGGGTTTCGCGTGAATGGGTTAATCGGAGTGGATTCTAAATATGCCCGGAGGAACGATGGCATGCTAGTCTCAGAAATAAAAGGGACGCCACACGGTCAGCAGCTGGCGTGACAGAATTTCGCCTTAGCCCCGCGTCCGCTATTGCGCTCGACGAACGACTCAAATCGAGCGATGGTCAGAAGTCTATTCGTGACTTCGCTAGGTTAATCGCAGAGTGGACAATTGACCAAATGACACCTGAAACGCGAGAGATCTTCGGAAGTCCGGAAGGCATCGAGGAGTTCACCAAGCTGTGGCCAGAGATTGTAGATGCCTTTTTCCGATCATTGAGCGGACCGACGCTATCGCGTAAAAGAAAGGCGAACGGAAAAGCGTCTGAGAGGGCAAACCCATTCTCTGACTCGAACTATGAGGCTGAGCGCATCCGCGTGATTGATGCCCATGAGACTGCTCTAGAGCGGCTACGCAGTGCGGAGAGTAGCTCGGCCACTGCTGATGTGGCGGAGGACTTGAATGAGAGTCTTAGACGACTTCAAGAGTTTATTCGCGTCCAGTCGCGATGACGAGCAGCCCGCGCGTCAGGTACGGGAACCGCCGACGATCCACACTTCACGCCCCGTAACGGCATTCAGGACATGACGTCGCGGAATCCCTACCACGTGCAGGGTGGCACAGGTCCGCGATTGCGACAATCAGTATTGGCTTATTGCGATATCTTGGGTTATCGCCAGATGGTCGAAGAATCTTACGCCACAGGCACAGGGGCGGAGATGTTAGCGCAACTATACGAGGCACTATCGTCTGGCAGAACATGGCTGGAAGGGAAATTGCAAGAAGGTGACCTCGTCGGAGAGGCCTTTAAGCACCTTCCGGAGCGCTTTGCGCTGAAGGCGTTCACGGACAACATCGTCATGGGTTGGCCGATTCGAGATGACGCTGAATCCGAGCTCTTCGACGCGTTAGATAGACTAAGTGACTTCCAGTTGCAGATGGCGACGGCAGGATTCTTTGTGAGAGGGGGCATCGCGTTGGGGGAAGCCTACGTCGACGATATCGCTGTATTCGGTCAAGCATTGCTTGACGCCCATGCTGCAGAGGCGACTCTCGCGCGAGACCCAAGGATCATCCTCTCTCAAACGGTCACCGAGGCCGTTACACTACATTTGAGCTATTACTCAAATAAGGAGTCGTCGCCGCAGGCGAGAATGATATTGCGCGACACGGACGGCCAGTGGTTCTTGAACTACCTCAATGCGGTTATGTGGCTCGAGGACGATTGCGGGCCGGCGGTTGAATCTCTTGTGGAGCATAAGGTCGCCGTGGAGCAAAGGCTGATCAAGTACCAAGCGCTACCTGCAATCTGGTCCAAGTATGCTTGGGTTGCCGGATTTCGCGAATCGATGCGAAGGCTCATGAGGTCGTTGCGCTATCGGACCGACATTTTTCCGTCGGCAGCTGATTTCCTCGCGTCTCCTCGTTTCACCGAAACGGCTTGCGTGATTGCCGACGTCCATATGCCTTCGATGACAGGGCTTGAGCTTTTCCGTCACCTTGTTCAGGTAGGGCACCCGATTCCTACGATCCTCGTGACGGCCTATCCGCGTGAGATTGACCGAGCCAGCGCACTGAACGAGGGCGTGGTCTGTTACTTGCGCAAGCCGGTCGATGAACAGAACCTGTCGCGGTGTCTTCACTCAGCTCTCGCGCGTCCCTTGAAGCGCCTGAAGTGATTTCATGAGGTGGCTTCGACGCCGGGCAAGGTGAACTGAAATACGGCGCCGCGAAGTTCGTTCGCACCAGCCCAAAGCCGGCCACCATGGGCGTCAATGATCGACCGGCAGATCGATAGCCCCATCCCCACACCGCTGGTCTTCGTCGTGTAGAAGGCTTCGAAGACGCGTTCGAGATGCGCTGGATCGATGCCTGGTCCGGAGTCCCCCACTGACACAAGGATGCCCCCGTGGTTATGCTCACTGCTGATCGAGAGCTCTTTTGTTGCACCCTGAACTGAGCCCATTGCTTCAACCGCATTCAGAATTAGGTTCAGGACGACCTGTTGAAGCTGAACGCGATCTGCATGAACCGGAAGCAATCCATCCGCGAGCCTAGTAGTCACACAGACGCCATTTTGGAAAATGGCGCCTCTTGCCAATCCAATCACTTCCCCAATAGCCGCGTTAAGATCGAACCGATTCTTTCGCGGCGGCGCTTTTTTGATCTGCTCACCGATGCGATCAATGATGTCTCCGGCTCGATCGACATCGCTAACGACGCAGCCGACCGCTTCCCTGACCTCGCCCAGATCTGGCGGTTGCATGCTCAGAAAATTCTGGGCTGCTCGCGCATTGTTGCGCGCAGTCGCAATGGGCTGCTTCACTTCGTGAGCCAGCGAGGCGGACAGTTCTCCCAGCATGCTCACCCGGTTCATGTGGGCAAGATTCGACTCCAGCTCATGCAGCGTATCTTCCGCCCGCTTGCGCTCGGTCAAGTCGAGGACGAACGCAACAGTCTCGTGGCCGCCTTCTTTGAACAGTGTGGCGCCAATCAGCACGGGAACGCGACTGCCGTCCTTCCGGAAATACTCCTTCTCGTAGGCCTGAACGGTGCCAGTTGACTTCAGTTCCGACAATCCGCGTAAGTCGCGCTCGCGCCATTCCGTCGGGGTCAGCTCGGTCCACCGCATCCGCCCGGAAACGAGGTCCCCGCGGTCATACCCGACGATGCGGAGAAGCGCGTCATTGGCTTCAATAATACGGCCCTCAAGGTCGGCAACCAAGATCCCCATGATGTTGGTATCGACCAAGCGCCGAAACTTGGCTTCGCGATCCGCAAGGTCGCGATAAAGCCGCGTATTCTCCAGCGAGATTGCCGCCTGTGACGCGAGTACGTTCAATAGCGTACTGCGCTCAGGGGTGAAGACGCGCGGCGCTAGGTTGTTTTCAAGGTAGAGAATACCGACGAGTTTGCCTTTGTTGATCAAAGGTAAACAGAGGATGGAGCGGGCGCGACGCTCAACGAAATAGGGATCGCTGGAAAACGGATTTTGAGACGTTGCATCGTCGAGGAGCACGGTCTCTCGAGTGCGCATTGTATAGCGAACGAGTGATTCGGGGAGAGCGACTTCAAGCTTTGAATGGCGTTCTCCAGAACTCACGGTTACGTCCTTGTCGCGCATGATTGCTTCTGCGTCTATCTGCAGCTCTTCATGTTGAGGCGAAATCAAAAAACCTCGCTCGGCACCGGCGTGCTCGATGGCCGCGCGCATAAGCCTGTCTATAAGTTTTTCAAGAACGATCTCGCCCGAAACTGCCTGGGAGACTTTGATTATTGTCGCGAGATCCAGCTGTTCGACCCGTGCGTCGATCGTGCCAGTTGGATCCGGCCCGCGCTCGTCCCGCCTCAGCCGCGGATAGAGTTGATCGAGTTGCCGAACTTTGCCGTCGGCTCCCCAATTCAAATAGCAGGAACGGGCGCTTCGCAGGTAAGTTTCGGCGAATTGGTCGAGTCCGCGTGCACGGTAAAAGGCCGCCGCGCGCTCGTATGCGAGTCCCTCGTTATGAACGAAGCCGTTTTTGCGAGACGAACGAATCGCTTTTTCGTATAGGCGCATCGCCTCAAGGTCACGGCTTTCGATCCTGGCAATTTCCGCGCCTACGAGCGCGGCGCGGTTTTCGAAATTCTCCGCGCAAACCTCGGCCCAGATTGTGAGTTGGCAGTGATGTGCAGCCAGCGCCTCCAGGTGCTGCTCGCGCTGGTCGGCCGTCGCGAAGTCGCAGGATGCGGCACGGCAGAGCGCGCTGTAAAAATGATATTCGGCCTCCTCAAGATGCGCGGCGCTCGTCCAGAGCCACAATTGGGCCTCCGATGAAGCTTTCATTGCCGCCTCGTAATCGCCAGCAAAGTAGCGTGCCTGCAGTTTGCGAATCTGATAGATGCACTCGTTGAGCTTCAAGTACCGGCTGTCGGCCAAATGACGTTCGAACGGGATTTCCTCCATCTCTTCACTGTCGAAGCAGCCGAATTTCGGCGTCAATCCGCGGAGGGTCCGAATCAACCCAAGCTGAGGCCTAATGTAGTCGGCAGGGGCTGGAAAACGCGCTCTTTGGGCGAACGTCATGCTGAGTTCTGCTTCACTTTGCACCTCGCTCAGAGGGTGGCCCGCGAAGAGAAAGTCGCGGTTCAGACCGACAGTTGCGAATGCCGCGTACACGAGATCGCCGGTCTTGTTCGCAGCGTCGAAAGCGCGGCGCTGCAGGTCAGCGCAAGTACGCACGTGTTTCATCCAAGGCGCGATCCAGACTGCAAAATGAAAATAAGCCCGCGCCTGGAAGCGCTTCAACTCGCGGCCTGCAACCAGTTCCAAGCCGACTTGGGCAAATCGAAATGCCGTCTGGTAGTCGCGGAAGCGCTGTATCGCGACCCTGCCCACCATGACATAGGCGAGGCACGACGCGTCGCAGCTGCCGCGCTCGAGGCTGAGATTGACCGCTCTGCATACGGTCAGGCAGTTCAGGTTCTGATCCGTAAGAGAGGCGGGAACCATCAACCTAGTCAGAACGTCCACGGCGCCAAGTGACTCGGGATCGCTCATCAGTGGCAAATCGATGGCGTCCTCGATTGTGCGGCTGCCAAGATGCAACCATATTCGCTCGTATTCGCGCCGCGCTTCATCGTCTGTCGGATGCGGTGAAAACTCAATCCCCACGTGCCGGAGGTAGTCGAGAGCAACTTCGACGGCGAGGTCGCAGTTAAGGAGTGCTATACACGATTCCATCCGCAAGCACGCGACCACGCCCCGCTCGAGCGAATTGGTTGTGCGGTTCGAGAGCGCGTTCAGGCGTTTATCGGCGGCAGTCTGCTCGCCGGTCAGAAACTCGCATTCCGCACGCTCTAGTTCCAGGGCGAACATCAGGTCACGTCGGCGCTTCCAGCAGTCGTCGCCCAAGAGCGCCGCGCCGGCAGTGAGATAATTGAGCGCCGAGACATAGGCGGCAGAGGCCTCGGCGCGCTTGCCCGCGATCAGATTGAGCTCGGCCAGCTGGTCACGTTCATCTTGCAAGCTGATCAACGCCACGCCACGATTCAGGTGATTGACGATGTCGAAGACTGTCTCTTCCCGGTTTTCCGGAGAGGTATGCGTCGCTAGGAGCCGCCCGATGCGCAAATGCGCTTCTGCGCGCGACCCTTCCGGAATCAGTGAATAAGCTGCTTCCTGCACACGGTCGTGGATGAACTTGTATGAGCCATCCAGCTGTTCAACCAATCCTTGACGTACGCTTTCCCACAAAGCCGCATCGACCTGCTCCTGCGACACCTCAAGAACGGTCGAGAGAGTTGTGATCTCGGCGAGGTTTCCGAGACAGGCCAGCTGCCGTAAGGCTGCCTGCGTCTGGCCCGGCAGACGGATAAGCTTTCCAACCATGAGGTCTACTACATTGTCGGTGAATCCTTTGGCATGGATGCGATCAAGGTCCCAGGACCAGCCCCCAACTTCATGATCAAACGTGAGCATTTCTTCTTCGGCGAGCGAAGAAATGAACTGAATCGTGAAGAACGGGTTGCCACCGGTTTTCACTTGCACCAGTCGCGCGAGTGCCGCACTGTGTTCCGGCTCGCAGCGAAGTGCCTCCGCGAGCAACTGTCTGAGATGCTCCTCGGCGAGCGGTGCAAGCGTGATCTCCTTTACCTTTCCACCGGCACTCTTGATTGCCTCGAGCTTCCGCCGCAGCGAATGAGCGGCGGTGACTTCGTTGTCGCGATAAGCTCCGATCAGCATGAGGTGCGGCAGCTCGGACCGTGTCAACAAATCCTCCAGCAGGTCGAGCGTCGCCGCATCCATCCACTGAAGGTCATCGAGGAAAAGGGCCAGGGGATGTTCCGGCCGAGCGAAGATGCCCATAAACCGACGAAACACGAGCTGGAAGCGCCGTTGCGCGTCCTGTAGTGAAACCTCAGGGACTGGCGACGGCTCTTCAATAATGAGCTTCAGGTCAGGAACGAGGTCCACGATAAGTCCTGCGTTTGGTCCCAGAGCCTCCCGCAAAGCGTCCCGCCAGGGCGCCAGATCAGCTTCGCTTTTCGTCAACAGCGGTCGGAGTAAGGTCTGAAACGCCTGCGCCAGCGTGGAGTACGGAATGTCACGTCTGTGCTGATCGAACTTGCCCGAAGCGAACAAGCCGCGCGACGTCACCATCACGGGCTGCAGCTCGTTGACGACCGACGATTTGCCGATGCCGGAATAGCCGGAAACAACGACCAATTCCGGGCCACTACCGTTGACGACGCGATCGAAGGCCGCGAGCAACGTCTCGACTTCGCGGTCCCGTCCGTAGAGTTTTTCGGGAATCACCAGCCGGTCGGTTAAGTCGTGTTCGCCAAGTGGGAACTCGTCGATCCGACGTCTCGCTTCCCATTCATTCTGGCAACGTCGAAGATCGCGTTCGAGGCCGACGGCGGTTTGATAGCGGTCTTCGGCCCTCTTGGCGAGCAGCTTCATGACGATCGCCGAGATGGCGCCGGGAATCTCCTTGAGCCATTCGGCTGGCGGCACCGGAAGCCGGGCAAGGTGGCAGTGCACCCATTCCATCGGTTCGGTTG
>Ga0209624_10000614_pt1 | contig 31116 bp, 29 predicted proteins | sample JacPinW_OM2H0_O1_FD_188565 | JGI IMG/M metagenome (GOLD analysis project Ga0209624, IMG submission 188565) | Forest soil microbial communities from Algoma, Ontario, Canada - Jack Pine, Ontario site 1_JW_OM2H0_O1 (SPAdes) (version 2) | ecosystem: Environmental > Terrestrial > Soil > Boreal...
AGAATGCACATGGAAGCCGTGAAGCGCTGGAAGTTTGCGCCGGGAACAAGGGGCGGAAAGCCGATAATCGTGCAGATCGAGGTCGAAGTTCAGTTCCATGTGTACAGCGGTCGTTGACTGCTGAACAATTTCCCCCGCCGTTTCCATCTTCCTCTGACTACTCGCTTTGACGGGTTCGGGCGCGCTCCGGTGACCGTTCTTTTGCGCCGACTCCGAAACGCGGCGAAGATTCAACTTTTGCTCTATGCCGTAATCTGATAATCTGATTTTATGAAAAAGACGGTTATTTCAGTTACGGAGGCGGCGCGTAATTTTGCCGACTGCGTCAATCGAGCCCATTATCAGAACGTAACCTTCGTTTTGCTTAAGAACGGCTCGCCTGTCGCCCGCCTGATTCCTGACGGCGAAAAGGTTTGTCTGGGCCGTGACCTGGCGGAGGTCCTGCGTAAAGTGGAATTGCCTGCCGAAGAGGCAAGGGCCTGGAACCGGGATTTGAAGGTTGCTCGAAAACCTCTCAAACAGCCGACCGATCGATGGCGATAATTCTCGATGCGGACGTAATCATCCGGGGTGAGAAAGGCACTTTCGACCTCGCAGCCTGGATGTCCTCTCAATCCAACGAACCCTTCGAAATCGCCGCGATCACCGTCGCGGAATTATGGCACGGCGTGGAACGAGCCACTGGTATCCATCGAGCCAAACGCGAACGCTACATTCGCTCATTTCTGGACCTCTTGCCGATTCTTCCGTATACGGAAGTCACGGCACTTGAGCATGCGCGCATCTGGGCTGAACTCGAGTCCACGGGCGCAATGATTGGCTCCTATGACTTGATCGTGGCAGCCACTGCGATGGAGCGAAGCAGATCCGTAGCGACATTTAACCAACGCCATTTTGCCCACGTTCGCGGGTTGAACGTCATAAAGCCAAAATGAGAAAGTGAAAGTACCGAGTATCCGTCTTCCCGCTTCTGCTAAGCTTTCTGTTCTCCGGTTGGATTGCCTTTGAGAAAGCTCCTCTTCATCGCAGTGTTGGTTCCCATCCTTGGCGGTTTGGGGTGGTGGTATTTCCGCGAGCCACCGTTTCCGGACTACGGCCCCGCATTTCGTGAGTACGCCTACGTCACCAACGGCAAGAGCAACACGGTCAGCGTGATCGATCTGCGGACGTTCGCGCTGGCGAAGACTTTGCACGTGGGGAGCGAGCCCACCGGCATTGCCGCCAACAGCAAGAAGAACGAAATCTACATCGTCAACACGGGGTCGGATAATGTCAGCGTCGTCGACGCCGAGACGAACACCATCGTCGCAACGATCGGTGTACACGGGCATCCTTACTTTATCGATGTGTCGGAAGACGGCAAGCGAGCTTACGTGGCTAACTCTGGATCGGCGAACGTGAGCGTAATCGATCTGGAAAAACGCATGGTCATCGGAAACGTCCGTGTTGGCGCTTCTCCGGGGATGGCTCGGGTTTCACCGGATGGGGCAACGGTTGTTGTATCGAATCGCGGAGACAATACCGTCTCGCTGATCGACGTGAAATTTCTGCACGTGCGGGCGACGCTGCCCGTCTGCCAGCAACCGGAAGACATCTCGATCCTTCCGGATTCGAGCAAGGCATTCGTCACCTGCTCGGGATCGTCGCAAGTGGCCTCCATCCAATTGAAAAGCGCGCAGAAGGACGATCGGGTGCTCGCTCTGCTAGACGTGGGCCACACTCCGGTCAGCCTCGCATTGAAGCCCGACGGCGGCGAGATGATGGTGTGCAACTTCGATTCCGACAGCATCTCGATCGTCGAGACCGGCAACGACGAAGTCGGCAGCAGCCAAGAGATCGGACAGCATCCGTCGCGCGGCGTGGTTACGCTCGACAACTCGCGGCTTTACGTGTCGAACTTCGGATCGAACAGCGTCGCCGTCTACGACATTGACATGGGACGCCGTATCGCTACCCTGGCGGTCGGCAGCCATCCTGACAGCCTTGCGCTGACGCCGGATCAGAATTACCTGCTGGTCGTGGATACGGAATCAGGAGATGTGACCGTCATTCAAAAACGTAAACCGCGGCGCACGCTGGAAACATCGGAGTACTCGCTGATGACGCTAATCCCAGTAGGCATGCAGCCGAACGCGATCGTGGTGAAGGCGTTCACAATGAGCGCGAAGAAGTGAGAAGGATCTTCCCCGTAGATCTTTTGTCATTCCGAACGAAGTGAGGAATCTGCTGTTGGCCTTCGCCGACACCGCAGACTCCTTGCCGCTTCGCGCCCCGGAATGACAAACAGATCTGTACGGCTAGTTCTATACGGCGGATTTGGCGCAGAAGCGGTCGAACGCGGCTTTCAGATCGGCGGCAATGGCAGGAGCCTCTCGCGACTCGATGTCGCGACGCTGCATCATGTAGACCAGTTGTCCGTCGCGCAAGATCGCAATCGACGGAGACGACGGCGGGTATCCGGTGAAGTAACTGCGGGCGCGATCGGTAGCCTCTTTCTCCTGCCCGGCGAACACGGAGAAGCCTTTGTCGGGCGTAGCCGAATTCTGCATCGCCATGCGGACCGCTGGGCGCATGCGCCCGGCTGCGCATCCGCAAATGGAGTTCACGACAACCATCGTCGTACCTGGACGATTCTTCAAAGCCTTATCCACATCCTCGGTAGTGAGTAGTTCCTCGATTCCCAGACGCGTGAGTTCTTCGCGCATGGGCACAACCATAATCTCGGGATACATCGGCATATTTAAATTCCTCTCGGATCGGTATAGATCCATTCTATCGGATCGTGATGGTGAAGATGTAACTCGCGGCAGCTTTCCAGTCCGTGAACGATTCATCCCGCGAGCAAGTTCGCGGCCCGCGAGGTCGCTGTGTATATTGAAATCGACCGCATGCTGCTTCAGGAAAATGTAGCTCTCGCGCCGCTGACCACTTTCCAACTCGGAGGGCCGGCGAGATTTTTTGTGGAGGCCAAGTCACGTCCCGACGTTGAGCAGGCCGTAGCTCTCGCACGCTCGAAAGACCTGCCACTCTTTGTGCTCGGGGGTGGCAGCAACCTGGTCGTTTCAGACTCAGGTTGGCCGGGCCTGGTGTTGAAGGTCGCGATCGGGGACATAGAACAGCGTTCTGGCGAGGTCGAAGGGAGAATTCCGTTTGATGTCGGCGCCGGAGAATCCTGGGACAACTTCGTTTCGCACGCCGTCGGTGCTGATTGCGCAGGGGTTGAGTGCCTGAGCGGCATTCCGGGTAGCGTCGGCGGCACTCCGGTGCAAAATGTGGGTGCTTACGGGCAGGAGGTATCCGAGACAGTCGAGTCGGTCGAGGTATTCGATCGCAAAGACGGCCAGGTGCGCGAATTGTGCCGCGAAGCTTGCGGATTCACTTATCGCTCGAGCATCTTCAACACGACCGAACGAGGACGGTTCATCATATTGCGTGTGATCTACGCGCTCGTGCCCGGAGGATCTCCAAGTCTGAAGTACGCGGATCTCAAGCAGCACTTCGCTGGGAGGGAGACTGCACCCGATCTCAGGGAAACGCGCGAGGCTATACGCCAGATACGTGCGCGCAAAGGGATGCTGATTATCGAGGGCGATCCCGATTGCCGAAGCGCCGGATCGTTCTTCAAGAATCCGGTGCTCTCCGAAAAACAGCACGAAGATTTGGTCAGCCGCGCTAGCGACCGAGGTCTGACCGTACCTGCCTATCCCGCGCTTGAAAGCATGAAAAAAGTGTCCGCCGCGTGGCTCGTCGAGCACTCCGGCTTCGGTAAGGGATATGAGTCCGGACATGTCGGCATCTCGAGCAAGCACGCACTCGCACTCGTCAATCGTGGGGGCGCGAGATCGGCCGAAATACTTGCCCTGAAAGATCAAATCCAGCGGCGCGTCGAGGAAATCTGGGGCGTGCGCCTGGACCCCGAGCCGGTTATGGTTGGATTCTAAAATTAGTGGTTAGTGTTTAGTGGTTAGCGATTCGCTCCTAGCCGCTCCCCATTCCTTGTCATTCCGAGCGCAGTGAGGAATCTGTTCCGCCTGCCACCAGCCCGACAGCAGATTGCTCCCTTCCCTCGGAGTGACAAAAGGTTATAAGCAACGCAAGTAACTTTCCTCCCGCCGTTCTCCTTCCAGAAATTCCTGAACAAATCAACGCTCCGGGCGGTCTTCATGTTTGAGGGCAGACGAGTGGTGGCGGGAGAGGCGACCCTGAACGGCATCACGACTGATCGCGGCAAGCTCGATCGAATCGACGCCGAGGTCGGGACAATCGCGACGACAAACGAAAGCCTCGAAAGCCTGGTACGGGAGCACTCCCGGCTCGTTTACCGCATCGCTTACGCCGTGCTGCGCAGCCATCACGACGCCGAGGACGCTACACAGGAAACGTTCATGCGCGTTCTGCGTTACAGCGCGAAACTCACGGCAGTGGAAGACTCGAAGACGTGGCTGGCCCGGATCGCCTGGCGAGTCTCTGTGGATCGGAGTAAGCGGCATGGACGGGCAAGAGAGATTGCGCTGGACGATGCTGAAAAGCCAGTGGATGTGGCGTCCTCCGAGACTCCAGCTGATGATGCCGTCCACGGCGCGCAAGTTGGCAGAGAGCTGGAAAAACTGATCGCCGCTCTGCCATCAAAGCTGCGCGAGCCGCTCGTTTTGTCGACGATAGAAGAGATGTCTCCGCGCGAAGTGGCGGAAACCTTGGGGATCAACGAAGCAGCGGTGCGGTCGAGAATATTTCGGGCGCGGCATATTTTGAAGGAGAAGATGGCGGCGACAGGCAGGTCAAGGTGAGTGAGATGAAACCGAACTACGAAACCGACCACAACGCTTCCAAGGACGAACTCGACCATTCACTTGACACCGCACTGACTAAGTATGCGGCGGTCGAGCCTCGGGTGGGTCTGGAAGAGCGCGTCTTGGCCAACATGCGCGCCCAGCGAATCGGTGCCGTCGAGCGAGCGTGGTGGCATTGGGGCTTCGCCGCATCGGTGGCGCTAGTTGCGGTCGTGATGTTTCTGGCATGGAGGACGACGGGGCCGTCGCATCCGGTGGTTGTGAATCATCGAACCGTCGAAACGCAGCCAGTTCCCACCCAACCGGCTCAGGTTGCCAAGTCGGCCAAAGAAACGAAGCTGTCCCATGTGCGTTCAGCGAAGAAGCAAACTCGACAGTTAAGCACTACGACAGTAGCAGCCGATCCCAAACTCGACGTGTTTCCATCACCGCAACCGTTGAGTGAAGAAGAACTGGCGCTGGCGCAATATGTTCGCAATTTTCCCGGTGACGCGAGGCTCATCGCACAGTCGCAACAGACTTCCGATACCGAGATCCTGCGCAAGATGCAGGTGTTGGCAAACGAGTCTGCAGAATCGAACTAAGGAAGGACTCACACTCATGCGAAAAGCAAGACTGGCTTTCACAATCATGACGCTCATCATTGCGCTCTCTGGCCTGGCAAACTCCGCCCACGCACAAGACCAACAGAAGGACACCGGAGCGAAAAACGCGGAAGAATCGGTCGAGGCGTATCGCCTCGACCTTTCCTTCAACGAACTCGATGACGGGAAAAAACTGAATACCCGGCATTACACGGTGGATCTAACGGGCGGAAGACCAAACGAAATCAAGATTGGCACCCGAGTCCCCGTCGTCACTGCTAATTGCAATTCTTCTTCCTCATCTTCGTCGGGAAGCGCTTCCGAGCAGTATCAATACCTTGACGTCGGGACACACATCTGGGCACAACTGATTGGCCATGGAGGTGAACTTCATGTCTCGGGCGATATCAGCAGCCTGGATACTTCTGTCGGTTCCGAAGCGAGCACTCGACTGGGCCCGGTCATACGGCAGATCAAGATTGAGGGCAGCACCGCACTGGTGCTCGGAAAGTCGATCATTATCGGCAGTGCCGACGATCCAAATTCCAGGCGGCAGTTTCAGCTTGAAGTGACGGTCACGAAGCTGCGATAAGAAATGTTCGGCGGGAAGTACTCCCCGCCCAGCATTCTGGAAACAGCGGTGGCGCCTCAGACTCCCTTATTGGCGAGCGCCGCTTCCTTAAAGATATTTAGGAACATCTCTTTGGTGAGCTTGCCCGTCTGCGTGTTCTGGTTCGATGGGTGGTATGACGCCAGCAGCACCTTGCCATCAGGCATCGAATAAGTCGCTCCGTGCTTGAACACGTACTCTTTCTTACCTGCAAGTAATCCGCGGCGCCTCAGATAGTTCAGGTAAGCATCGAATCCAATCTTACCAAGCGCCACCACGACTCTAACTTTCTCCAGACCCGCAAGTTCACGATCGAGGAACGTCGAGCAGGCCGCAAGCTCGCTCGGCAGAGGTTTGTTATCCGGAGGCGCGCAGCGGACAGCTGCCGTGATGTAAAGATCCTTCAACTTCAAGCCGTCGTTGCGATCAGTCGCCGTCGGCTGATTCGCGAAGCCCGTTTCGTACAAAACGGGATACATAAATTTGCCCGAAGCGTCGCCGGTGAACGGCCGCCCGGTGCGATTGGATCCATGAGCGCCGGGAGCCAAGCCCATAATCAACACGCGCGCATGCGGGTCGCCAAATCCCGGGACAGGCTTCCCCCAATATTCCCAACCGAGATAGGCACGGCGCTTTACTCGAGCGACTTCTTGACGGTAAGCCACAAGACGCGGGCATCGCGTACAAGAGATTACGTCGTGATTCAGAACCGTTAGCCAAGACATGGTCGTTGGTCGTTCGTCTTTCGTCGTAGCAACGCTCTGAAGCCCGCACGCCGATGTGACGATCGGAGGAAGAGCAAGCAAAAATGTACACCGTCGGCGGGGTTTGGGGCCAACGACCAACAGCAACGGACAAACGACGCCTTTCTCCCGTTTGACGCTGCTCTCCCTTAGTCTTTACACTCAAGATTAACGGCGTGTGAATCGAGCGGACGGTTATGCTCCGCCGCCACCCTCCAGCCCAGTGCCGAAAGTTGTGAAAGTACTCTGAAAGGTTAAACGTGAGTCCCACAGAAACAGTCGACGCGAAGAAGCAGGACGGCGTCAAACGCGAAATCTCGGTCGAGATTCCCGCGGAAGAAGTCACCCGCGAAACGGAAACGATCGTCCAGAAATATCAGAAGGTGGCCCGGCTGCCCGGATTCCGCGCCGGCCATGTGCCTGCCTCCATCATCCGTCAACGCTTTAAGGAAGACCTGAAGAGTGATGTGGTCGAAGCGCTCGTGCCCCGCTACTTCCGCAAGGAAGCTGAGAAGCAAGGCTTGATCCCGGTCTCGCAGCCGCAAGTCACAGATTTACACATTCACGATGGCGAGCCGTTGCGCTTTAAGGCCAGCTTCGAGATCATGCCCGAGATCAAGGTCGAGGGCTACAAAGAATTGCGCGCCGACCATCCCGAGATCGTCGTTAAAGATGAAGAAGTAGAAGAAGCCCTGAACAGCGTACGCGAGCAGCACGCTACGTTTACTTCGGTCGAAGGACGTCCTCTGGCCGAGGGAGACTTCGCGCAGGCTTCAATGGATGGACGGCCAAAGGACACTGACGACAAGACCCAACCCGTCCACATGGACGAAGTGCTGATCGAGATTGGCGGCAAGAATACGGTTCCCGAATTCACCGAGAACCTGCGCGGCGCCAACGCAGGCGACGAGAAATCGTTCGACGTGAGCTACCCCGAAGACTCGAACGACAAGCGACTGGCCGGCAAGACGTTCATCTACACGGTGAAAATCCAGGCGATCAAACAGAAGAGCCTGCCGGAGTTGAATGACGATTTCGCCAAAGAACTCGGCGAGTTCACGAGCGTAGATCAGGTGCGGAAGCAGATTCGCGACAACATGGAAGCCGAGCGCAAGCACACGGCCGAGCGCGAAGCCAAAGACAAACTTGTCACCGAGCTGGTAAAGCGTAATGATTTCGAAGTGCCGGAGTCGCTCATCGACCGGCAGATCGATCTCCGTCTGGAACGTGGTCTGCGCGCTCTCGCCGCGCAGGGCATGAAGATGGAAGACATGAAGAAAATGGACCTTCCGCGCTTGCGGGCGGGCCAGCGGGACCAGGCGGTGCAGGATGTAAAGTCGTCGTTGTTACTGGAACGCATTGCGGAGATGGAGAAAATTGAAGCCGGTGAAGACGAGGTCAATCACGAACTCGAGGCGCTGGCTCAACAGACCAAACAGACTCCGGAAGCGGTCCGCGCTCGATTGACACAGGATGGGGGCCTCGATAGAATCCGGAACAGAATCCGCAGCGAAAAGACCCTCGATTTTCTGTATCACCAGTCCGCGTAAGAGCAGAGATACGCGGACCTTTCGAATCCTCTCCATGCAAGGTTAAGCGTTGCGTCGGGGCGGAGTGTGACAGGTGAACATGAAGCCAAATGATTGGAATAAAAACGACGCACAAATGATGCTCGTTCCGATGGTCATCGAGCAGACTGGGCGGGGCGAACGCGCCTACGACATCTATTCCCGGCTGCTGCGCGACAACATTATCTTCATCGGCACACCGATTGACGACAACATCGCCAATCTGGTGATCGCCCAAATGTTGTTTCTGGCTCAGGAAGATCCGGAGAAAGACATCCAGCTCTACATCAACTCTCCGGGCGGCTCGATCACGGCTGGCATGGCGATTTACGACACCATGCAGTATGTGAAAAACGATGTCATGACGTTGTGCGTTGGCCAGGCGGCATCTATGGCCGCGTTACTTTTGGCATCAGGCGAACCCAAAAAGAGATTGGCGCTTCCAAATTCGCGGATTCTAATACATCAACCTTCTATGGGAGGGTTGTCGGGACAAGCCACCGATATTGATATCCATGCACGGGAAATCTTGCGCATGCGCGAGATTACCAACCAGTTACTTTCGAAGCACAGTGGACAGAAACTGGACAAAGTGGAGAAAGATGTCGAGCGCGACTTCATCATGAACGCGCAGCAGGCTAAGGAATACGGAATCATAGACGATATCATCTACAAGACGGCAAAAGCGGTATGATCGCCCTTCGCGCCTGACGTCAGAACCTAAGTGGCATGAGGGACGGTTCATGAAACAAGGACCTGAATCATGCCGCGGAACCGCTGAAGGAGTAGAGCCGAGTGAAAAACAAGTCGGGAACCGATGAGATTCTGCGTTGTTCGTTCTGTCATAAGTCGCAGGACGCCGTAGCCAAACTGATCTCCTCGCCCAGCGATTATCCGCGCGCTTATATTTGTGACGAGTGCGTGGCGGTCTGCAATTCCATTCTGGAAGATGACCGCACCGCGACGCCGCAAGCCTCGACCCCGAACCAACTGCCCAAGCCTCAGGAAGTTAAGGCTTTCCTGGACGAGTATGTAATCGGGCAGGAGCAGACCAAGAAGAAGCTCGCAGTCGCGGTTTACAACCACTACAAGCGCATCTTCATGAATCGCCAGAAGACCGGCGACGGCATTGAGCTTTCCAAGTCGAACATCATGCTGATCGGTCCGACGGGGACAGGCAAGACTCTTCTGGCCCAAACTCTGGCCCGCATGCTGGATGTTCCCTTCGCGATCGTCGACGCCACCACGCTAACCGAAGCTGGTTATGTCGGCGAGGACGTGGAGAACATCATTCTGAAGCTGCTGCAGGCCGCCGATGGCGACGTCAGCCGCACCCAGACTGGCATCATCTACATCGATGAAGTCGACAAGATCGGTCGCAAGGACGAGAACCCGTCGATTACCAGAGATGTTTCCGGCGAAGGCGTTCAGCAGGCATTGTTGAAGATCCTGGAAGGTACAATCGCCAACGTCCCCCCGCAGGGCGGACGAAAGCATCCGCACCAGGAATTCACGCCAGTCGATACCACGAATATTCTCTTCATCTGCGGCGGAGCTTTTGTCGGGCTCGACAAAATCATCACCCGCCGCATGGGCAAGAAATCGCTGGGCTTCCGCACTGGCGAGGATGCTGAAAAGGAAGAGGCCATCACTTCCAAGAAACGCAGCCAGGAACTGCTGCAGGAAGTGCAGCCAGAAGACCTGATCAAGTTCGGCTTAATCCCTGAATTTGTCGGCCGCCTGCCGGTGGTTGGCATGCTCGAAGACCTCGACGAATTCGCGCTCATCGAAATCCTGACCCGCCCCAAGAACGCGATCGTCAAGCAATACCAGCGCCTGTTTGAGTTCGAAAATGTGCGCCTCAAGTTCAACGACGAGGCACTGCGGGCGATCGCGCGCCAAGCCATGGCACGCAAGGTAGGAGCCCGCGGACTGCGCATGATCCTCGAAGAACTCATGCTGGACTTGATGTTTAACCTCCCTAGCCAGAAGAAGTTAAAAGAATTCGAAGTGACCCGCGAGATGGTGGAAAAACGAAGCGCCTCGTTCGCTACGGTCATGGAAAAGGCCGGGTAGGGACGGTTGTCGTTGGTTGCTAGTCGTTTGTCCTGGCCCAGGTATTGGGAGGCAACTTTCGATGAAACAACCAACAACAGGATTTCTACAACTTAAATGCCATTTCACCAGAGCATCCAGTCAGGTAGAATCTCGTAGTGGTGGGTTTGTCCGTCATTCCCAGGAGACTCAGTGACTACATCCAAGGAAAAATACGAATCCAGAAAGCTGCCCATGATGCCCATTCGGGACGTGGTCATCTTTCCCTTCATGATGACTCCGTTCGTGGTGGGTCGCGAATCGAGTGTGCGCGCTCTGGAAGAGGCCCTGGCGGCGGACAAGAAGATCTTCCTGGCCACCCAGCACGACGCCTCCATCGACGAACCCAAGGCCAACGAGATTTACCAGGTTGGCACGATCGTCAACATCGTGCAGAGCCTGAAGCTACCCGACGGAAACATTAAAGTTCTGGTTGAAGGTATTGAGCGCGGCAAGATCCTGCAGGTCGCCGACACCGACGGCTTTATGCAGGCAACCGTGCGGGTTGCCCGCTTCGCTACCGAGACCAATCAGGCGCTCGAAGCCAGCATGCAACGCGTCACTTCCCTGTTCGAGCAGTACGTGAAGCTTTGCCAGGCACTGAATTATGAAACCATGATTTCGGCTGTGCGGATGGAAGATCCGGCCAAGCTGACGGATGTGATCTCCGCCAACCTGCAGCTCTCGATTGAAGAGAAGCAGGAACTACTGGAGATTTTCGACCCGGCGGAACGGCTGACCCGCATCGCGGACGTGCTCGATATCGAGATCGAAAAGCTCAACGTCGACCGCACCATCCAGTCACGCGTGAAGCGTCAGATGGAAAAGGCGCAAAAAGAGTACTACCTCAACGAGAAGATTAAGGCCATTCAGAAGGAACTGGGCCGCGGCGAAAAGAGCGAGTTCGACGAACTGAAAAAGAAGATCGAATCAGCCGGCATGCCCAAAGAAGTCAAAGACAAGGCACTGCAGGAACTCAAGAAGCTCGAAGCCATGCCGCCGATGTCGGCCGAGTCGACCGTATCCCGTAACTACCTCGACTGGCTGCTGGCCGTTCCGTGGAAGAAGCGCTCGAAGGAAATCCGGAATATCTCTCGCGCCGAGAAGGTTCTCAACGAAGATCATTATGGGCTGGAGAAGATCAAGGAGCGCATCCTTGAATTTCTCGCGGTCCGCCAGTTGGTGAAGAACCCCAAGGGATCGATTCTCTGTTTCGTCGGACCTCCGGGTGTTGGCAAGACCTCGCTGGGAATGTCGATCGCCAAGGCGACGGGACGCAAGTTCGTCCGTATGTCGCTCGGCGGCGTGCGTGATGAGGCTGAAATCCGCGGCCATCGCCGCACCTACATCGGCGCCCTTCCTGGCCAGATTATCCAGATGATGAAGAAGGCCGGCACCAAGAACCCGGTGTTCATGCTGGATGAAGTCGACAAAATGTCGATGGACTTCCGCGGCGATCCGTCGGCTGCTCTGCTTGAAGTTCTCGACCCCGAGCAGAACTTCATGTTCGTCGACCATTATCTCGACGTGGAATACGATCTTTCGCAGGTCTTCTTCGTCGCCACCGCGAACGTGATGCACACCATTCCGGCCGCGCTCCAGGACCGCATGGAAGTGCTCCGACTGCATGGCTACACCGAGCAGGAAAAGGTCGAGATCGCCAAGCAGTTCCTAGTCAAGAAGCAGATGCTGGCGGCGGGACTCTCGGAAAAGAACATCAAGTTCTCCGACGAAGCGATCACCTCGCTGATCCGCTCCTATACGCGGGAAGCAGGCGTTCGCAACCTGGAACGCGAGATCGGCAACGTCTGCCGTAAAGTTGCCCGGAAGGTTGTCAAAGAAGGCGAGAACTACTCCATCGCCATCACTGGGGAGAACGTCAACGACTTCCTCGGCGTGATCAAGTACCGCGATACTCTGGCACACGAAAAGTCCGAAGTCGGCCTGGTCACTGGTCTGGCCTGGACCGAAGTTGGCGGCTCGATCCTGAGCACGGAAGCGAGCGTCGTCGACGGCAAAGGCAAGTTGACGCTGACCGGCAAGCTCGGCGACGTGATGCAGGAATCCGCGCAAGCCGCAATGTCTTACGTTCGCTCGCGCGCTCACCGCCTCGGCCTGACCCGCGATTTCTACCGCAACCTCGATCTGCACGTGCACGTGCCCGAAGGCGCTATCCCGAAGGATGGTCCATCGGCGGGCATCACCATCGCCACAGCGATTTCCAGCGCGCTAAGCAAGATTCCCGTGCGCCGCGATCTGGCGATGACCGGCGAGATCACGCTGCGCGGCAAGGTTCTTCCGATCGGCGGCTTAAAAGAAAAGCTGCTGGCAGCGCATCGGGCGGGTCTGTTTGAGGTCATTCTGCCAAAGGACAACGAGAAGGATTTGGCGGAGGTTCCGGAGAATCTGCGTAGTGCGATGAAACTGCATTTCGTGGACACGATGGATCAAGTGCTCCAGATCGCGCTCGAATCACCTCTGCCGATTATTGCGGAAGAGACGACGCAACCGATCGCACCGCTGACCACCGGCAGCACTGACGCTCCTACCGCTCATCAATAACCGAATAGAGATTGTGATAAAGGAAGGCCCGCGCAAGCGGGCCTTTTCCTTTGCTCGCCCCGATCCGATGAGAGATTCAGCCGCCAGAATTTGCCGCCGAATTCGCAGAGAGCGCTGAGAAATGACTTCTTTCCTTTATCTCAGCGCTCTCGGCGTGCTTGGCGGCGAAGAGCTGTTCTGATCTACGCGCAGGCGGCCCGAATCCGTTCGCACAGCCTGGTCAACGAGCGTTCCACACATTCTGTCAGCCATTGCTGTAAGGCTGAGCGCTGCGCCTCAGGAATATATCCAAACCGGACTCCGCAGCCCGCAGCCGTCGTCCAAACCACGGTCCCGGCGACATCGAGCATCTCCCCGGTTTCGGGCAACTCGAAACGCAGGCCGATTTCTTCGCCAACGCTTAGACTGGCCCTGACTCTGGCATCCTGCAGGTTCGTCCTCAGCCCAACTCCACCTTCGCTCAGATTCACCACCACGGCTTCCGCAAACGGCTGTGTACGGGTGCTGATCGAGGCCACGATGCTGACCGGTTCGCGATGAAGCTTGCGCCTCTGGGCGACACGGGCACAGTAGGCAGCACGCAGACAACGCTCGATCTGGAGCGCCGAGGCAGGCTTGTGAATCAGGAAGTGAACTCCCGCCGAGAACGACTGCCGCAAGTCGAGCAGGTCCCGGACGATTGCGACCAGGACGCAGTCCCGATTGATTTTTGACCGTCGCACAGCGCACAGAAAATCAGCCAGGTTGTCGAGTTCCCGCCAGTCCACGACAATGACGTCGAATTCCTGCGCCTGAATCAGGCTTAGCGCGGTTTCGCAGTTCCCTACGATCTCCGGCGTCACCTGCAGCTGGTTGAGGACGTTCCGGGTGATCCCTAAGAACTGCGCGTCGGCGCACAGCAGCAGCGCATGCATCTCAAGAGTCGTTCTGCGGGTCGCTTCCATTTGAGCTCTCCACCAAGCCTTGCTACTGATCTCAATCGGCGTGGCGGAGTCGAAGTTGAATCCGAAACGGACCCGGGAGAAAATGGCGTGATTACCTCCGTTCGCTGCGGAAGTAAAGGTTTTTCGAGGAAGTTAGCTAACTCGCGGGTTAGGTTCAGGTAGTACGTCCATGAGCAATCGAGAGCGATTTCGAGATTCTTGGCCTCTCCGAATCGGCGTCGCAATAATCAGCTTGATCGTCGCCAGCTGGACCGCGCTCTGGCTCGCGGAGCGATTTTGGGCATTCAATCCAGATGTGGGTCCGGTAGGCATGTTGTCAGCGCTCTCCATTCTTTTGGGACTCGGTTTCATTACGGTAGGAATCGGGCAGACCATACTACGTCGACGCCGACGGAACAAATAAGACAAGACAGAGAATAAGCACCCTCGGGGATTCGCCTAGCCGGCACCTAGGCCTTCGCCGGCACATTCTGCGCAACAGCCCAAGCCGCCGCGCCGAATATCCAGGAGATGAAGAACGCCGTCCAGTTCAGTCGCGTCGGAGCGGTCATCAGAGCTGGCAGCCACACCAGCAGCGTGTAGAGTGTGATCTGTCCAGCCTCCGCCCAGGCAGCAACTCGCGGAAGCACATTGCACAAAACGCCGAGGCCGCTGGCGATTTGCCCCGCTCCGGTCAGGTAAGCCCATCCGGTGCGGAAAGGCAGCCAATGAGGCACATAGCCGGCCGTCGCATCCGCGTAAACGATGTGAGATAGTCCGATTGGCACAATCGAAAGAGCGAACAGAATCCGCGCCAGGCGGACTCCGCGATCACCGGAAAAGACGCCCAGTGGCGATTCTTGCGGAAGATGGCTCAATCGGGCAAAGAGCGTCCATCCACCGGAGAGTAGCAGAGTGAGTTCACCAAACCCGAGCCACGAACCCTCAACTGCCGGCTTGGCGACAACGTCGGGCACTTTGAGCAGCGCCCACAGGATGAGATACGGAAAGAGAATCCGGGCTGCCCAGGCCCGGCTTGGCGGAATCAGCAGTCCAACTCCAAGAAGGAGCATGAGAACGCCGGAGGCATACGCGACAGCGGTTCGAGCAGGAATCCATGCGGGAACCGGTTGCCATACCAGCGCAAAATCGGCGTACACAAGAGCCAACACGCCAAGCCCAATAAGACCAATGACGAACAAAGTCAGCGCAGGTTGTTGGCTATCTTTCATAAAGATAGAAACTGATTGTAAGGGAAAAAATGAATGTCAGGTGCCCCACCCTTATGTCACGATTTTGGCGACGTAGGGTGGGGACTTTGGCTTTGAGTTCACGAGGGACACAATTCGAGGTTCATCATAGAAGCAGCAAGTTTACTTTGCTGGAACCGAAAGATCTTCGAGCTTGGCCCCCTTCTTGGCGATGTAGAAGGCCAACGCTTTGGCGGGCTCTGTACTGCTGGCATTCTTTACGTTGTGCACTTCGCCAGCGACTGTGGTGAAGGCCTCGCCCGGTTTCAGCGTCACAGCCGGCTTTCCCTGCGCTTCAAATGTCACCGCGCCTTCCTGGATGTAAACGATTTCGTTTCCACCTTGCGTATGCTTTCCGCTCTCTACACCCGGTGGTAGCGTGCGCGCCACCAGAATCGCTTCCCATCCCGGCGCGCCTTTCAGTTCGGTCCGCTGTAGAACCACTCCGCCTTTCAGATTGTCCTGCGCATTTGCGATCCCGCTCCCCATCCCGCCGAGCACGACGACCAATGCCAACGCCACCCCAAGCAATACGCTGATCCGCTTCATGGAGGCTCCTTTCAAAAGCCGTCGAATACTATCACAGATAGTAAATACTGGGGGATCGGGCCTCGGGATCACGAGATCCCGTTTTCACAGAAAACTATGTATTTGTCACGAGCGGAAGACTCAACGACGGAAGGAACTGCGTCGTATTCTCTGTATTCGTGAGGTCTGTTCGGCCTATTCCATGGCACGCAGGAGCGCGCGCTCCAGCGCCGCATCGAGCCCGCGTGCAACTAACAAAACCTGCTCGTCGCCATACTGGCCGAAGAGAGACGATGGCTGGTCGTATTCGAAGACCGAGCCGCCGGTTTCACTTTCATAGAGGATGACTCGAAGCGGTGCGTACAGACCTGCAGCCAAGCGATGACGGGTCATCTTTGACGCAGTGAGCGGGTTTCCGATCTCATATTGCACTGCCTTCTTCGTTTGACCCGCGATCTTCAACAAGCTCCCGTGGTCGCGGAAGAGAAAGATCGATAGCTCCGCTCCCTCCTCAAGTATTTTCTTCAAGCGCTCGTAATTGCCGGAGGCAATCAGTCGGGTAATTTCGTCATTGAGTTTCGGCACCAATCGTTCGAGACTCGCTTTGACATCGGCGAACGATTTGGACGACCGGATTGCGATGTGCTGGATCTGAATAGATCGTTGGCTAGTTGCGGTCTCGGTCAAGATGCCTCCTTGCCATTTGCGGATCTCTGAAATCGCAACGGCAGCAATGTCCGCTTCATGGAATGTTGCCAATTTGAAATCAGATGCCGCTACGCGCATGCAGGGCACATGGAATCTGGCCAGAGAACTGAGAAACGGCGCCCAGGCGAAATTCGAAGAGGCTGCGAGTGCCGACAAGTTTGCCCTTGCGTCGCAAATCTTGTCAATTCGCAGAAGTCCGGACTTGCCCTCCCTTGCCAATCTCCCTCGCGCCGTAGCAAACTTGAGCATGAGGGTCTTATCGCGGTTCATGGCGGCGGCGACCGATGCCGCGCACTTCCCGGTTCCGTCGGTGCCGGAGATCGCCTTTCTTGGCCGTTCCAACGTCGGCAAGTCCAGCGTGATTAACTCCCTGGTCGGTACCAAGCTGGCGCACACCAGTTCCACGCCCGGACGCACCCGCAGCATCAACTTTTTCGAGATTCGATTTCCCGGCAAGCCGCGCCCCGAAGTGATCTTTGCCGATCTCCCCGGCTACGGGTATGCCAAGATTTCCCGTGAGATTTCGCAGGAGTGGCCCAAGTTTATCGAGCCCTATCTGAACGAGCGATCCACGTTGGCGCTGTGCGTCGCCTTGATCGACGTGAACGTTCCCCCGCAACAAGCCGACCGGCAACTATTGGACTTTCTCGCCGCTTCTAATCGCGAATTTCTGCTCGTGGGCACCAAGAGCGACCGTTTGTCGAACAACCAACTGCATAACGCGCTTCGAACATTGGGTGAGCAATATCCTTCAGCCAGCCTGCTTCCTTATTCCTCGAAAACGGGCGCCGGCCGCGAAGAACTCTGGAAACAGATTCGACAAGTCGCTCAACAAGCTACCGAAGCCCCGCCATCGGCTCGTTTGGGCTAGAGATTTCTCATCTAGCCTTCGGCACGTCACCAATCTCGTAGTCACTCGCCTAAATATCGGGCTGAGTTCTGCCGATAGAGACGACAGAGTTCGGAGTCTTTATGGCGCAGGAAACGAACGAAGGCATCGCCTATCTGATGGCACTGAAACGGTCGGGGGGCGGCGACGACGCGTCGCTGGCAAAGACCGTGCCCGCCGCGCAGCCCGTAACAGAACCAGGCAACGCGAATGCGGGCGATCGCTTCAAAGGAGCGGAAAAACGCCGCAGCCCGCGATACAAGTGCGAGGGCAGCGCGGAGATCCGCGAGGAAGGCTGCGATGTCCGCACCTGGGCTACCTTCACCGACATCAGCATTCACGGATGTTACGTGGAAGCGCAGGCGACCTATCCGGCCAACACGCTTCTATACATGAAACTCGAGGCCAATGGCATCCGTGTGGAAACCAAGGGCGAGGTTCGCGTCAATTATCCCTATCTTGGGATGGGCATCGCGTTCGCGGACATGTCCGAAGAGAATCTGGATCGGCTGAAACAGTTGCTGGCGACCGTTTCACATCATTGCGTGATCATGGGCCCGGGCATCGCGTCATCGCTGCCGGCCACCGATCCTCTGAAAGCCGTGCCACTGATCAGCAACCCGGAAGCTGCCGTGCAGGCACTCATTGAATTCTTCGAAAGCCGCCAGATGCTGATGCGTGACGACTTCCTGCGAATCCTGCGCAAGAGCCAGCTCGAGAAGTGAGGCGGCAAGCATCACTCCTCGAAGGCATTGTGCCATTTTGATGAAGGCATTGCTCTCCGCGCCCCGCGCCGCTTCCTAATTCGTTATGATGTTTGGGCTATGGCGCTCTACCTCATCACCGGTATCGGCGGTTTTATCGGCTCTTCCCTTGCCCGTGCGCTGCTTGCGGTTGGAGAACAAGTGCGCGGCGTCGACAATTTTTCTACCGGCAAGCGGGAGAACCTCGACGGGATTCGCGATCGCCTCGACTTCCACGAAGCCGACATCCTGGACCTCGACGCCACGCGCAAGGCCTGTGCCGGCGTCGATTTCATTTTTCACGAGGCGGCCATTCCTTCCGTGCCGAAATCGGTGCTCGATCCGCTCGGGAGTAATCGCGCCAATATCGACGGCACGGTGAACGTGCTGGTCGCCGCGCGCGATGTCAAGGTCAAGCGCGTGGTCTACGCCGCTTCTTCCTCCGCCTACGGTGATACTCCGACTCTGCCCAAACACGAAGGGATGAAGCCCGACCCGATTTCTCCGTACGCGGTCGCCAAGCTGGCGAGCGAGCAGTACATGATTTCTTTTTATCGCTGCTACGGTCTTGAAACTGTCTGCCTACGCTACTTCAACGTGTTCGGTCCCCGGCAGGACCCATCGTCTCCCTATTCTGGAGTGCTGGCCAAGTTCATCACGCAGATGCTACGCGGAGAACAGCCCACGGCCTTCGGGGACGGCGAACAGAGCCGCGATTTCACGTATATCGACAATGTCGTTACCGCGAATCTGCTGGCGTGCAAGGCGCCCGCCGACAGGGCCGCCGGACAGGTCTTCAACGTGGCGACCGGCCGCCGCATCACGCTGAACGAAACGTTCCGGTTGCTCCAAAGATTGACGTCCTATGGCGGCACGCTCAAGTACGGGCCCGAGCGCGGCGGCGACATCAAGCACTCTTTAGCGGACATCTCGAAGGCTGAAGCGGCTCTCAATTACGAGCCGGTGATCGACTTTGAGGAGGGATTGCGTCGCACAGTGGAGTGGTATCGCAGTAAGTAAGGTCGCGCTTACTCGTGGCGCAAGGATTCGATCGGATCCAGCCTTGATGCCCGCAGCGCTGGAATCATTCCGCTAATCAACCCGACCGCACCAAGGATCGTTGTCGATGCAATTAGCGTCACGGGAGCAATAATCAGCCGGATGTCTCCCGCTTCTCCGTTCTTGGCGAAGGCGCTGTATAACGTCAGCCGACCCACGGAGAGGGCCACACCGTAGGCCAGAATCACTCCCAGCACGCCGCCGATGAACGTAATCGTCAAAGCCTCGGCCAGAAACTGAATCAGAATGTATCGGCGCTTCGCTCCCAGCGCCTTCTGCACACCGATCTCGCGCGTCCGCTGCGTCACCGATACCAGCATGATGTTCATCAGCCCGACGCCACCAATTCCGAGCGTCAGCGTTCCAATGAATCCCATCAGAATTTTCAACCCCAGCGTGATGATCTCGAACTGATGCAACTGCGTCATCAGGTTGAAAACGCGCACGGCCTGCCGGTCGGCTTCATTGAACTTATGCTGCCCCGCCATAATAGATCTCACCGCCGGCTCGATCCGCTCAAATTCCGGAGTCTGATAATTGAACCAGATCGTGTCCAGATAATGCGTGCTCTTGAAATCACTCATGGTGGTGAATGGCACGTAGACGACGCGGTTAATGTCGTCATTTCCTTCTTGCATCTTCGCGCTCAGCACGCCGACCACTTCGAAGCTCAACCCATCCAGCCGGATGTGTTCGCCCAGCGCGTTCCGGCCGGAAAACAATTTTTCCTTGGCCTCAGAACCAATGACGGAGACGCGTCCGCGCTGCACCTGATCTTCCATGTTGTAAAAACGCCCTTGGCCCAACTTGAGCGAGCGAATGTCATACACATTCGGATCATTTCCAGTGACCGTCCACGTAAAATCACGGTTCTCATACTGGACGCTGACTTGTTTTTCAACAGATGGAGTGATGTGGGTAATCTGCGGAAGATTTGTGTTCAACGCCTCGACGTCATCTTGCGTGAAGCGGATATTCACTCCCGACTTCTGCCCCCCAGCCTGCATGGAAGTCGTCCCAGGCACAACGATGACCAACTTCGTACCGAAGTTCGCAAAGATATTCGCGCAAGCCTGCCCGAAGCCATCGCCATACGCCAGAAGCATCACAACCGTCGCGATGCCCCACGCCATCCCGAGCATCGTAAGTGCCGTGCGCCGGCGGTCGTGGCGCATCGCCGTGTAGGCTTCCTGCAATAGGTCTCGGATTTCCATTATTCCTGCCGTAGCGCTTCGACTGGCTGCAGCATCGCCGCTTTGCGCGCGGGATACAAACCCGCCACAACGCCCGCCAGCGTCAGACTGCAAATGGCCAGAGCGGCCGTCATTGGCACCAATTTTGGAGGATCAAATCCTTGCGGCCCTTGAATTCCGCCCATCGTCGCCATCAATCCGCCGGCGAACACCAAACCAATGAGGCCACTGCCCAGCGTGAGTAACAGCCCTTCGAGGAAGAAGTGCAACAGAATACTTCGATTCGTCGCTCCCAGCGCCTTACGTAGTCCGATCTCGCGCGTGCGCTCGCTCACCGCGACCAGCATGATATTCACCACCCCGATCGCGCCCAGCGCCAGCGTCACCATCCCCACTGTGCCGAGGAACAGGTTCATAACGTCGAAAATCGTCCCTACCATCTTCGATTCCTGGATCGAGTCCCACTCGTCAAATGCGTTCAGATCATTGGCGTCGAAGCCGTGATTGCGGCCCACGATCTCGTGAACTTCCTTCTGCGCCGCCAGATGGTCTGCCGTCACTTGCGGCTGATATTCGATGAACGAAATCGAGTTCTGATGGTTCTCGCCCTTGATGGGAAAGTTCTCTGACATCACCTGAAACGGGATGTAGCCCCTCATGTTCAGCCACAAGTTATCGCCGCGCCCTAGGTGAGGCATCGCGCCCACGACCTCAAAGCGCAGCCCATTGATCAGCACGAAAGCACCCACGGCCGGACGTCCGGGGAACAGCGCCTTCAACAGCTCGTTGCCGAGGACGATGACGTTCCTTCGCTGGCTGCCGTCAAGTTCATTCAGCCACCGACCTTCCTTAAGCGGCAGATAGCTGATCTCGTTCAGATTCGGTAGCGTCCCCAGAATCTCTCCGCTGGCGGTCGCGAACTCACTCACTTCACGGAGATCGCTGCGCGAAATAATCGGACAGGCATTGCGCACGTGTCCAGCTTGCCGGATGTCGAGGTAGTCCTGGTAGGTCAGAAGATAAGACCGCGCCGAACTCATGTTGCCCTGAACCGCCGGCGCACGTCCCGGGAACAGAAACATGATGTCCTTGCCAAATTCCGCGAGTTCCCGCTTGTTGCCGGACCTGAATCCTTCGCCCACCCCCACCAGAAGCAAGAGCGACCCCACTCCCCACGCGATTCCGAACATGGTGAGAAACGAGCGCAGCTTGTGCGCCCATAGATTCCGCAGAATCTGCCCGAAAATGTCTCCGATTGTCCGCATGACGAGAACGAGGCCCGACGACACTAACCTAGTGATATATACGCCGCTCAGGGCTTCAAAGTTCCAACGGCATCCAGACATTCAAAGCCGTTCCTGAGCATTTGCAGCCGAAGCCGGGCTGGCCGTCACCCTGGATTCTCGAGCCGAACTTCAGCCTTTAAGTATTAGACGCACACCGCATTACGTTGGTTATCTAGGGAACGGTTACGGAGATGCTTACAGTGACCATATGACACTTTCCTCGATGGTGGTTTCGCGCGACTGGCAGGAAGTTAGCGTTCTCGAATGCATCCTGGGCGGCCTTCAAATTGATGTGGCCGTGGAAAAAGAACCACAGAAAGCGTTAGAGAGGCTCGGCAAGTCCAAGATTGATGCACTCATCGTCGATTGTGATCTGAATGGAAGCTCGCAGTTCCTGCGTGAACTACAGCGTTCGGACAACGGCCAGAGCCCGGTCCCCCTCGTCATCATGGGATGCCACGAACGGACTCCCAGCCTCGATGCCACTGGCGCACTATTCGCCTTCCAGAAGCCAATTTCGGTCGACCAAGCCGTCCGCACCTTCACGGCGGCGCGCAGCATGATTCTCGATGGCCGCCTGCGCTACCATCGCGCCGGGCTGCAGGTTCCAGTTTCACTGAAAAGCAAAGGGCACAAAGCAGTCGAAGGACAACTTCTCAATATCAGCCAGGGTGGAATGCTGGTTCACGCCGCCCAGCCGGTCGACGCTTCGTCGGCTTTACAGGTCTCCTTCAAACTCCCCGGCGCCGGTTCGGAGTTGAAGGCTCAGGCAAAGGTCGCGTGGCACGACGATGGAGGAAACTTCGGTATCCGCTTCGTGAAAATGGCGACCAAGCAGCAGCGAACGCTCGAACTCTGGCTGGCGCAACAGTTCTTGGCGAACTAGGCAGGGCAGTTCTCACGAGTCGGCGGCCAGTTGTCGGTGGCCGCTCGCCACCGTCAGCGGAATCGCGGACCGCTTTCTTCCTCTTCTTCCTGGCCATATCCAGCAAGGCGGGCTAGCCGCGTGCCGAGGCTCGTCCCTCCGAAGATCTCGAAGAATATCCAATACAGTCCGGCAATGACGAATGTTGCGCCTCCCACCATCGGAATCGGCCAGCGCGGGGCTTCGCCGGTAATGGCCAGAAAGACCAGCCCAAAGAGCAAAATGCCTGCGAATACCACGAGAGCGTGAACGGTCCATGCCAATCCGCGGCCGGAGAGCGGCTGCGAAAGCCAGTCCAAGTCGGTCCGTGCCTCCTCGGGCATTTCCACACCCGAAGAAACCGGGCTCGGCTCGCGCCGGGTCGGCAGCGCGATCACCTTCACCGGGGTCGCCGAAACCATCAGCCCGTCGTCGACAACCGTTCCCGCTGCTCCATTTCCGCGCGAGCCGAGGGGCTTCTGCGAAACGGGCATCGGAGCGAACATGGACTCTTCGGGATCCGCGTGTAGCGAGATTGCTTCCAGCATATCCCCGAAAATCCACTCGTTGATCTGCCGCCTCTGCTGGGGAGAAAGGTCGAGAAAGCGGATGCCGCACTGCCCCGAAAACGTAGCCCAGACCACCTCTCCGCGAGTTTCAACCCGCAGACGGGGATAGCGTAACTCGAAACGCACGCGCAGGCGTTGCTGTGGACGCACTCCGGCCACTACCTGCACTCCAATTCCGCCGTGCGTTAAATTGCGAACGACACCGCCGTTAGTGTCATCCAAGGTGAGGTAAATCAGGGTGTGCAGTTCGTGACGATGCTGAGCTCGCGTTTGTCGCGCGGGAGATAGTCCTGCATCCATAGAAACACCGCCGGAGGTCACTGCTCGGCCAAAGCCTTCGTTGTGGAAATCTTATCCTTGGCAGCACTGGCCTTTTAGTAACCGGACTGGTTCGGAGCGAAAAGCCGTTTCTTGCCACGTTTCAGGTCAGGGAAAGGACTTTGGGATGATTAAAAGGAAGGACATCCGAGGGCAGGGCGAAGGAAAGGAGAACTAGCACCAAGGTTCATGGCCAAAGGGGCACGCCCGTGTAATTGCAAGTACAGTCAAAGACCGATAACTTACTCATGAGCTGTGTCTAGATGGCGGCGCCTACCACCAAACCGGACTTGGAGTTGACGGATTCCTTGAGCGGGGTTAGTGTACCTGCCTGGCCGATGTCGCATAGCGCAGCTTCGTCAATCTCAGAGCAGATTGGTACCGAGGCCTATCCGGCGCCCTCTCCGCAGGACGCATTGCAGGCTTTGCTGGCTTTCTCGTCTCTACACGAGCAGGTGCGCCGACGCCGAGCGCTGGCGGTCCGGCACGCCGTATTCGACGCCAAGGCACCACTTCCCGAGTTCGACCCTACCGAGCAGTTTGTCCTTGATGATGTATTAAAGCTGGTCGCCGAGCGAGCCTTGGCTATCACGGGCGCCGACGGTTTGGCCATCGCGTTGGCTGAGAACAATGAGATTGTTCTGAGGGCTGCGGCGGGAATCGTTCGGCCGGACGTGGGAGCGCGAATTGACCGCGATTCCGCGTTTTCAGGAGCCTGCTTCCGGACCGCTCAGGTCGTCAACTGCGACGACACAGAAACCGATCCACGCGTCAACCTCCAGGCCTGCCGCAAATTAGGCGCGCGCTCGATGGTTGCCGTTCCGCTCTGCGGACGACGGCGCGTCATCGGTGTTCTTGAAGCATTTTCTTCATGGCCATTCGGCTTCAATGACAGCGACATCCGTAATCTGAGCCTGCTCGCGGAACTTGTTCTGGCTGCGCTCAAGCCGGAAGACGAAGACCGTTTCGCGGAGTCGGCTCAGGCAGCTGCAAGCAAGCTGGAACAGCCCAAGGAAGCAGTAACGGCACCGGCAGTGCCAGTGCCAACGTTGCCGGCGGCGCACTCGACGGCTGCATCTGCGGTCAAGGCGACGGTGCCTCCCGGCCCTGTAACTCCCAAGCCGTTGACGGTGCCAGCGGCGACCCCAGCCCCAACTTTTGCGTCGACCATTCTCTCATCAGTCGATCTTCCTTCCCTGATCAAAGTTCCTGAAACTCCCGCCGCTACTCCGGTCGAGCTGGCCGTAAAGGGCCAAGCGCCATTGGTGGAAACAACTGCCGCAGAGCTAACGACGACAGAAGCACCCGCTGTGGCAGCAAATGCGGAAGAATCAGCGCCGATGTTCGGGCAGCTAGAGGCCGAAAAAGCGCCGCGCAGCTTTGGCAAGCTGGGACTTCTGATCGGCATCGTGATCGTTGCGGCATTTGCCGCTGGATTCTGGTGGAAATACAGCAACGCACAGTTGGGCAATGCTGTCGTTCGCTCCGAACCATCCACCATTAAACCAACCAATCCGGCCGCGCAGAACAAACCGGCGGAGGCTGCGCCTTCCGCGGCCACCGCAACACCCGCAGCGCCTGCGGACACCACTTCCGAAGGAACTGAGTCTGATACTCCGGCCGCTCCACAGGAGTTGTCGAAGTTTCCACACGTCACCGGAGTGCGGCACTGGTCCTCGCCCGATTCGAGCACTGTCGTTCTCGATCTCGAAGATCAAGTACAGTACGAAGCACACCGCCTGACGGGTCCGGACCGCATCTACTTTGACTTGCATGACACTCAGCTTGCCCCGGACCTGCTCGGAAAATCGATCGAGGTCGGCGACACTCTGATCAACCGCATTCGCGTCGCGCAACCTGTTTCCGGAATGACCCGCATCGTACTCGAAACCAAGGCCGACACCAATTTCTCCGTCAGCCTCGAGTCCAATCCATATCGGCTTGTAGTTGAAGTTCGAAAGATCGGAACGAATCCCAAGAGCTCGGTCAACCTCTTCCCGAATGCTCCCGAGGTGGAAAAGGCAAAACTGTCGATCGTGATTCCTCCGCCAACGAAAGAAGATTTACAGCTGAAGGCACGAGCTCCCAAGATGCGCATCGTGGTTGACGCCGGCCACGGAGGATGGGACTTGGGCACTGTCGGACGTCGCGGCTTACTCGAAAAAGACCTTGTTCTTGAGATCGCGCAACGCCTCGGCAAGCTGCTCGAAAGCCGGCTCGGCGCGGACGTGATCTACACGCGCCAGGACGACAACTACATTCCTCTCGACGAACGAGCCGAGATCGCGAACCAGTCGCAAGCAGACCTGTTCGTCTCCGTGCACGCGAACTATAGTGATCTGCCTTCCGCGCGTGGCGTCGAGACCTACTATACCAACACCTTTTCCGCACCCGGATCGAAGGAAGCCGGCTCCAAGGATGCGGACTCGCACACCGTTGCAGGTTCTATGAAGAACTCGATCACACCCGCTTTGTCGCAGGCCGACTTGCATGATCGCATCGAGCAGTCGAGACGGCTTGCGGCGAGTGTGCAGCGCTCGATGTACGGAACGTTGTCGGTGCAGAATCCGGGCCTGCGCGATCGCGGCATCAAGGAAGCTGGATTTGTGGTCCTGACGGAAAGCTCAATGCCGGGAATTCTGGCGGAAGTTTCCTTCGTCTCCAGCCCGACGGATGAGCAGAAACTGCGCAGCGACGGATACCGCGAACAGATTGCCGAAGCCCTCTACAAAGGCATCGCCCGTTACGCAGCCAGCTCTCGAGGCGTGAAGGTGGCAAGCGCCGCGAAGTAGCAGCGAGTCACTCAAATCCTACTTCTGCACAGCGCTTGCGCTTTCCTTCATGTACCCGGCGCTCAGTGTTCCCTTGCTCTTCGCAACTGGAAGCAGCGTGGGGTAGAACTGCACAAACGTTGTATCGACGGCCGCATGGTCGGCGTGGCACGTGTAGCACTCCATGTTCGTCGGAACCATTTTGGCGGTCTTCGCATCGCCGAAAATGAAGAACGCCCACTTCCCCGGAAAGCGCGCCTCGTCTTTCACGTGCGCTTCGATGCCCATGATTTCCGTGCTCTGATAGTTCCCTCTCTGATTGATTGATCCCTTGCCTTCTGCCATGCGGCCTTCGAGGACGAGGACGGTTTTGTCCGGCCACGTTCCAGTCTCCTGAAATACTTTGTACGATTCCGGATTCGCGAAGACGTTGTCGAACATATGATGATCCATCCCCATCGCGTTTGGGCTGTAACTCATGTCAAAGCCACTAGTCAGATAAGTCCACTGACGATAGTTCTCCGGCAGCTTGAGCTGGGCGTCGCTGGTGTATTCGGGGCCGGAACCAGGCGGCAAGGTGGCTGACTTGAGCAGTGCAGCTGCGGACAGCACAACCATGACAACCAGCAGCGAGGCAATCTTCTTGTTCGTCTTCATCATGCGTGGGATTATGGCTGACTGCAGGTCGCAACTCCAGACCATCCGCTGCAAAGATCCGGCGTTTGGCTGCATTGTTGCGCGTTTTCGCCAATCGTAGAATACGATTCTGTCTATGGACGCGATGCCAATACGTAGCGACTCGCCGCGCTGGCTCTGGATCGCAGCCGTCTGGGGCGGGATCGGTTTATTCGACTCGACGCAAACTGTGTTTGTGATGCGCGCGGAGGGCATGCATCACAATTGGGGACGGCTGTTCTTCACGCTGCTGATTTCGTGGCTGCCGTGGATGCTGGCGACTCCCTTTGTTTTGCGCCTCAGCCAGCGGTATCCGCCTTCGCAATGGAGGCACGCGTCAACTTGGGTGACGCATCTTGCCGCATGCGCTGCGATCGGCGTCGTCGATGCGGCGTGGCGTGCGTTGTGGGAGGAACTGCTGAATCCGTGGGCTCTAACACCGCGGCCAAATCCTTTCCTTGAGCTGACGTGGCAAAAGTGCACGAATGGACTTCTGTCGTATGTGATCCTTTACAGCCTGATTCTGCTGGTCGATCACATTCGCCGATCGCGTGAACAACTGGCTTTACAGCAAGCCGAAACGGCACGACTCAACGAACAGCTATCGAAGGCGCAACTCAGCGCGCTTCGGCGGCAGATCGAACCGCACTTCCTCTTCAATACGCTCAACGCGATTGCCGGACTGGTGAGGGAAGAAAGGAACGACGCAGCGGTAACTATGATCGCGGAACTCAGCGACTTTCTTCGGCGCGTGCTCCAGGATTCCGACCGGCAGCAGGTTCCGCTCGCGGAGGAACTGGAGTTCACGCAGAAGTATCTGGATATTCAGAAAGCTCGGTTTGCGGACAGGCTGCAGTTCAGCGTGGACATTCCAACAGAGCTGCTTTCGGCTCAGGTTCCAAGCTTGATCCTGCAACCGATGGTCGAGAATGCCGTGAAGCATGGCATTGCCCAACGCGTAGACGGAGGCGCGATTCGGATTGCCGCGTCGCGTTTGAACGGAACGCTGACGCTGCGCGTCTACAACGATGGTCCGAGTTTGCCGACTGGATGGGAGACGAGCCGATCGGGGATCGGGATCTCCAACGCTCGTACGCGGCTGCGAAGCCTCTACGGAGAAGCGTTCGAGTTAAGCTTGCGCAACCAGCGTCCGAGCGGTGTCGAAGCATCGGTGTCTGTTCCATTTCGCGTTTCATCCGCCATCGAGTCCAAGGAATAAATTCGTGCGCGCGGCCGAGCACTCTTCCAAAATAAGCACGCTGATTGTGGATGACGAACCTCTCGCTCGCAGCAATCTCGCGATTCTGCTGCGGCGAGATGCCGAAATCGGAATCGTCGCGGAGTGCGGATCGGGAGCGGAAGCGATCGGCGAGATTCGCGTCGCGAAACCGGATCTGCTTTTTTTGGATGTACAAATGCCCGAATGCGATGGATTCGACGTCCTCGAATTGCTGGGAAATGATTTGCCTCCCGCGGTCGTATTTGTCACCGCGTACGACCAATATGCGCTGCGAGCGTTCGAAGCGGGAGCACTCGACTATCTTCTGAAGCCGTTCGACAATGCACGCTTTGCGCTGGCGCTGGAACGCGCGAAACAAAGAATCCGGTTGGGACGTGAGCGCAGGCAGCGTCCAGAGCGGGTTGCGGTCAAGAGCGCAGGTCAAGTGCACTTCGTGAAGATCGCAGAAATTGACTGGATCGAAGCGGCTGATTATTACGCTTGCCTGCACGTCGGAACGAAGAGCCATTTGCTTCGACGCAGCATGTCGGAACTCGAAGAAGATCTGGATCCGAAAATATTTTGCCGCGTGCATCGGTCGAGCATCGTGAACCTGGAGCGCGTGAGCGGATTGCAACTTCGCGACGACGGCGAATACGAGGTGCTGCTCGACGATGGCGCGAGAGTGCGATTGAGCCGCAAGTATCGCAAGCAACTGCAGGAGCGGATGGGAGTGAGTGGCGAGTAGTGAGCCGTGAGTAGTGAGCCGTGAGTCGCGAGTCGCGAGCAAAAGCCGCGATCTTCGGCTTCCTCCGCGTGAACGCACGTGTCCGCGTCACGAAAAAAATCTCGGAACGCTCTCTTTCCCGAAATGGAATTGTAGAGAGATTTCGGGTTACCCCCCTCCCCCTGGGTCTACTGAAATCATCGAGTTAGCGGGAAATCGATGAAAAATCTATGGGGCACAGTCGCTTGCGGGCAAAATCTTGATGTCAAAGAACTTAGCGGCTTAACGCGCCGGGCGAATTCCTGGAACGGGACGAATGCGCTCTCCGCGCACTGTCACGGCCTCGGTGATGATCGCCGATTCGAATGGGAGTGGCAAGGTCAGATATCACACCAAGCTTGTGGAAATTGTCTCGCGCGGTTCCGGGCCGTGATGCTGTTTGTGAATGGCACCTCCGCTTCCGCGCAACTTGAAAGAACGAATTAGCATTGACGTATCCAATACCGGGAGTTATGCTCGCCGCCTTCCCTCGTAAAAACATCAGAGGAGGAGTTATGGCTCGCAAAGTTTCCACGAACCCGGGGGATCTATCTCTTTCAAAAAGCATCGACCGACGGTTGAAGTTCTATGGGACGGCAGCAGCAGCGGCATCAGTAGGGTTGTTGGCGTTGGCCGAGCCGGCCCAGTCGGAAATCGTCATCACCAACAAAACCATACCAATCCCACGGTGCGACGGGCTTCACACTTGCCCGGTCAAGGTTGATTTGAATCATGACGGCATTGCCGACTTTTCTCTCACGGTCGGATATTACGGATACGGGCAAAACATCAATGCGCAAATAGGGATCGAGCCGTTAACTGGAGGAGGGGTGATCGGAGGAGGCTTTGAGAGCTCCGCATCCGCTCTGGTTCGGGGAGCGAAGATAGGGCCGTCGGGGAAGTTCTTGAATTTCAGCGTGAAACTTGAGCGCTCTTCCTATTGCACGACGAACTCTATCTGTTTTAAGGAGCATAACCACAATGGGGACTGGGGCGGAAATCATCCCAATCGCTTCCTGGGGGTGAAATTCCTGATTCAGGGGAAGACCCACTATGGATGGATACGGGTCACGGTCACGACAAGCGCGACCGCGCCGATGACAGCCGAGATCACGGAATACGGCTATGAAACGATCGCGAACAAATCCTGCGGGGCGGGGCTGCCGGGCTCAAATGCCGCCGCGAGCAACGGTCTAAAGGAGCAAACGAGCGGGAATAGCGCTTCGCTGGGCATGCTCGCGCTCGGCGCGGACGCGCTGCCATTGTGGCGACGCGACGGCGTTCAACCAGGCAACCGATGACGCGATCCATCTGAAATCGCGGAGTGAAGTACCGAGCGAAGGCTGGTTTGACGTGGCGACTGTAGTGGCGATAACGGCAGGTGCATAGGTCCTGAGGCCCGCGAGAAACGCGGGCCTCAGCATGACAAGCAAGAGGCTTTAGCTGTCAAAATTCATAAGTCGCAATCGCGAAGCATGGGCGCGGCTTTAAGCGGCGGTAGATGAGCCGGCGTTCTCGGGATCTTGGGCAACAGTCGGTACTCGGGGATTGACGGCCCGCTTGTTTTCTGCACGCCGACGTGCCCTTGAATGGCCGCTCTTCCACGGTGTCCTGAGTTTCGGATTTCTTGCTGCGAAATTCTATTGCCGCATTTGCGCAATTCCAAGAGCATGGGCGGTAACGGCGGGTGCGTAGGTCCTTCGGCCCGCGAAAAGCGCGGGCCTCAGGATGACAATGCTCGTGAGTTGGGATCAGTTCGACGCGGGGATACCGCCGTACTTTTCCAGCCATTTCAATTCTTCGCGGACTTTGATCTTGCCGTGCCAGGGATTCTTGCCTAGGCCGTGGCCTTCGCCGGGAAAGATCAGCAGACTGTTCGGGATGCCGAGGGAATAGAGCGCGTGCTCTAGCAAATAATCCTCGAGCACGGCGACGCGGACGTCGTCAGCGCCAGCTACCAGGTGCGTCGGTGTTTTCACTTTATCCATTTGGAAGATGGCAGCCTCGTCATGATAACGCTGCGGAGCTTCCCAGGGACGTCCGCCGAGGAAGTAGGCGTCGTCGTAAGTGGTGTCGTCATTGCCCCAGTTGCCGATGTGCTCGACCGCTCCCGCGCCGGTAACGGCGGCTTTGAAGCGCGTGGTCTGCGTGATGAGCCAGTTGGTCATGTATCCGCCGTAGCTGTAGCCACCGATGGTGAGATGAGCAGGATCGGCGATCCCGTCTTTCACCAGCGCGTCGACGCCTTCGAGAATATCTTTGCCGGGACGAGAGACGATCACGGGAACGATTTCGAGCGCGAACTTGTCGCCGTATCCGGTTGAGCCGCGGTAGTTGGGCTCAAAGACGAGCCATCCTTGATTC
>Ga0209624_10000615_pt1 | contig 31090 bp, 40 predicted proteins | sample JacPinW_OM2H0_O1_FD_188565 | JGI IMG/M metagenome (GOLD analysis project Ga0209624, IMG submission 188565) | Forest soil microbial communities from Algoma, Ontario, Canada - Jack Pine, Ontario site 1_JW_OM2H0_O1 (SPAdes) (version 2) | ecosystem: Environmental > Terrestrial > Soil > Boreal...
GCAATCGGATTCATGGTGCGGTGAGCCGCGCGCGCGAATTCGCCCTTTCGGCGGTCTTTGCGTCGCTTTGCGCGTCGCTCCCGGCCCCTCTCTTGGCTCAAATCGCCGACCGCCCGGCGGCGCAGAGCGATGCGCAGGACGCCCGCAACGACGCGCTCCTGGCCACGCCAAATCAGGCGACGTTGCGAGCGCAACGATCAATATGGGCTGGCGTTTCTGAGGTCAGAATCTGACGGAGGACCGCAAGTTGGACAAACACCGCCTTTGTCAAAGCGGACTAGCAGGCGCGCACAGCAGTCGTGCTCGAACCGCTCCTGGCTGTCTCCGGCGAACGCTTTCTGGGAGCCGATGCGCGCGCATCGGCACCCGTTCGCCCCCGCTGCCGAGGAATGACCGCTACTCGCGCAGTGGAGGGCCGGAGTCGACGTAAAGCTGCCATTGCGGATCGCGCCGACGGAGGTCGCCGCTGTGGGAACGCGGTCATTCGCGCAAAGGCCAAATGGTGCTGTTGCACCCGCGACTGCAAAGCGGCGCGGGGCGTTGGATAATCGGTGTCGATCAGACGAGTTTGGCAAGGAGCGCGCGGGCGTTACGGATATCGCGCGTGGTCTCGCCGCCCTCGACCGCAGCGAGGATCGGCTCCAATAGCGCGCGGGGATCGCGATCCGAATCCATATCGCACCACAGCCGGGCTAGATCGGTCGCGGCGCGCAGTTCGAGCAGACGGGCTTCTTGGCTGCGGGCGATGTCGATGGCCTTGAGGAAGCAGGCTTCCGCCCGCGCTCGGTCCGGCTCCGGCCGCTTGAGCGCGATCTGGCCATCGAGGCGATGCAGATCGGCTAGCCAGAAGCGCTCCCCGGATTGCTCGACAAAGGCGAAGGCGTCTTGCACGATTGCTTTGGCGCCCATCACATCGCCCGCCGTCAACAGGGCTTCCCCAAGCTGAGAAAGAAAGACGGAGTCGAAGAGATGGGTGCCGGACAGTCGCCCGGCGCCTATTGCGGCGCGCGAAGCCTCGATGTTTTCTTGAGTCGGTTCGCACATCGCCCGCGCGCAGGCGGTAAACTTGCCAGCCAGTAGCCGAAAGAGCTCCACCTTTTTATCGATGGAGAAAGTGAGAAGTTCCGCGCTATGGCGTTCGCACGCTTCAAAATCCCCTAAGACAAACTCGGGCCATACAGACGTGAAAAAGTTACAAAGTGCGATAGTAGGGGCGTGGTTGACGCTTGGGAGCTCGGCCCCCACCTGGTCGCTGACGTGCGCCGCTTGGTCGTGGAGGCCGAGGATGATCAGCGCCCATATTTTGTAACACAGGACGGCGAGACCGGGATCGAACCCAAACCGATAGCTGAGCAGCTTTTGCCGGGCGGGATCGCGGTATCGCTCGGCCTGTTGCAGAGCTTGCAAGGCTTCGCGGATGTGGCCCGTATAGAACTGCGTGGTGCCAAGAAGGCGATAACCGACGAGCCGGTAGGTCGTGTCGTCCTGCCGGTCGGCGACTTCAATAATTTCGCGCGCCTGAGCGAGCGCGGACTCCATCCGCGAGGCAACGAAGTTGGCCGAGCAAAGGCCGTAAAGAACGGAGAAGTGCTGCAAATCGGACCCGGCGCCGGCGTCGAGAAGCCGCTTTGCCGCCGTCCAGGCCGCGACTGTTTCCGGCGCAGTGTAGCCCTTCAGCGGCAATAGAGCATTGCCGCCAGCAACTCGGAGCGCCAGTTCAAGAGACTGGCGATCCGGCCCGTCTGTCAGACGCGCGATCAGCGCTAAGCCGGCGTCAACATAGTGGTTGGCCTCCGATGGCGCCGAGCGCGACAGTGCCAGTTCCGCCGCTTTTAGCCAATAACGCGTCGCCGGTTCGGGAAGGCCCGCCTCGGCGTAGTGATGAGCGATGACCGCCGGCGCGGACTCGACCTGGTCGGCGAAATGCTCTTCGAGCGCCCGGGCGATGTCGGCATGGATGCGCTGGCGACGGCTGCGCAACAGCGAGGCGTAAGCCGTGTCCTGCACCAGCGCGTGCTTGAAGACATAGGTCGCGTCTGGCGGCGCGCCGCGCGCGTGGATCAGCTCCGCCGCCATGAGCTGGCCGAGGGCGTCCTGCAAAGCCGCACCCTGGATCGGCGACACCGCTTCCAGCAAGCGCCACGAGAACTCGCGCCCGATCGCCGCCGCGATTTGCGCGGTCTCCCGCACGGGCGCCAGACGATCCAGACGCGCCATCAGGGAATCCTGCAAGGTCGAGGGGATCGCGAGCGGGGTCAGCGCGGCGCGGAGGATGTAAGCCCCGTTCTCCTCGCGCAGCAGGTTGGACTCCAGCACCGTCTTGGTCAGTTCCTCTACGAACAGCGGCACGCCGTCGGTCTTGGCGACGATTTGATCCAATACCTCGGCCGGCAGCGCCTTGCCACCAACGACCCGTTCGACCATCGCGAGGGACTGACGACGACCGAAACGGCTGAGTTGAAGCGGGGCCACATGGGCGCGGCCGACCCAGGGCGCCGCGAACTCCGGCCGGGATGTGATGACCAGCAGAGCGCGCAAACCGGGGAGTCGATCGACGACACGACTGAACACGTCGAGCGAAGTCGGGTCGATCCAATGTGCGTCCTCCAGCAATGCCAGGATCGGGGCGTCTTTGGTCAGCCCCTCAAACAGCGCGATCAAAGCCGCGATCGTTCGCTCCTTCTGCTCAGGCGGAGCCATTTCGAGCGGGGGGTATCGCCCCTCGCCGGGGATCGACAGCAGCGCGGCGAGCAAAGGCGCGATGTCCTTGGCGTCCAGCCCTGGACGCGCGATCATCGCCTCCAGCTTGTCGAGCCTCGCCGCCGCCGGCTCGTCGCTCACAAAACCCGCTGCATGCCAGATTTGACTCGATATGGGATAGAATGCGTCGTTGACGTGGTGCGGCGAGCATTGATAGCGCACCCTCACATGCGGTTCGTTGCCGATTCGCTCGCGCAAAGCCACGAGAATGCGCGACTTGCCGATGCCCACCTCGCCTGACAACAGCGCGACTTGGCCTTCGCCCTCGACAGCGTCCCGCCAGCGTTCGAGCAGCAGCGCCACCTCGTGCTCACGGCCGACGAAGGGCGTCAGGCCTTGCGACCGCGCCGCCTCGAAGCGGCTCAAGTTCTCGGCCTCGCGCAGAACCGTCCACGCGGGAACCGGCGCGTCGAAGCCCTTGAGGGTTTGAACCACGTGCGGCTTCAGCTCGAACGCGCCGCCCAGCAGGCGCTTTGTCGACTCCGCAATCACGACGCTGCCTGGCGCGGCTAAGCCCTGCAACCGCGCCGCCAGGTTGGGCGTCTCGCCGACGACCGCCTGTTCCTGCGCCGACCCGTGTCCGACGAGATCGCCGACGACGACAATGCCGGTGGCGACGCCAATGCGGACCTTCAGCCTCTCCTTCGCCCGCGTGTCGAGCTTCACGACGGCGTCGGCGATGTCCAGGCCGGCTCGGACCGCCCGCTCGGCGTCCTCCTCATGGGCGCGGGGAAACCCGAAATAGGCCAGCACCCCGTCGCCCATGAACTTGGCGACGAAGCCGTCATAGCGCGCGACTACGCCCGAACAGGCGTCCTGGTAAGCCCGGATGACCTCGCGCATGTCCTCGGGATCGAGCCGCGCCGACATCGCGGTCGAGCCGACGAGGTCGCAAAACATTACGGTCAACTGCCGCCGCTCGGCGACGGCCGCGGCGGAAGCCGGCTCCGCTGGCGGCTGCGGGTTCGCGACCGCGGCTGACGAACCGAACAGTTCCGAGATCGCCGACAAAATCTTGCGCCGATGGCCGACGATTGCGACGCCGATGTCCTTCAAGTCCTCTGCCGTCAGCTTCGGCAGAACCTCGCTGTCAATTTCGTTTTCGCGAAATGCGGCCTCGTATTGTTCGAGGCCGAAACCTCGCAGCCACCTCCCGATGTCCATGGTCCATCCTTGATCTGATAATGGTGCAAGCGAGGGGGGGAGTCGAGAGCGTTGCCGCTGGACGGCGGCTTTGGTCGATTTGACCTGTTCGCCGCGCCGTCAAGGAACGACCGCTCTTTGCGGATACCGTTGAAAAAGCCGTCAAGTATTCGGTGCGATGGGAAGCTCGCAGTTTCGGAGAGGGGTTGGAAGGGTTCTTTGGGCGGCTCTTCGGCCGCCCTGGCCGGCGTTATGCGACCAGCATTGCCGGAAGCATGTTCGTCGGTCTTAAGCGAGCGAGTCGTCTCAGGTTTTGGGCAGTAGCCGCGAGAAGAAATTCGTCGTTGGCTCCGTTTGGACCCCTGAGGCGCAAGCGCGTGAGGCGCAGAATCCGCTTGAGATGTGCGAACAGCATCTCGACTTTCTTCCGACGGCGACAGGCCTCCACGTATTCTGGAGTCGCGGCGTGCGCACGAGCCACGTCGCGGGCGTCTTCATGCAAATCCCGCGGGATCTTGCGGGCAAGAGCGTTCGGGTAGCACTGGGCTTTGAGTTTGCAGATGTCGCAATCCAATTTGCTGGCGCGATAGAGTCTTGTGCCCTCGGCTGTGACACCATTTCTGGGAATGGCGTAGGGGCGTCGGAATTGGACAAGCTCTTTGCCCGCGGGGCAGGTGTAACGGTCGCGTTCGACGTCGAAGGCAAAGTCGGCGCGGGAGAACGTGCCGTCGGTTCGGTTGGACTTGTCGAAGACCGGGATGTGCGGAATGATCTTCTTCTACTTGACGAGCCAAGCCAGGCTGTCCGCCGATCCGTAGGCGCTGTCGGCGGTCAAGAATGCGGGCTTTATGCCGAAGCGCGTCTCGGTTCGCTCCAGCATTGTGCGCGCCGCTCCGACTTCCGCCTGTCGAATGGCGCGCGTGGCTTCCACGTCGACGATCACGCCATGTTCGGTGTCGATCAGGTAGTTATCGGCGTAGGCGAAGAAGGCGTGTCCCTTATGTGCGCCTGTCCATTGCGCCGCCGGGTCGGATCGCGAGATGAACTTCGGCGTCACTGGCGAGGCGGCTCCAAACGCCGCGTCGTCGAGAGTGGCCAGGTACTCCTGCGCGGCTCGGGTCGAGGTTTCCTTGATCTCCTCGGACTTCCACTCGCGGCTTGGAACTGATCGCTGCTTGTTGGCGTCGGCCGCGATCAAGTTGGCGTCAACCGCAAATCCATCGGCGCTGACCAAGCCCTCGGCGATGCAACGTTGCACCACGCTCTCGAAAAGGCGGCGCAGCGCGTCGCTCTGGCGAAAGCGCCCGTGCCTGTTCTTCGAGAACGTCGAATGATCGGGTACCCTGCCATCCAGTCCGAGCCGGCAAAACCAGCGATAGGCGAGATTGAGGTGAACCTCGTCGCAAAGGCGGCGCTCGGACCGGATGCCCATGCAGTAGCCGACGATCAGCATCCGGGTCATCAGCTCGGGATCGACCGAGGGCCGGCCCATCTGGCTGTAAAACGGCTTCAGCAATTGGCGCAGCTCATCCAGCTCGAGGTGGCGGTCGACGCCCCTGAGCAGGTGATCGGAAGGAACGTGTTCGTCGAGGCAGAAATCATAGAACAGCCGCGCCGGCGCTCCCTGAAGCCCCATCATCGCCGTCTCTCCCGCAAATCAGCGGGATTCAATGAATCACGATGCCGCTCTGACGACAATCAATGAGCGACTTTTTCAACGGTATCTGCGCATTGCCGTCATTCAAACGGAGTCGCGGTAAGGCTGAAATCCTCGAAGCGCGTCAAAGCGGGAGCATTGGGTCTTGATCCCAGTTGTGCATGGCATCCTCGCGCGGACCATCCTCCTTTTCACCGCTCGCGACGATTCGCAGCGCATAGTCTGGCAGCGGTCGCTGCAATTCCAGGGCCTTCGGCGCGTCGGCCAAAAGCCACAAATCAACCTCTTCCGGCGTTGTTAGGATCACCGGCATCGCCTTCGGATGGATTGGCGCGACGACGGCACTCGGTTCTGTTGTGAGGAAACCGAAAAGCTCATGCTGCCCATCCACTGGCGCGCTCTTCGGCCCTCTAACGCCGCGCCAGGGGGTCCATAGACCAGCAAAGGCGAACAAGGGACGGTCCTCGCTAAGCGCGAACCACTTCGGCGTCTTGCGGGGCTTCGTATCCGCGTATTCGCAAAACGATGTCGCCGGCACGATGCAGCGGTTTTGCTTGCCGAGCCAGCCGCGCCAATGCGGGCTGCCGACATTGCGAATGTTGGTGATCGGCGCGCCGCCAAACTGAGGCGGACCCGGCATGCCCCAGCGCGCCATAACAAGCTCACGCTGGCCGTCGGCTCCATTGCGAACGATCGGAGCCATTTGGTCAGGGAAGATCCCCGGGAATAGCGGCAGGTTGCCCGTCCGATCATTGCTCGCGCGAAACCAATCGCGGATCGCGGCTTGGCCTTTGGTCAAACTGTAGAGATTGCACATCGCAAGAGGTCCGTAGTCGAGATCAATTGCCCTTTACGAGCCGCAGCTTCACCATTCCTGGGGGCAAGTGCGGCGGCCGCTTATGCTCAAGGTCCGGCAGGTACACTCCGCAGGCCGATTTGCCTTTCTTGGATCGCGCCTCGGCGCGCCACATGCAGTCATAGGAGAATCGGTTAGTCAGGTCGCGCAATGTGATCTCCGGCCCGAATTTCGCGGCAAGCCGCGCCAAGCGGTACGCGCCCTTCCGTGAGCACTGGCGGCAACCGATGCGGACGACAACGAAAGGATAGAAAGCGAGGCGGTCGCGATCGTCCATTCACCGATGTTCGCTTTTTGTTCTATGCCCGTCAAGCGACTTCCTAATCGACGTCACAGCCGTTTCAAACTTCAGCGGCAGGACGAATGGCTAACGACGAAGGAGGAACCATTGCGGAATTGGATTGCGATCGCAGCGCTGTGCGCGGTCAGCCTGACGGCTGGGCCAGCGAGCGCCTGGTGGGATGGTGGCCACATGCAGATCGCCGCCGTGGCTTATGATCGCCTTGACCCAGCGGTTCGCGCTAAGGTCAATGCGCTGATCAAACTTAACCCAGATTATTCAAAATGGGTCGACGGCGTTGCGGACGCCGATCGCGACCGCTTCGCCTTCGTCCGTGCCTCGACCTTGGCCGACGACATCAAGGGAGAGGATGGTTACACCGACTCGGGCGATACCCCGACCAGCCATAGCGCCGCGAGAAACATCGGTTATGCCGATAAGCTGCGCCACAAATATTGGCATTATCTGGATCTTCCTTTTTCGCCCGCGGAACAGCGGTGCGGCCGCCCGATCCAGTAAACGCTCTCACGCAGATCAAAGCGCTCACGACAGCGCTCGCGTCGAACGCGAGTGACGACGTCAAGTCTTACGATCTCGTGTGGCTCATCCATCTTGTCGGCGACGCCCACCAACCGTTGCATGCGACCTCCCGCTTCACCGCCGATGATCCAGGCAACAATGGCGGCAACGCTGAAACAGTGACACCAATGAACGCTGCTACTGAAAGCTTGCATGCGTTTTGGGACGGGCTGCTTGGGGATCGCCTCACACCGGATCAATCCGTCAGCATGGCTGCATCGTTGCCTCAGCCTGATCCCGTCCGAGCGTCCCGCGGTGACCCCGAGACATGGTTCGATGAGAGCGAAGCCGCCGCCGAGGCTTTCGCCTATGCGCCGCCAATCGGCGACGGCGATGGGCCATATAACCTAACAGACGGCTACCAGCAGAAGGCGATCGAGATCGCCCGTGCTCAAGCTGCCGTGGCAGGCGCGAGGCTGGCAATCAGAAGCGGCGCAGATTAACCGCGCCGCCAGCTCAAATCGCTCTGTCTTCATCGCTGCGTAGGCTGCGTCGATCTGCTTCTTAAACACTGCCAAGTCATACTGATTGCCATTCAACTCAGTGCTCATTTTCCTGACCAGCGCCGACACGGCGACAGCCTCCTTGATCTGATCGTCCGTCGCCCCAGCATGCTTGGCCCCTACCGTATGGCCGTAGATACAGTAGTCGCAAGGAATTTGCGCCGCGACGGCAAGGGCGATTAACTCCTTGGTTTTCCCGTCCAAGGCACCTTTAGGATTGAAGACCGCCAAATATTCCTGCCAAGCGGGACCGACGGCCGCTTGGGGCTCGATGGCTTTCAAAGGTGGCGGCGCGTCCTGGGCGAATGCGGAAACCGGCAGGCAGACGCCGAACGCGAGCGCGATAATAAAAGATTTCACAGTTCTTCCTCCTCCTCCAGCTGACCGGAGAATGTCCGACTAGCCGTGCGCGCACTCTTCCAAATGCCTGATACGAGCGTTTGATAATCCGGTAACGGCGGCGTAACAATCGAGTAACAGTTGCCAACATAGGCTTTCGGTGGCGACATGTCCGAGGATGATGCCGGCGGCCCCCCGACGAAAGCCTCTTTGCCGCCGCCACGCGCGCCCATCCGGTTCGGGGACTTTACGCTTGATCTCGACGGATGCTCGCTCTCGAACACGGACCGTGGCGACATTCCCCTCACCCGCAGCGAATTTGCGCTGCTGCGCGAGTTCATTCGTCATCCCGGGCGGGTGTTGAGCCGCGGGTATCTGCTCGACGCTCTAGCTGGGAAGCGGCCCGATCCCTTCGATCGCAGCATCGACATGTTGGTCGGCAGGCTGCGACACAAGTTCGAGCCTGACGCGAAGCAGCAGCGTCTCATCGTGACCGTGCCCGGCGAAGGCTATAAATTTGCGGTGCCGATTAAAGCCGAGGCGCTCAAGCTCAGCTCGGAAAGTGAAAGTGCGACGCGGAAGCCCACGACCTCCCCGCCAAACAAGCAGGAGCCGCCCCGCCTCTCGATGGTCGTGCTGCCCTTCGCCAATCTGAGTGGCGATCCAGAGCAGGAGCATTTCGTCGACGGGGTCACCGAGAGCCTCACGACCGATCTTTCGCGCATACGAGGCGGCGTCATAATCGCTCGAAATACGGCCTTTGCCTACAAAGGCAAGCCGCTCGACGTGAAGACAGTCGGACGTGAACTGAACGTCCGCTATGTCATCGAGGGCAGCGTTCAACGCGGCGGCAATCGCATGCGCATCAACGTGCAGCTCAGCGACGCCGAAACGGGCAATCATCTTTGGGCCGAGCGTTTCGACAAGCCGCTCACCGATCTCTTTGACATGCAGAACGAGATTGTCGCCCGTCTGGCCAGCGCGCTGAACGACCAGCTCGTCGCCGCCGAGGCGCGACGCGCGGAAAAAGCGCCGACCCCCGATTCGATGGACCTTTATTTTCAGGGGATGGCCTGGCTGAACAAGGGTCACGCGCCTGAGAACGTGGCGCAAGCGCACATTTGTTTCGATCGCGCGCTTATCGCCGACCCCGGCAACGTCGAAGCGCTCATCGGATCGGCGCGCGCGGACGCGGTCGAGGGCATAAATCTCTTCGTGACCGATCCCGCCGCGGCCCTCGCGGCGGCTGAACGGAAATTGATCAAGGCCCTTTCGTCGGTCCCGGACCATCCGCGTGGCCATATGTGGTTGGGACTTGTCGACATATGGACGAAGCGCGCGGCGGAAGGCATCGCCGAATGCGAACATGCGCTTGAGCTTGATCGAAATCTGGCGGACGCCCATGCCAATATCGGATTCGGCAAGATTTTCATCGGTCGCGCCGAAGAGACAGAGGCTCACATTGCGGAGGGTCTGCGCCTCAGTCCGCGCGACACCTATGCTTACATCTGGATAGCCAGGGTGGGCCAAGCGAATCTCTACCTTGGCCGTTGGGAACAGGCAGTCGCGTGGTATCGGCGGTCGATCGACCTCAACAGAAAGTTTCCGTATATATATTTTGTGCTGGGCGCCGCTCTCGCGCAGCTTGGCCGCCTCGATGAGGCCCGTTCCGCGATTAAGGCCGGTCTCGCCCTCATTCCGACCTTCGTCGTCACCCGCTTCCGCACCACCTGGACGGCGATGAGCGACGACCCGACGTATCAATCCCAGTTCGAACCTATTCTCGAAGGCATGCGCAAGGCCGGAGTGCCGGAACAATGAGCGCCGCCAAAAACCCTTCGGCTCCGCTTCGTCCGCTTCACGTCGACTCCGGGCGTCGCTGGCTGACGGCCTTGTCTGCTTTCGCTGAGCCTCGTGCGACTTCCCGGCGCACTTGGTCTGCCGGCTTGTCCTCGCGGAGGCCGACGTAAACCGTGTGTCGCAGAAGGTTGTCAGCCGTCCAGGTCAGATACGTAATCTCTGCGACAAGCACCGGCTCGACCCAGTGCACACGAGAAAGAACGAGCGGAGATCCGAAGCGAGTCTTTCGAGACGGCGGAACGCTCAGAGGCGATGTCTTGATAGCTATCGGGTCAAGCCGTCGCCGCAGATCCGCAAGGACCTTGACAGGCATCCCCGTGCCCACACGACCGGCATAGGTAAGCTTGCCGTCCTCGCCGTAGTAACCCAACAAGAGCGCCCCGAGATGCGGCCGTGATCCTTCTGGGTCGCTCCAGCCGACGATGACGAACTCCTGGCGGTTTAGCCATTTGGCCTTGCGCCATAGGCCGCGGTTTCCGGGCGCATAGGGAGCGTCGATCGTCTTGGACACCACGCCCTCGAAACCGAGCTTGCCGGCGTGCTTCAGGATGAGTTCGCCGTCGCCGACCTCGTGGCCGTTGAACTGAAGGCCAGGCTTGTTTGCGAGCAACGGTTCCAAGAGCGCCTTACGCTCGATGAGCTGAAGGCCGGAGATGTCCCGACCGTCGAGATGCAAGAGATCGAAAGCGTAATAGACGAGCTGAACATTGCGTTCGCCGTCGGTCGCCGCCTGAGTGTGGGCGAAGGTCGGCAGCCCAGCGTCATCGACGCCGCAGAGTTCCCCGTCGAGGTAAGCGGTCTTGACGTTCAGATTCGCGAGCGCTGCAATGGCACTTGGATATTTGTCGGTCCAGTCGAGACCAGTTCGGGTTAGGAGTTGCACGCGCCCGTTGTCGATGCGCGCCGCCATGCGATAGCCGTCTAGTTTGATTTCATGTAGCCACTGAGGCCCCGATGGCGGCTTCTCGACCGGGTGGGAAAGCTGCGGAGCAACGAAGCGCGGAAGAAGGACGTCTCGTCGCGACAGATCGGCCTTGGCCGCCCGTGAGGCGGAACGCTTAACGACACGCGACATGGCTGGAACCAACTCGAGAGAATAGGAAAATAATCGGTCAAAACGCTATGTCCAGCAAGGAATTCACCAAGGCGGTGGCCTACTTCCGCACCAGCTCGGCGACCAACGTCGGCGGTGACAAGGATAGCGAGAAGCGGCAGCGTGCGGCGGTGACGCAATTCGTCAAGGTCAACGGCTACGACCTCGTCGATAGCTACTACGACGCCGCCGTGTCCGGCGCCGACCCGATCGACGAGCGGAAAGGCTTCGCCGCCATGCTTGAGCGTATCGCTGGCAACGGCGTGCGCGTCATCCTCGTCGAGACCGCCTCGCGGTTCGCGCGCGACCTGATCGTGCAGGAGACCGGCTGGCGCTTCCTGCAGGGGCTGGGCGTGACGCTGGTAGCGGCCGACAGCCCCGACTCGTTCCTCGACACGACACCGACGGCGGTGCTGATCCGGCAAGTGCTAGGCGCCGTGTCGCAGTTCGAGAAGGCGGCGCTGGTCGCCAAGCTTAAGTCCGCGCGCGACCGCAAGAAACGCGAGACGGGCAAGTGCGGCGGCCGCAAGAGCTACGCCGAGCGCGACGCGGCGATGGTCCTTCTAGCGAAGAAGCTGGCGCGCTACCCGGTCAACGGGCGCAAGCGCTCGCTGCGCGACATCGCGATGGAGCTGCAGGGCCGCGGCTACGTCAACGAGCGAGGCGCAGTGTTCAACCCGAAGTCGATCAGCTCGATGCTGGGGAGGTTGTCGTGAGGCTCAAATTCTGCGCCGCATGCGGCGTAGGCGAGGATCTGCGGCGTCACCACCTCGTGACGCAAGGAAACAAAAGCGCTAAGCGCGGCCAGAAGACAGCCTGATGAGTGAACGAATTTTAATGAAATTCATCGTCGGCCAGCGGGTCGTCAAACAGGGCGAGGATAGCCGCTTCGAGGGCGAGATCGTGGCCTGCTTCCTCAAACGCAACCTGAAGACCATCCGCTACGTGGTCGAGGATGACGGCGGCGTGTTGCACATCGCCAGCGAGCGGCAATTGCTTTTGGCCATGCCCAAGGCCCCGGGAGCGGCTTGAGCCGTCTCATTCCAGGGGCGTGCAGAAACCCCCAGGGCGGCTCCATCCTGTTCGCGCGCCTGCAGCGCATAGCACTTTCCAAAGGGCGGCCGCGACCAGCGCGCGCCACCTTGTGCTTCAAACTCAAACCTAAATATTGCGAAGCTGCATTTGCCGCACCAGCACATGCCAGCTGGGCGTCTGCCAGGCTTTTACCAGCTTCATTCTCGTCCGCTCGTCAGCCTCCTGGTAAAGCCGCAAGCGCATGAGATCGAACGGCGCTGGCGGCGATCGTCCTTCGAGTGTGGCGACCCTGAACGCCGCGCTTCGCCCCGACGGCTGAAACTCCCCCCGCATGGCCAGCATCCCGAAGCCGCCATGCGCTTCGCACACCCGGAGTTCTTTCAAAGCCAGTCTTCCACAGGGGCGTTTATCGCGTGTAAGCGCGCAGCAGAGGCGACAGCCGGGCCGGCCGGGTTTGAATTGGGTTTGCTTGGCCGCTTCGAGAAATGCTGCGGGAGCTGTCTTGCGTCCGCCGTAGAGTTTTCGTCGTTTGCGCAATCGGGACTTCTTGCCCCGACGCCATGTTTCGCGGGTGAAGAAATCCGTCACGAACCATCTTTCAAGGAGAGCGTCGCTGCTCGAAGACCGGCTATTCTAGCCCCGCTCCATCATTTTAGGCCAGCATGGGGAAACAAGTATTTGTCATGGCCATCACGACTGGCACGGGTGGGTAATCGCTAACGTGATTGACGCTCGACCAACGCTCGTCTGCCAACAAAATCTGCCGACAATCCTCGGGGTCGCGTCAGGTGTTCGTCAGGTCAAGCTCAGTGGGGGAAGCGCGGTCAGTTATCGGCGCGTCTCCACAAGCAGAGGTCGCCTGTGGCCATTCCGTAAGTGACGATGAGCAACGTGATGAACCAGAGCGCCCCGAGAACATCTTGGGTCATTGCTTCCTCCTGAACCGGCCTTGACTAAGCCGCGTCGTCGGAGCGTACCGCGAAGCGTCACGCGCGCGATCCCATGTGGAAGGTCCCCCACGCGGTCCCTTGGCCCTATGCTGGCTCTCGGGCCTTCGCCTGCTCGGCCGCCGCTTTCACTCGAGCCGCCTCTAGCCATCCCTCAGCTCGTGCGCGCGCTTCGGCTATTCGCGTGCCCTTCTGAGCGATCACCGCCGCTTCGAGCGACTGCACGAACGCAATGGCATCGGTCGACGCCGCTTTGGGGTGCAGATAAACAAGATCGCGCAGATGGAGAAAACACGCTACGCGGTCCCGGCCGCGCTTCGTGCGAGACTCGGCGGCGGCGTCGATTGCCGCCTCGTCTGGCTGCAGAAACCTCGTCATCTATCGCCCTCCCTGCGGCGCGCGTGGGCGTCACGCAAATCGGCTTCTGCGTTTTACGTAACATTTGTGGATCTCGTTGACCACTCCCAAATGGGTAATGATGACAGCAGGAGATTATGTTCCTGCTTCGTTCTCGTCTACTCTGCTCCTCACCATGCCCCGCGATGGCGCAACCCTCCTGTCCGATATCCCTGCCTCGGTTCTAACCGTTGTCTGCGAACCGTGCGGGCGTCGGGAGCGGTACGACGTCGAGAGGCTCATGCGGCAATACGGTTGGGACGCCAAGCTCACCGATCTGCTTCCGGCGCTCGTGGCAGACTGCCCCAAGAGGCGCTCGGTCAGTGTTTATGACAGGTGTAGGGCGATGTTCGAGAGGCGGGGATGATCGGGACCCCTCCCCCTACGAGACACTATGGAAGGCCCCCAGGACCCTTGCGCTCGGCGTGGACCTGACGTGGACGCAAGGGAAGGCTTAGGTCAAAAGCCCATCGCGTGCTTTGCGCCGGTGCCGCTTGGGGGATTGCTGCCGCGCGAAGATAACAAGGCACGACCGCAATGGCGCAAATAGCGGTCGCTCCGGACGGCGTGGTGAATGGATCAGATCGACCAGCATCCGGCCATCGGCTTGGCTGGCTTCCTTCGGCCCGCTCGCTTTCGATGGTAGATGCGCGGCCCAGGCCTTTCCTGTGCTATTCTGCATGACGCGTGAGGGCGCGCCATGAGCGAGACCCGGAAAATTGCGGCGATCCTAGTCTCGGACGTGGTCGGTTACAGCCGGCTCGCCGGCGCGGACGAAGACCGTGCGCTGGCGCGACTCCGGGCGATCCGCAGCGATCTGATTGATCCCATAATCGCAGTGCACCATGGCCGCGTCGTCAAGCGCACCGGCGATGGAGCCATTGTGGAGTTCCGCAGCGTAGTGGACGCGGTGCGTCTGGCGATCGAAGTGCAGCACGGCATGATCGAGCGCAACGCCGGCGTACCGGGCGAGCGCCGCATCGAATTTCGCATCGGCATTCATTTGGGCGACGTCGTCGAGGAGAGCGATGGCGACCTCATGGGCGACGGCGTCAACATCGCCGCGCGGCTGGAGGGTGTTTGCCAGCCAGGCAGCGTCTGTCTCTCCGAGCAGGCGTATTGGCAGGTCAAGGGGCGGCTCGATCTCGCCGTCACCGACCGCGGCCCGACGCAGCTCAAGAACATCGCCGAGCCGATCCGGGTCTATTCGCTTGAAATCGGCGCGCCCGCCCACGCGAAGCCCCCAGCCACCTCAGCTTCCGAAAAACCTGCTCCGCCGCGCCTCTCGATCGTCGTCCTGCCATTCGCCAACATCGGCGGCGACCCGGACCAGGATCATTTCGTCGACGGGGTCACCGAGAGCCTGACGACCGACCTCTCACGCATTCGGGGCTCGTTCGTGATCGGCCGCAACACCGCTTTCACCTACAAGGGCAAGGCCGTCGATCTGAAGCAGATCGGGCGCGAGTTGAATGTTCGCTATGTCCTCGAGGGCAGCGTTCAGCGCGGCGGAGACCGCATGCGCGTCAACGTGCAACTCATCGACACTGAGACGGGCAATCATCTCTGGGCCGAGCGGTTCGACAAGTCGCTGACCGATCTCTTCGAAATGCAGGACGAGATCGTCGCGCGGCTAGCAGGCTCGCTAAACGCCGAGCTTATCGCCGCCGAGGCGCTGAGGGCGGAACAGGTGCCGAACCCCGACTCGATGGATCTCTATTTTCAAGGCATGGCTTGGTACAACAAGGGCTGGACCCCCGACAATGTAACGCAAGCGCGCAGCTTTTTCGATCGTGCGCTCACCGTCGATCCCGATAATGTCGAGGCGCTTGTTGGATCGGCGACCGCTGACGCACTCGAGGGCGCAAGTCCTTTCGTGGCCGATCCCACAGTGGCTTTCGCGGCGGCCGAAGCGAAGTTGACCAAAGCCCTGTCGTCGGTACCCGACCATGCCCGGGGCCATATGTACTTGGGATTTATCGACATCCTCACCAAGCGCGCCGCGCGGGGCATCGCCGAATGCGAACATGCGTTGGCGCTGGATCGAAATCTCGCCTCCGCCCATTCCATTATAGGCTATGGCAAGATTTACATCGGTCGCGCCGAAGAAACAGAGGCTCACATTGTCGAGGCCCTGCGGCTCAGTCCGCGCGATACGAGGGCCTATCTCTGGATGACTAACGCAGGCGATGCAAAGAACCAGCTCGGCAGTTACGAGCAAGCCGTCGCGTGGTTTCGGCAGGCGATCGACGCCAATCGAAATCATCCGCTAACTCATTTTTACTTGGCTGCCGCCCTGGCGCAGATTGGTCGACTTGACGAGGCGCGTTCCGCGGTCAAGGCCGGTCTCGCGCTCAACCCGACCTACGCCATCTCCCGCGCCCGCGCCGCCCGGTCGGCGATGAGCGACGATCCGACGTTTCTGGCCCAACTGGAGCCCGTTTTCGAAGGCATGCGCAAGGCTGGAGTCCCCGAGCAATGACCGCAACCCGCCGCCCCGCCGCGATCCTCGCCGCTGACGTGGTTGGCTATTCGCGCCTCATGGGCGAGGACGAGGCCGTGACGGCACGGGCGGTTCGCGCACATTGCAGGGCGCAAGATGTTCCCGACACACACAAAGTCGGGTGAGGCGGCCGCGCGCAAGAAAGAACCCGTCGCTGCCCACCCCCAGAAGTCCAATCGCGCAATCGCAGCTGAGACGGGGGTGGCTTTCAAGACAGTCGCACGGGCGGCTTCAGGCGTACCAAATGTTATCGGCGCTTCCATTGAAACAATATGGGACAATTTGGGTACACCTGAGAAGACGATCGGCCTCGACGGGAGGTCCTATCCCAATGGCCGGCCTAAAATCCGCATCTCAAACAACTGGGCGCCCCGCGATTACCAAATGAACGTTTGGCGTTATCTCGAGCGGGGCGGAAAACGCGCTATCTGCGTTTGGCACCGCCGAGCCGGTAAGGATGACGTTTGTTTGCATTGGGCCGCGGCGTCCATGATCGACAAGCCAGCGACCTATTGGCATATGCTGCCAGCGTATTCGCAAGGCAGAAAAGCAATTTGGAGCGCCGTGAATCCGCATACTGGCAGGCGCCGCATTGACGAAGCTTTTCCGCATGAACTCCGCGCGAACACCAATGAATCGGAAATGTTCATCCGCTTCAAGAATGGCTCGACTTGGCAAGTGGTTGGTTCCGATCGGTACGACGCCGCGGTGGGTAGCTCGCCTGCCGGCATCACGTTTTCCGAGTGGGCGCTGAGCGATCCTTCTGCGTGGGCCTATCTCGCGCCAATTGTGATCGAAAACGACGGATGGGCGCTATTCATCACGACGGCGCGCGGCCGCAACCACGCTAAGAGCATGCTCGACATGGCTCAGGCGGGTGACGACTGGTTTGCCGAGGTTCTGCCCGTCAACGTCACGAACGCAATGTCCGAGGCCGCCGTGGAGCAGCAGCGTGTCGAATACACGGGCATCTTCGGCAAGGAAGCGGCCGACGCCCTCATCGACCAGGAGTATTATTGCAGCTTCGAGGCGGCCATTCTCGGCGCGTACTGGGGCAAGGAGATGCTCCTCGCCGAGCAGCAGGGCCGCATCTGCGACGTGCCGGTCAACACCGACCTGCCGGTCCACACCGCCTGGGACATCGGCGTCGACGACGCCATGGCCATCTGGTGCTTCCAAGTCTACCCCGACCACCTCGACATCGTGGACTATTACGAGGGCCACGGCATGGGCTTCGACCACTATTGCGACTGGCTCGACGAGCGTGGCTATCACGGCGCCGACTGGATGCCCCACGACGCCAAGGTGCGCGAGGTTGGAGCGCCTGGCGCTCGGACGCGCATCGAGACGCTATTCACGCTCGGACGCAAGCCGGAGCTGGCCCCAGAGCAGACGCTGATGGACGGCGTCAACGCCGCCCGCAAGACAATTCCCTTCGCCCGGTTCGACGCCAAGCGGTGCGCGCAGGGCCTCGAAAGCCTCCGATCCTACCGAACCGAGTGGGATGAGAAGGCGCGAGCCTTCAAGAAGACGCCAGAGCACAATTGGGCCTCTCACGGCGCGGACGCGTGGCGCTACCTGTCTCTGTCCTGGCGCGCGCCGATGCGCGAGCCGGGGGAGGAGAAGGCGCCTATCGGCATTCCGCTGTCCGACCTGAGCTTCGATCAGTTCATGGACATCGAGGACAGCGAAGACCGAATCGATAAAAAGAGAAGGGTCTAGTTATGCGAAATGTGGGACGTAGTGTGGGACCGAGTTTCACGTCCGGCCAGAAAGACAAATCGTAACAATTAGATATGACGACTGTTTGGAGCCCATATTTGGAGCCTAACCAGGACAAAAAGAGAGATCATCGCGTCACGGCGGCGTTGGATGCTTGAGCCGCCGGAACCCTAGGTCGCGGGCGTCGGGGCAGGTGCGCCGCATGTGGCGCATGTGGTGGGCTGAGGCCCTAGCCCTTTCCTTGCTCATGTTTGGTTGGCATCAAGATCCTCCCGGCGGAATGTCTCGAAAGTTCCGTTCGGAAGCTTGACCAACAGGAGCACGTCATCATTGGACGCAAGCGATGCTGCTCAGACTTTAGCCAATCCAAAAGCTTCGTCGTCGCTGTTGGCGATGACTACTGCGGTCGCCACATTGTCGGAGCCCGTAGACGGCGTGAGCGCGCGTCAAGCCCCTCAAAGGCGCGAATTAGCTGTCCGCAAAGCCTGCCTTATTGGACGTCAAACTCACCCCACACTCACTCTAAAACAGTTTTCACCCGATCGCGATCTTGCGCGGCTGGGCGTGCTTGGCCTTGGGCAAGGTTAGGGTCAGGACGCCGTCTTCGAGATTTGCGCTGATCTTCTCCTGGTCGACCTTGTTCGACAGCGTGAACGAGCGCGCGTAGTGGCCGACGTTGTACTCAGTATAGACCGGCTCCAAATCCTTGTATTTAGTGAAGTCGATCTGTCCGTCGACCTTCAGCACGTCGTTCTCCAGCGCGACCTTGAGGTCCTTCTTTTCGACGGCGGGCATTTCCAAAACGACCGCGAGCGCGTCATCTGTCTCGTAGATGTCGGCGTACGGGATGTAGTAGCGGCCGGGGATGGTCTTCTCCTCCTTCGCCACCAGCTCCTTTTTTTCGCGCACACTCAATTCCTGCTTCTCGACCATGGTCGTTCCCTTCTTGGCTTTGGATTGTGCAGTCACTCATGCCACCCTGATCGACTTCGGTTTGTCGCTCTCGGCGCGCGGCAGGAACAAAGCTAGGATGCCGTCGCGATATTCGGCCTTGACGCCGTCCGGGTTGATCTCGATGGGCATTGTCACGGCCCTGTCGAAGCGACCGGCGCGTCGCTCGCGGCGATGCAGCGCCGCCTTCTCCGGATAGCCAACCGTTCCTTCGCCCGCCAATCTGACGGTGCGGCCCTTCACCTGCACGTCTAGGTCGGACTTCTTCACCCCCGGAAGCTCGGCGATGATGATGAAGTCGTCGCCTTTGCGAAACACGTTAAGCGGCGGAAAGGCACCGCCACCGCTTAGGCCCGCATCCAGCCAACTGCTCGTCCGATAGGTGTCGAGAGCCTGCTGAAAGTTTATGAGAGCATCAAAAGGATCGGTGAATACAGCCATTGTCGCTCCTCCTTGCGGCTCGCAAGCGAGCGCAGCCTCCCCGGCGATCGCGCCGTGTTCTGGCGTGCCTGATCCCTCTTGGCGGCGTCTTCGGCACTCACCCGCTTCGAGTGGTAAAGGAGTTGGGAAACACGCGCCCAGGCGTCAAGGGGCGCGGCAAACGGACGCGGCGGCTCGGCGTGTGGTTCTCCAAGTCAAAGTCCTGGCGAGGCTAGGATTGTCCTCTCTGGCGGCTTCTTGCCAGACGGAACCGTCGGTATCGGCGCTCTCTATCATTCCTCCGGCAGCCCCGCCTTGCGCAGGGCATCGAACGCGGGCTGTAGAACAGGTTTGCGCCCTGTCAGCCATTTATGCTGAGCTTGGGATTGAGGCGGCGAGCCTCGGCCAGGGGGCCTTCGCCTGATCACTATCGCCTTTCAGCGCGTGGGCGGCGGCGAGATTCAAGTAAGAATAGAAAACACGAAAACCGGCGTCGATTGCCCTGTTGCTTTCGTCGATCACCGCGTCGAGATGCCCGAGGCCGAGTTCAGCGTCCGCCATGAAATTGTGCCAAGCGCTTATCCTCGGGTCACGCGGACTTAGCCGCATAGCTTGCTGAACATCCGATTTTGCCTGCTCGAATTGACTTAAGTAGGTTTCGGCCGAACTGCGCCAAGCAAACAGAAGCGCGTTGTTTGGATCGAGGGCGGACGTAGCGGGTCACGACCGCGAACAAGCCAGGACGCTCGACGAGCGATAATCGCGGCCTCGCCCGTAGTTTTCCAGCTTTAAAATTCGCCCTTTAGGCGCGCGCCATCTTGCCCGCGTTGGGCACGGGTCACGCGGACTTAGCCGCATGGCTTGCTGAACATCCGATTTTGCCTGCTCGAATTGACCCAAGTAGGTTTCGGCCGAACTGCGCCAAGCAAACAGAAGCGCGTTGTTTGGATCGAGGGCGGACGTAGCGGGTCACGACCGCGAACAAGCCAGGACGCTCGACGAGCATAATCGCGGCCTCGCCCGTAGTTTTCCAGCTTTAAAATTCGCCCTTTAGGCGCGCGCCATCTTGCCCGCGTTGGGCAGCTGCGGCGGGTCAAAAAAGCGCCGCTGAACCACGCGCCCGACCCGATGGACCGAACCAATGCCGACCGCGCCAGCCTGGGCGCCGGCCTCGAGTTAGGCCGCGATCGCCGCCAGGAACTCCGCCCGCTGGCGTTGGTCGATCGGCCCGGCCTGGCTCACCAAAACGGACATCTCGTCGTCGTTCAGTTGCAGCGGCATGTTCGGATGGCCTCCGGGTGTGGGGGCGCCACTGATGACGACATGCGCGCGGCGGCCGCAAGGGCCAACGAGGACAAAGCGAGGGTCGAAGTTTCCAATTTGGAAAATTTCAAACTTTGAAGATTTGTCCACCGCTTCGCCATTGACGGCCGCGCCTCTCGCCGCTGATGGTCTGCGCCTCTGGGGGTCGCGAGAGGAACCATGGCCATGACCCGAGACGAGGTCGTCGATCGCATTGGCGCAAATGCGCCACCCAAGCCCAAGGTCGACAAGCGAACGTTGCGAACAGCCGGCGCAAAGGGGCCGCCGGCGCCCTCGATGTGGATCCGCTCCCTGTCGGACTACGATCGCCACGAGCGGCGCGAATACCAGGTGTCGCGATACGGTTGAGGCCGATGCCAGCGCTCGCCGCCGCCGGAGTTGCGCCCCCAGGAGTGCGGGCGGTTCTGCGCCTCGAGGGCGCAGCCGCTCTCGCCGCTGCGATCGCCCTGTACGCCCACGCTGGCCTTTCCTGGCCGCTCTTCGCATTGCTGCTCCTCGCGCCGGATCTCGCAATGCTCGCTTATCTCGCGGGGCCGAGGGCGGGCGCACTCGTCTACAATCTCGCCCATACCTACGCGCTTGCGCTGCCGCTCGCGCTCGCGGGCTTCTTCGTCGGCTCAGCCGTCGCCTCGGCGCTCGCGCTCATATGGATCGCCCACATCGGCCTCGACCGCATGCTCGGTTACGGCCTCAAATACGCGAGCGGCTTCGGCGACACGCATCTCGGCCATATCGGCCGTGGTTGAGTCGATCCTCGAAAGATTGAGAACCGCGATGCGCGTTCACGCCATTCAGACCGGCCGCGTGCGGATCAAGGCGAGCAACACCAAAAGCCGTCGCGGACCTTTTCGACCAAGGTCGGCGGATACTTGCGGACCGCGCGGGCCTGGCTGATCAGCTTTTGAGCGTACCGCTCGGAGTCCACGCCTAAACCCTTACTTCTGGGTAAGAGTTTTTTACCTCGGCCATCCGCAATCGATAGTCGTTGCACATTTGGAGCGTCCACGTGGTCTGGCCAAGCGCTGATCCGAGCTGACCGCGCCGAACAGGTTGGTTGCGTTTTCTTCGTCCATCCAGCAATAGTTCGGCAAGCTCGGCTCACGCGCTCTATGCGGTGTTCAAGGGCGTTGGAAGAGCCGGCTCGGGTAGGAGGCTTGAGCATGGGCATTATCAGCTGGATTATTCTGGGACTGATCGCGGGCTTCATCGCAAGCAAGATCGTCAACAGCACCGGCTCGGGGCTGATTTTGGACCTCGTGCTCGGGATGGTCGGTGCAGCCGTCGGAGGCCTCATCTTCTCTGGTCTCTTTGGGATGAGCGGGGTCACCGGCGTCAACCTCTGGAGCATCGTCGTCTCGGTGATTGGCGCGATTGTCGTGCTGTGGATTTACGAGGCGCTGGTCGCGAAATCTTGACCCGCTCTGCGATCATTCCTTCTGGACCAGCCGCAGCTTGACCAAACCGGGCGGAGCGTCCGGCGGCCGCGGCTGCTCCAAGTCTGGCAGATAAACACCGCAGGCGTTTCGTCCGCGCTTGCTTCGCGCCTCCGGCGACGCACGCGGCCACATGTGGCTAGGTCTTGTCGATATATGGACCAGGCGCACCGCCGAGGGCATCGCCAGATGTGAGCATGCGTTACAACTGATCGAAATCTCGCCCAGGCCCATGCCCTCATCGGATATGGCAAGCTTTTTGTTGGGAGCGCGGAAGAGACCGAGTCTCATATTGCCGAGGCCCTGCGCCAAAGTCCTCATGATCCGGCGGCTTACACCTGGATGAGTTTCGCGGGCATGTCGAAAAATGCCCCCGGCAGTTATGAGCAGGCAGCGGCGTGGTTTCGGCGGTCAATCGAGGCCAATCCAAATTTTCCCCACGCGCATTTTCAGTTGGCCTCGGCCCTCGCGCATCTTGATCGACTTGACCAAGCGCATTCCACATTGAAGGTGGGTCTCGCACTCAACCCGACCTATGCCATCTCCCGTGACCGCGCCACATGGACAAGCGTTAGCGACGACCCGACGTTTCTGGCCCGGCTCGAGCTCTTGTTGGACGGCCTACGGAAAGCGGGAGCACCGGAATGATCGCACCGCGCGCGGCACCCTCGCGGACTCAGACAGATTCCAATCGAAATAAGGGTTCATAAGACGGCTCGATTGTTACGCGGCCGACTGGCAACACAGGCCGCCCACCCGGCAAGCTGATCGCGTAGCGTGACAACAGCTGCGCCATGACCATCTCGGCCTCCAACAATGCGAACCACAGGCCGATGCAAATGCTGGGTCCGGCGCCAAATGGAATAAAGGCTGGGGTCTGCGTCCACGGGGCCGTTTTTCCCGCGAAGCGTCCGGGAAGGAAAGCCGTCGGCCGATCCCAGAAGCTCCGATGGCGATGCATCACCCATGAACTGATCCACACCTGCGTGTTGGTGCTAATTTTTTCGCCGCAAATGTCGTCGGGTCCATTGGCGACCCGAACGATTTGCGGAAGGGGGGATAGAGACGTAAAGCCTCCAAGAGCACATTGCGCAACCGCCGCCAGTTTTGAAGGTCGTCGGGGCCGTCGATCTGTTCGGGTCGAAAGGCGGTGACTTCCTCGCGGACGCGGGTCTGTTCGTCAGAGTCCATCGCCAAAAGATAGCAGGCCCAAAACAACAGTCGCGCCGTCGTTTCGGACCCGCAAAAAACAGGGCTGCGCATTGGTCGCGGATTTCGCCGTCCAATAGCGCTTCACCGGTCTCTGCATCCCTAACGCCCACTAACAGATCGAGGAGATCGCGATGGGGCTGCGCAGTCAGCGAGTCCTTGCGTAGCGAAATGATTTGATCAATCGCCACGCGCCAATACTTCAGAAACCGTTACGCTCTCTTCTCGCGTTGCTGATGATCCTGCTCGCCGTTCCAGCTTGCGCAGGAAGCCGCTTCGCCAGCGACTTTCACGGCACCGGCTTTCATCGCGGCGGCTTCCCCGCTTTCCACCGCGGCGGCGGTCGCGTCCGCGTTTTTTTTGGCGGTTACGTTTGCGGCTACAATTGCGGCTGGGGTTTCGGCAGCGGGGGTTACGATTACGGCTATGGCGGCTATGGCAACAGCTATAGCAACAGCTATGGCGGCGGCGCGGGAAACGCCGTCCGCAGCAGCAGCGGCTTCACCGGCGGCTATGTCCCCGATCCCGTCGGCGCAGACATTCCGCCCCTGATCATTCCCACTAACTGCTGGGTCCGCCGCGCCGCTTACGATCCATCGGGTGCCTATTTCGGGCAAGTTCTCGTCGACCTCTGCCGCTCAGGTGGGGTGACTGTGACCGACTTGAAGTCTCGGACTAAAACGCCTGGGACAGGGACTGGTCAGCCAGCAATCGACCACAAAACCCCTTGAGCATCTGACGCACTGCCCGAGCGAGAGCTTACGGCGACGTCATCCTGCGGCTGGGTCAAGATCGAGGCGGGCGTTACTTTGTGAACCGTCCACGGCATGTCTGTGATCAGTCGGCCAGCCGCCTGCCTGTGATCAGCGCGTTTATTGTTTGTTAGCAGTTCTGTTGACCATGCTGACCATTGTCTTCGCCAGCCCCGAGGGCGGCGAGGCCCTCGGGCACGCGCTGGCCGCGCTCAAGCGCGAGCTGGCGGCGCAGGGCGCGGGATAGGCCGAGGCGCTATGGCTGCGCCCCGCGCCATACCCGGCCGCGAAGACGATGCGCTTGTGTGAGTCCTCGAAGCCCACATCGAGACCCTGAAGGCCGAGAACGAAATCCTGAGGCGCCGGCTCGCCGCCGCCGAGACGCGGACGGCGCAAGAAACCGCGAAGGCAGACGGGGCGATCGCCGAGCTTTCGGCCCTCACGCGGATCAGGGCGCAGGCGGTCGCCCTTGGCGATGGCGGTTCGCGTCAAAGCCGCCCGCGCCTCGCGCAAGCCGAATGAAGCGCTCGCCGGGCGTCGAGGGAAAACGCCGGCGGGGCTTATCAGGGAACGCGGGAGCCGTTGATGGCTCACCACCCGTATTATCGCTCATAACGCGCTTGGCACCGCGCCGAGCTCGCCGCGGTAACGGCGGCCGTCCGACGGACCATCGAACACGACCGATATCCCCACGCCCCACGCCTCGACCCGTTGCGCGCGGCGCTGGCGAGGCTCGACGCGGCGAAGGCGGCCGGTGCGGAAAGTCCGCATCCGCGCTCAGCGGCGGCGCCCCGCAACCGAAGGCCGCGCCGCCCGCCAAAGCCGACAAGCGGACGCGGTCCGCCAAGGCGCCCGCGCCTAAGATCTCCCCCGGCTTCAAGCTTGGCAGGTTGCCGCCCGACCGGGCGCGGCGATAACCGTCGCCCATTTGCGATCATCGGTAGCGCCAGGTCGCGGGCGCTTCTGCCGCCCGTCCCTTGCTCCGCGCGGAGGCGGGACGGGCGGCAAGGACGCGCCTCGGCCGGGACACGAGCCCGCGCCCTGCGTCGCGCGGGCTCGCGTGTCTCCCCACGTTCCCGGCGGCGGAGGCGTTAATCGATATGCGGCGGGATGAGCGGCCGCGCTAGCTTTCCAGCCTCGGCGTCGCATCCCCATTTGTGAGGAATGGCGTCGTCACGCGGTGGCGCGATAGTTAGGCCAAGCGCGCTTGCCCCGTGCCTGTCTCCCAAGGCGCGGGGCTCATGTTCTCGAATTTGAGCCAGTTTCGGCTCGGCCCGCTTTGATGGCGGCTGCCGGTCCGTTCGAGGCATGTCGCGCCCCTTGCTGGTATCCGGGCCGTGCCGACAATTGACCTAACAGACGCCGAGCTCGCCGCTATTACCGCGGCCGTCCGTCGCACCATCGAAGACGACCGTTATCCCCACGCCCCGCGGCTCGTTCCCATGCGCATGGCGCTGGGGAAGCTCGACGCGGCGGCCCCAGAGCCAACCCTGTCGCCAGCCAAAGCTGACAAGCGCGCGCGGCGATAGACACGCGTCTCGCGTTCCAGCACGAGGCCATGAAACCTCTACGCCTTGCGTGCGTTAGTTCTGTGGCCGCCACGGGTCCTCGGGCGAAGGCCAAGCCTAGAGATTCCTGCTGGGCGGGCCTGTGGCGGTCGCCGCACTTGCTCCTGACGCTGAACTCGCCCGTCGTCAGGGGGGGTTGGGCTTGGAGTTGGTCTACTGCTTGTCAAGGGTCCCGGGGCGGTTCGAATCACCGTGCTGGCGTTGGCATGACCACCGAAAGCTTGGCGAGGGATGGCCGGGGCGCGGCATTGCGAGACCGCTCCGGCCATTCTCCAACCGAAGATCGGGACGCGCCCGACCTCCGTCGCTCGTCCATTTCGCGATTGAACTCAGCCAGCGGCTGCCACAAGCCCCAGCCGACGCCCGCAACGAGGCACGGTAAGCAGGACGATGTAGCCGGCTGTCACCATGTGCGGTCCAATTCCCCGCGCGCAGCCATGTCGGAGAGCGGCGGTCGTCGCGCCAATCAATCGCGCGGCAAGAATGTTCCAGCGACGAGGAAGCAAAAGGCCCGGCTCGACGGGAGTCGGCCGGGCCTCGTCAGAAGCTGCTCGGCTTTGGGACCTGCTGCTTCCGCGATCGCGTGCATGCAATCGTGGCGCCACGCCGAGACTTTGAAACCTTTGGGCTCCGCGTTCGTACCCGTCTATGGCCGCCACGGTCCTCGGGCGAAAAGCCCAAGCCTGGAGAATCCAACGGGCGGGCTGTGGCGGTCGCCTATGACGCCGGCCATCTCGCGATCACGAGAGCCGGCTGTCCTCGCGTACCTGACCCGGCAGCGGTCGTGGATGCTGAACGACTTCGCCTTCGGGCAATTGGCGAGCAGTTGCCCAAGCTCCGACAATTTCATATCGCCGTACTTCTCGATCAGCTTTGCGACGTTGTAGCGCCCACGGCGACCGCAAGGCTCGCATTCGATCGACAGGATGGGGACGAGAAAGTCCGAGAGCGTGTGCGCGTGGGCTCTCATCTCCAGCCCTCGTCGCGGCGCTCAAATTTCGGGTTCAAGACTTTCAACCAGTTGCGGCTTGTCCCGCTGCGATAGCGGCTGCCGGCGCGCTTCGACACGATCCCCTCGAGGCCGAGCTTACAGGCGTGGGCGAACACGATCGCGCCTTCGGCAGCCAGGGCTTCGCTGAACCGGACGCCGTCGGCGCCATGGACGAGCCGCGCAAGCGCGTCGCGCCGCTGCTCGAGCGGGCGCTCGCGGAGATCGTCGTCCTCGAGGCCGAGAAGGTCGAAGGCGACGAATGAAGCTCGCTCGCCGCCCTCCTTCGTGCGCAAGGCGGCAAAATCGGAATGTCCGTCCGGGAGGAACGTGACCGCCTCGCCGTCGATCAGGGCGGTGTCGACGGGCAGGGCGCCGACCGCCTCCGCGATGCTCGGAAACCTGTCGTTGAACAGGGCGCCGCGGCGGCTCCACACCTCGACGCGCTCGCCTTGTTTTCGAACAAGGATCCGTAAGCCGTCGTGTTTCATTTCATGCAGCCAGCCCGGGCCGGTGGGCGGGGAGGCGACGAGGGTCGGCCGACAGGGCAGGATGAAGCCGGCCGGCGGGTCGCTTCGCGAACGGGCCACAGAGAGATGCCACGGCATGTCCATGTATGTAGGGCGGCTCGATGGCGACGCTAGCGCCGAGGCGAAATCCGACGATCGATCGCCGAGGGCCTCTCCGGGCAATTTTTGGCCCCCAAAGCCGGACCCCATGCCGGAACAGTGCCATAACGATGACAAGCCTCCGGCCCTTGAGCACCAACTCCGTTTAATCCGCGGTTTCATCGACATAACGAACGATAAGAGTGGCGTCCAGTGTGCCTTCCGTCGAGACGGGGATGAGCCACCCCAAAAGCGCCAGGCCGCCGTGGGGTTAGCTTTGGCCTCTTGAAGAACCCAAGACGCCAGCCCGTCAGGATGAGCGCCATTGAATGCCGATAGCAACGCCTCCTTTAGCTGGCCGTTGAACTTGTTCGGCACGCCTTTGGGCCGACCGGGGCCTGGGCCCGGAAGATTGCCGTGATTGCCTAATCCGTGGTTCTTGGTCCGGACCTGGACGCCTCTAGGCACGTCAATTCAACTCCTGCCCCGTTGATACGGCGATGGTTTGCTTCAGCGCACTGTGGGGAGACGGGGCCTTCCCTCCTCGCGGCGGCGCTTTCGGCTTCTGACGCATGGCGAGCAACGGCAACGCGTCGGCAAAGAACAAGCCGGCGCTCGCGGTTCGGCTGGCGAGCGGCAGGGTAACGGCTCTTCATCCTTGAGCCTCGACGTGGTCGAGGAGGCGATGCAACACCTCATCTTGTGCCTCCAGATGCTCTTCCACCGTGAGCGGTAAGATTTTCTTCAGCATTGGTGCTGTCATCTCCAGCACAGTAGTTAAGGCCTTGAGCATTATTACCGCGTCAAACATGCCAATCACAAATACCTTTGGATCTCGGCCATAGTGCTTGGCCATTGCCACAAGGTCATTTTCGCTTGGCGTCTTAATGATGGTCTCCAATCCGCCAGACACCTCTTCAAGTCCGGCCAAAGCCTGATCCCAGTATCCCTGGATACCCTGCAGTCGTTCGTGAAGTTCCTCAGTGGTCATGGGCGTTATCCTCTCACATGCACCAATTCGGCCACTCAAGGGCGCCAAAGCTCGGAACCCGCCGCGTCCAGTCTCGTTGATGTTCCATAATGGGTGAGGACCGCTCACACCATAAGTGGGAAAACCGGGTTTGCCTTGTCGCGCAGGGGAAATCAGCACATCAGCGTCCTGGAGACATTCAAAATGAACGCCAAGGAACTGGCGGACAAGTTCAAGGCAAAAACTGACGCAGCTGTCGTTGAACGACAGCGTCAATCCGGATTAGCCGCTGAACACGTTCAGAAGCGCAGCGATGATATTGAGCACTGCAAGCGCGCGATGGAGAGCAACGTTCTGCCGTTCCTGGCGGAACTGAAGCAGCACCTGGGCGATGATCAATTCACCTTTGCGCCGCAGATCGCCATACAGGATCACAAGCCGGTCGGCGTCTCGTTCAAAATCGGTGATGGAGGAACAACGAGTATATCAACGGCGCTCGGAAACATCATAGTAACCCGCGCCGGCGACGGCGGAACGAAAAGGGGCCTTGCGTATGTTTACCCGCCTGACGCGGAGCCCTATATCTCAAATTCGGGTGACCTCACGAGGGACAAGATCGCCAAATTGGTCGAAATGGTGATCGACAACACTTAGCTTGCTAAGCGCCCAAATCCCAGTTCGTCGCGGGTCCGTGCACCGCCCGTTCGCGGCCCGCCCGACATGGTCACATGACTCCCGCCGCCGCTATCCTAGTGGTGCAAATCTTACGCTTGGTACCCGCCAATCGGCCGGTCAGACAGCCAGAATCGACCAGAAGGCGACCTTCCGGTTCGATATGATGAATTGGAAAAGCACGAGAAAGCGAACTTTGGTTGAAGGGCTGGGTTGCGCCAACTTGGCTCCTGGCCGTTCCCGGTTAGATGTATGCCTCTGGCGCGGGTGTTGTGGAAGCGATCGCCGTGGCACTGCCAGATAGCAGCGAGGAGATGATATGCAGATCGTCAATCCGCAGACGAGGGCGGCGGCGCTCGCGTTGTCGTTCGCCGCTTTGTCGGTTCCGGCCTGGGCGGGCGCTCCCACGGAGATGGTGCACGGCGAATGGATCGCGCACGATTTCAAATTTCATGGCGGCGAGGTCCTGTCCGAACTCCATATTCGGTATACGACGGTCGGTGAGCGCTCCGGCGAGCCCGTGCTCATTTTGCACGGTACCGGCGGCACCGGCGACGGGTTGCTGACGCAGCAATTCGCCGGGCGGCTGTTCGGCCCCGGCCAGCCTCTCGACGCCGCGCCCGAGACTGGAGTGACCGAGCGCGCCATGAGACAGCTCAAGAACGCCCGTCTCTACCTGATCCCCGCGAGCGTGGAGACGCGCGGCCACGGGACGGCGTTCATGGCGAAGTTCTACGAGGATCAATTACGCCAGTTACTGGCGACGACGCCGCGGCGATGAAGCTAATTTCGCGCTCCCCAGGATGACGGCTTTGGCGTGGACCCGAGGCGCACCCCATAGGCGCGCTTACCCTCTCGCTTGTCGGGTGCCAAGCGTTTGATTTGAACCACTAGGCAACTGACGATTAACCCTAGGAGCGAATCCGTGCCCTTTCACACTCCCCCCAGCGCCGAGGTTGCCGGATATGCCGGTTTTGCTCTTTTCGAAGCACTCAGCGACCTTCTCATCATCAAGGATGTTTTGACGCGAAACGAGGTCGATGAACTCCTCGCGAGAACGGCCTCGCGCCTCCAAACGTCTCCAGATGAGGTCGGCCGTCGCACAGCGGACTTCGTCCGACAGCTCGGCGAACAATGACGCTGATGCTCAAAAGGCGCGTCATGCTCAAAAGGCGCCGGTAACTTATTTTCGTCCCGCTGCGGCGGCCGGCTTGTCCGCTGGCATCGAGCGCGACCTCCTGCAGAAATTGCGATGGAGCGGGCTTCATCTCGCGCGCTTTGAGGTGGTGACCCAGGAGCAGGTTCAGCGTGGTAATCAGGCGGCCCACGGGTCGCACCGCTTAGCGCCCACGTCCGTCGACACCCCCGGAGGCAACCTATGAGACATGAGCGAGCCGCGCACCCTTTAGTCACGCTTCAGGACACAAGCCGACGCTCCTTTAGACTGCTGGTGTCGCGAATCTCGCATCTCGACTGATTAACACGGCGGGGAGCTCGCCAATTCGCGCCGCGAATGAAGACGATGTCTGCCGCTGTATTGACAGCGCCTGAAGTCAGTATCCGAGCTCTAGCTCCTTGCCGCCCCGATTGTGTCGGCCATCACGGCGCCCCGTTGTCCGAGCGGTTTTTCCGAGCCCACCGTTGAGTCCTTGGCGGTTTGATGCTCGATCTCAGCGTTAAGCTCGCCCCCGAGCAAGATTACAATGGCTGATATCCACATCCACATCATCATGCCGACGGCGGCTCCAAGCGACCCATAGGTTGCATTGTATGCGCCGAAATGGCCGATGTACCAGGAGAAGAGAGCCGAGGTGATCAGCCATCCGATGGCTGCAGCCCCGCTCCCGACCGAAAGCCATTGCCAGCGCGCTTCGGCGCGGCTTGGTCCATAGCGATAGATCGCGGCCAAGGCCAGCGCCGCCAGTACCAGCAGCAACGGCCACCGGAGAACAGCGATGGCGAGGCTCCAAAGAGACGAGAGGCCGACGGCGGAAAAGACCATCGGAGCGATGACCACCGCAGCAAGCGCGATCATGAGAGACAGGATCGCGATGAGCGTGAACAGGAGGGAGAGAAGGTTGAGCTTCACGAAGCTGCGTTTTTCCTTCTCGTCATAGACGACGTTGAGCGCGTCGATGATCGCCTTCATTCCGGCGTTGGCGCTCCAAAGGGCGACCGCAAGTCCGGTTATGAAACCGAGGCTGAGCTTTGCATCGCTTTTTGCCGTAAGCCGCGTGATCTGTTCGTGAAGTATGTCTACCGCGCCTGCGGGAAAAATGCCCGCGGCCAGCGAAAGATGGGAGTCAATCGTCGAGGCGTCCGCGATCAATCCGTAGAGCGAGACGAATGCGGCGATTGCGGGAAAGATCGCCAACAACGAATAGAAGACGACCCCAGCCGCGACAGCGAGCAACCGGTTGTCATTCACACTCACATAGACGCGCCAGAAGATATCCTTCCATCCCGCCGAGGGAATGTGCCACGGAGCTACCGCGTGCCGACCCCTCCCCTGCTCCTTCGCTC
>Ga0209624_10000616_pt1 | contig 31075 bp, 26 predicted proteins | sample JacPinW_OM2H0_O1_FD_188565 | JGI IMG/M metagenome (GOLD analysis project Ga0209624, IMG submission 188565) | Forest soil microbial communities from Algoma, Ontario, Canada - Jack Pine, Ontario site 1_JW_OM2H0_O1 (SPAdes) (version 2) | ecosystem: Environmental > Terrestrial > Soil > Boreal...
GCGAGCTCGCGATAGGCGCATAGGACAGAGCTCCTTGGATTGGAGCAAGGCGGTCTGATGAGCTCAACCAATTCGAATCCCGGCGATCGCGATTTCGAAGCGATTCACCGCGCGCAAAGGGCGCACGAGCCGTCGATGGAGGAGATTCTCGCCTCGATCCGCAATATCATCGCGGATGACCCTGCCAAGGCGGCGGCGCCCAGAGCGCCGCAACCGGCCCCGACGCCCACGCCGCAAGTCGTCTATTCCAAAAACGCCGCCGCGCCGCATGGCGATCCCTCCGAACTGTCCCAGCGCCCAGACGCGAACACACCGGCGGTCGTCTGGCGCCGGCCGCAAGCCGTTGAAGCCGAGACCGCAGCCGACGCGGTCGAGCCCGGCGCGGACCCGCTGCTGTCGCGCGAGGCGAACGAAGCGGTCACTTTGTCCTTTGGGGCCTTGTCGGCCAATCTTGAGGTTCGCAGCGCCGCGCTCGCCGACAGCATGGTGCGCGACATGCTGCGGCCGATGGTCAAGGAGTGGCTCGACGACAACCTCCCGGCGATGGTCGAGCGGCTGGTCCGGGATGAAATTCAGAGGATCGCGCGTGGGCGGAAATAGCCTCCCGTTTCCATCGCGCGTTGACTTCGACCGCAACGATGCCTTTATAGCGCCTGTGGCGCTTGCGCCTGCGGCGTCCGTAGCCAGCGCCGCTCGGAATGCCGCCATTTGATCCAAGGGCGTCTCCGACGGGATCGCAGACCAGAAATCCATGATGGACAAATCGTTTGACTTCGCTGCCGCAGAAGGCCGCGCCTCCGCGCTTTGGGAGGAGACGGGCGCTTTCCGCACCGGTCGCGCCGACCGGGCGGGAGCGCAACCGTTTTGTGTTGTCATCCCGCCGCCGAACGTCACCGGCAATCTCCATATGGGCCACGCGCTCAACAATACGCTTCAGGATGTTCTGTGCCGCTACTGGCGCATGAACGGCCGCGACGTGTTGTGGCAGCCGGGCGTGGACCACGCCGGCATCGCCACGCAAATGGTGGTCGAACGCATGCTTATGGAGCGGCAGGAGCCGGACCGCCGCGCCTTGGGACGCAAAGCGTTCGTCGAGCGCGTTTGGGCGTGGAAAGCGGAATCCGGCGGGGCGATCGTGGCCCAGCTCAAGCGCCTGGGCGCCTCCTGCGACTGGAGCCGCGAGCGTTTCACGCTCGATGAGGGCCTGTCGCGCGCCGTCGCCAAGGTGTTCGTTCAGCTCTATCGCGAAGGGCTTGTTTATAAAGACAAGCGCCTCGTCAATTGGGACCCTAAGTTCCAGACCGCGATCTCGGACCTGGAGGTGGTGCCGGTCGAGACCAAGGGTGCTTTCAAGTGGTCCCGTGACGACGGCGCGCCGCTCGACGCGGCCGCGCTCGCCAAGGTCCTGGCTAAAAACCCCAACGGGCACCTCTACTATCTCGAGTATCCTGTTGTGGACTCGGAGGGCGAAGAGACCGGCGAACGGGTGACCGTCGCCACGACACGGCCCGAGACGATGCTGGGCGACACTGCGGTCGCAGCGCATCCCGACGACCCGCGCTATCAGCATCTGTTCGGCAAGCGCCTTCGACTGCCGCTGGTCGGCCGCCTGATCGCGATTGTCGCCGACGAATATTCCGATCCGGAAAAGGGCGCAGGCGCGGTCAAGATCACGCCCGCGCACGACTTCAACGATTTCGAAGTCGGCAAGCGGCACGAGGCCGAGGGCGTGCGAGCGATCAATATCCTCGATGCGCAGGGGCAGGTGACGCTCAAGGGCAATGTCGACTTCTTCGAGGGGCTGGAGAGCGACAACGATCACGCGCGACTAATCGCCGCGGTCGATGGCCAGGACCGCTTCGTCGCGCGCGGCCGGGTCGTCGAGATGATGGCGCTCGCCGGTCTTTTGGCCAAGATCGAACCGCATGCTCACGCGGTGCCGCACGGCGACCGGTCGAACGTGGTCATCGAGCCGTGGCTTACGGACCAGTGGTATGCCGACGCCAAGACGCTCGCCGAGCCGGCGATCGCCGCGGTCCGCGAGGGCAAGACCCAGTTCGTCCCCAAGACTTGGGAGAAGACCTATTTCGACTGGCTCGAAAACATCCAGCCGTGGTGCATTTCACGCCAGCTCTGGTGGGGGCATCAAATCCCGGCCTGGTACGCGCCTTGGGGCGCGGTCTTTGTCGAGGAGACGGAAGAAGCGGCCTACGCCGCGGCGCTCGCCGACGGCGTCGAACGCGGCGCTTTGGCGCAAGCCGAGGCTGACGCCCTCACTGGCGATCCCGCGCGACTGGCCGAAATGTTCAAGCGCGACGAGGACGTGCTCGACACCTGGTTCTCCTCGGCGCTGTGGCCCTTTTCGACGCTCGGCTGGCCGGACGAGACGCCGGAGCTCAGGCGCTTCTACCCGACCGACGCACTCGTCACCGGCTTCGACATCATTTTCTTCTGGGTCGCGCGGATGATGATGATGGGCCTGCACTTCATGGAGGAGGTCCCGTTCCGCGACGTCTATATCCACGCTCTCGTGCGCGACGAGAAGGGCGCGAAGATGTCGAAGTCGAAGGGCAACGTCATCGACCCGCTCGACCTCATCAACCGGTTTGGCGCGGACGCGCTGCGCTTCACGCTCGCGGCGATGGCGGCGCAGGGCAGGGACATCAAGCTCAGCGAAGCCCGGATCGAAGGCTACCGCAACTTCGCAACCAAGCTTTGGAACGCCTCGCGTTTTGCCGAAATGAACGGCTGCCTTCGCGTCGAGGGTTTCGATCCGTCGGCCGTGCGCGAAGCGCTCAACCGTTGGATTCTCGGCGAGGCTGCCTCAGCGGCGGCGGAAACCGCGGGGGCAATTCAAGCCTATCGCTTCAACGACGCCGCCAACGCGGCTTATCGGTTCGTCTGGAGCATTTTTTGCGACTGGCATCTCGAATTGGCGAAGCCCGTGCTGCAGGGGGCCGCCGACCCCGGGGCCAAGGCGGAGACTCGGGCGACGATCGCCCATGTGCTCGACATGATCTATGCGATCCTGCATCCGTTCATGCCGTTCCTCACCGAGGAGCTTTGGGCGATCACGGGAGAAGCCGGTCCGAAGCGGGTCGGTCCGTTGGCGCTCGGGCCATGGCCTGCCCAAGGCTTCGAGGTTGATGAGGCGGTCGAAGCGGAAATCGGCTGGGTGGTTGATCTTATCGCCGAGGTGCGGTCGGTCAGATCGGAAATGGGCGTGCCGCCATCGACCCAGACGCCGCTCATCCTCATCGCCCCCAGCGAGCGGGCGGCCGGAAGCGCGCGCGCCTGGAGCGACAGCATCGGGCGTCTTGCCCGCGTGGGGTCTATTGAAACCGCGGAGGTTGCGACGCCGGGTTCGCTGCTTTTGGTTGTGCGCGGCGAGACGGTGGCGCTGCCGCTCGCCGGCGTGGTCGACCTTAATGCGGAGAAGGCGCGTCTTGACCGAGAGATCGCCAAGGAGAAGCTCGAAATCGCGAAGGTCGTGTCAAAGCTGGGCAACGACGACTTTGTCGCCCGGGCGCCTGAGGACGTCATCGCCGAACATCAGGACAGACTGGAGACGTTTCAGGCGCGACTCGTTAAGCTTACCGGCGCACGCGAGCGTTTGGAGCGTATTTGAGGCGGCGATTGCAGCGCCAAAATGTTGCTTTTGCGCAACATGTTCGATGCAACTCTAGCGAGTCGAGATTCCGGCCGGAAGGCGCCGCGATTGCGCCATAAACCGCCCGCAGTTTGAAATCATTCAAGATGAAAGTCGTCGTGTCGCGAGCGCCGTCAAAGGACCGTGACCCGGCCGGATGGCAACTCGGGATAGGAATGCGCGTGGCTGCGTGTGCGAAGGTAGCGGTTGACAGGACGGCGGTGCGCCGTCGCTTCGCTTTCGCAATCATCGGCTCGATGACGCTCGGGTTGGCCCCCGCTTTCGCTTTCGACGGATCAACGTCCGATCCGTCAGAGAAGATCCCGAAAAACTTTTCCGACCCCAATCAGGCGCTGCGCGCCGGCCTTGCCGACTTGAAGGCTGGCGACGCCGATGCCGCTGCTGCAGAGCTTAACTACGCGGCTGAGGGCGGGCAAGATCTCGCGCGCTGGAAACTTGGTGAGATGTATGCGGACGGTCAGGGCGTCCGACAGGATGACCTGAAGGCCTACCATTACTTTAATCAGATGGTTGAGGACTACGACGAAGACCAGCCTGACCGGCGAAATCTCAGCGCGATCTCGAACGCGTTCGTCGCGGTCGGCGTCTATTGCCTGAATGGCATACCGAACAGCGAAGTGCGGGCTGACCCCGGACGAGCGCACGAATTGTTTCAATATGCGGCTACGATCTTCGGCGATCCGAACGCGCAATATAATCTCGCCCACATGTACACGGTCGGCGCAGGGGGCCTCCCTAAGGACAATATCGCCGCTGTTCGTTGGCTGGCGGTAGCTGCCCAGAAGGGTCATGCGCCGTCGCAGGCTTTGCTCGGCCATATGCTGTTCATGGGCGACGGCGTGCCCCGTCAGCGTGGGCGCGGACTGATGTGGCTTGAGTTCGCCAGGGACGCGGCGCCGGCGCCAAGCGATGCGTGGATCCGCGACCTCTACCAGCGCGATTTGGAGTCGGCGAGCGACGGTGATCGGCAAGCTGCTGCGGCTTTCCACGACGCGCGCGCTAAGCAGGCTTTCCCCTCGGCGCCGGTCAGGGACGTTGTGAAGTTCATCCTCAAGCCGCTCGGCCAGTACAGTCCGCTGGCCGGCACTCCGGCTTCACCACAATAAAGCGCGTCCGAACAACAGCCGCGACGCTCCGGCAGAGTTTAAACCGCCCGGAGCGCTGAGCTTTTACCGACCTCTCCAAAATGCCGATTATGGAGTGGTTTTCTTTATGGCCTGGTCGGCGCCTGCGGGCTGCATAGCGGAATCCGCAAGCGTGCTTGACGCATATCTGAAGTCAGGCGCGGCCTTCAGCTCATCCAGGGTCACGTTGAGAATCGCCTTGTCGGGATAGCCCTGGCTCGCCTCGGTAGCCGCCGGGTCCGTTTCCTTCATCGGCGGCGGCTGTTGTCCGCTTGTCGCGGTCATTGGGGTCGGCTGATCGGTCGCCGGAACCTTCCGGACTTCCATGCGCCATTGCATTGCGGAGAACGGAACGGCGACATCTTTCTTGCCGAACCCAAGGAACCCGCCGACTCCGATCACGATCGTTTGGGCTGAGCCGTTCTTGTCCAGCAGCAAGTCGTCGATCTTTCCGATTTGCTTGTCGTCGGACCCGTAAACGCCGACTCCAATCAATTTCGGCGCGCGCCATTGCGACTTGTCCTGGCTTGTCACGAAGTTGGCCCCCGAAGGGGCCTGGGTTTGTGCCGGCGGGTTCGCGGGAGCCGGCGGATTGTCCGTGGCGTAAGCGCTGGACCCAATAAGCGCGGTACTGAACACGGTTGCGTAAGCAAGCGTCTTAAGCATCTTCGCCTCCTTTTCGAGAAGCAAGGCGTCGAGCGTCCACTCTTAGCAATATCGCTCGGACACGCTCGTCCGCCGCTCCGGACGCCTCGCCGCGTACGGAGGCTGCTCGCTGGCGCACTCACTGGGGCGCCAACAAAACAACCGCCGGCCGACAGAAATGTTCCTTTGGGAAGTTCTTCCCTCGGGTGCTTCCGCCTTGCATCGGTCACCGGATGGTATTGGCGCCCGGATGAGATAGGGGGCTCGACGCGGCCGGAGCGCGGCTGCGCTGCAACGTCCTTGATCTGCTGGTTGCGGAAGCGCGCGGTTGATCGTCTAAGCCGCTCACGTAGAATGCGGGGCAAGCGGGAGACTCGCGGGTGCCGCAAACCGAAATCGACGCCGTTCGCGCGCTCTTAAGCGCCAAGCCGCGGCCGGTCGGCTGGGAAGAACGGCGACGCCGGATCGAGGAGGTCGGAGCGGTCTGGCCGGTCGCGGACGACGTCAAGCTCGAGCCGGTCGATCTCCGCGGGGTCAAAGGCGAATGGTCGATCGTCCCCGGAGCCGACGCCTCCCGCTTGCTGATCTACTTTCATGGCGGAGGCTATTGCTCCGGTTCGATCGTGAGTCACCGCCGACTGGTGACCGAAGCCGGACGGGCGGGGGGCTTGCGTACCTTGGCCGTCGCCTACCGTCTGGCCCCCGAGCACCCTTTCCCTGCCGCGCGCGACGACGCGCTGGCGGTCTGGCGGCGCCTGCGCCGCGAAGGCTACGCAGCCAAACAGATTGCGGTCGGCGGCGACAGCGCGGGCGCAAATCTCACGCTGGCTCTGGTCGGTGAACTCAAGCGCGCGGGCGAGGACCTGCCCGGCTGTCTCTGGCTCCTGTCGCCGTGGGTCGATCTCACCATGTCGGGAGCGACTCTCGTGAGCAAAAGCGCCATCGATCCACTGATCCAGAGGGGGTATCTGGAAGAGCTGGCCAAGGCCTATGTCCCGGGGGATATGGACCGGAGCGACCCGCGCCTTTCGCCTCTCTACGCCGATCTCAAGGGGCTGCCGCCGACCCTGATCCAAATCGGCTCGGCCGAGACCTTGCTCGACGACGCTGTCCGCTTCGCCGCCGCCGCTGGCGAGGCCGACGTCTCCGCGACCCTCGAAATCTGGCCCCACATGATCCATGCGTGGCCCCTCTGGAACACGCAACTCGAGCCTGGGCGGCGCGCGCTCGCGCACGCGGGCGCGTTCTTCAGGGAACACCTGTAAGCACCGCGCACGTCGGACCACTGCGCTTGCCACCGGTGAAGAAGCGTCAAAAATTTCGCCATGCGCACAGCCTCTTCGGTTTCCCTCCGGCGCATCCAATCCCTCCCAAAAGGGCTCGGACTGCGGACAGGTCGTGCGCTACCCAAACCGGAAATATCGTCTCCTACCGGCAGAACCCAGTGCTTTGTTGCCAAAACCAGAAATGTATGCTATAGTGTTCTGACCGGTCGGACTCGGCGAGGCGCCGGGAGTGGGAAGCCGGTGATTCCTTCGGGCCGGATGCGGGGCGAGAGAAAAACTTACTTGAATCGGCCGTAACCTATTGAAAAGTATCGATTCGAAAAAATAAACGCTAGTAAACGCTAGCTCTTTACTGGCGTTTATGCGCATCTAGCTAGCGTTTATTGGCGTTTGAGCGCGCTTTGCGGAGCGCTGCATGAGGGTCCGCCCCAAACCGTTCCGCCTTGAACGGGGCGGGATCGACGAGGGGCCTCGCCGATCATCAGGTCCGCGAGGAGGCGGCCGGTGATCGGGCCGAGCGTCAGTCCGAGATGGTGGTGACCGAAATCGAGCCACAGGCCTTTTCGGCCAGGGAGGGGCCCGATGATCGGCCGCCATCAGAGGGAATAACTGGACGCCCGACGAGCAGTCTGCAATTCAGAATGCGATCACGCCCGCGCCCCGGCGAGGGTTTCCTGCGCAATTTCGGCAAGCTCGACCCCGACCGCGCACCGTGGCGGCGGCGCTCATGTGCCGCTCACGGGGCTGGTGGGCGCCGAGACGGGCCCGCCGGGGATCGCGAGTGCGGGGGCAAGGATCGGTGGGGCCATGGCAACTCGTCGCTTGCCTGAGGCGATGGTCAAGAACAGCGTCAACCGTGCGAGGCAGATAATGCTGAATATTGCTGGGGACCATGAGACGGGGATGAACATCCTCGAACGCGAGGACGAAGGATAACTTGACCACCGAATTGAACCTCGACCCGAAGACGCCATCGAGCGCCGAACCGCGCTGGGGCCTGCTCGGCAATTCGGCCTTCATGGTTATCCTCGTCGCGACCTCGCTTTCGAGCGTCGGATTGGCGATGTTCGACACGGGTTCGGCCTGGATGATGACCAGTCTCAACCCGAGTCCGAGACTGGTCTCCGCTGTCCAGGTCGCGACCACCTTGCCACTCTTCCTCCTGACATTGCCGGCCGGAGCGCTGACCGATGTCGTCGACCCGCGCCGGCTCCTGATCTTTACGCAAACGCTCGCGGTGGCGATTTCGGTCGCGTTCGCAGCCGCGGTTTCAGTTGGGCTGGCAGGCCCGACCTCGCTGCTCACGACTTCGTTCCTGATGGGTTTGTGCGGCGCGCTCGCGGCCCCTGCATGGCTCCTTATAACCACGCTCCTCGTGCGAACGGCGGAACTCGACGGCGCGATTGCGATCGATACCGCGGGCTACAATGTCGCTCGCGCGATCGGCCCAGCGATCGCGGGATACGCGATCGCGAGGCTCAGCGTCGCCGTTCCGTTCTGGGGATGTTGCGTCGGCAATCTGGCGCTGCTTGCGGCCTTGATCTGGTGGCGGCCGCCGCGAAAGCCGAAGGAAACTCTGCCGGCCGAACGCCTGATCAGCGCAATGATGACCGGCGTGCGCTATGTTCGCTATAGCCGCGAAATGGACGCGACGCTCATTCGCGCCATCGCCTTCTTTCCCTTCGCCAGCGCCTATCTCGCCTTGCTGCCGCTCGTGGCGCGCAGCCAGGATCGTGGCGATGGGGCGGAGGTCTATGGCCAGCTGATGGCAGCGGTTGGCGTCGGCTCGATCGTCGCCACACTGGCTCTAAACTGGCTGAAGAGGCGGCTCGGCGCGAACGGGCAGGCCGCGCTCGGCGCGCTCGGAACCGTCGTCTCTCTATGTCTCCTCGCCGCGGCCCGTGAGCCCATAATGGCGTTCGTCGCCAGCTTCATTTCCGGCGCTGCGTCGATTGTCGCGCTGACGACCTTTTTCGTCTCGGCGCAGGTGGCATTGCCGGAATGGGTGCGCGGTCGGGGGTTGGCGATTTTCCTCACCGTCTACTTCGGTGCGCTGACGCTCGGGAGCGCAGTGTGGGGTGAGGTCGCAACGGCTAAAAGCGTGCCCTTTGCGCTTTACTGCGCTGGCGCGGGGACATTGATCGGTCTCGCGCTGACATGGGCGTGGAAGCTTCAAACCAGCGAGGCGCAGGATCTGACCCCGTCAATGCGCTGGCGCGCGCCTTCCTTCGCCAATCGGGTCGCGGACGATGAGGGACCGATCCTGGCGATCATCGAGTATCTGATCGACCCGTCGGAGAGCAGCGCCTTCCTCGCCGTGATGGAGGACATCGGCCTCGAGCGGAAGCGAGATGGCGCCTATGCATGGCATGTGTTCGACGATCCGAATCAGCAGGGCAAGATGGTTGAGACCTTCCTCATCCATTCCCTGCTCGAACTCAGATATCGCGAGGCGCGCGTCACAAAAGCGGACGAGATGATCGAGAACCGGGCGGCGCGGTTTTTGAAGGCGCCGGCCGAGAGCCGCTATCTTGTCGCGCCTGAGCGGCGGCGACGATCGCACTGGTGGAAGCGGCGGGGATCGAGCCGTTCGACCACGGGGGTCGACAATGCGGCGGGAGACATCTAGCCCGCCCAAGGGTGGGGGCGCGCGATCATCGGATCTCGTCGATGCGGTCTGGGTAGAACGCGAGGTGGTCCTTGATCGCGACCATCATCGGGAAGGGCCGCCTCGTACGTCCACACCGCATTCGTCGAACGCTCCCCTCCGACGGGGATGCTGAAGTAGGACGCCTCGCCCTTGCAGGGGCAGCAGGTGGTGTGATCGCTCCGCGCGAGCGCGGTCATGTCGACGTCCCGCCGCGGGATATACTGCACGGCCGCGTAGCCCGCCTCCCTGAGGGGCCCAGAAAACCCAAACGGTTCGACCGCACCGATGTCGCGGCCCGCTGCCGAGAAGAAGGCAAGCCGACTCCGTCAAAAGGCAAAGAGCTTTAGTAATAACGTGGGATCGGACCGTTGTGCGGTGTCATGCGGTCGGAGAGATCGAACATCGCTTCATCGATATAGCACCATCCCCAACCCTCCGGCGGGTCATAGCCCTCAATGATCGGATGGCGGGTGGCCTGATAATGCTTGGTCGCGTGCCGGTTCGGCGACTGATCGCAACATCCGACATGGCCGCAGGTGCGGCAGATCCGCAAATGCACCCAGACGTCGCCGGTCTTGAGGCACTCCTCGCAGCCGAGCGCGCTCGGCGACACGTCGCGAATGGTCGCCATATGTGTGCAGGTCTTCGACATCTTCGGCGCCGATCGGTTAGAGGTGGGGACCAGGAGAATGCGCTAGGAACTTATGGATCGCGGCCACCACCTGGGCGCCTTCGCCGATCGCGCCGCCGACCCGCTTGACCGACCCCGACCGCACGTCGCCGACCGCGAACACGCCGGGCACGGACGATTCAAGCGGCGACGGGGCAGAGGACCCATTGCCCCCTCCAACCCCGGTGATCACGAAGCCCGCTTTATCGAGCGCCACGCAGCCTTGCAGCCACTCAGTCGCGGGATCGGCGCCGACAAACAGAAAAACGTTGCGGATTGCAGCTTCGGTCTCTTTACCGGCGCGACGATCGCGCCACCGCACGCCCTCGAGATTGGCGCCGGCCGCGCCGCTGAGCGCAACGAGCTCAGTCTCAGTCATGAGCTCGATGTTCGGGGTCGCGGCAATGCGATCGATCAGGTAGCGCGACATGCTTTCGGCGAGGCCCGGCCCTCTGACCATCATGCGCACCTTGGACGCGTGCGCGGACAAAAACACCGCGCCTTGACCGGCCGAATTGCCGCCGCCAACCAAAGCGACCTCTTCGCCGGCGCACAGCCGCGCCTCGATCTGCGAGGCCCAGTACCAGATTCCGCGCCCCTCAAACCGCCCTATGTCGGCGATCGTCGGATGGCGATAGCGGGCGCCGCTGGCGACCACGACCGTCCGCGCCTGAATGCGCTCGCCATCCTCCGTCTCCAGGACGAAGGCTCCGTTGTCGCGCGAGCAGTCGAGCGTCTTGACGGCGACCGGTATCATGACGTCGGCGCCGAATTTCTGCGCCTGAATAAAGGCGCGGGCGGTGAGCGCCTGGCCGCTTATTCCGGTCGGAAAGCCAAAGTAGTTTTCAATGCGGGCGCTGGCGCCGGCCTGACCGCCGAAAGCGCGCGTGTCGAGAACCGCGACCGTCAGGCCTTCTGAGCAGCCATAGACCGCGGTTGAGAGGCCTGCGGGTCCCGCGCCAACCACAGCGACGTCATAGACGAAGTTCGATCGCGACGGCGCCGTCAAGCCGATCTGGCGTGACACAGCCGCTTCCGATGGATTGCCGAGCACCGACCCGTCGGGACAGATCACCAGAGGCAATCCGCCGACGACATCGGTATAGCGCGCAATCACCTCTTTGGCCTCGGGGTCGCGCGCCGGATCGAGCAAATGGTGCGGATAGCCGTTTCTGGTGAGAAAGCCCTCGAGTCGGATCACGTCTGCGGCGCCTGCAGAGCCGATCAGCACAGCGCCAGCCGCGCCGCCTTGCAGGAGGGCCACCCGCCGCAGAATGAGCGCCCTCATGATGCGCTCGCCGAGATCGGCTTCGGCGACCAAGAGAGCACGCAGGCCTTCGGTCGGGATGAGCAAGGTCTCGACGTCGCCCTCCGCCGTTGCGTCGACAAGCGTCGCGCGCGTGGAGAGTTGGCCCACGTCGCCCAGAAATTGGCCTTCGCCCCGCTCGGCGATCGGGGTCAAATGTCCCAAGCCGTCACGCTGGGTGATCGCCACCAAGCCCTTGAGAACGACGAACATGCCGGGGCTGATTTTTCCCGCTTCGAACAGTTTTTCCCCGTCCGAATATCTGCGTAAGGAGCCGTAGCGCCGCAGTCGGTCGATTTCCTGCGCCGTTAACGCGGGAAACGTCTCCTGATAGCGTGGTCCGCGAGCGGGGTAGACGGAATCGGCCATACGTCTCGAACCTGAGTGATTGGCGCGCCCAGATCACCCTAAGCGTTGCGCTTTGCAGGCCGTTTTTTCAAGCCCGGCGGCGACCCCCCGGGAGTCCGGTGTCAAAGCGGGCGAGGGTTGGCGGAGTCGCTCGCTGATTGACAATGATCTCGCCCAATGTCGTTCCTGATGAGGAACACGGCGCGGGGGGCCCAGCGAGAGATGACCGAGACGTTTCAAATTCTGATCCTGCTTCTGGCCGTCATATCGGTAGTCGGCCTCATCGCGAAGCGACTGAAAATCCCGCCCGCCATTCTGCTCGTGATCACAGGCGTCGGGCTCGCGCTCATCCCCGATCTTCCGACATTGGAACTCGCCCCCGATCTTGTCTTGGTGCTCGTGCTGCCGCCCATAATCTATTGGGACGCGGTGAAGATGAGCTGGAAGGAGTTCCGCTTCAACCTACGTGCAATAACCCTGCTGGCGATCGGCGCGGTCGTGTTCACCACGGTCGCGGTCGCGGCGGCGACCCATTGGTTGTTGGGCTTTCCCTGGGCGGTTGGCTTTGTATTGGGCGCCATCGTCTCGCCTCCCGACGCCGTGGCGCCCCTGGCGATCGCGCGACGCTTGCAGCTTCCACGGCGCCTCATGGTCGTTCTCGAGGGCGAAGGACTTGCCAATGACGCGACGGCGCTGGTCCTCTATCGCTTCGCGGTCGTCGCAGTGAGCGTCGGATCGTTCTCGTTTGTCGAGGCTGCGGGCAGCTTTGTGGCCATCCTTGCGGGAGAAATCGTGTGGGGAATCGGCGCCGGCTGGCTCATGCTTCGCCTGCGCCGTTGGGTGCGCGATCCCGGGATCGAGATCATGCTCTCGATCCTGACGCCGTTCGTGGCCTACTGGCCGCCCGAACAGCTCGGCGGCTCCGGGGTGCTCGCCACAGTTACGGCTGGGCTCTATGTCAGTTGGAACGGCTCCCGGTTGATTCCCGCGGCGACCCGGGTCCCGGGCGCGGTGTTCTGGGACTTCCTGACTTATCTGATCGAAGGCATGGTGTTCGTCATCACCGGCCTGCAGGCGCGGACGCTGATCCCCTCTATTCGCCACTATACGCTCGCGGAAATCGCCATGGCGGCCGCCGTGGTCTGCGTCGTGGTCATCATCACCCGCTTCATTTGGGTGTTTCCCGCAACCTATCTGCCACGTTGGCTATTCCCCGCGATCCGGCGCAACGACCCCTACCCGCCGTGGCAGCACCCGACTCTTCTGGGGTTCGCGGGGATCCGTGGCATCGTCTCGCTCGCGGCAGCGCTTGCGATCCCCTTCACCTTAGCCGACGGGCGCCCATTTCCCGACCGCGATCTGATCCTGATTCTGACCTTCTGCGTGCTTTTCGTGACCCTGGTCGGCGAAGGCTTGACGCTTCCCGCGGTAACCCGCGCGCTCGGTCTCGCCAACGCGGGACGTCGCGAGCGACAAGCCGACCAGGAGGAGGAGTACAAGGTCCGCAGGCGCGCAATCGAGGCGGCGCTCGAACGGCTCGACGCGCTCGCCACGAGCCGCAAGCTTCCTGAGGCCGTCGTCGGACCGATCCGCGCCCACCAACGCGGTCGGCTCGAAGACCTCGAGCATCGCAAGGACGGCAACGAGCATCACAAAAGGCTCGCGGAACTCGGCGACGAAATCGAACTCTCGCTCATCGAAGCGCAAAGGGACCTCATCAACGGTCTCTATCGCGCCGGCGAACTGAAGGATGAAGGCCGCCGGCACATCGAGCGTGATCTCGATCTGCGCGACACCCTTCTCGCCAATCTGCGGCCAGCGGAGTGAGCGGGGTCGTGCAAGAGCCGCCGGGCAAGGTTCGCGCCTGGCTCCCTGGGGCGCAAATAAGAGCCTGTAAACGCCTGTAAACGCCCATAAAACGCGCCTAAACGCTAGTAAAAGAGCTAGCGTTTACTAGCGTTTATTTTTTCGAATCGGGACTTTTCAATGGGTTAGGGTCGATTCAAATAAGAAAATCCTGCCCTTTCTCAGATTCGGCAGATGGTTTTGGAACTCCCTTCTTTCGCTCTCATGCTTCCGCATCCATCGCGGGCGCTTGGATTTCGATCAGCCGATAGTATAAGCTGGTCTTTCTGAAAAGCCAACGTTTTGTTTTCTACAACCGGGAATCTATGGGTGAATATCCAGCGTTTTCAATTGCTTCATAGGTTACGTTGCAGTGATGAGCGGGCGCGTCGCGCTAACGCCCGCGCGTGCTGAGCTCAACGGCTCGCGTCGCCTCGCTCCTTGAGGCATGAGGCCGCCCACAAAGGGGAGGAGACGCAGCGGAGCGATCCCTGCGTAAACTCAAGAGCAAATGGCCTTAGACCGGCCGCAAAAACTCGAGGATCGCGGCGTTCACTTCCGCCGCCCTTTGTTGCTGAATCCAATGGCCGCTGTCGGGCACAAGAAGGGTCTTTTTTAGTCCCGGCACTGTGGTCGGCAGCTGCTCAAGCGCCTTGGCCATGAACTTGATGACGCCATCATTGGCGCCAGCGATAAAGAGCGCGGGTTGCTGAATCTTCAGCCCCCGCCAGCCTCCTGAAATCGCCCAATTGCGGTCAAGATTGCGATACCAGTTCAACCCGCCGCGATAGCCGCTGCGCTTAAAGGCTTCGACGAAGTAAGAAACATCCTCGTCGTTTAGCCAGGATGGCGATTGCTGCGGTATGCTTGTATCCGCCAGGAAACCCTGTCCGGGTTTCAACATCAGCGATACGCCCGTTCCGTAAGCGAATGTCCGCACGGTGCGATCGACATCCCGCTCGAATTCGGCCTCCGCCACGCCAGGCGTTTGAAAATATAGCCAATAGAAGTTGTTTGCCCCCGCATCGCGAAGCGCCTTCAACGGAGCGACGGGTCGACGTTCGCTATATGGCACGCTCATAGCCACAACCGCGCGGAAGATGTCGGGCCGAAGCAGCGCGGAATTCCAGGCAACCGCGGTGCCCCAATCCTGGCCGATAATGACAGCTTGTTTTTCCCCGAGCGCCGAAACGAGTTGCACCATGTCCGCAACGCTGTGGGCGAGTGTGTAATCTGCAATGTCCTCAGGGGCCTCCGTTTGCCCGAAACCTCTCATGTCAGGGGCGACGGCGTGAAACCCTGCTTCTGCAAGCGCCGGCAATTGATGCCGCCAGGAGTACCAGCATTCTGGAAAGCCGTGGCAGAGTAGCACCAACGGCCCCTGGCCCGCTTCTGCGATGTGGAAGCGAAGCCCGTTCAGTGACACCTCTCGATGCGTCAATTCATGGGTATTATCGCTATCCGCGGCAGCTAAAGTGACGCCGCGCGTCGCATTATTGGCGAAAACGCCCGTAGACGCGATCAGCGCAGGCACCACTATTGAACCCGCGATTCCGCCCAGGACGGCCCGCCGGTCGCACGAAGTCGGATTTGAGGAGTGATCCGCGTCTGCTGGAGGCTTCATCTTGGATCTTCTCTCGTTTTTGTCGCGAATGACTCGCCGAATAGCTACGGTTCTTGACGCTGTTCGAGGAAAACACACATGGTTTATGTATTATTTCTCCGGCAATTGCCTGGCAGCCGTATAGGCGATCGGCGGCGGCGCGCCGGCCAGCGCGCCGGCCTCTCGGCCGCTATTCGGACGTCGCGTTAGCCTCCCATTGCCCGGGGCCGGTCGCCTTAAATGTATAGCTGAACGTCTTGTCGGCGAGTGGCGCCGCACCGCCCGTCGCAACGACCCAATGGACTTTTCCGACGCCCGTGGCCCCCGTGACTTTGCCATCGGCAATCGTCAACGCAACCTTTCCTTCCGTGTCTTGATACGCTGCAAAGCCCCCAGGTTTGCGGACGACAGCGTTGCCTAGAAGTAGAACGCCATCGGCCTTGTTCCAGTCGGTCACGTCGTTACCGGTCACGACGGCGCCGTCCATTGGCCCTCCTTCCATGCGACAGGAGTAGTTATCAACCGAAATGACATGGCCCTCGCGGTCACCGGCCGGCTCGGGCTCTCCGGCGCCGCCGACCTCCTGGCAGATGAGCTTGAAGCTCAACTCTTGCGCGACTGCGCGCGGCGCTAACGCGGCAAACGCGATAGCCGTCACAATTCCAGGAACTTTCAATAGGTTGTGCATGCTTCTGCTCCTGGGGGTTGATGTGGAGGCGTTTCATTCGGCCGACGGGTGAGTCCTGGATGTCAAATCTCGTCGCTGATTGGCCGGCGATCGGGACCGAACGGTGCTGCCTGATCGAAAAAACGACCTTGCGCTGTGATCGCGCTCACAGTGTAAGCACATAGTGTAGAGGTCATTAACCGGAAGCTGCCCGATCACGATCATGGGGATAGCGGCTTCCGCTGGCTGGGCTCGCCCTAGCCCCATCTGCTAGCATGCGCCTATGCCTCTTCATCTCATCAAGCTCGCGGTCGGCGCGGAATCGCTCGCGGACTTACGCGAATGGATGGCGGAGCGAATGGCGGAAGCCAAGCGACGTCGCGGGCCGCTCCGGCATGCCCACATCACCCGGATGGCCCCGAAACGAGCCGAACAGATTCTGGACGGCGGCTCGCTCTACTGGGTCGTCAAGGGCTTGATCTCGGCCAGGCAGCAGATCGTCGGCCTCGAGCCGTTCGTCGATGCGGATGGGATCGGCCGCTGCAAGATCTGGCTTGGGCAGACGGTGGTCGCGGTTGCGCCGCGGCCGATGCGCGCCTTCCAGGGCTGGCGGTACTATGAGGCCAAGAGCGCGCCGCCGGATATCGACGAGGCCCAGCCCGGCTTCGCCGCCATGCCGGAGGGGATGCGCCGCGAGCTGGCGTCGCTAGGGCTGCTGTAAAGGCGATGACTTAAGATCCCGGAGCGTCATTGCGAGGAGCGCAAGCGACGAAACAATCCAGGGGCCGTAGAGCGTCCTATGTTCTCTGGATCGCTTCGCTTACGCTCGCGATGACAACCCTATTTGGAACCAATGGTCTCGAGCCGGACCGCTGGTCAACATGCCGGCTGTCGTTTTCCTTCGCAATGGCTTGCTAACAGACCGACAACGCCCAATTTAATAGCCCGGTCGTGGATTGGGCCCACAATGGACAAGGACAAGAACGGCGCGCTGACGAACCGCAGCGGCGAGGCCATTGCAGCCTTCGTCGATGCCGCCAAAAAGGTTCCCGCGCCGGCGAGTTCCGGCCGCGGACGGCTGATCTTTGCCCTTGACGCCACCATGAGCCGGCAGCCGACCTGGGACCTCGCCCAATCGCTGCAGGCGAAGATGTTCGAGGCCGCAGGCTCACTTGGCGGCCTCGATGTGCAGCTCGTCTATTTTCGTGGGCTGAACGAATGCCGGGCGTCGAACTTCGTCTCAGGCGGGCAGGGCCTTGCCCAGCTCATGAGCCGCATCGATGTGCGCGGCGGATCGACGCAGATCAAGAGAGTGCTCGCCCATGCGCGCGATGAAGCCAAGCGCGCCAAGGTCGGAGCGCTCATCTTTATCGGCGACGCCATGGAGGAAAATCCGGACACGCTCGCTTCTCTCGCGGGAGAGTTGGCGCTGCTCGGCGTCAAGGCGTTCATGTTCCAGGAGGGGCAGGACCCCGCGGCCAGGCGCACGTTCGCTGAGATCGCCCGCCTCACCGGGGGAGCCTACAGCGCCTTCGACGCTGGCGCTTCCGCGCGGCTCGCGGCGCTCCTGCGCGCGGCAGCGGCCTATGCCGCCGGCGGCCATGCTGCGCTGGTTCGGGAGGCGGAGGGGGATTCCGCCGCGCGGCTCCTGCTGTCGCAGATGCGCGGAACGTGAATTTGGCGTAGTTTCGCCTTCGGCGACAATTAAGTCCGGAGCCGCGCGCTCCGGCGAGGCCGGCGTTTCGATCGAAAGCCTTACAACAATGAATCTCGTTATAGGCTTGATCTTGCTCTTTCTTATCGTGCAAGCGATCAAGCAATTTGGCCGCATGGACGCCGCCACGGCGGCGCGCATCGTCCGCCATGGCGGGGGTGTCCTGGGGATGATCGGCGCATTGCTCCTGCTCCTGCGCGGCCGGATTGGGCTCGCCGCGACGGTTGCGGGGATGATGGCCAACTTTGCCGGCTGGAAGGCGCCCGGCGGGGCCTCGTCTGCCTTTCGCAACGTAGGCGGGGGCGCGGGCGGGCGGCCCGGCAGGTCATCGGTCGCCCGGTCGGCGATGGTGGAAATGCGGCTGGACCACGACACCGGCGCGATGACCGGAACGATCCTGTCGGGCGCTTATGGGGGCCGCGCGGTCGAAACTCTTTCCCGCCCGGAGCTCATTGCCTTGCGCCAGGAGCTCGCGCGCGACGATCCGGACGGCGTCAGCCTGTTAGAGGCGTATCTCGACCGCCGGTTCGCCGGCTGGCGTGAGGCAGACCAGGGTCAGCGTCAGGGGCGGGGCGGGAGCGGGGCGATGTCGCGCCGGGAGGCGTTCGAAGTCCTTGGTCTCGCCGAAGGCTCGAGCGCGGCGGACATAATCCGCGCCCACCGGACTTTGATGAAGAAGTTTCATCCAGATCATGGCGGCTCGACCACGCTTGCCGCGCGGGTCAATCAGGCCAAGGATGTTCTGATGCAGCGTCAAGGCTAAGCAACTCCGAAAGCGTACGCGTCAGTCGTGGGCGGTGAAGCAGGAAAACCCGGTGCGTTTGAGCGAGCGGCACGCGGCTTCCGCTGAAGCCGAATCGAGGCCCGCGAAACGCGCGCGGTAGAGGGTGGCGTCGCCTTTGCGCACCATCTCGGTGACCGGCTTGGCCGAGGCGAGCGTCGAACGGTTGCGCTCGCGGGCGCGGCTCAAAAGGGCGTTGGCCTTGGCCAGGTTGTCGGGGGCGCCGATCTGGATCATCACGCCGTGCGGGCCGAGACCGCCGGTGTCCTCACCTTGCTGAGAAGCGCCCCCGGGACGACGCTCGTCGTCGGCCGAATTCTCGGGCCGTCCGAGCGGCGGCATGGCAAGCGCGCTCGCGGCCGCCAGCCGAGCCTGAGTTTTCGCTGACGGCTTGACGCTCGTCGGGCTTTTCAGCAAGCCGAGATCGGCGGCTGTTGGCTGCGGGGCCGCTTCCTCGTCGCCAGCCCCATCGTCGCCTTCCCCGGCCGCGTTCGCCGCGCGCGAGGCGGCGGAGACGCGTTCAAACTTGGCTTCGGCGACGACGGTCGGACGCGCCCGCGCCGCAGGCGTCGCGACCGGTACGTCGCGCGGCTCGGTCGTCTCGGCGCGCGAAGCGTCCGCGACGGCGGTCGCGGTATGCGTCGTCGAAGCTTCAGCAATGTGGTCGCTGATGAGGTTCGCCATGATCCGGTCGCGCCCGGCGGCGGAGCGCCCGCCCATGACGACGGCGAGCAGCGACCGCCCGTCGCGATGGACGGAGGTCAGGAGATTGAACCCGGACGCTCTCGTGTAGCCGGTCTTGATTCCGTCGACGCCGTCGACGCGGCCGAGCAGATGATTGTGGTTGCCGATGATCTCACCGTCGAAATCGAATTGCGCGGTCGAAAAATAGCGGAAATAGCGCGGGAAGCGCTCCTCGAGCGAACGCCCGAGGATCGTGAGATCGCGCGCCGTGGTCACCTGTTCGTCGTTGGGAAGTCCCGACGCATTGCGGTAGAGCGTGTTCGTCATGCCGAGCGCGTGCGCCTTGCGCGTCATCAGATCGGCGAAATTGCTCTCTGACTGCCCGACGGCCTCGGCGATCGCGACTGCGATATCGTTGGCCGAACGGGTCACGACGGCCTTGATCGCGTCGTCGACGCTGATCGAGTCGCCGGGAAGAAGGCCGAGTTTGGAGGGCTCCTGCGAGGCGGCATGCTCGGAGATCGGAATTTGCGTCCGCAGCGTCATTGCGCCGCTGTCGAGTTGTTCGAACAAGAGATAGAGCGTCATCACCTTGGTGATCGAAGCGGGATGACGCAGTCCGTTCTCGTCGGCGGAATAAAGCGTCCGGCCGCTGTTGGCGTCGACGACGAGCGCTGAAAAGGCGGGCGAACTGGGAACCGCGCCTTCCGCGACGGGGGCGTAACGCGGGGACGCGCGACGGGCATAATGGACGGACCGTCCGTAGTGCGGAGCGCGCGCATAATGCGAATAGTGCGCTTGATACGTCGCGTGGGCGAAATGCCGATGGCGCGCATAATGATGCGCCTGCGCCTGCACGCTTATCAGGCAAAGGGTCGAGGCCGAAATCAAGGCCGCAGTCGCTACGCGAGCAAGCCGGCCCATTCGAGAGCAACCAATACGCAACGCCATGAAACGCCCCGCCGACTTCACGCAACGATGAGGCTGCCGCCGATCACAGTTGCGTTACGCACACAGTCGCCAACGATATGCCGCAGCGGTTACGCAGCGGTTAACGGGATTCCGAAGAGGCGCGGATATTTTCAGCAAGCCTTTGGAATCGCTATCGGCGCACGGCGGCGACGTTCGAGCCTGATGAAGTTAAAGGTGAGTAAACGGGAGTTATCGATTGAAATAATTTACTGTTTTTAATCTTATCGGATGGCAGCTTCGAAGCTGGGCGCGAATTTTGCTGCAATGCAACAAACCAGCCTTGACTTCCATTGTGCAGTGCACATATTGCGTTCATCGCCGGTTCGCCTCTTTTCGGATGCGAAACGGACTCAATGCAGGAGCCCCACAGATGACAGCTACGCTCGAAGACTTCCAGAAATTTTCCAAGGACCAACTCGAGGCTTTCACCGCCGCGTCGACCACCCTGTCGAAGGGTCTGCAGGAGATCGCCACCGAGTCGAGCGATTATTCCAAGAAATCCTTCGCCGCGGGGTCGGCGATGTACGAGAAGCTTCTCGGCGCGCGCACCGTGGAATCCGCGATCCAGATCCAGACCGAATTCGCGAAGCAGGCCTATGAGGGCTTTGTCGCCCAGGCGACGAAAGTTTCCGAGCTCTATACCCGCGTCGCTTCGGACGCCTTGAAGCCGGTCACAGCGGCCTACGCGAGCATCCAGAAGTAATCATCGAGCGATCCTCTCGCCGCCAAGCGCGGCGGGAAAAATCCCTTGAGCCCACCCAGCGCTCTTCCAGCGCCGGTTTTATATTCCAGGCATGCTGGCGCCCTTCCAGCGCCGGTTTTATATTCCAGGCATGCCGGCGCCCTTCCAGCGCCGGTTTCTTATTCGGGACAACGCCGGCGCCCTTCAGCGCCGGCTTTTTTATTTGCGCTCTCCTCCGACCAAGGTTCTCGTCGCTACGGGAAACGGAACAGGAGCGGGACATTTCAAGTTGAGTGTGATGAGGCTCTTGCGCGTGACGAGTAAATTGGCAATGCTGCCATTCGGCAACGACATCTGGCGCCGACGGCGCGCGGCGCCTAGATGATGTTGGTACTGTTATTGCGTAGGCGTGAATCTGAGTTCTGGCCAAACCGGCATCAATCGGGGTCTTTCGGTGGCTGCCGCCTCAATTCCGTTAGTGGTTCGACTCCGAGCGGGAATGGCTCGGCTGGCGCGGTGGCTCTATCCGGGCTTCGGCGTTGCCCCTCCGCACCTGGCGATGCGACCGATCGCGTCGCGCGAACCGAAGCGAGGAGGAGAAACGCCAGGGGCGGGCGCGGCGGTGATTACGCGCACGCGGACGCAGACGAAGCGTCCAAATATGTATCGCGTACTTTTGCTCAACGACGACTACACGCCCATGGAGTTCGTGGTCTCCATTTTGCAAGCCTTCTTCAATAAGGACGCCCAGGAAGCGATGCAGATCATGCTTCAAGTGCATAACAACGGTGTAGGCGAATGCGGCGTCTTTAGCTACGAGATCGCAGAGACCAAGGTGTCGCAAGTGATGGATCACGCACGCAAGAACCAACACCCCTTGCAGTGCATAATGGAAAAGAAGTGAAAGGCGCCCGATGCCAATTTTCTCCCGCGCGCTCGAAAAGACCCTTCGTCGAGCCCTGTCGCTCGCCAACGAGCGCCGTCATGAATACGCGACCCTCGAACATCTGCTGTTGGCGCTGATCGACGACGTCGATGCGGCGGCCGTCCTGCGGGCGTGTGGCGTCGACCTCGATGCGCTGCGCAAGACCGTCGTTCAGTACCTCGACACCGAACTTGAAAACCTGATCGTCGACAGCCAGGAGGAGGCCAAGGCGACCAACGGCTTCCAGCGCGTCGTGCAGCGCGCCGCGTTCCACGTCCAGTCGTCGGGTCGCGAGGAAGTGACTGGCGCGAATGTCCTTGTCGCTATTTTCGCCGAGCGCGAGACGCATGCGGCATATTTCCTGCAAGAGCAGGATATGACCCGCTACGACGCGGTGAACTACATCAGCCATGGGATCGCCAAGCGTCCCGGAGCCTCCGATACATCGCGCCTGCCGCGCGGGACCGAGGAAGAGCACGAGTCGCGCGATTCCAAGGACTCGAAGGACAGCCCGGATTCAAAGAAAAAGGAAGGCGCCTTGGAAGCTTATTGCGTCAACCTCAATCGGAAGGCGCGAGAGGGGCGCATCGATCCGCTCATTGGCCGCGAGGCCGAAGTGCAGCGCACCATCCAGGTGCTCTGCCGCCGGCAGAAGAACAATCCGCTCTTGGTGGGCGATCCGGGGGTCGGCAAGACGGCGATCGCCGAGGGTCTCGCACGCAAGATCATCAATTCGGACGTGCCGGAGGTGTTGGCTGATTCGACCGTCTTCGCGCTCGACATGGGCGCGCTGCTCGCCGGCACGCGCTATCGCGGCGATTTCGAAGAGCGCCTGAAGCAGGTGATGAAGGAAATCGAGCAGCACAAGGACGCAATTCTGTTCATCGACGAAATCCATACCGTGATCGGCGCCGGCGCCACTTCGGGCGGCGCAATGGATGCGTCGAACCTGCTCAAGCCGGCCTTGGCGCAAGGGACGCTTCGCTGCATCGGTTCAACGACCTACAAGGAATATCGCCAGTATTTCGAGAAGGATCGGGCGCTGGTCCGGCGGTTCCAGAAGATCGACGTCAAGGAGCCGAGCGTCGCCGATGCGATCGAGATCCTCAAGGGTCTCAAGCCTTATTTCGAGGAGTTCCACAAGCTGCGCTATACGGGCGAGGCGGTGAAGGCGGCGGTGGAGCTGTCGTCGCGCTATATCCACGACCGCAAGCTGCCCGATAAGGCGATCGACGTGATCGACGAGACGGGCGCCTCGCAGATGCTGTTGCCGGAGCCGAAGCGGAAGAAGACGATCGGCGTCAAGGAGATCGAGGCGACCGTCGCGTCGATGGCGCGCATCCCCGCGAAGTCGGTGTCGAAGGACGACACCGAGGTGCTCCAGCATCTCGAGGAGACGTTGAAGCGCGCAGTCTATGGCCAGGACGAAGCCGTGGCGGCGTTGGCCTCGGCCATCAAGCTCGCCCGCGCCGGCTTGCGCGATCCGGAGAAGCCGATCGGTTGCTACCTGTTCTCCGGGCCGACCGGCGTCGGCAAGACGGAGGCGGCTCGCCAACTCTCGGTCAGCCTCGGATTGGAGCTGACCCGCTTCGACATGTCCGAATATATGGAGCGCCATACGGTTTCGCGGCTGATCGGCGCGCCACCCGGCTACGTCGGTTTCGACCAGGGCGGCCTGCTGACGGACGCCATCGACCAGCACCCGCACTCGGTTCTGTTGCTGGACGAGATCGAGAAGGCCCATCCTGACCTGTTCAACATCCTGTTGCAGATCATGGACCATGGCAAACTGACCGATCACTCCGGCAAGCAAATCGACTTCCGCAACGTGATCCTGATCATGACCACCAATGCGGGCGCGCGAGATCTCGCCAGCGCCGCCTTCGGCTTCCACAAGTCGAAGCGGGAAGGCGACGATACCGAGGCGATCGACCGGCTGTTTGCGCCCGAGTTCCGCAATCGGCTCGACGCCATCGTGCCGTTCGCGCGGCTGCCGGAGGGGGTCATCGCCCGCGTTGTCGACAAGTTCATCCTTCAGCTCGAGGCTCAGCTTAGCGACCGCAACGTGACGATCGAGCTCACGGACGAAGCACGCGAATGGCTGGTCAAGAATGGCTACGATGAGGCGATGGGCGCGCGGCCGATGGCGCGCGTGATTCAGGCCCAGATCAAGACGCCGCTCGCTGACGAGGTGCTGTTCGGTCGGCTCAAAGGCGGAGGCGTGGTCAAGGTCGTCGTCACTGCCGACGAAAGCGGCGTAAAGAAGCTCAGCTTCGTCTATCCGGAGGGCCCGGCCCAACCGCGGCTCGAGCGCGATCTGATCGTCGCGGCGGGCGCCCGGCGCACGCGTAAGCGCGTGGAGCCCGCCAACTCGGACGCTGACGACAAGGAGCCCGCTCCGGAAGAGCCGTGAGACACGGGCTTCGCTTCGCCGATCGAGGAACAAGAAACAGCTCGCGCCGTCCAGCGCGGGCTGTTCTGCGTTTTGACCCGAGCTGAGCGCGCGCTCAGCGTCTCCGCTTCGGTTCGGCGCGAAAGGCGAGCGCGGTCTCGGGGACCCCGGTTTCGAACGGCGTTACGTCCGCCCAAAAGGTGGCTTTGAAACGGCTGGCGTCGACCTGGTACGGCCGGTCCCACTGGAAGCGCATCTCCTGGAGTTCTCGCAAGAAGGGCGAGAACATCGCGCTCGGGCCCAGCATCCATGTGGGCAGGGCGCTGATGCGTAGCTTCACGCCAAGCGTGTCGGCGGCGATTTGCAGGATATCGCGCGTCGTCCGAGTTGGCGCGCACGGCATATGCCAGGCTTGGCCGAAGGCCGAGTCGGGCGCGGCCAGAAGCGTCGTCGCCGCGCGCGCGATGTCCGGCACATAGGCATAGTCGTGCAGCACGTCTGGCGAGCCGATGAACACCGCGGGCTTGCCTTGGGCGAGCTTACCTATCGAAGTGTCGCCGAGATAAGAGAGACCGACGCCAGGGCCATAGAAATCGGGCGCCCGCAGGGCCGCCACACGCGCCTCGCCCGCGGCCGCCGCGGCCATCCAGATGCGGGTCGCGACGGAGCGCGCCGCAGGCTTCAGACGATAGTCGGAGAGCGGCATTGCCTCGACCAGCGGCGTGGTCTGGGCGCCGTACATGTAGAGATTGTCGATAAACAGCATCCGCGCGCCGGTCGCCTTGCAGGCGGCCATGAAGTTCAACATCGCCTTCGGCCAGACATCGCGCCAGAGGATTCCGGAATAGGGAAACCCGATCGTGACCACGAACTGGCCCGAGCCGTGTACGGCCTTGGCGACCGCGTCACGGTCGAGCGCGTCCGCCGGCGCGAACGCCGCCCCCTTCGGGAGATCGCTGGGCGCGTTCCGCTGCGCGACGATGACCTCGCGGCCTTCGGCCAAGAGCCACGCCGCGGTTGCGCGTCCAACCGGACCGTAGCCGAAAATCGTAATCCTGTCGGTCATCACTTGACCTTCATTCAGCCGTCGCCCGGACCGCCATGAAATCCTCAAAAACGGGAGTTAAGTAAATGAATTAGAGGCGTTGTTCAACGTCGCGTGTAATGAAGGAGCTTTGAAATGGCAAACAGTGCTTCGTTGCGCGGGGGCGATAAAAATGTCCAGGACTGGATCAACCTGATCTGCGGAATATTGCTGTTCGTCTCGCCTTGGGCCCTCGGATTTTCCGGGGACCTCATGGCGGCGCGAACCGCATGGGTCGGCGGTGTGATCATCTTCGTGATGGGCGTCGCTGCGCTTATGCAGTTCGCCGAGTGGGAGGAATGGGTCGCACTGGTCGTCGGCGCGCTCGTGATCATTGCGCCCTGGGTCTTGAGGTTCGCGACTGTCCACGTCGCGATGTGGTCATGCGTCGTGCTTGGCGCGATCGTCGCGTTGTCCTCGATTTCGGAGATCTGGGCTGTCCATCATCCCGCAGCAATTGCGGGGCGATGAGATCGATGTGACCCGGCGGATCGCCTGAGGCGGGCGATCCGCTTTTTTATTAAGGCAGGGTGACGCCGGGTTCCCGGAGCGGGGGCGCTTGACGGGCGAGCGCTTTCGGCGTGTTCCGGAAGAACGCCTCGAATCGCTCGCGAGGAGCCTTAAAGCCCATGAGGACGCTCGCCCCGCTGGTTGTCGCGTGTTTGTTTCGCGCTCACCGCCTGCAACGCGCCGGCCCCGCAGGCCTCGGCCCCGTCGGCGCCCGGCTCGGTCGCGGTGACGCCGCCGGGATTCCAGCTGCCTGAAGGCACGGACTGTTCGGCTAAAATCGCCCGCTATCGTGCTGTCCAGGACAACGATCTGTCCATGGGGCATGTCGTCCAGTCAGATCAAGCGCGACACGGAGGCCGCCTCGAAAGCGTGCGCAGCCGGCCGAGACGCCGAGGCCAAGTCGATGGTCGCCGCTTCACAAAGGCGCCACGGTTATCCGACCGATCTTTGAGCGAACGCGTAGCGCAGATAATCGGCGACAAAACTCGGCACGCGCTCTTCATCGATGTCTTCCGGATCGCGCACGATGTGCATGCGCGCGAACTCGGCCAGAGGGTCGCGCGCCAGGAACGCCTCGATCCGCGCCTTGAGCCGGACGGCGGGGAGGGGAAATGTCATCAGTTTCATGCATGCGATGCGCTGATCCGCTATCACCACAGTCCAGCCCGGCGCCATATTCGTTTCAGCAGCCAGGAGCCCGGTCTCTTCCAGCAATTCCCGGCGCGCGCTTGCCTCGAGATCAACCCTGTCGTCGAAGACGTCGTCCGGATCCGGCGTTCCCGCGGGAAAGTAGATCTGGCCGGCGCTGTAGGTATGGTGCGCCATCTCGCCGAGCAGAAACGCCCCGTCGTCCGAGCGCAGCGCAGCCATCGCGAAGCAATTGTCGACGGACCCGCCGGGATGGCCGAATTCGCTCCAGGCGAGGAAGTCGGCGTAGTCAGTCTCGAAATAGACGCCCCTGAGCCTCAACGTCCCGTCGGGGCGTGTCTGGATCAAGCGCTTGCCGAGCAGCAGTACGCGCCCGTTGAACAGTGACGGCTTGGCCTTCGTCAGTCGCGCCCAATGCGTGGCGATGGCGGCGGCCTGGCGCTCGGCGAATTCCCAGGGCGAAGACTCAAACGCAAGGTCAAGCTCGGCGACCTCGAGAAGGCGAGCTTGCTCGCTCAAAGGTCGAGCGAGCCGCTGGAGACGATGACGACGGAGCCCCCGATCGTCGCGGAGACCAGCGCGCCGTTCTCGATAACCAGGCCAAGCGCGATCAGGCTCGGCCGTCCCATTTCGAAACCTTGCTCGATCGTCAGCATAGACTCGCCGTCGCGCGGGCGGTCGAACGCTTGCACGACGCCGGCGAACGCGGCGACCGCGCTGCCAGTCGCCGGGTCTTCGTATACCCCCCAAGCGCTGGCGAACATGCGCGCATGATAGGCTGACCCCTCGCGTTTCGTGTCGCGTGTGTAAACGAACGTAGCCGGACCGTCCTTGGTCGCCCAGGGCATAATTCCGGGCGCGGCGCGGCCGATCGCGTCGAGCGAGCGGACCGGAATGAACAGATAAGGCGCGCCGGCGCTGAAGACGCTCGGCTCGTGTCCGTCGAAACTGATGTCTTGAAGTTCAAGGCCCAGACTCGCGGCGATTTGCACCGTGGAGGGCGGTTTGTGTTCAAGCCGTTCGGGAAGCTTCGGAAGCTCGAAATAAGCGGCAAGCGCCCGGCCCTTGCGCCGGCGCGCGACGCAGACGACGTCGCCGATCGGCTCCTCAAGCACAATTCTGAGGTCTTGAGCGGTGAGCAGATCGCTCGCACGTCGGTGCGCGATCAGAGCGGCTGCTCCGACCGTGGGATGGCCGGCGAAGGGCAATTCGCGCTTCGGAGTAAAGATCCTTACGCGCGCGCTATTAACGGAGTCCCTCGGCTCGAAGACGAACACAGTTTCGGATAGGTTAAACTCGGCGGCGATCGCCTGCATGCTGCGGTCGTCGAGTCCCTCGGCGTCGAGAACCACGGCGAGCGGATTGCCAGCCAGCGCCGTCTCGGTGAACACATCGAGCGTCTGAAACCGGCGCGCCATCCGAGCCCCGTGCCCCGCGCCACCCCTCTAGCGTGCGGTCGGATCTCGTCAATACAACTGCAACCAGGGCCCACTCAAGCCGGGCGAGGAGACAATGAGCAATGGCCGGTTGGCTTCAGGGAGAGAGACCTCGTTCGGCAGCCGGTCGATGCCGCGGACGCCCTGAAATGTCTCTTGGTTGGCCGTACGCTGAGCCTGAGGCTGGCTTAGCGTGTCAAGAACGTAGCCCTGGCGCGAGCCGACGGGAGCCCAGGTGCCGAGAGTGAGCCACGGCTCGACGCCCTTGCTGACGGTAATCTGACGGCCGGCCGCGGCCGGATGCTTCGCGCGGTAATGCACCGTCTGCGCGTCGGCGCACGACGTTGCCAGGACAATTCCAAGCGCCGCCGCTCCTAAGAGACTGACTGGATGTGCCATCAACGCTCCCCTTTCACCCGTCCCATCATACACCGAACGCTCTTCACTCATGCGCTGATGTGCGAAAAAAGTAAATCAACCTTTGGTGTAATCAAACCACCTTTCGTATAATCAAACTGTCTCTGCGGCGAAAAGTTGCGACGGGCTGATAAACTCCTCTTGAGCAGCGATCAGGCTCAGCTCGCGCGAGCCCGAGTCCAGAGTGGCCTTCACGATCGCGTGAACCGACGACGTCGCACGCGATAGCGCATCGCGCGTGTCGTGCGCCTCAAGCCAATGATGAAAGAACAAAGCTGCGAAGAGATCGCCGGAGCCGTTGACAGAAATCGGCAGGTTCGGCGTGCGCAGTCGCCAGAAGCCGGCTTCGTCTCCCGCCAAAATGTCGAGAGCGCCGGCAGGCGTATCGTCGAGCTGGAGGGACGTCGCCACGACGACCCGCGGTCCCCGCGCGCGCAACGCGGCGATCGCCCGCCGCGCGCTTTGTAAGTTGTTTGCCCGTTCGCCGGTCAGCCATTCGAGCTCGAACGCGTTTGGCGTGGCGATGGTCGCGAGGGGCAGGGCGCGGTCACGGAAGAATTCACCGACCCCGGCGGCCACGTAAACCCCGGGTCCGACATCGCCAATCACCGGATCGCACGCGTAGCCCGCTTCGCCATTGGCCGCGCGAATGCGGTCAAGCGCACGCAGAGCCGCCTCGCCGATCTCCGCCTTGCCGAGATAGCCGGTCAAAAGACCGGCGCAGCGGGGAAGCACGCCAATCGCTTCCAATCCGCTCATGCAATCGTCGATCATCGCCGCGTCGAAGGCGCGACCGCGCCAGCCGGCATATCCCAGATGACTGGAATACTGCACCGTCATCAGCGGCCAGACCTCGCGTCCGAGGCGTTGCAAAGGGAACACGGCGGCTGAATTGCCGACATGGCCGTAGACGACATGCGACTGGATCGAGAGGATGGGCGCGAGCATAGGCTCGGATCAGAGGACGATTCGCCCGCGGGGTCAAAGCGGAATCGCCTCTCTCGCGCGACATGTCTCGACCCTCGTGCCGACGGATCGCTTGAGCGGGCTCCGCAAGCCTGAAACAATGCCTCGGGGATTTTTGCCGAACCTTCAAAGGACACCGCATGAGCGACGCCATCGCCTTTCTTCGTCGCGCCATCGAGCAGGGGCAGGGACTCGCTCAGGCCGACGTGGTGCTGAAGGGGGGGCGGATTTTCGATCTGGTCGGGGGCGAACTCATCCCCAGCGACGTTGCGATCTGCAACGACCGCATTGTCGGAACGATGGGCAAATACCGAGGCGAACGCGAGATCGATGTTCGCGGCAAGGTGGTGGTCCCGGGGTTCATCGACACTCACTGCCACGTCGAATCCTCGCTTTTAACTCCGCTCGAATTCGATCGCTGCGTGCTGAGCCATGGCGTGACGACGTCGATCTGCGACCCGCACGAAATCGCCAACGTCCTTGGATTGACCGGCCTGCATTACTTTCTCGACGCCGCGATGCTGACCGCGATGGATCTGCGCATCCAGCTGTCGAGCTGCGTTCCGGCGACGGCGCTTGAGACCTCGGGCGCGCGCCTCGAGGCGGCCGATCTTCTGCCGCTGGCCGATCACCCCAAGGTGCTGGGACTGGCCGAATTCATGAACTTTCCCGGCGTTCTCGCGCGCGACCCGTCATGCCTCGCCAAGCTCGCGGCGTTCCAGACCCGGCCGATCGATGGACACAGCCCATTGCTGAGCGGCGCCGCGCTCAATGGCTATTTGAGCGCCGGCGTGCGCACCGACCACGAGGTCACCAACCTGCCCGAGGCAAAAGAGAAGCTCGCCAAGGGCATGCAATTGCTGATCCGTGAAGGCTCCGTGTGCAAGGATTTGCACGCCCTTGCGCCCATCATTACCGAGCGAAACTCGCCGTTCATCGCCTTCTGCACCGACGACCGCAATCCGCTCGACATCGCGGAAGAGGGCCATCTCGACTTCATCATCCGCACGGCGATCAAGCTTGGCGCGCCGCCGCTCGCCGCCTATCGCGCGGCGACCATTTCGGGGGCGCGCATCTTCGGCCTCAGAGACCGCGGGCTGGTCGCGCCCGGCTGGCGCGCCGATCTCGTCGTGCTCGACGACCTCGAACATTGCGCCGTCTCGATGACGATGGCGCGCGGGCGCGTGGTGGACCAAGCTCTGTTCGCCGCGCGTGCTTCGATCGCGCCGGTCGGGCGCGAGAGCGTCAAGGCGCGGCGGGTCGAGCCTTCCGATTTCATCGCCCGGGGGCAGGGGCCATCGACGCAGGCGATCGGCGTCATCCCGGGCAAGATCATCACCGACCGCATTCCCGTGACGTTGCCGTTCAGACAAGGCGAGCGCGGCGTCGATCTCAGCCAGGACGTGGTCAAGGTGTCGGTCGTCGCGCGCCACGGCGTCAACGACAACCACGCGACGGCCTTCGTCAAAGGCTTTGGCATGAAGCGCGGCGCGATCGCTTCGTCCGTCGGCCATGACAGCCATAATCTGTGCGTGGTCGGCGCGGATGAGGTCGACATGGCGGCCGCGGTCAACCGCTTGCGCGAGACCGAGGGAGGGTTCGCCGTCGCGCGCGACGGCAAGGTGGTCGCCGAACTGCCGCTGCCGGTGGCCGGCCTCATGAGCCTGAAAAGCTTCGAGGACGTGCGCGAGGCGCTGATCCCGCTGCGCGCGGCGGCCCAAGGCTTGGGAGTCACGCTTGCCGAGCCGTTCCTGCAAGTCGCCTTCCTGCCGCTGCCGGTGATCCCGCATCTCAAGATCACCGACATGGGGCTGGTGGACGTCGACAGGTTCGAATTCGTGCGGGATTGAGGGAAAGTTCTGGCTTCTAGCACTACTTTGGCAGATTGAGGATATGTTAACTGGGGTTGCGTGAAGGATTGCGCTCTGTTTTTTGCGGAGCGCGACGGATGGCGGCTTGGGATGACGACCTTTTGGGTTGGCTTGCGCCGTTCCTGGCGCGGCTTGGGCACAAGGCGCGCCGACGGATGTGTCCGCTCTACGTAGCTGGG
>Ga0209624_10000618_pt1 | contig 31044 bp, 29 predicted proteins | sample JacPinW_OM2H0_O1_FD_188565 | JGI IMG/M metagenome (GOLD analysis project Ga0209624, IMG submission 188565) | Forest soil microbial communities from Algoma, Ontario, Canada - Jack Pine, Ontario site 1_JW_OM2H0_O1 (SPAdes) (version 2) | ecosystem: Environmental > Terrestrial > Soil > Boreal...
CCTGAGAGAGGTTGCGGCAACCTTCGGACATCAGGCCGTCGAAGATCTGCGACCTACGATCGCGGGTTTGATCGCAGACGAATTGATGGAGGGAGTCGGCAGCTTCATTCGGCTCACGGCGCGCGGACGACTGCTTTCGAATGACGTTTTCCAGGCGTTCCTTGCGCCTGCCGGCGTCTCGGCAAAGTCCTGAGAGCGTCTGCAAACGAGTATCGCAGCAGAAAGTCCAAACCATCCGGTCGGTCGGCTATGCCATCGCGACTCACGAAATCCCCAGTAATCACGCGGCTGGGCGCGTTTCATGGGCTCGCCTCCGGAGGCGACTTTTGGCCCCCTCCGGCGCTATGTTCTAATCAAAGCGCGATGGTTGCGGCGCCTCTGGGGACAAGTTCGTTGCGCGCTGCCCGAGTGTGCGGAGGAGACTTGGATTTCCAACTGAACGAAGAGCAGTTGCATTTGAAAAAAAGTGTACGCGAGTTTGCCGAGCGCGAGATCAAGCCCAACGTCATGAAGTGGGACGAGGCCGGCGAGTTTCCGCTCTCTACCATTAAAGAACTGGGCAAGCTTGGAATGCTGGGGATGATCTTCGCTCCCGAATACGGCGGCGCGGGCCTGGGCTACGTGGAATACGTCACTGCGATCGAGGAACTCTCGCGCGTCGACGGCTCGGTCGGAATCATCGTAGCTGCGCATACGTCCTTGTGTTCGAACCATATTTTTCTTGCCGGGAACGAGACCCAGAAAAAGAAATACGTCAGCAAACTGGCGACCGGCGAATTTATCGGCGCGTGGGGGCTGACCGAGCCGTCGTCTGGATCGGACGCGGGCAGCGCGCGCATGACTGCGGTCCGGCGAGGGAACAACTGGGTGCTGAATGGCACCAAGACGTTTTGCACGAATGGGCATTATGCCGATGTAATTGTCGTCCTCGCGGTAACCGATCGCGCCGCTCATACGCACGGGATTTCCGCCTTTGTTGTGGAGAAAGATACCAACGGATTCCGCCCCGGCAAGAAAGAAAACAAGCTGGGCCTGCGTGCCAGCGACACGGCTGAGTTGATTTTTGAAGATTGCGCAATTCCGGCGGGGAATCTGCTAGGCGGAGAAGGGCAAGGGTTCCCCGACGCCATGCGTGTGCTTGACGGCGGCCGCATTTCGATCGCCGCGCTGTCGCTGGGCATGGCGGAGGGCGCGTACGAGGCGGCCTTGAAGTATTCGAAGCAGCGCCAACAGTTCGGCAAGGCGATCAGCGATTTCCAGGCGATCCAATGGAAGCTGGCCGACATGGCCACCGAGATCGACGCAGCCATGCTCCTGACCATGCGCGCAGCGTCGATGAAAGACGCGGGCATGAAGACCACGCAGGTATCTTCCATGGCGAAGCTCTTCGCCAGTGAAGTGGCTGTGAGGTGCGCGAACGAAGGAGTGCAGATTCACGGCGGTTACGGCTTTATCAAGGATTATCCGGCGGAGAAGTTTTATCGCGACGTGAAGCTGTGCACGATCGGCGAGGGCACCAGCGAGATTCAAAGGCTCGTAATCGCGAGACAGTTGCTGAAGGATTAGCCTCTTCGCTTTTAGCGCTGAAGCCAAAGCTGCCACCCCGGATTGCCTGTGCAGTGCAAGTGCGTTTCGGACTTTTTCGTGATAGGGTTTGCTACGCATGTCAGGCGCGACGCCCATCGACACTGTAGGCGCGACTCAGGACGAACGAACCATGGCCGTCCTAGCGCATGCCTTGCAACTGGTGGGCGGCTGGATTGCGCCCCTGGTGATCTTCTTCGTGAAGCGGCAGTCTCGATTCGTCTCGTTCCACGCGCTGCAAGTACTGTTCCTGCAACTTATTTACATGGTTGTCTGGGGATGCCTGATGGTATTTTGGTTCAGCGGCATCTTGCTGGCGGTTCTGCGCACGCACGGGGGCAACAACCCGCTTCCTGCTGCAGCTTTCTTTGTATTCCCGTTCATCTGGCTCGGTTCCATGGGAATCTGGGTTGCAACAATTCTGATCGCGGTCATTTATTCAATCAGGGCGGGGCGAGGGGAGTGGGCTGAGTATCCGGTGGTAGGCGGATTGGCTCGCCGAGTGCTGAAAATCGGACCGGGCGGCGCGTTGATCGACCCGTGATCGCGATTCGGTCGCTTCGTAGTTGTAACGCAGACATTTTCCGACGGCAACTATGCACATCGTTCGTGGCGCCTACCATTACCGCGGGAAGCCAGTTGGGTTTCGCAATGACTACTGCGTGTCGTGCCGTGCGCCATGTCGGTCTATCGCCATCCGCAGCTTCGATGTGGGTCACGTTTTCTGGATTCCGATTTTGCCCGTCGGTTTTTGGAGGCATTGGGTGTGCATCGTATGTGGCTGCAAGCCCCATGCGAAGGCGCGCCGTCTCTTTCAATGGAGCGGCGTTTATTCCTTGATTGGCGGATCAGTCCTGTTCTGGGGGCTTCCGGTCGATCCGGAGTTTGTTTTCGGCAGTTGGATCGGCCGACTGGCGGCTCCGGCGGGCGCAATTTTTCTTGTTATTCGTCTGCTTCGAACTGCAACGCCGCTCTCTCTTCGGAAGAAACTGGCGTCGATTCCGCCCACCGCGGATACCGTCTGTCCGTTCTGTTCCATTCCTTTGGTTGTGGGTACGGGCAATCGGTGGTCGTGCCCGGCCTGCAACGCCCACCGATATTAAAGACCAACGGCGCCGGTGGTTTCGCAGACTCCAGTCCTGCTTTACACTGTTCGCTTGGACACTGCTGGTTTAAATCACGGCGTTCCGTCATTGAATACACAGGCCTGGAATACTCCGCAGTGGATCGAGTCCCTGCGGGCCGGCGACGTGCGGACTCTGGCGCGCGCGATTTCGGTGGTCGAGAATCGTGCGCCGGGATGGTCCGATTTGCTGAAGGCATTGTTTCCGCACAGCGGACGGGCTCGCGTGATTGGGCTGACCGGCGCGCCGGGAGCCGGGAAGAGCACGCTAGTGGACCATCTGGCGCGGTTCTATCGCAAACAGAGCCGCAGCGTGGGAATTGTCGCGGTGGACCCCACGAGTCCTTACACTGGGGGAGCGATACTGGGCGACCGCATCCGCATGCAGGAACATTTTGCCGACCCGGGAATTTATATTCGCAGCATGGCGACTCGCGGATCGCTTGGCGGCCTGGCGCGCACCACGGCCGACGTCACCACCGTGCTGGATGCCTCGGGACGCGACGTCATTCTCGTGGAGACGGTGGGCGTCGGGCAGGACGAAGTCGATATCGTGCGGCTGGCCAATATCACCGTCGTGATTCTGGTTCCCGGCATGGGCGATGATGTACAGACCATCAAGGCGGGAATTATGGAGATCGCCGACATCTTCGTGATCAACAAAAGCGACCGCGAGGGCGCTGAACGCGTGGAACGCGAGATTCGCGCTCTGCAGTCGCTCGCGCTTCGCCACGACGGTTGGACGCCACAGATTGTGAAGACGGTGGCCAGCGACGGTAGCGGAGTCGACGACCTAGCCGCGGCAATTGCCGGCTATGAGACTTATCTGCAAGAAGAAAACCTGGCGCTGAAAAAGAGTGTGCAGAACTGGCAGGAGCGGCTGGTCGAAATGCTGCGCGATGCCATGCTCGAAAAAGCGCGCGCACAACTCGACAACGGAAACATGGCACTGCTGGCTAAGGAAGTTGCCGAACATAAACGGGATCCGTATACGCTGGTGGAAGAGATTGCTGCGAAGGTGGGCAGGAGTTGATGTTCCAAATCGATCATCTCGGAATCGCGGTGAATTCGCTGGCGGCGGCTAAGTCGATTTATGAAAAGCTCGGTCTCAGCGTTTCGCCGGAAGAAATTGTGGACCAGGAAGAAGTACGGCTGGTGATGGTGCCGGTTGGCGAGAGCCGGCTCGAACTTCTCGAAGCGACGTCGGAGAATTCGCCGATTGCGAAGTTCATCGCCAGGCGCGGAGAAGGTCTGCACCATGTGTGCCTGAAAGTGCCGGATCTGGCAGCGGCAGTCGAGCGACTGAAAAAAGATGGCGTGCGCCTGGTGTCGGAGGAGATCAAAGTTGGTGCCGGCGGGCACAACTATGTGTTTGTTCATCCTTCAAGCACCGGCGGCGTGTTGCTCGAACTGGTGCAAGGATAGGGATAAAGAATGCCGGTTGTCATGGCGAGCGCAGCGAGGGATATGGGTGTCTCTGCCAGCACCGGCAATCGAGCTTGAGCGGGCAAGCACCTGAATCCCTCGTTTTTCTGGGGATGAAAAGATTTGTCAATCTTCAGATTTCACCGATAGAAAAAATCCCGATGCTTTTTCTCGTCACCGACACCTCCGGCAAGCAGGGTAGCGTTGCTCTGGCACGTGCGGGCGAACGCGAGCGCGATCGAGACGATGTCGAGGTGATGGAAGTTGCGCTACTGGCAGGGGGCATGTTCTCCGCTCAACTTGTGCCGCAGATTGCGGCGCTGCTGGCCAAGCATCGTCTTGGCAAGGCTGATATCGATGCGTTTATCGTTGTCTCCGGTCCGGGATCGTTTACCGGCCTGCGCGTTGGCCTGGCCGCGATTAAGGCGCTGGCCGAGATTTTGCGGAAGCCTATTGTGCCGGTATCGCTGCTGGAAGTCGTGGCAACCTCCAGTCGCAGCCAAGGCAAAGTGGGCGCTCTGCTGGATGCCGGGCGCGGCGATGTTTATTTCGGGGCGTACGAAATTGCGGGCGAGTCCGTGCTGGTTCTGCAAGAGCAGTTGCTGTCGAAGAGTGAACTGTTATCCGCGGCACGCGAGTTCACCGTCATCACTCCCCACCAGAGTTGGGTTGCAGTGGCACGGGAAGCCGGGATTTCTGTGGTCGAGGCAGAACCTCCGGGCACTGAGATGGTCGCGCGGTTGGGATGGACGAAGTTGCAAGCCGGAGAAACCGTCTTCCCCGAGCAGTTGGAAGCGAATTACATGCGGCGTTCAGACGCCGAGATGTTCGTGAAGAAAAGCTTTTAGCTCCTGGTTTTCGGCTTCAACAGCCCAGAACCTGAAATCCCGAAACTTCGTGAATATTCGTCCTGCAACTTGCGCCGACATCCCTTTCCTGATGAACCTGGAGCGGCAATGTGCTACCGCTGGCCACTGGACCGAAGCGCAATATCGGCAGGCGTTCCAGGGCGAAGGCCCGAACAGGCTCATGATCGTTTCGGAAGCGTCAAATCTTGTCGCATCCGACGCTATCGGAGCAGTCAATGCGGCGAGCGGGGTCGTTCTAGGATTTCTGATCGCCCGGCATCTCGCTCCAGAATGGGAGTTGGAAAACATCGTGGTAGCTCCCGCGGCCCAGGGGAAGGCAATTGGAAGGCGGCTTTTGGATGCTCTGTCAGCCGCGGCCCGCGAAACCAACAGCACTTCCGTATTTCTCGAGGTGCGCGAGTCGAACATGGCCGCGCGAACTCTCTATGAAATGGCACGCTTCAAGCAGACCGGTCGCCGCAAGTCTTACTACACAGATCCCGCGGAAGACGCCATTTTGTATCGTCGGACTCTGCCCTAACCCCTCCTCCTCCTGAGATTGTCACCTGAGATTGCACCACTTTTTTGGCATTGAACCCATTTTTGGGCTGTGCTAGCCTGACTTCATATCCCGGTTTGGAGGTCTGCTGGATGCTGACTTCGAGAGACACACTCCTGACCAATCACGAAGAATTTCGCAGATTGGCCCAGGAACACACGCTGTATGCAAAACGCCTCGATTCACTCACCCAAAAACGTTACCTTAGCGAAGATGAAAAGCTGGAAGAGGTCCGGCTGAAAAAGCTGAAACTGCGCCTAAAGGACCAGATGGAATCCATTGAGCGCGAGTATCGACAGCACTACGGCGTTAACGTAGCGTAAATTCTGGCCAACCTCCACGCGGACTCGAACGCTGAGGGAGGAATGTATCTGCCCCAAGATGCAGCGCCGCAGCTATTTACTCTCCGAATTGACTGAGCCGGCCATCCCGCTGCAGGCATCCGGAAAAATGGCCCGACTTGACCTCATTCGACTGCAATCCAGCAAGTTGGTGCACCCGGATCATGGCCATTTTTGAGATCACCACCAAGGGAACATTGAACCGTCTCGCCGCTCCGAACTTCGACGACTTTCGCGATCAAGCCCACAGTTTTCAGAAGACGGCAAAGGTCGGTTAGGTCGTAAGGTTGTAAATCAAGCCGTACGGATCTTTCACGTAGCATCTTGGGAAGTCTGGCTCGTCCTTGACGATCTCACAACCATTCTTCACGAGCCGCCCCTTGGCTTTTTCCACACTATCCACCGTTACCTCCAAAACAGGCCCCAGCGTTGGCCCGGGCTCAATGAATAAATTGATGCTCTTGCCATGGAGGCCGATCATCTTAGGGTTGTCGTCGGTGATCTCAAACCCCAGATGCTCGACGTAGAAGAGCGCAGCCTTCCTTGGGTCCGGCGCTTGAATCAGAATATCTGAACCGAATCTGTTTGCCATGATTCATCCTCCGTTACGCGCTTGCAAAGGCCTTGCAACATCAAGTACGCCGAAAGCTAACATCAATTGCACGGGTGAAACCACGCCTTTTATTCAGGATCCTTCATTGGTTGGGATAGAGCTCCGGTGCGCCGACTGTCGCGGAGGGTTACCAATCCGCTCTTTCGATCTGCTGCGGGCGGGACCTTCCCGGCGTTCTCTCTGTGAATCCTTCCCTGCGTGCCTCTGTCACGGCGGTCCTGGGGAGTGCGCCTGCCTTAGGCGCCTCAGGTTTGCTCGCCTCCCTGGAGTCAGAGTTGCGGCCATTTCGCTCCGAATAGAATCGGGAAACGCCGTGCTCGCGCCCTCGCAGGTTGAGCTTCGTCAGAAAGTGGGACGCTCGGCTAATCTCCAGGACCACATGAGAAACGAAGTCGATGTGAGGTCAATAGCCGGTTCGGTTGTGCTATACGACTGCATGTTGTCCCGATATACCGCTCGTTGCGAGGCATCAAACGCACCATCGTTTCCGTTGAATTTCTGGAACGTGTCCACTCCGTTCGCCGGACACAGAATCATGCCGTCGACCACGCCGGATGTGGCCGCGCTCGCCGGCCCCTCGGAAGCCGCACCCCATAGTACGGGCGTACCTCCTGAAGTTCCGTCCAGAGCGCCTGCCAGGTTCGCCACCTGGTGCTGGATACAGTTTGGAAACGTGCTCCCGTCGCCCACGATGAAGGACGAGCCCCAGGCATTCGTGCCCAGGATGTTGGCCAGCCATCTCTGCGAGTAGATGTCGTAGCTTTTGGATTGGGTCAGGTAGTAGGCTTCGCTGGCCATCACCGACAGACCGGCGCCGTGCGAAGTCGTATCGCCAGCGTTCCATTGATCCCCGAAGCCCCAGGGATCGCTGCCAGCCTGGGAGATCGCGTCATCCACCTGCTGCAAGAGTTGTTTGCGAATGCTGGCTTCGGAGACCGCGAGGCCGCGCGGATTTCCTGACATTTCCAGAGCCCGGTACAACTCAAAGTGGGCCAGGCCGCTTACGTCGTACAGGTTAAGAGTGTCGGTATAGCCTGTCTTGTAGATGTTGGTGATGTAATTCCCGGCAAACTTCGCCGCCTGCTGCAGGTAGTCCATGGGATTTGTGTGCGGGAGTCCGGCGGGCAGGCTGTTGTCTCCTCCGGCGGATTGAAGGGCAAAGTAAAGTTCGGTTGCACCCAGTTCCATGTCATCGTCCCAAACGCTTTCGGGATAACCGTCAAACGGAACAATTGTCAGCAGGCAAGTACGACAAGTGCCTGAACCTACGGTGGGCGCAGGGTCCGGATACGAGGTGTCGGCGAGCGCAAAAATGTCTTCCGCATTTTGCAGGCACCGATGGGCCAGAGAAGGGTCGGCGGCACGATTCAGTTGATAGCAGAGTGCGAAGTCCGCAGCCAAGCGACCCGCGAGATTCGGGCTAACGGGCGAACCTGCTGGCCCTGCCACGTACACCGGCCGATTGCAGATAAAGAATGTCGTGTACGGATCACACGGTTGCGGATCTCCGGCTTGCTCGAAATTATCGGCCGTCTGGGGCAAGGTCCAGATGTCGTACTCGGTGATCAAGCAATAGGGCGTCACATAGGTTCCGCCACAGTTGCTCATCGCCGAACTCGGATTACCTTCTCCGTAGTAATCCCAATCTTGACTATTGTCGACTTGGTAGTAGAGGGTTCGCGTTTTGTCATTCCACATCTTCATCAGCCAGTTCATCCCAAATTTTGCTTCCTCGGTGAAATCGGACGACGCCGGTGCTCCCCTGCCGCTGTCACCCGCATAAGAAACAGAGCCGGGCGGTGGCGGGGGATTCAGTTGAGCATAGGCGCCCATCTGGCCGGGAAAGTCTCGAATCCCGATCTGCATCAGCGCTGCTGTATAACTTACCGTCTCGACGTATTTCATGTAGTCGCCGGCGTCCCACCAACCGCCGGACGCATCGATATTCGGAAGCTTCGCCGAAACGAGAGGCGGTGTCGGCGGCACGTTGTCGACAAAGTCGTTACTGTCGAGCGGCGGCGTCTCGTAGACTCGTGCATTCTCATCCTTGAGATGTCCGGGCGCGGTGCGCAGCCCGTTGCGGATGAAGTTCGCTCCGTCGCGCTCCGTTTCGTAGAAAAACAAAGTATTCAGGAGTAAGCCGGAATAGAGTGCAGAGGGGCTATCGACCGCGAAAGCGGGCGAAGCCGCCGCCACCGGCCCAGACACGGAAATTGTGTAAAGGTGGCCTTCCGGAACCTTGAAGTCCAGTGCGTAGACGTTGTAGGCCACAGTCTTACTATGGCTCCAGATGCCCTGCAAGGAACCCACAGGCCCTGAATAAGCGGCCGCGCCCTTCGAGTCGATCACCCTGAATGTCGCTCCGCTGGCGACTGCCGTGGACATCAAATACGCACGAAAAGGCGTCTCTCCGGCTTCATAGCCAACCTGACTGACGCGCACGAAAGCAGACTGCGCCGCGGCGGTCGGCGTCCCGGCAAACAGCAGGGGTAGTAGCAGTAGAAGGATGGCGATTGAAACCAATCGAATGCAGATGGAGAGGTGGGGGCGAGAAGATAACATGGCTTCCTCGTTGCCGATAATGCCTGTATTAAATGCGTTTAATACAGAGCCAAATACTGCTCCTTTCTTTTTGGAGTGTCAAGCTTCGGATCCAGAAGCCAAACCTCAACCCAACATTCTCCGGAGCACGGACAAATGCGGTTGCGGTTCGTTTGCTCCCTCGCTGATATATCCTTCTTGGTTCGTTCGAGGGGGAACGTTATGCGCAATTTGATAATTGCATCCATTCTTCCGTTCGTGATTTCGATAACGGCCGCCACTCAAAGCACGCGCCATCCTTTCACCTTCGACGATGCTGCTACCCTGCGCAGCGCGACTGCCGTCGCGGTTTCGCCCGACGGCAAAAGCGTTCTCTACCGGGTGCGTTTCGGAGGCACTAAAGGCCCCGACAATACGGAGTGGCAATTGATCCCGGAGGCTGGGGGCGAGTCCCGTCACCTCAATCTTCCCGAGAAATTTCATCCCGTGGGATTCACGCGCGATGGTAGTGCTCTATATGGAGTGTACGAAATCAACAAGATGGCGCAACTCGCCACCTTGCCGCTTGCGCCGGCGAATACTCCCGCCGCTGCGGCAGCCACGCCGGTCCCACTCACCGCCCTGCCAAGGGGCATTCATTCTCCCGTAATTTCTCCGGATGGCTCACACTACGCAATCCTGGCCGATCCGCGGCTCCCCGATCCCCTGGCCGAGGTACACACCATCATCGAAGATCCGCCCAGCAGCCTTTACGTGATGGGCGCCGACGGTTCCGGCGGCGGTTGGTGGTGTTCGACACTGAAAGATATAGCGGAGATTGCCTGGTCCCGCGACGGCGCCTCTATCGCGGCTCGATCGCAAACGCAGAAAATCGGATTTCATTATGCCCGCTCTTTCATCGACGTTTGCAGCGCCACGGGTTCGCGCCAGGTTGCCACGATCGACTACGCAACCAACGGGATCGGCTGGATCAACGGAGACAAAGACCTGGTGTTCCTGAGTACGACTTCGCCGGTGCTGACTCCGGACCACGTCTGGACCGTCACTGCGGCGGGTGGAACTCCAATGGACCGCACACCCAAGCTCGAAGGTAGTGCGGAGCAGTTATCGGTAGACGCGAAGGGAAATGCCTGGGCGACGGTGGCGCACGGTGTCAAGTCGGAGATTGATGCCTTTCAGAATGATTCGCTGATTCTGGCGTACCAGTGGCCCGACGGGACCGTCAATAATGGTCCGATCTCGCCCCAGATTGCTTCCGCGCCGCAGGTGCAGGTTTTCACTGTCGCCGATCCACAACACGCCTCCAATGTCGCCATCGCGCAGGGCAACACATTGCAGCGGATCACGAACGCAGGCGACGATCAATTGGCGAAAATTACATTGGGCGATGTCCGTGCGGTTCACTGGACCAGCAAGGAAGGCATTGCCCTGGAAGGCATCGTTACCTTTCCGGCGGATTATCAGGCTGGGCGCACTTATCCGTTTATGGTGCTGCCCCACGGGGGTCCCGAAGCCAACGACTCGCTTCGGTTCGATACGTTTTGCCGGACATTTGCGGGCATGGGCTATGTCGTGCTGCAACCGGAATATCGTGGCTCGACCGGCTATGGCACTAACTTCTTGAACGCCATCTACCAGCACTTTGGAGATCGCGCTTATCGTGACGTGGATAGCGCCACCGACTATGCGATCGCTCAGGGTTGGGCTGATCCGAATCGGCTGACCATCTTCGGGTGGAGCGCCGGCGGCTTTATGACCTCCTGGACGGTGACTCAGACCCATCGCTACAAAGCTGCCATCGAAGGCGCGGGCATTACCGACTGGCTTAGCTTTATGTGGACCAGCGATCTTCAGCAGATCGACTACGACGCTCGCTGGCCCGACAAAGATCCCAATCCGTTTCTGATATTTTCCGCCGTCATGCATTCGGAAAACGTGACCACACCGCTGCTCATCCTGCACGGCGCGGCCGACGAACGCGTCCCCACCTATCAGGGGCGAGAACTGTTTGAAGTGTTGGCGGCGCGCGGCAAGACGACCCGCATGGTGACGTACCCGGGTTCGCCGCACTTTCCTGCGGTATGGGAGCAGCGCCAGGATGTGTTTCGAGAAATTGCCGCATGGCTGGCGCGCTATAACCCATGAAAATTGTCGAAAAATTCACCCCGCCCGAGAAGGGGCTTGCTGGTCGGCTATCGTCAGGATCGAGCGATCTGCCTGTACTGTTGACATCGTCTGGCCAGTGCACTGAGAATGCCCTTCCGCCGTTAAGGAGATGAGATATGCGTCAGTTTCTGAGTTGCTTTTCGCTGCTTGCTCTCGGCGCCTTGGCGTTCTCGCAAGATCGGAGCAACGCCCGCTCCATGGTGATCTCGCCATACGGCATCGTGGCCAGCAGCCAAGTGCAAGCTTCGCAAGCCGGAGCGGAGATCCTGTCTCACGGCGGCTCGGCGGTGGATGCGGCGATCGCCACGAATGCTGTTCTCGGCGTGATGGAACCGGACATGAACGGCATCGGCGGAGACCTGTTCGCAATCTACTGGGACGCCAAGCCCGGAAAACTCTATGGCCTGAACGCCAGTGGATGGGCTCCCAGAGCTCTCACCATCGACTACCTGAAATCGAAGAACGTCATGCAAATGCCGGCGAGCGGGATCGACACGGTAACCGTTCCTGGTGCCGTTGAGGGATGGAACAAGTTGCACCAGCGCTTCGGCCGTGTGGCCTGGAAGGATCTGTTTGCTCCCGCGATTTTCTATGCGGAAAACGGCTTCGCCGTGCCCGAGATCATAAGCTTGGCCTGGGGGGAAGATCGAGAGAAGCTGTTGAAAGACCCGGAAAGCAGGCGCGTTTTTCTGGTTGACGATAAAACTCCACAGGTGGGCGAGGTTTTTCGGAACCCGGACATCGCGAAAGCGCTTCGTCTGCTCGCCGCGGGAGGACCGCAGGGGTTTTACAGGGACGAGATTGGGAAAGCGGTTCTTGCCACCTCGCGCGAACTCGGCGGCACCATGACAGCACAAGATCTGCAGGATTTCTCGGCAGAGTGGGTCGAGCCAATCTCAACTACTTACCGCGGATGGAAGGTCTACGAATTGCCGCCAAACGGCCAGGGCATGGCAGCTCTTGAAATGTTGAATATCCTCGAGCAGTTCACGCCAGCCAAAGCTGGACCGCTCAGCGCCGAGGAGTTGCACAAGAGAATCGAAGCGATGAAGCTGGCATACGCCGACCTGGCGCGGTACAACGCCGATCCGCGCTTTGCAAAGATTCCGGTTGCCGGTCTGCTCTCGAAGGAATATGCGGCACAGCGCGCACAACGGATCAACCCGCAGAAGGCCAACTGCGATGCAGATGCTGGACGTCCACCCGCCAGTGACACGACGTACCTCACCGTGGTCGACAGGGACGGCAATATTGTCTCCCTCATCCAGAGTAATTTTTCAGGTTTTGGCTCGGGTATTACCGTACGAGGCATGGGATTTCTCCTGCAGAATCGGGGAGCACTCTTCCTGCTGGATCCCGCCAAACCGGACGCGCTCGCCGGACACAAGCGTCCATTCCACACCATTATTCCGGCGTTCATGGAGCGTGGCGATGACCACATCGGGTTTGGCATCATGGGAGGCGCCAACCAGCCGCTGGCGCACGCCCAATTCGTTTCCAACGTAGTCGATTACGGCATGAATCTTCAAGCCGCTATGGAGACCGCTCGCTTCACGGTGCGCAGCAATTTCAATATCGGCTGCAAGATTCTCATTGAAGATCGGGTGCCCGGCGAAGTGCGCCAGCAACTCACGGAGATGGGTCATCAGCTCGATCTCCGCGGGGATTTCTCACTTTACATGGGTCGCGGTCAGGCGATCGACCACAACACAAAAACCGGCATGAACTTCGCCGCCTCCGACGCGCGAACCGACGGCTCGGCGGAACCGGAATTTCCACCCGGATTGCATCTCACGGGCCCTCGAACAATGCAACCAGAGAAGCGCTAGCCCTCGCGCGGAAACCAGAATGAAACGCACGAGCCCGGAAGCGCGATGGATCGCCCGCTGCAGAGGATGTGGTTCTCTGGGCACAGAATCGGCGAGCCGGGAAACCAAGCGAAACGACCGTCCAAAACGTCCGGAGCTTGGGCGGCCTGCTCTATAATTGAAGTTTCTCATGGTTCGTGACGGATACTTCTACGCGTTGGCTTTGTTCGCCGCCGCCGCCGTGCTGGGCTGGCTGACTCGCCCTGCATGGGCGATTATTCCTGGGTTGCTGGCGATGTTCTTTCTCTGGTTTTTTCGCGATCCCGAGCGCGTGATCCCGCAGGAGGCAGGCGCGGTGGTTTCCCCCGGCGACGGCAGGGTCACTGACATTTCGACGGTGACGGTAGGAAACCAGAAGCAGATGAGGGTCAGCGTTTTCCTCAGCGTATTTGATGTGCACGTAAACCGCTCGCCGATCGGAGGCGTGGTTCGCGATGTGCGCTACCAGCGCGGCCAGTTTATGAACGCCATGAACGCGGACTCGGCGGAGAAGAATGAGCAGAATATTGTTACCCTGGAAGACGACGATCAAAAAATTGTATTCAAGCAGATTGCGGGCCTGCTGGCGCGGCGAATCGTGTTCTATCCAAAAGTTGGCGACCGCTTAGAGCGCGGTCAACGCGTGGGCCTGATCAAGTTTGGCTCGCGTGTGGACCTATTGCTCGATGCCTCTGCCCGGGTGAGCGTGAAAGTCGGAGATCGGGTTAAGGGCGGGGCCAGCGTGTTGGCTTACCTCGAACCGCACAGCCATTTCACGGACGCAGCGAGTGCACCTGCAGCCGAGAGGGCGCATTGATGGAACCAACCGCACTCAAACCGCGAGGCCGGCAGAGCAAAGGGATGTACATTCTCCCCTCGTTATTTACGACCGCGAATATGGCGATGGGCTACTACGCCATTCTGCAGGTTATGCACGCCACCGCGAGTGAGTACAGACCCCTCGACAACGCCGCCAAGGCGATTGGATTTGCCGTGCTGTTCGACGGGCTCGACGGGCGCATCGCGCGCATGACCGGCACCAGCAGCGATTTCGGCAAAGAATTGGACTCTCTGGCCGACGTGATCGCGTTCGGTGTGGCCCCCGCCATGTTGGCATGGAGTTGGGGATTTAACCTGATGCCCACCGTCTTGCTGACCGAGTGGCATATCAAGTTGACCGAATTGGGAGCGATCGCCAGTTTCTTGTTTCTTATGGCGGGAGCGAGCCGCCTGGCACGGTTCAACATCACGAGCAACCCGCAGCCCTCGAATCCCGGTCGTCCCGGAAAGAAATATTTTGTCGGCATGCCCATCCCGGCGGGCGCGGGCGTGATCGCTGCAGTGGTTCATTTCGCGGAGGGGAATCCCCTGGTGTCGTGGTACACAGCGCTGACTTGGGTTGCCATGGTGACCACGGTCGGCTACCTGATGGTGAGCACGTGGCGCTTTTATAGCTTCAAGGACATCGATTTCCATTCCCGCCATCCCTTTCGGCTGATTCTTTTTTTGGCTGCGCTTTTTGCTTCCATCTTTTTCTTTTCGCGCCTCATGCTTTTTGTGATCGCTTTGTTCTACATGATCTCCGGTATTTTCTGGCGGCTGCAATGGATTTTCCGCAGGCGCCCCAGTCCGCCACCTCCGCCGTACAGAGAGGCTTCGCCGGTGTCATGAACGACTCCGTCAAATCGCCGTCTGCTTTGCCCCCCTTCCCAGCTCGCGGAAATCTATATCGGGCCGCGATTGTGGGCGCCGCCTCGCTCAAGGGGAAAGAAGTCGCGGAGATGCTAAATGAACGTAATTTCCCCGCGGCCGACATCCGTTTGCTCGATGACGAGGAATCCATGGGTCAACTTGAGGCCATGGGCGACGAGATCAGCTTTATTCAGCGAGTGCGGGCGGAGCAGTTTGAGAATGTTGATTTTACTTTTTTCGCTTCGGAAGAACAGAGCACGCGGGCGAACGGAAAAGATGCTCGCGATGCCGGTAGCGCTATCATTGATCTCTCTGCGTCGTTAGAAAATGAACCGGGAGCCTGCGTGCGGTCATTGTGGACGGAGCGGGAACGCGGCCAAATTCCCCCTCCGGAACTGCAACCGGGCCCCTGCGTAACCGCGCATCCGGTCGCGGTAATCCTAGCACTGCTTCTGTTGCGGACGAAGAAAGCAGGGGTGGTGCAGCGCGCAGTGGCTACAATTTTTGAACCCGCCTCGGAGCATGGGCAGCGCGGCATGGACGAACTGCATCAGCAAACGGTGAATCTGCTTTCTTTCCAGCCTCTGCCCAAAGAGGTTTTTGACGCGCAGGTGGCGTTCAACATGGTGGCGAGTTACGGCCAGAAGTCGCACCCCGCACTCGATTCTATCGAGGCCCGGATCCGCCGCCACTATCGGAAAATCGCCGGGGCCGATTCTCCGCAGCCCTCACTCCTGCTGCTCCAAGCCCCCGTATTCCACGCTCATGCGTTGGCTGCCTGGGTGGAGATGGACCGCCCGGTGGATGTAAAGACTTTGTCGCTGGCATTGGCTGGCGATCACGTAGCCATTCCGGGCGCAGAGGAAGATCCGCCGAGCAACGTGAGTGCCGCGGGACAGGCGGACATCCAACTCTCCCTGAAGGTCGATCCGGCGCAGCCGAATGGCGTCTGGCTATGGGTGGCCGCGGACAATCTTCGCATCTCGGCACTGACCGCAGTGGAGTGCGCGGAGAGTATGATGGCCACGCGCCCGACGGGCAAGATTCAATGACGGGGATTCGATGACGGGGAAGATTCGGTGAAAAGCGCGCCTCGGACAGCGCTGCCTTTGCCCAGGTTGTCCCTGCTGGTTCTCGTCCTGTTCTTCCTCTTGCTCCTCGTCATCAATGCGGGCTGCGGTTATCACACCGCCGGTCACTTGGTGCAACTTCCCGAGAACGTCAAGACCATCGCCGTGCCGGCTTTCAAGAACGAGACACTCACCTACCGCATCGAACAGATGCTGACCGCGTCGGTGGTTCGCGAATTTACAACCCGCACTCATTACCGCATCCTCAACGACACTGGCGAAGACGCAGACGCGACCTTGCGCGGAACGGTTCTCTCCACCGCGGCTTCCCCGCTGACCTATGACAGCTCGACGGGGCAGGCCGCCAGCATCCTGGTGGTGGTCAGCATGAGGGTTACGCTCACCGACCGGAACGGTAAGCTGCTTTACCAGAATCCGGCATATGTGTTTCGCGAGCAATACGAAGTGTCGCAGGATTTGAGTAGCTTTTTTGAGGAAGATTCCCCCGCTTTCCGCAGACTCTCGCAGGATTTTGCGCGTACGCTGGTCTCGAACATCCTGGAGGGATTTTAGAACGTGCGGCGATTTTCTCAGCGGAGTAGCGCCGGCCTCCTGCCGGCCGTTGCCGGGGCATCTTTCCCTCGCAGCTGGACACGCCTGGATCACTATGCGGATCGGGTTGTCGATATGCTAGAGTCGGAAACCATGAGCTTCGCCATAATGACCTTCACCATAACGGGGGGAAACTGATGCGGGCCTTCGCCCAGGCCGAGCGCTTTGTCAGCGAACTGGAATCGCGCAGGCTGCGCGCAGCGTATGTATTTGTGGGCGACGAGGCTTTTTTCCGCAAGCGTTTTCGGCATGCAATCCTCGAGCATCTGGTGCCGGCCGACCTGCGCGACTTCAGTTTCTTCGAGTTCGATCTTGCGGAAAACGATTTGGCGGAGATTCTCGACCGCGCCCGTACGCCGTCGCTGATGGCGCCGTTTCAGGTTTTCTTCGTGCGCGGGGTGAAGAATCTTTTTGGTCGCGGGTCCAATGAACAGAAGCTGGCCGCCCTTGAGGATTATTGTAAGAATCCGAATCCCGACGCGCTGCTCGTATTTGTCGCCGACCATATCAGCATTCCCGCCGACGTGCGCCGCATGGAGATGCAGGATAAAGAACGCTACCAGCGCATCCGCGAGACCATGGGCCAGTACTGCGGCATCGTGGAACTGGCGCGCGTGCAAGAAAGCGAAGCGGTCCGCTGGATTTCGGATTACTGCGCCGGCCGCGGAGTAGGAGTGAAGATCGAAGCCGACGGCGCTCGCGAGTTGGTGGACGCGCTGGGCAGCGACATGATGATGATCTCCAACGAACTGGAGAAGATGATTCTTTATGTTGGCGAAAAGAAGCGCATCACGCTGGCCGACGTAGAAACCATGGTGCTAGCGGCCAAGCAGCGCTCCCTCTATGAGTTGACCGACGCGATCTCGTCGAAACAGCGGGTGCGCGCGCTGGAAGTGCTGAATGCGATTCTGATGTCGGGCGAAGGCGAAGAGGCGGCCATCGGATACATTTACATGCTGGCGAAAACGTTTCGCCAGATGCTGGTGATTCTGGAGCGTAACGTCCGCGATCAGCGCATGCTATGGGCCGCGCTGTGGCAGGGCTTTCGCGTGCCCCCATTCGCCGCCGACGACATTATCAAGCAGGCCCGACGCTACAAGTCCCGACGCGAACTGACCCGAGCCATTCGTCTGGTGGCCAAGGCTGACTTGGCTTTGCGCTCGAATCCCGTGAGCAAGCGCATGGTGCTGGAACGACTGGTGATGGATTTGACCACCGAGCCGAAGCCCGAAACGCCGGGGTGGATGCAGGATCAATTGCCGGTGTGATTCAGCCATGGGCTGGCAGCCGTCGGTTTTCAGCTCTCTGACTTACTCCCCGAGGTCCGGTCACAACCCTTTCTTGCAGTATCCTGGCCGCTAGCGCCCGCGGGCGATTGCCAGAGCCCTGGACGGCGATTTCCTTCTCACGGTAGATGACCGCAAATGGATCGCGCCAAAGGCGAATTTTCTGGTTCCATGTCCACCGCTGGGCCAGCGTCTCGGGGAAGTGATTGGATTTTTAATTCGGCGAGCGCTGGGGGATGAATCTGGAGGAGTTTAGCGGCCAGTGAGAATGGCTTTGCCGGCGAGCTTCTGCCCTGGGAATGGGTTTCACTCTGCCAGAATCGAATTCGGCGATCCGACAGGCCAGCTCCTTGTTCCAGTCTTCCTCAGCCGACACCTCCTCAGCCGACACCTCCACGCTCTCCTCGCGGCTATCGAGAAGCCAACCCGCCAGCGCCGCACGCGCTTCAGCCGGAAGAGCAATCGCCTTTGTCAGCAATTCGGAAACGTTCGGGCTCATGGTTCTCGTTTTACCCCTGGCTGCAATGCAAACGGCAAACCCTCGCGGGTCTGCCGTTTTAAATTTCCAGCAAAGAGTGAACATTACTTCATCGCCGTGACACGCTTGCCCAGGCGGGACTTGTAGCGCGATGCGGTGTTCTCATGCAACGTACCTTTCTGGATGGCCTTGTCGAGAGTAGAGACGGTCTGGCGGTAGGTCTGTTCGGCGGCGGATTTGTCGCCTTTTTCGATGGTCTCGCGCAGGAGGCGCAACTGGGTGCGCAGGCTGGAGGTGTTGGCGCGATTGGTAGCCGTGCGCTTGGTGGTCTGGCGGGCGCGCTTCAGCGCCGAAAGATGATTTGCCATAGCTGGTTCGTTACCTTCGTTTGTGCTGAGAGATATTCGGGTGGGTCCGAATTACATATTATAGGGGGATGGTTCCCGAGCGGTCAAACCTATGACGATGGTCCAGCAATTCGAATTCCGACCGTTTCTGCCATTGGTCAGAGTAATCCTGACCATGGCAGTCCTTCAGGCGCAAGGGGCGATCTTGCGCGCAGACCTACAACGCGTTCGGGGAAGCTTCCACGCTCGCTCCCTCGCCCGGTTGGAATGCGCCGGATTCGGGATGACGCCCTCAAAAGAGTCCAAGAAATTGAACGCACGACGGCCTGAATGAATCGATGACAGACGGACTTGATCGCCTGAAAGTACTCATCAACTCTTCGACACCTATCGTCGTCATGGAGACGTCGGAGGAGATGCGTGCCGTCAACATGGTCCGGGCCGCGTGTGCTGAACTCAACATGGCGACCTTCGAGTGGAGCATCGCCGACGGGCTGTTGCGTTCGGGGGCGAACACTCCGCCGGAGGGAGCAAAAATATCCCTGCAGGCCCGCATCGACCAGAACACAATCTGGACCCAAGCCGGGCGCAGTCAAGCGCCGGCGCGAACCTTACTCAGTCCAGGCGGCGCGGAATCCGATAGACTCGCCCGCGCAGTGAAAGCGTCCCTGGGAGCCGACAGCGCTGCTGCCAGTGCTACTGCCATCTACAACACGCGCGAACCGGTGCAGGCTCTCGCCAATATGGAGTCGATGACCGTTGAAGCAGTCTTTATCCTGAAGGATTTTCACCGTCACATGGAAGATCCGGTTGTCGTGCGGCGGTTGCGCGATGTGGGACAGAAATTTTCCGCCAACCGGCGGACGGTGATTCTTACGGCGCCCGAAATCGAGATGCCGGCGGAGCTGGCTACGCTGGTGGAATATTTCGATCTTCCGCTGCCCGACCGCGACCGGTTGCGCGAAATCATTCACGATACATTTACTCGGCTCTCGAAAACCTACACGCTGAAACTGGAGCTGGATGCTGCCGGCGTGGAGGCAATGTCGGCCAACCTGCGCGGGCTGACCGAAGAAGAGGCAGAGCGGGCGATTTCGCAGGCGCTGGTTACGCGCTATGCGCTGTGTCCTGAGAGCGTTACCGATGTGCTGGACGCCAAGAAACAACTGCTGCGGCATTCAGGCATGCTTGAATTTGTGGAAGCCTGCGACAACCTGGCTGCGGTGGGTGGGCTGGAGAATTTGAAGCACTGGCTGGGACAGCGGCGCGGGGCTTGGGAAGATGCGGCCCGCGAATTTGGTCTGGAGCCGCCGCGCGGGATGATTATCCTCGGCGTGCAGGGATGCGGTAAGTCGCTCAGCGCTCGCGCCGTGGCTGGGGAGTGGAAGCTGCCGCTGGTGAAGTTCGACACGTCTGCCGTTTATGACAAATACATTGGCGAGACGGAAAAGCGGATTCGCAAGGTTTTTCAGACCGCCGAGGGGCTGGCCCCCTGTGTGCTCTGGATCGATGAACTGGAAAAAGTGTTCGCCGGGAGCGGGCCCGATTCAGCGTCGGCCGACGCCGGTGTTTCGTCACGGCTGCTGGCGTCGTTTCTATCGTGGATGCAGGATCGCAAGGCGGCCGTATTCGTGGCCGCGACCTGCAACAATGTGTCAGCGCTGCCGCCGGAATTGATTCGCAAGGGGCGCTTCGATGAATTGTTCTTCGTCGACCTGCCCAACCAGGCGGAGCGCAAGCAGATCTTTTCCATTCAACTGGCGAAGCGCAAACGCAATCCGGCGGATTTTGATTTGGAGAAAGTTGCTGCCGCCGCGAAAGGGTACTCGGGAGCTGAGATCGATGCTGCGGTGCAGGGCGCGCTCTACGCAGCTTATTCCGAGAAGAAGGCGCTTCGGACTCCGTCACTTCTCGATGCGTTGGCCGAGACCGTACCGCTTTCCATCACGCGCGCGGAAGAGATTGCTGCGTTGCGCGAATGGGCGAAGACCAGGGCTGTGGCGGCGTCGGCCCGGGATGGCGGACCTGCGGCATCGTAAGATTCGGTTGTCATGGACTCCTGCTTTCTCATCACGGCCGCAAAGAAGGCTTCTGCATGCGTCAGAAGGTCCCTAGGGAACCATCGGGCATCATCTGCTTGTGGAAAAATCCGGCGCTGGACCGAGACTGATCATTGTGTGGTGTGCGGGTTGCCGGGCTCGGGCAAGACCACGCTTGTCCAAGTGCTCGAAAGCAGACTCCATGCGGTTCGCGTTTCTCCGGATGAATGCTCTCTCACTGGACCCCTGGGATGAGGAAAGGCGGGGAAGATCGAGGCGTTGCAACGGGAGTGCGGGCCTAAACTTCTTGCGCTTGGTCTGCTGGAATCCTTGAATGGGGCACATGGGGGAATCAAGCGAGATACCTTGCGGCTTGGAGCTCGGGCCCTGGGCGCCGCGGTTGCGTTGCATTCTGGGGGTTGGCGCCGGTGGGTGTGCTCTTCGACAGGATTCAACGGCGGGGGCAGGAGAAGCCACCCCCTGGAACGAGATTCACTGTCGCCATGGTAGGTGATGTTTCCGGCCCCGACCGCCGAGGAGATGGCAATCTTCGACGAGCCTCTGGTTCCGGACCGGGTCTCTGGTTGAAACCCGCGCACTATCTTTGACCACTTTGACCGCTTGCCATTGACTCCCTCTTCGCGGCGGGGTACGCTTTAGTGCAATGGTAGTGACTTGCCTCCTGGGCATGCGCATTCCGGCTGGTCCCGTTCCCAAGCGAAAGCCTGCTTTCGGTGTTAGGTGGCGCAGGCGCAGGTGTATCTCAGTGCCCGCGGCTGCCGGGCTCTGCCCCGCCGGACAACCGAGGCGGCGCGGCCTACACGGTTCGTCTAAAACTGCATGAAGAAAAGCATCGGGATTAGTCCCAACATCGAGACGTTTTTCGGCACGCGGGATGAAAATGTGCGTGTGCTGGAGGACGGGCTCAACATCACCATCAATCTGCGGTCGAACGCGATCGAGCTGGAAGGCACGGCGCGGGACGTGGCGCGCGCCGAGCAGGTCTTCGCCGACTACGAAACCTTGCAGCGCTCTGGACACAGCTTCAACAACGGCGATCTCAACAGCATGCTGCGCGTGCTGACCGCGGACCCAAATACGACCTTGCGCGGATTGGCAGACGCCGGGCGCCAGCGTTCGTTTGGACGGCGCACGGTGCAACCTAAGAGCAGCAACCAGCGGCGGTATCTCGAGACCATCGAAAATCACGATATGGTCTTTGGGATTGGCCCGGCCGGTACCGGCAAAACTTACCTAGCCGTAGCCATGGCGATTTCCGCGCTGCTGGCCAAACGCGTGAACCGCATTATCCTGGCGCGTCCGGCGGTGGAAGCGGGCGAGCGGCTGGGATTTCTGCCGGGCACGCTGCAGGACAAGATCGATCCCTATCTGCGGCCACTTTACGACGCCTTGTACGACATGCTCGATCCTGAAAAAGTGGATCGCTACCTGGAGAAGAACGTCATAGAGATCGCGCCCATCGCGTTCATGCGCGGGCGCACGCTGAACGATTCATTTGTCATTCTGGACGAAGCTCAGAACACCACCTCAGAGCAGATGAAGATGTTCGTCACGCGGCTCGGGTTTAATTCGAAGGCAGTGATCACCGGCGACGTCACGCAGATCGACTTGCCCAACGCCCGCCGCAGCGGGCTGCTGGAGGCGATGGACGTGCTGAAGAATGTGAACGGGCTGGCGTTTGTGCACTTCGACGAAACCGATGTCGTGCGTCATCATCTGGTGCAGCGCATCGTTCGCGCCTATGACGAGCATAAGACTCGCGTGGCTGAACAACAGATGCTGCTGTTAGGCGAGCCCCGGCATGCCGACGCGGCGAGCGCTGAAAAGCAGGCGGCGGCCGCTGCCAACGAAGCGGCCGCGAACGAACACAAGAACACGTCCGCCGAAGCTAAGCGATCGTGATCCTCACGCGGGGCGGTTGGATTTTGTGGACCCATGCGGCCCCATGCCAAAGAGGGAAGGTTGTCAAGAACAGTTTGGTGATTCTGGAAAAGCAAGTCGCGGGATTGAACGAGGAAACACTGGAGCGCTTCGTGTTGCGCGCGCGCCGGGCCGTGGGGCTGCGAGGAATGGTGAATGTGCTGGTGACCAGCAGTCGCGCCGTGCGCTCGCTGAACCGCCAGTTTCGCAGGCAGAATACGGAAACGGATGTGCTGTCGTTCCCGTCCATGGCCTCACCCTCGAAATCCCGCCAACAGGCTAATCTGGCCGGAGATGTCGCCATCTCCGCCGACATTGCCCGGCAAAACTCCCACCAGCTCGGACATGCCGCGGTCGAGGAAATTAAGATTCTGGCGTTGCACGGAATCCTTCATCTGGCGGGCTTTGACCATGAGCGCGATAATGGCGAAATGGCGCGCAAGGAATTGAAGTTGCGCCGGGAGCTGGGGCTGCCAGCTGCCCTAATTGAGCGAGCTCAGTCGGAACGCGGACCGTCCTCGAGGCTACTTCGCCGCACGACTGGCGCCAGCGGAGCCCGGAGGATGGCATGAACTTCGGCGTTTCCCTCGCGCTCCTTTTCCTGGTGGCTTTGCTTACGCTGGTCTCTTATGTGGATCGCGTCTATCAGGAGGTCGGGAAATTTCTCTCCCGAGAATTTCAGGACAACATCGACGTCTTTGAGCACAAGATCGAACCCAAGCTGGGCGTGGCCCGGTCTCGGGTCGCGTTGTCCATGGCAGTGCTCACGCAACTCACCATGGCGGCCATCGCGCTGCTTATTGGCTTCCTGGTTTTCAGCGAGGAGTCCTGGAGTATCTACGAGATCTTGCAGGCGACGATCAGCCTGATCCTCATCGTCATTCTATGCAACCGCTTTCTACCCTTCGTATTTTTCTCGCGCACCAAGGGGGATTGGCTGATTCACTGGACGCTGGTGCTAAAGATATTGATCTACCTGGCGATGCCGGTGACGATCGTGCTGGGCTTTTTGCAGTCCGTAGCTTCGCTGACCAAGCAGAACACCGGCGAACAGCCGGAGACTTCAGCCGAGGCGGTGGACGCGTTGATCGAAGCGGGGCAGGAAGAGGGCATCATTCAAGAGGGCGACCGCGACTTGATCCAGTCGGTAGTCGAGTTCAGCGGGAAGACGGTGCGCGAGGCGATGCAGCCGCGTCCTCAGATCTTTGCCGTGCCCACGGATACAACGGTCGAGCACTTCATCGAATTACTGCGCCTCAAGCACTACTCGCGCGTGCCCGTGTATGCCGGCACCATTCATAATATTCAAGGGATCGTATACGCGCAGGACGTGCTGCAAGTGCCCGACAGCGAAGCGCACGTCCGCATCGTGGATACGATCATGCGGCGCGAAGTGTATTTCGTTCCCGAGAGTAAGTTGGGCAGTGATCTGCTGCGCGAAATGCAGAAGCAGAATATCCGCATGGCGATTGTGGTGGACGAATATGGCGGGGTCGCGGGCCTGGTTACGATCGAGGATCTGGTGGAAGAGATTGTGGGAGAGATCCGCGACGACTATGAGAAGCCGGATATCGTGCGGGAAGGTGAGCGCTCATTCATTGTCGCCGGCGGAATGGACGTGGATCGTCTCGATGAACTGTTCGGCAGCAAGCCGGAAGGAAAAGAGTCGGCCACCATCGCAGGTTTGGTCAGTGAACTCGCCGGCCGAATTCCTCGGAAGGGTGAGGTAGTACAAGAGGACGGTCTGCGCTTCGAGGTGCTGGAGTCCACCGATCGCAAAGTGGAGCGCGTACGAGTCACTGCGGTGCAGCCGCAGCAGTTGAAATTAATTTGAAGCAGCTTCTAGCTCCTAACTTCTGGCGAAATCCTTTGGCGGTTCACTTCCAACGGCAAGGATGGCAAAGCGGCCGATCAGCGGGGAGTCGGGCAAATGGAACAGCGCGTGAGCCTTGTCACACTTGGCGTTGCAGACTTAAAACGCAGCCGGGAATTCTATGAGCGCCTGGGGTGGCGGCGGTCCATGGCCAAAGCGGAAGGCGTCGTATTCTTCCAGGCTGGAGGGATGGCCCTCGCATTGTTTCCGCGACAGGAACTGGCAAAGGATGCAAATGTTACTCCGCAGGGCGACGGCTTCCGAGGAATATCGCTTGCCTACAACGCTCGCAATCGGGCAGAAGTTAACTCTGTGCTCGAGGAGGCCGAGGCCGCCGGTGCAAAGCTGGTGAAGCCTGCCCAGGACGCCTTCTGGGGCGGCTATTCGGGTTACTTCTCCGACCCAGACGGGTTTCTATGGGAGGTTGCCTGGAATCCATCCTTCGCGATGGCGGAGGACGGGAGTATTCGGATTCCTCAGTAATCAGCCTCTAGCTACTGCTCTTGGGTTGTCGCTTCTGCCCAGCCCGCAGACGGAATTGCGAAATGTAGGCGCGGCTCGATTCGGCGCTAAGAGAAACAGTTCGCTAGACGTTTCGCGAGCAGCGAGAAGTTCTTATGCCATTCCGTTCCGGATTTGTTTGCATTCTCGGTCGCCCTAACGCGGGCAAGTCCACGCTGCTCAATGCGTTGGTGGGCGAGAAACTCGCGATTATTTCGCCCAAGCCGCAAACCACGCGAAACCGCATTCAGGGCGTGGTCCACGTTCCCAAGCGCAACGGCAAGGGCGGCGGACAGATTGTCCTGGTCGACACTCCCGGAGTCCACAGGCCGGACAGTTCTTTGGGCCGCAAAATGATGGTCGAGGTGCGTGAAGCTCTGGAGGGCTGCGACCTGGTGCTGGTGATCATGGATGTCACGCGCAAGTTCGATCCCCGCGATCAGTTTGCGCTGGACTTGCTAAAGCGTCCGAGGACAAAAGCATTTCTGCTCCTGAACAAAGTCGATCTCATCCGCGAGAAATCGAAGTTGCTGCCACTGATTGAGGAGTACCGCAAGCTCTATGACTTCAGCGCAGTGATCCCAATTTCTGCGCTCAAGCGCAAAGGCCTGGACAAGCTGCTGGAGATGGTGATCTCGACGCTTCCGGCTGGCCCGGCATACTTTCCCGAGGATCAAGTCACCGACCAACCAGCGCGATTCATGGCCGCGGAAATCATCCGCGAACAAGTGCTGCTGAACACCAGCGAAGAGATTCCTTACGCGACCACCGTGATCGTCGACAACTTCGAGGAAGGCGCGCGGCTGACCCGGGTCGCGGCGACCATCTACTGCGAGCGGACTGGGCAGAAGGGGATTCTGGTTGGAAAGGGCGGCCAGATGCTTAAGAAGATCGGCACATCGGCCCGTTTGCAGATCGAGCGCATGATGGGAACCAAAGTTTTTCTCGAGCTTTACGTAAAAGCGGAAGCGGGTTGGCGGGACTCTCGCCGCTTTGTGGAAGAACTCGACTGGCGCAGGCAATTCGAGCACAGGATGGTGGAACACAGGCCACCGGAACCCGGTCCGCAAGCGCGGGGCGCGCAGAGCGGAAGGACTGCAAACGGCGGGCGAAACACAGGAGACTGATGTTATGGTTACGACATGGGTTGCGAACCCTTCCAATGACGCGAGCATTGCCGGATTTACCCCATGCCGCTAGAATCGCAACAGGCCGCGCTCCACCGGCGGACCCAGGAGAGCGAGCCAACCATGGAATCCGGGCCATCTGTCCAAGAACACTTTCCGGGGCACGATTTCGATCCAGAAAAGCTTGACGTGCGGGTGCGAGTCACGCTCGCGGCCGACCGAAAAGCTGTCGACCCAGTCGTCGCCCAGATCATGGAATCCGTGCGTGCGATGAAATGCGCCGAGGGCAAGGAAGAGGCCATTGAACTCGCCCTGCAAGAAGCTCTGGCTAACGCGGTGGTGCATGGTGCCAAAGAAGATCCGAGCAAAATCGTAGAGTGCGTGGTGGCTTGCGATGAGCAACGCGGCATCCTCATCATTGTGCGCGATCCAGGGCCGGGGTTCGATCCCCAGGCAATACCCGCTTGCACCATGGGTGAGAATCTGTTCTCGAATCACGGCCGCGGAATTTTCCTGATCAACCAACTCATGGATGAGGTACAGTTCCACAAGAACGGCACCGAGATTCACATGGTGAAGCGCTAGCCTTCTTCGCCGGCGCGATCGCTTCGATCCGCGCTCATCGAGTGATAACCTTGCTGTATGACTCCCGAACCTGACGTAAATTCTGATGTAACCCCATCTCCTAAAACTTCTCGCTCCCGTGTGGCGGTTGGTTTTGCACTCGTCCTCGGACTTTTTCTGGGGATGATGTTTTTCGGCTGCGTGGGATGGCTGATGCTCTCGCGAAGTTCAGGGCGAGCCTGGTTAAACCATATGTGGTCGGCGGTGACGGGTAGAACCCTCAGCATCGATGTGAGCCAGCCCACGGTGGTGGATCGCATTCAGCGCCTGCAACGGCTGGAAACGGTGGTTTACACCATGGATAAGATCGTTTCGGGCGCGAGAGAAAACCCGATCCTTCCGAATTTTCTGGCAGGAGACCGATTGCTGATGCTGGTGCACGGCGAGGTCGTGGGCGGAATTGATTTCTCGAATCTAAAGCCGGGCGATGTCAAAGTGAATAGCAAAGAGATTCACCTGCATCTTCCGGCACCGCAGGTGTTCAGCACCCGCATCGACAGCGCGAAGACTCGCGTATATTCCAGAGAAACTGGGCTGCTGGTACCAACCGACCCGAATCTGGAAACGCAAGTGCGCCAGGAGGCGGAACGTCAACTGCTGGAGGCCGCCATCGCCGACGGTATTTTGCGAACTGCCCAGCAGAACGCGGCGACGACGATTACCAGCCTGTTGCAGGGTTTGGGATTCGACAAGATTGAGTTCGAGTAGCCGCAGGATCTCGGTCGTGAATGGCTTCCCCTGGCAACTGCAACCCGCGAGCACTCTTCAAAGCGATACGATCGATAGCTGGGGCCATGTGAAAAGGAAGCGAAAGTTCTCGCGCACCATCGCGGTTCTTTTGCTCGCGTGCCATCCGTTTCTGGCGGCACAGACTTCCCATCAGGCCTCGGCAAACCCAGCCTCAGCGAAGCCAGCACCGGAATATAGCTTTGCCGTTGTTCACGTCTTTCCCCATGATCCCGCCGCCTACACTCAAGGTCTCGCGTATCGCGACGGCTTCTTGTATGAGGGCACGGGTCTGAATGGGCGGTCATCGCTTCGAAAGGTGCGCCTCGAAACTGGAGAGGTGCTTCAACAGATCAATCTAGGGTCTGAGCTCTTCGGCGAAGGAATAACACTGGTTGGAGGCCGGGTGCTCCAACTTACCTGGAAGTCAGGAACGGGTTTTGAATATGATCTGAAAGACTTCCGTCTTTTGCGAAAATTCACTTACTCGGGAGAAGGGTGGGGGCTAGCGACAAATGGCAGCGAACTATTTCTAAGTGACGGAACGTCGGAGATTCGTGTACTCGATGCCGAAACTTTCAAGGAAAAGGGCCGCTGCGAAGTCCACGATCGGGCAACTCCGATCGATCAATTGAACGAACTGGAGTTTGTGGACGGACAGATTTTCGCCAACGTTTGGCATAGTAATCGCGTTGCACGGATTTCCCCGCAAACCGGTGATGTGGTCGGGTGGATCGACCTCACTGGACTTCTCAGCCCAATCTATCGTCTCGAACCCGAAGCCGTGCTGAACGGCATCGCTTACGATCCAGTTCGAAAGCGCTTATTTGTCACCGGGAAACTCTGGCCGAGCGTCTTCGAAATCAGGTTGTCTCCGAAACGTCTCAAGTAAAGTCTGCGGGTTTACACCGCGCGCTCCGACGTTGCCAAAGTGAGGCGATGGCATGCAAGCTGGTATACATGCCAGAATTGCCGGACATCGCCGCTTATATCCGCGCGCTCGAATCGCGCATCGTCGGTCAGCCGCTGGAGCACATACGGCTAAACAGTGCGTTTCTCCTGAGAACGGCGCAACCGCCACTGGCGAGCGCCCAGGGCCGAACCGTCCGCGAACTGCGGCGAATCGGTAAGCGCATCGTCATTGGAGTAGAGAACGATCTCTGGCTTGCGTTTCATCTGATGATTGCCGGGCGATTACACTGGCAGGCGCGGGGGGCAAAGCTGGTCGGCCGCCGGAGTCTGGCGGCCTTCGACTTTTCCAATGGTTCGCTAGTTCTTACCGAAGCCGGCACAAAACACCGTGCCTCGTTGCACATACTTCAAGGCGAGGAGAGTTTGCGGTCCATCGATCCGGGAGGAATCGACATCTTCGTCAGCGATTTGAATTTGTTTCGGACGACCCTCACTGCCGAAAACCACACTCTGAAAAGAGCGCTTACCGATCCCCGGCTGGTGAGTGGCGTTGGCAACGCGTACTCCGATGAAATCCTACATGCAGCGCAACTGTCCCCCATTACGCTCACGCAAAAACTGCAACCGCAGGAATGGGAGAGACTATTGGCCGCGACCCGGCACACCATCGAGTACTGGGTTGACCGGCTCTGCGCCGAAGCCAAGACCGGCTTCCCGGAAAAGGTCACGGCGTTTCGCAAAGGGATGGCGGTTCACGGACGCTATGGCGAGCCCTGTCCGAGATGTGGGGACAAGATTCTGCGGATTCGATATGCGGACAAAGAAACGAATTATTGCGCGCGCTGCCAGACGGGCGGAAAAGTCCTAGCGGATCGAAGCTTGTCACGGCTCTTGGGATCGGACTGGCCGCGGACGTTGGAGGAATTAGAAGCTCTTAAGCGGCGGTGAACAGCGGCCTCGGGCTCTCCGCGGCCGGACTTCTGAACCGGCGTGGACGGGGAACGCCGGACGCCGTTACTCCTTTGCCGCGATGGCCAGGGCTTTCATCTTGCGGTAGAGATGGCTGCGCTCCAGTCCCAGCACTTCAGCGGTGCGGGTCACGTTGCCGTGATTCTGGTCCAGGGTTTTGAGAATGTAATCGCGCTCGTAAGCGTCGCGAGCCTGGTGCAGCGTGGAAAATTCACTCTTGGGCGCACGTCGGCTGCCTTCCCGGTAGACCAGCGGCGGCAGATGTTTGCTGTCGAAGCGCGTGGTCGTGGGGTTCATGATTACGATGCGCTCGATCACGTTGCGCAATTCGCGCACGTTGCCCGGCCAGGAGTAACGCATGAGAATTTCAATGGCGTCATCGCTAATCTCCCTCGGCCGACGTCCGTAGGTAGCCGCCAGTTCCTTCAGGAAATGCCGCGTAAACAGCGGGATATCTTCTTTGCGTTCGCGCAGGGGAGGGACAAAGAAGGGAATCACATTGAGCCGGTAGAAGAGATCTTCCCGGAAGTTGCCGCGCGATATTTCTTCATCAAGATCTTTGTTGGTCGAAGCGATCACGCGAACATCGACGGTGATGGTTTCGTCGCTGCCTACGGGCGTGAAGCGCTGCTCCTCGAGCGTGCGCAGCACTTTCGACTGTGTCTTTAGGCTCATGTCGCCGACTTCATCGAGGAAAAGCGTTCCGCCGTGTGCTCTCTGAAACTTGCCTTCCTTGTCCGTGGCCGCGCCGGGGAACGATCCTTTGCAGTGCCCAAATAGTTCGCTCTCGATCAGATCTTCAGGAATCGCTGCGCAGTTGACCTCGACAAAAGTTTCGTCCTCGCGCAGGCTTTGGCCGTGGATGGCATGGGCCACGAGCTCTTTACCCGTTCCTGATTCGCCGTAAATCAAAACCCGGCCGTTGGTCGGAGCCATCAAACCAATCTGCTGGCGCAAAGCCTTCATCGGGATGCTGTCGCCGACGATGATGCTTTTCACCTGCAGTTGCTTCTTCAGGTCCACATTTTCGCGCTGCAACTTCTTGGACTCGATGGCGTTCTTGACCAGGATGAGAGTCTTTTCGAGGGAAAGCGGCTTTTCCAGGAAATCGTACGCCCCCAATTTCGTGGCGCGCACTGCGGTTTCAATCGTTCCGTGGCCGGAGATCATAATCACTTCGGGAGGGTTGTCGAACTCGCGAATCCGCTCCAGAGTTTCCAGGCCATCGGCGCCGGGCAGCCAGATATCTAGCAGCACGACGTCAAACGCGGTTCTGCGCAGAAGGTCGAGACTGGCCTCGCCACTTCCCACCGAAGATGTGGAATAGCCTTCGTCCGCCAGGATGCCGGCCAGAGAGTCGCGAATTCCGGCTTCATCATCAACGATAAGAATGTTATGCATGTTGAACCCTCGCAGCCGCCGGCGTGGGCTCGGGGACAACAGGAAGTTCCACGATGAAACGCGTGCCGACAGGATGGTTCTCTTCCACGCGAATCGAGCCATGATGATCTTCCACGATGCGGCTGACGATGGCCAAGCCTAGTCCGGTGCCGCGTTTCTTGGTGGAGAAATAGGGTAAGAAGAGTTTTTCCTTGAGTTCCCGGGTTACGCCGTGGCCGGTGTCGGCAACGGTGATCTCCACGGCGTCGCGGGTGGCGACCAATGCTGTCGAGATTTCAATTTCACGCACTACGGAATCTTGTGAGGCTTCGGCCGCATTGTCCACCAGATTGGCTACGGCACGTTTGATGGCCTCGCTATCGGCCATAACTTTCGGTAAATCGGAGGCCAGCGCTTTGT
>Ga0209624_10000619_pt1 | contig 31007 bp, 21 predicted proteins | sample JacPinW_OM2H0_O1_FD_188565 | JGI IMG/M metagenome (GOLD analysis project Ga0209624, IMG submission 188565) | Forest soil microbial communities from Algoma, Ontario, Canada - Jack Pine, Ontario site 1_JW_OM2H0_O1 (SPAdes) (version 2) | ecosystem: Environmental > Terrestrial > Soil > Boreal...
CTAAATTCCTATTATATTAAGTCTCTTATATATAAAAACATAAAGGGAAGGGGTTAGTCGTTTCGTATTATTATTATTTCAAATTATGAGTATAATAATAAGAAGGCAATCATAAGCGCGAATAAACCTGTAGCTTCTGATAGAGCGAAACCTAGAATTGCATAAGCGAATAGTTGTGGTCTTAATGCGGGGTTTCTAGATGTAGCTGTGATTAAACCTGAGAATACGATACCGATTCCCACTCCAGCACCTGCTAGTCCAATTGTGGCTAGTCCGGCACCAATGTATTTTGCTGCTGCTAACATTTTAATAAATTATTAGTTAATTATCCCTTCGCCATAAATTTTCTTAATTTAAACAATTAGAAAAAAGTTTAAACTACTTTTATCTCGGGTGTGTGTCGTGTCACGACACACACATGCATCTTCTTTTTCTAGATAGAAAATTCTCAGGGGGTTTGTTAATAGACTATTAAGCTACTTTTTTATAGAAAGTAGATAACATTATTGGTGCTAACATTGATAATAATAAAATAAAACTTGTTAATATTAATAATATTGCACTATTTGTATATAAATTATGACCTAAAGCTTCTATTTGAGTATAGTCTATTAAATGAGTATCCACAGAATAAGGGTAAACTGTAGTATGAAGAGAAATAAAATTATTTAAAGAAGCTAGAGATGTTAGATCTGAAGCTGAAATAGAAATGAAAGAATTTAGTGAGTGTATAATAGATGTTACTAAAGAAGTTTGGAAAACGTTTAAATTTGTAACTGAACCAAATATAGCAAAAATAAACAGAGCACCAATTATTAGTGCTAAAGGTAAATTTTTAGTATAATCTGTACCCACTTCTAAAATATCTGTAAGTTTAATATTGATCATCATTAGTATGAATAAAAAAAGTATTGCAATAGCACCTACGTAAACAATAATATAAGAAATACCAATAAAGTTAATACCTGTAAACATTAAATAAATAGCTGAATTAACAAAAACAGATATTAAAAACAGTACAGAGATTACGGGATTTTTAGATGTAATAACTAATAAACTAGAAATTACCGCAGCAAAAGCAAATATATCCTGGGCTATTGAACCAAATAAGTTAATCATGAGAATTATAAATTATGTTATATTTTATCTAGATAAAAGTCTAGATGTATTTTTCTAATTTGAATCATTATATGATAAGTAAATATAATCATTATTATCAGAAGAAAGTAATATATTATATCTATTTATTACTATAAATTAGAGTAGTAATTTAAGCACAGCTTTGTATAGTATATTAATACCTCTTTCTCTTGATCTTGAAAGAAGCTAAGGTAATAGTGACATAATTAGTTACATACAAGTATATAACATAAATATATATTAATTAATTACCTTGCCTTTAAGCCTTTTATAAATTAATATTAAAGATTAAAGGTAAATGATCTCCAATTAGCTTAAGAAGAATTGAACTTCTAATATATGAATGTCTATATATTTAATATATTTTATAATATATAAAAACGGTTTTATTTTTAATTAAATCCAAATTATAAATTCACATATTAAACCATTTAAACTAGATTTGCTTTATATGGATTAATCTATATAATATGTATTATAAGCTTTCTAAGCTTAAGCTTAGAAAAACATTTTAATATCCACACACTTTATCCTTTCCTCCTCCTAAAGGAAAGGAGGAGGAGCATATTTCATAAAGAAAGAAGGGGGTTTTCCTAGAAATCAAAATATATTTCACACCTTATATTTAATATATTTATATGCAAGAAAGGATCAAAGGTTTACCTTATTTACTTTTATAGTAATAAAAATTATCCAAATGATCTAATAAGAAATAAAAACAATGGTAGAAGTAATGCGCTAGCGCACTATTAATGCTAAAAATGAGAATATTAGTACATAATATTGTTCAGCACCATTACCCGAAATTAATTGAGATCAAAAATAAGTATACGAGTTAAAATTAAATTTTAAGGTTACCTAATATAGAAGGATCAGAAACTATATTTTTTAGTGCTATAGCTGCAGCACCAAAAACAATACCAAAAATTATTACAGCAAATTTACCCCCGATAGACGGTACGCTCTGACTAACTTTAGCAGCAGCTTTTATGCTTGTAACTACAATTGCTCCATTTACAATAGCATTAGCGGCGGTTTTTATAGCAGAAGCAGGGATATTGACGTTGGAGATACTAAATGTTTCTATATTTACATTAGCTGTATTATTATAAGGCTCTTCATTTATAGTAATCCCTTTCCTTTGAGGTATATTTGATGTAGAAGAGGTATCATTAGAATTACAAATAATTGAGATTCCCATATTTGAATCATCTATATATATCAATAAGATGGATTGAACGATACCCGATATTACGTAGAAACAAAAAATTAGAACACTTACTTTATTATAAAATATAGAAGGTTTGTTCTGACTAGCTAAGAATTTATTTAAGACTCAATAGCCCAAATAACCTCGCTTCATTGCAATATCTAAATAAATACCTATAGAAAAAATCGCTAGCAGTTTCAAAACTAAAATGGTGTAAAAATTATATGTTAGATAGAGCATTGCATTAAAAATAATAAATGGAATTCGATAAGACGTTAAACCTTATTTTATACTAGTCCAGGTTTCGCCTAGAATTATAGCAGAAATACGCCTACGTTGACGTAGGCGTATTAGTACATATTAAAGCACAGCAATTTATATTTATTTTTATAGTACTCCTCGTACTTCGTACTAGTATATTCAGAGATTAAAATTTACTTTAATCCTATATTATATTTTTGAGCAGTAAATAAGGTACATTCGACTATCCTTAATAGGTTTATTAGATCCTGTTCTTCCCTCCCTGAAATCAATAATCCATTAATTAGACAAGGATAGGCTATAATTGTGCATACCTTGCCGAGATCACCTAACAACAGTATACAGAATATATATTCTGTATAATAAAGTGACCAAGATAGAGAAATCTCAATTTAGTTAAAGAAGAATTGAACTAATAATATATATTATTCTTTTTTATGTAAATAAAAAAGAATTATACAGATTAAACCAATTTAAACTAGTATAATTTTGTTTGTAAAAAACTAATTAAATTATAATATATTAAAAGATAAATAAAATAACGAGGGGGGGGTAAGCTAGTCTAAATGTTAAATAGCATACACTCTTTTGATTATTTATTGTTTCTAATTGATAAATCCATTAAAGTATTTTCAATTATCCCTGTTAATGGTACTATTAATAAGAATCATGCAAAGTATAAGAAAGTAGCGAATTGTCCAATTTCTAAGAATGGGCTTTCAGGATGTTGACTACCAATTCACATTAAAATTAAGAAATTAGCTGAGAATACTCAGAACATAAATCTCATTATTGGTCTAAACTGGCTACCTCTAATTCTTGATGTATCTAATATTGGCATAGCTAATAAGATTAATAAAGAAGCAAACATAGCAATTACTCCTAATAATTTATTTGGAATAGATCTTAAAATAGCGTAATAAGGTAATAAATATCATTCAGGTACAATAGATACAGGTGTTTGCATAGGATTTGCCATAATGTAGTTATCAGGATGACCTAAAGCATTAGGAGCATAGAAAATAAAGAATGATAGTGCTAGTATAAAGAATAATACAGTTACTAAGTCTTTAAATGTAAAATAAGGATGGAAAGGTATTCTATCTAAGTTTCCAGTAATACCTAAAGGATTATTAGAACCATGTGTATGTAAAGCTATTAAATGCATTACTACTAATGCAGCTAATACGAAAGGTAATAAATAATGTAATGAGAAGAATCTGTTTAAAGTAGCATTTGACACAGAGAAACCTCCTCAAATAAATTCAACCAATGATTGTCCAATTCAAGGAATTGCACTTAATAAGTTAGTGATAACGGTAGCACCTCATAAAGACATTTGTCCATAGGGTAAAACATAACCTAGGAATGCTGTAGCCATCATTAGAATAAAAATAATTACTCCAATACTTCAAAGTAATGTTCTAGGTGATCTAAAACTTCCGTAGTATAGTCCTCTAGCTATGTGTAAATACACACAGATAAAGAAGAAAGATGCAGTATTAGCATGAGCGTATCTAACTGCTCATCCATAATTAACATCTCTCATAATATGTTCTACAGAAGCAAAAGCTAAATCAACATTAGGTGAATAATGCATAGCTAAAAAGATACCTGTTAATATTTGAATTACTAAACATAAACCTAATAGTGAACCAAAATTTCACAGATAAGAAATGTTAGCAGGTTGCGGCGAGTCTACCATATATGAATTTACTAAACTTAAAATAGGATGACTTTTTAATATTCTCATATAATATTCATAAATTTAAACTGTGGCTAATTAAACTGTATACAGTATAATTACGACAAGGCTCGTATTGTCTTATCTAAACGTTGAAGTTTAGAATAAATACCTAGATAAACGTCTAGTGTAATTTTCTTTAGTCTCGACCAGACTAAATATTATTTAATTTCGATTATTAATATATAATAGCATAGCATATATTTTATATTTTAATCCAACCCTATATTTTATATAGTATCATGTACATAAAAGTAAAATATATAATATATATAGATTTTACTTAGATTAGTAGGGTAGAAGGTATTCTTATTTTAGTTTCCTTTATAAACTATTAATATATAAAGTATAAGAATAGAAAGTATCTCAACTCTTTTAGTTAATCACTATAGGGGTATATAATAATATAATATATTATGCAGTTGAAATAAATATTTAAGGTAGGTTAGGTGTTGTACCATGACTTGTTCAAACTCTAATACTATAAGCACCTTTTTTATTTTTACCTGTAAATGTAGCTTGATCTACTAAATTATATTTATTTGGAGAGATAGCACCTTTATATGTTGTTTTTACTGTTTTTTTAGGAACAACTCGTTGTCGAGCTAATCTACCACTAATTTTAATTTTAAAACCTGTAAGTTTAGTTACAGGAGACATATCATCTATTTGTAATAAATGCTGATTATTTGTTTGTCTGTCTAGCAATTCTGTTTTTATTGAATTAGTTTGTGTTGTTACTCTTTTTCATAGTAAGTTTTTTAATTGACCATAAGTACTCTTATGGCTATTTATACCCAAGAATTGAGCTAATATATTACTATCATGATAAACATATTTTAATCTTACAATTTCTAATTGAACATTAGTTTTAAGGATTTTTGATAGCAGTACTACTAAAAAAGTTAATCGTGATCGTGAAAAGCCTCTTTGTTCAGGTTTAGCATTAGAACTTTGAGAATCCTGAGTATTTATACTATTAGAATTAGCTTGTATTAAGTTAGTAGTAAATTTGTTTCAATATGCTTTTTGTAGTCTAGTTTTAAGATAAGTTCTTTTTGTGTTTGATATAATCCGTTGACTCGACCGAACTTTACTTAAATTTTTAAGTTTAGGTAAATAATACAATATTGAAATTTTGATTCCATTAGGTGTGATAGTAAAAATTGGTTTACTAATTAAAATATAAAACTTTTTAAAGAAATTAACTAATATTCTATTAATAATATTTATATTATGATGTTGTAGTTTTACATTATTAATTGCAGTTAAAGGTCCTTTATTATTAATAATATTATGTGTGGTTGTACGTGAAAAATATTTTGTTATATTATTGATCATTTTTAGTCAATATAAATATATAAGTTACTAATAAAGCAGAGGTCTCATTTTTATAATAATATTATGAGTCTTAACATTTATTCCGTATTCTTATCCCATAATTGAGCGCGCAGCGGCGCGCAGCGCAGAGCAGAAATCTGTATTGTTATTAATAATGATATTAATAGAACTTGGATAGTAAATCCTATTAATACTAATTAAAAATTTACAGCCAAAAAAAGGACTTGAACCTTTGTTTTACCGTCATGAGTGGTACGTTCTAACCAACTGAACTATTAAGGCACAGTATGAAAACATACTTGTATATTTTGTTAGTTATCCTATAAGACAAGTTATGTACGTTCTGAATCTTTATCTAAAATTGCACAAAATTGGGGTAAGGTATAGGAGTTATTATTTTCAAATAATTGCTTGGCTGAAGCCTTAAGTAAGCATATTATATATATTTTCTGTTAAATTACCATACTGCCTAGTAAAGTCCTCTTTCTCTTTCTTTGGCCAACGTCCGTCCTCACGGTCCCACACCCTTCACCTCACCCTTCACCAGGGTGAGGTGAAGGGTGAGGTGAAAGGAAAGGCGGCGCCGACTGTTATAAAATATGAAATCTTGACTTTGTATATACCTTAAAGTTACCTTGAACCTTCACTAAATTAATAAATATCATTATTATTCTAATATTACTAATACAGTGTACTATTAACAAAATAAAATAATGAAATAATCCCAGATTTAGTTAACTAACGGGTAAAATTCCAGATTCGAACTGGAATCGATAGAGCCACAGACCATCATTCTAACCCTTGAAATAATTTTACCTCTTTTATACTTAATTATTTGTATATTAAAAATCCACATGCAACACCTAGTACTATATACTAGGTGTTGCATGTTTGTGCACACAATATATTTATATATCGAAAGTATATTTAAATATAATAAGCATAACTTAAGTATTAATATACATACTACACTTTTTAGTTTAACTGTTCAATTTATAGAACTAGTCTTAATTTTTATATTACCTTGAGACATATCTCTATATCATTTTTCTTGATTTATTTCAATTCGCTGGTCTTTATATAATAAAGGTTTTAATTCAGAGAAATAAATTGGATTTTTCAATCCTTTAACTTTAACATATTCATAAGGAAATATACCTTTATTCTCAACCTTGAAGTTTTTAGCGAGTTTAGCTAATGAACTAGGTAATAATAGATAAGAATCTCTGAAGTATAGATTAAACATATTACTTTTGTCGTAGCTATAAAAGCTAAATTATAAATCAATTATTCTACCATCTCTAATAATAGGTTTAATATTAATATGAGTTAATTCAGATAAAATTCTTAATAAAAATATAGCATCAAAAAATGAGAAGTTGTGAATATATATTCTATAGTTGTTATATTTAGGTTTCATTAAATATTTAATAGCTGATCTCAACATTTGAAAAGAAAGGGGTAAAATAATTATATATATATATTTAAATATAAAAATATTAAAGGTAATCTTTCCTCAAATCTGAATTGAACTATTATTAAATCTTCCATAATAAGAAGAAGCTATACTAGCTACTAACAACACAACAATATAAAGATAATGCAGCAAATATATGACCTATGGCCCCTAATTGCGCAGAAGATTAATTAGTTAAAATAGAGTTTAAATATTTGATTAAATTTGATCTAATCAAACTAAGAAGTTTTCAGCTTCTACTCCTTCTATGGCTACTGGCATGAAACCGTGATATACTCCACAAATTTCAGAACATTGTCCATAGAATACACCAGTTCTTTGTAAATAAACTGAAGTTTGATTTAATCTACCTGGAACACCATCAATTTTTAATCCTAAAGCAGGTACTGCAAAATTATGAATTACATCTCTACCTGTTACAATAAATCGTACATGAGTATCTACTGGTATAACTACTCTATTATCTACTTCTAAATTTCTGAATTGACCTAATTCTAAGTCTGATTCAGGTATCATATAAGAATCAAATTCTATAGGATCTCCTTCTTCTCTAATGAAATCAGAATATTCATAAGATCAGAATCACTGATTACCTGATACTTTAATAGTTAAAGCAGGAGAAATTACTTCATCTAACATATAAAGTAATTTAAATGAAGGGAAAGCAATAGCAATTAGAACTAAAGCAGGAGAAATAGTTCAAATTAATTCTATTAGTGTACCATGATTAGCATATTTATATGTAATAGGTGATTTTGTCGTACTAAAATTGATCACAACTGAAAATAACATTCAAGTTACTCCTACTGAGATAAGAACTAAATAGAAGAAAATTGTATCGTGTAGTTCAACAATACCTGTATAACCTGGTGCTGCACCATCTTGGAAACCTATTTGAAATGGTTCTGGTACATCATTATAAACAATAGTACTTAAAAATAATTGATTTAAAGCTGTTTGAATAATATTTAACATTGAGAATTAATAATAATTTAACCATTCTGCTTTCTTTCCTTTTAAAGAATAAAAGGCATTCTAGGATATAGTCTATATAGTCTTGCCCTAGAATCTTTAGGAGTACCAACGATACTCGTATAAGATCACTAAAATGGAACCGAGATAGGTACTCTATACCCATTGTTAAAATATATTTAATATATTATATATTTTATATTCTAAATTAATATATAAATGTATATTTATGTTGGATATATATTAAGGAATAGAGTAATCGAAACCCTGTGCATACTGTGTAAAAGTACTGCTTTACCACTAAGCTAATCCCTTTATAGTAAATTTTATTCAACTACTTTTAGTTTTCCTCTTACTTTAAGGTAGGCCTACCTTAGGTAGGTAAGTTTAGGAAGGGGGTAAATATTATATTAGTATAAATATTGCAATTAGCTTCCTCATCAGTATACACTGATAAATAAGAATAATCATACAACATCCACGAAATGTCAGTAAAGAATAGCAGATTCGTATCCTAAGTGATGGTTATTTGTAGAATGATAATATAAGATTCTAAAGAAACCTACAAGGATAAATATTGTACCTACAATAACATGAAGTCCATGTAAACCAGTTGAAGCAAAGAATACTGTACCATATACACTATCAGCTATAGTGAAACCTGCTTGTTTGTATTCCATATATTGGAATCCTGTAAATAATAAAGCTAATATAATAGTATAAATTGTACCTCATACAGCTGCATTTCTATTACCTTGGATTAAAGCATGGTGTGCTCATGTTATAAAAGCCCCACTAGATAATAGTATAATAGTATTTAATAAAGGAATTGCAAATGGATCTAAAGGTGTAATACCTATAGGAGGTCAAGAACTACCTAGTTCTATAGTTGGTGCTAAACTAGAATGGAAATAAGCTCAGAATACACCTAAAAAGGCAAATACTTCACTTACAATAAATAAAGCTACACCTAAAGTTAAACCTTTTCTAACTTCAAAAGTATGATGACCTAAATATGTACCTTCAGCAATAATATCTCTAAATCAAAGAGACATAGCACTAACTGTTAATATAAATCCTAAGCTTAGAAGTAAACCACCTGACACAAAACCATGCATATATAATACAGCAGATACTACTAAACTTAATAAAGCTAAACTAGTTAATAGTGGTCAAGGAGATTGATCTACAAGATGATAAGGATGTGTTTGATATTCTGTTCGTTGTATATTTGTCATATTGTATATAAATTTTTCTCCCTACCTTAAGGTCTTAAGGAAAGAGAGGAGTACCTTAGTACGACACCAATGGACCCTAAAACGGGTAATGTGTCATTAAAAAATGACACTATTTGGTTGCTCAAAAAATAAGTTTACGCGTTGAATATCTGATTCAACTTAATAGATTAAGGCTTAAGTGATTCGAACACTTCTAAGATCCGTTATGAGCGAATTGCATTGCCAACTATGCTAAAGCCTTTACTATTTAGTATTTAATAATAAATAGTGTAAACATTGTATTCAATAAAATATATATATTTTATTGTATATAATTAATAAATAGAAGTAGGGTGAGAAGGAATCGAACCTCCCCCGTATAAAAATACAATTGTTTTACAGACAACCCCTATTACCATTCTGGCATCACCCTTTTTAATTCTATCCTTTAATTCATTAATAAAATATTTTACTAATTCTTATAGTTAGCGTGCTAACTATAAGAATTGAGAGAAAGATATACATCTATATTAAAAACAGTTAATATAGTGAAAACAGTCAGATTCGAACTGACGACCTTAGCATTAAAAGTACCACGCTCTACCAACTAAGCTATGTTTCCTAACAAGAATACTACTGTTTGAGTATTAAAGTAAAAACTTAAATACCTTGAAATGTAAATTATGTTTATATGAATAATCTACATTAATATACACAATATATAGATATATCTAATAATATTAGGTTAGTATAGGAAGATTTTTATATAAATTGAATTGATCAGACTCGAACTGATAATTTTCATTACCAAAAAATGACGGGTTGCCAAAATTACCCTACAATTCACAAATTTTAAATATACAATGGTAACTGCCTTATTCTTATTTTTGGGTTGTAATATTACAGAATTACTCATAAACATTCGACCTTTTACAGTATTTCTACTATTTTTATATAAAGTAGACGGCGTAATTGTTAATAAGTTATTATTTTTATTTGTAATTCTTAAATTATTGATTAAATAAGTATCTAGAGAAAACAAAATTTTATCATCGCCTATTATTGAATTCAACATATTTGAATTTGTTGGTTTATTATCCATTTTTATTTTTAATAATTATGAAAGTATATATAGCTATAAATTACTGATTAGTAAGATGTAAATATAGCTATATATCTGAGAGGCCTAACACACATTCTCCTTTCTGATAATTTTTATACTTAAACTAATTCATGTAATTATCTCAAATTGTATATTCATTATATTTTTAATGTAATTAATAAGAATTAAACTAAAAGTAATTTAACTAAAAATAATTTAACTGAAAGTACTATTACATCTACTTTTAGATAGTAATATTTATAGATTACAGAATAATTTATTTACGCGTGCCTGCGGGTTCCCGTATGCTGTACCTGACAGGGTTACATCCAAAATACGTTCAAAAAATGAATTTATGTCCATAAAAATACGTGTATTAGAGAATATTTTTGTTCTGTAAATCGTAGTGGTAATCTAATCACTTAAAGTTTGTCATAGTTTTAATTTAATATAAATAACGAACAAAGAGGCTTACCTCACCCCTAAGAGCTTATCCGCTTAACCACCTAATTAAGGAAAGGGGTATAATATATACTTTTATGTATAATTAGTAATATAAAGTAGATGTGAACACACACCTATGATTAGTAGTAAAGACGATATTACAAATATTATTTCTACAATTAAAAATACAATACTTGTTTTTAAATAATACTTGATGATAGGTTTTAATTTAGGATATTTATTTTCTAAATCAGTATGTTTAATTAGATATAAACATCCAAAATAACCTACAATATTTAATACACAGTATAATATTATTATAGTGAAAGTAAGCACTCCAACTATAATTTTGTTTACGCCACTTAAAGAATCGGGTGCATTAAACATGTCTAGATTAAAAAATGGGAATAAAGCAAAATACACATTATTTAGCTTATTTTTTATCATTATTACTACCTTGTTTAGAACTATCAGATGATTTTGTATCAGATGATTTTGTAGCATCTTTTATATCATTAATTACTTCTTTAACGCCTTGATAAGTACCAGATGCAGCCGCACCTATACCTAATCCAGTTACTATTTTTTCTCCTAATTTTTTAGCTGCACCTGAAAATAATATAAGCACAGATTCTGTTAGAATGACAGTTAAAGTCAATATAATTAAAATAGTTGTAATTTTAACTAAGCAGTAAGAAATAAATTCAAAATCTAGACTATTGACTAAATACATTAAATTTGTATTTAGGTTATCAGAAAAAGTTAAGAAAGTCATCATAAATAAATTTTATTTGTTGTTAATATAACCTAACCGTTATATTAAGATTAAGACAGAATAATCAAATAGTTAGGGATAAGAGACTATTATCCTAAGTTAAACATCAAACACCAATTTCTAAATACATATAATATATATAAAATATGTACTAAAAAAATTTATCAGTGCAATCTCTCTCATATTGTTATGTATCAAAATAAGATTCTATTAGATTTGTACCTATTTACACCCTTATATAAATATATATGTAAATATAATAGTTATAACAGAATTCTACAATTCTAGTATGAATAATGATGATTACAATATACCGATGGGGTGACTCGAACACCCTTCTACTTATTACAAGTAAGTAATTTTACCAGTTAAAATAAATCGGCTTCGATCTTTTAATATTATATAAAATTATATAATCATAATTTGAGGTCTTGTCTATATATTTTGATATAATATAGTTAATTTACAAGTATTGATTCCAAGTAATTATAATTGGTTTAAAACTAAAGATTGATTTTAACCTCTACCAGACTCGAACTGGCTCTACCGACGTGAAGGGTCGGTGTACTGGCCGATTATACTAAAAGGTCTTAATGATATATTAATACACCTTACATATAAAGGTCTATACTCAATAATAGTTTTATTGATTTGTTTTAGCGTAATCCCCTCTACGAAGAATACTTGTCCAATAAGAGGTTAATATGGTATTAACATCCTACGAGATTCGAACTCGTACCTTTATGCTTCGAAGGCAAATGCTGTACCATTCAGCTAAAGATGTGTAGGTGATTAAATAATCATATTTTAATATATATTATAATATATGAGTACCTTGAATCGAACAAGGATCATTTACTTGGAAGGCAAAGGTAATAACCATTATACGACACTCACTTATTCTTTCTTTTAATTATACTAATCTTTCCTTTATAATAAAAATTTTGTATACAAATTTATATCACAAAGAGTATTAATATAAATTATATAAAGTCTTATTAAAAATTCTAATAATAAATTACGAGTAAAGAGACTCGAACTCTTAAATCAAATGACACTGTATCCTAAATACAGCCTGGCTACCAATTTCAGCATACTCGTATCGTAAATTAATACGATCTTTTGTGTAAAAATGAAAGGAACAGTGAACACAGCGTACGAACAAAGAGACTCGAACTCTTACGGATTAAATCCACTTTTTCTTAAGAAAAGACTGGCTACCAATTACAGCATGTTCGCTTGTGTCTTGAAGACATGTCACTCTTAAAAAATACAATAATATTATACAGTATTAAATAATAAAGAAAGAATTAATGTATAAAGAGTTTAAATATATGGAACTAGAAAGTGATGTAATAAATTAGTAATGCTAAGCTAAAAGACTTACGTCTATTGCACATGCATCCTATTAAAGAAATAGTCTATTTCTTATTTGTACAGAGTATCTAAAGGTTGGTTTCGAGCTTAATATGCTTTCAGCTCTTATCCATTATGTTTGTGGCTACCCAACTATGCATAAGAATACAATTGGTACACTATAGAAACACAGCCATCTGATCCTTTCGTACTGAGAGGCCATCCTTTTTTTACTCTTTATATCTATGGAGGATAGGGACTATACTGACTCACGTCGTATTAAACCCAACTCACGTACCTTTTTACTCGGCGAACAGCCGAACCCTTCCGAGCCCCTACACCCGGAGGATAAGATGAGTCGACATCGAGGTGCCGATCCGCGGTATCGATATGAACTCTCTCCCGCGACTAGCCTGTTATCCCTAGCGTAACTTTTATCTATTGAACGACGGCTATTCCATAATATACCGCCGGGTCACTATGCCCTTCTTGCGAATCTGATCGACTTATAGGTCTCTCAGTCAAGCTTGCTTAAGCCATTACGCCTTCTTAACCTTACATGGTTAATCGATTTCCATCCGATTTTAGCAAACCTTAATATGGTTATATTTACCTAATAATTATTATTAATAATTTTATTTTGGATGCCTTTGATACTCTATTAAAGGCTTCCGCCCCAGACAAACTGCCAGGTTGTCATATGTTTCCTTCTTTGGAAAAAAGGTTTAACATTCAATTGAAATTAGTTAAGGTCTTTCACTTTCGTCATGTCGACTCCCTTATATTGCTACACCTAACTCAAAAAAATGTGATAACAACTTACAGTAAAGCTGCTAGGGTCTTCCCGTCCGACCATAGACAAACCGCATCTTCACGGCTAATTCAATTTCACTGAGATACTTGTAGAGACAGTGGCGCAATCGTTACTTTATTCATGCAGGACCGTATTTAGCGGACAATGAATTTTGCTACCTTTGGATCCTTATGGTTAAGACCGCCATTGACCAGATTTTCACTTGGTAAAAATAACTCACCTTGTTTATATTAATGGCATTGGGCAAAATTCGACAACTATACAAATATAATTAATATTAGCAGTTATCTGTGTTTTTAGTAAACAGTCGGTGCGCCCGATTTTGTGACACCATCTTACGATGGTTTCTCATCTCGTCTAACTTATGAGAACAATTTGCCGAGTTCCTTAACAAGCATTATCTCATCGCCTTAGTATACTCTACCTACGAACCTTTGTCGGTTTAGGGTACGGTGGACTAGTAAATTATTTTCAAGATCTAAATTCTCTCCTCTATGTATGTATACTAAATTTAATAAAAAATTAAGAAACATAAGAAAAAAGTAATCTTATATGAATCATATAAGGATTTTCTTTACTATACTCATCGACATTATTGCCTTAGAGGCCGCATTCACGTTAAGTGGTTTAACCTAGCTTAACAACCCTTTCGTATTCGGCGAATTCCATTATAGGAATTTTTTACGTTACTCATGTCAGCATAATCTCTTCAGTTTTGTCCAAACAATGAAACACTGTTTTTCGTCCTCACTGAATGTTCCACTACCTACTTTATATTAAAAAATATAAAATAACACAGTATCGGTAATCGTCATAGATCCGTTAAATTTTCGGCGCGTTTCTCCGGTTTTATTTATCATAAATAAAATTTAGACTATTGCGTTGTTACACGATCTCAAACACTCGCGACTGCCAGGCGAATTGAATAGTTGTATACGGAGAAAAACTTCCTTATTTTCACTTAAACGATATTTTGGAACCTTAAACGTGTGCTCACGACTGTTTTCATCTCGACTACCCACCTTATCATGAATAGTCTGGCTATCAATAAACAATTTATGTAATTCCGAGGTTAACTACCAAAGGTAGGGTTGCAAAGCCCCCCAATTTAACTTTAACGTATGGTAATCAAAGCTGTACCTTCATAAATCTTAATATTGATGTGATACTTAAATATCTTTCGTGGAAAACCAGCACAATAGGTTAGATTGGCCTTTCACCCCTTACCACAATTCATCGGAAAATTTTGCAACATTCAACCGTTCGGGCCATTATACCCTGATCATGGCAAGATCACCTATCTTCGGGTCTAATACGAGTAACTATACCATAAAACATATGTTTTTAGTCGCTTTCGCTAAGATTATTAATCTTGCTACTCCTATTAAGTTGCTGACCCATTATACAAAAGGTACGCAGTTGTTTGTATTAACTCCTGCTGCTTATAAAATTACTTCTTCATTTCGTGTTGTCCGAGCTTACAGCTCGTATTTAATGCACTTTCCTTTACAGTACTTTGCACTATCGCTATTTTTAGAGTACTTAGCCTTAGAGGATGGTTCCCCTATATTCCGACAAAATATCCTTCGCCGTACTCGTGATTATATGATTCAAAATTAATAATTATTTATTTAGAACGGGACTATGACCCTCTATGGTTTAAAATAGAGACCGAAATCTATATTTTAAAAGTAAAAATACCCAATTAAAACTTAATGTTCTACTTCCTCCTATCCTCCTAAAGGAAGGTAGGAAAAAAAGAACTACCTTATTTTTATAAATAAAGTATAAAATAATTATTAATAATGATTAAAGGCTAGTCTGTTTTCACTCGCCGTTACTAACAGAGTCTCAGTTGATTTCCTTTCCTTTCCTTACTACAATGATTTGGTTCAGGAAGTTATAATAAAAAGGTTTCCCTTAGGATAGCAATTCATTTTTCAATAAATTGAAGAATTGCTCATTGAAGTTTCCTTTTTCTCTAAAAATGCTATGATTTCCGAAATAATCTCTTTAAATTACTTTCTAGTGTTTTCCATATATGCACCGATACTTTTATATTAATATCAATCAATAATATACATTATATAAACATATTAGGCTTAATTATTTGAAATGAATTTAGAGGCACACTATCTTGTACTTAGCACTTGTATAGGAAGGGGTTAATATAATATTAAGATTTAGAACTTAATTTAAAAATATACATTCTAGCTACTTGTTGTAATGTAAATACAGGTAAAATGTATTTAGAGAAAACATAAATTAAAGCTAATAAAGTTAAAAATGCAAATGATAACTGATTTAAAAAGAAATATGGAATTAATTGTGGCATTTTAGTAAAATATTATTATTTATAATTGCCCAAATATAAAGGGCTGTTCCGCTGCATTATTTAATAATTGTATAATAAATTTATGAAGCAATTAGTTATAAACTAATAAGAACAAGTCAAAGTTTTTAATTAAAACTACTTTTAATCTTTAAATAATATATAATAAATATATTATTAATTCAAAGAATGATTATATACCTTATCTATAAAGGTAAGGGTTATAAGTAAAATACTATACTTGATATAATAAAGTTGTAACAGATAAATGTAAAGTATTTAATATAGTATTAGGGAATACACCTAAAATTAAAGTAGGTATTAATAATGTTAATAAAAGCATAAATTCTCTTCTAGATACATCTTTTGTTACGGTTAGATATTTGCTATAGGCACCATAAGAAATTCTATTATACATTCAGATAGAATAACAAGCACTAAAAAAGATACCTGTTGATCCGAGTACACCTATAATAGGGTTTCTTTGGAAAATACCTGACAATGATAAAAATTCACCTACAAAGTTTAAAGATAAAGGTACTCCCATATTAAACAATGTAAATAAGAAGAACATAATAGTAAATACAGGCATTACTAAAGCTATACCTCTGTAATAATTAATGGTTCTAGTATGGAATCTATGATATAAAATACCACCTACACAAAGGAATAGAGCAGGACTAACAAATCCATGGGCTAAGCTTAATAATATTGATCCTTCAATACCAACTAAAGTATTAGAGAATAATCCTAATATTACTACAGCCATATGACAAACAGAACTTAAGGCTACTATACCTTTTAAATCAGTTTGTCTTAAAGTAGCTAATGAGGCATATATTAAAGTAATTACAGCTAATGTTTGTACTAATGGGCTATAAAAATGAGTAGCATCAGGGAATATTGGAAGTAATATTCTTAAGAAACCATAAGTAGCCAATTTTAAGATTACTGCTGCTAATATAATAGAACCTCCAAGTGGAGCTGAAGTATGAGCTCAATTTAATCAAATATGTACAGGGAATAAAGGTGTTTTAAATGCAAAACTAATAAAGAATGCTAATCATAATCATTTTTGAGATTCTAAACTGATTTCTCCAGCTCATTGCATAAACTGTAAATCTGTTGAACCATAATTATATGCCATTACTACAATAGCTAATAACATTCATAAAGAACCGAATAATGTATATAAGAATATCATAAATGATGCTCTAACTCTTACTAAACCACTACCTCATATTCCAATAATTAAAAATAAAGGTATTAATACACTTTCGAAGAAAATATAAAATACTAATAAATCTAAAGATACAAATAAACCTATTTGTAATGTTTCTAAAACTAAAAATGATATTAAAAAGTATTTAAAGTTTATATTTATATCCTCTCAGTTGGATAAAATACATACAGGTGTAATAAATGTAGTTAATAGCACAAAATAAATTGAAAGACTATCTACTCCAATATTTAGACTTAAAGAAGTGGAACCTAATTCTGGAACTATATTTGTTACAAATTGATACTGACTCGTACTTGAATCAAATTGGATTCAAAGAACTACAGATATTATTAAATTAATTAAAGATGCTGCTAAAGCTATTTGTCTCATTTTATTTCTGGATAAAATAAGAGATTCTGAGTTATTGGAATTTTCATTAATTGGTAATAATAATAAAGATCCAATTAATGGTATAATTAATAATAATGTAAGCATTAAATTTTTGTTATTGAGGCTACCATTTTTATTATTAATAATTTTTATTAATAGATAGCGAGTCTAGTAAGACTACATATGTATACTAGATACTGACTAAAAATGGAGCGAGCTCCATTTTAATAATTTAGTATACCAGTCAACGTATGAGAACGTTAACATATATGACACTTTGCTCTACGTTCCTATATAAGAACGAATAGTTCAGCAGGCCGGACTCGAACCAACAAAACACACACCCAAAGCGTGTAACTTACCAGTTAGTTTACTGCTGATGTGTTTACAATATAGTTATAATACTTCCTCAAATATATTTCTAAAACAACATATAATATAATAAAACAAATTAATTATTAAGCATAATTTGAATTGAACAAATGTCTTTTCGTCATCAACAAAACGTGCTAGCCACTGCACCATACGCTTCTATTCTATAATAGTAAATATTTCTGCTTATATATAATTATATAAAAATTAGGGTATCTTTATTCTCTTTTATATTTCATATATATCTATTTTATCCGTTGAATATGGAGGAATATTATTATACCGTACTAATTCTTTATTGCTTTCAACTAATTATAGTTGAGGATGCTGATGCTCAGTACTATGGATAATAGTAAAAATTTTACGTAATAGATTGAAAAGTAACCCAAACGCATCTCGAAATAATGTGTTATTTGTCATATTGTATTATTAAAAATACATTAATATATTCGGAATTAGTTTGATTCGAACAAACGTACCTTTTAAGTAAACCGTTTTCAAGACGGCCGCATTAAACCGCTCTGCCATAATTCCTATAATTATTATATATTATTTATAACTAGAAATAATTAATTAATTATTTAAAATTCTAAATAACTAGGGATTCTATAAAAAGAATATGATTTAATACATATATAAATATATATACATATATACAAACATTCTCATTTAACATTATTATTCTTTGAATGTGTATTATTTATTTAAAATAAATATAAAGCTTTACTATTTAAATATTAATACCTATAAACATTTATAACAATTCTCATTAAATAATAAATATAAACATATATTAATTAAAACTATAAAAATATATTGGTTAGGTTAGAAAAGGGGGTAATAATGTTATGTAGATTTAATCATATATTGTGGTATTGGTCCGTGAGGACTCAAACCACATCGTAGGGATTTTATTCCCTTGTAGATAAAATATTAAATAATACAGCCACAGCTTCCACTACGGCTACTCTGCTAGGACTTACGTTCAATTACTATCAATGATTGGAACCACAAACATCATACTACAAATAGAGGTCGCAACTTATCTATTTATAAATAAAATATTATCATAGAACTTCCTCATTAACTAGCTTTCGTACGTTGACCGACAATTAGTTCATTCCAAATTAAAAGTTCACCGTTGCGTACTAATCAACGATTACTCGAAATTCCTCCTTCATGCTGCCGAGTTTCAGGCAACAATCCGTTTTTAGTCTATTTTGATGATTAGCTCCTCTTTAACCCATAAAGGGCAGTATTGCTTCACTTTGTCTAGACTTTTGTGGCACGACTGTAGCCCACACTATTCGGGTCATAAGGACTTGTCTTGGGCCCATAATACTCTTCATATCAAAGAATCACCACTAAGTAAAAATTAATGGTAGGGATTGCGTTCGTTATCGGAATTAACCTTACAGCTTACGCCACGAACTGAAGACAGCTATGTAACACCTGTATGCTAATTTTGTTAAATAACAAAATAAACTCAAACCAACTTAATGGAATGAGAGCTATTCAAAGCGTGGTAAGATTTTTCGCGGACTGTCGAATTAAACATCATGCTTCACTTCGTTTGCTTTAGAACCGACTAATTTTTTTGTTTTCACTTTTGCAAGTATACTGGCAAGGCGGAATGTTTATCGTATTTCACTTCGATACCCAAGTTATTACTAGAGCATCTTACATTCATCGTTTACGGTCGGGAGTACAAAGGTCTCTAATCTTTTTTCCTGCCCCGACTTTCGTGCCTCAGCGTCAATCTTTAATGGAAGACGGCCTACGCCTTTAGTTTTCTACTGAGTATCTAAGAATATCATCTCTCCACTTAGCATTTAATCAACCTCTATTAGATTCTAGCTTCAATATATTAAAGCTGCCTGCGCACCCTTTATGCCAATTTAAGATGACTAACGTTCGCGTCTCTGGTGTTACCGAGTCTGCTGGCACCAGATTTTGGACGACACTATTACTAAGGGTATATCATTTTTTTCCTTAGGTTAGATTATTTATTCTTTCAGTTAGCTCGTTCACTCTTGCGAGCATTGACAAATATTCTCGGCTGCTGCTAGTATATAACTAGTCGGGGCCATTTCATCCCCAATGTGGCCAATAACTCTTTCAAGCTTGGCTATTGATCTCAGGCTTGGTAAGCACTACCTCACCAACTACCTAGTCACTATATATCAGAATCCTATAGCGAGATTTATCTCTTTTTTATTTATTCTCCATTTTTGAGATCTATAGGGTATCCAACATAAATACTCACCTCTACACCTTTTTAGATTTAATACTAAAAAAGATTTGCATGCCTTAAAACTACTGAATAACGTTCAATCGGAACCAAAATTAAATTCTATTGTTAGTTAGATATATAAATATATTTATTTATTTATCGTATAATATACACAAGACTTATGATTATATTTTTATAAATAATATAAAATATAAATAAAGTGTGTGATTTTTTATAGTCTGTCTCTTTTATTGTAAAATTAGAAAGGGGTTGTGTTATGAGCTATTTATAGACTTTTGGTTTGAGAAGATACTGCAAAAAGTAAAGATGCAAATAAAATAATTAATAATCTTATTTCAGTAAAATTATTACTGATAACACCATATGTGTTAACTCCATAGTTTATAAATATAGGTAAGAATACAATAAATAAAATACTAATAAAACCTAGTACTATATATAATGCATAACTCGTTACTATACCTGTATCTAATTTAGATATGTTTAAACCTGTATTACTTAAAACTGTAGATAATCCATAAGGACCTATTGCTTCAATTACTCCTTTTTCTAATACTTTAGTTATAGTATAACCTAATTTCATTCCTTTAGCTATAATTAATTGGTTAAGAATTACATCTAATAAGAATTTTCCATTTAAGAAAGTATAAACTTTTCTACCAATTGAACCTGAAACACCATCTGTAAGATCAATTAAGAATCTAGGTGATATATTATATAAATATATAGCTACAAATGCACCTAATATACTTAAAATAGAAGGTAATAATTTATAACCTAAAGGTATTGAGAATTCTGCTTCAACTAATGTTATATGGTTAGGATGAGTAAATACACTATTTGCTAAGAAATCTGAACCCATACCTACTAATAAATCAGAGAATATATAACCAAAGAAAATACTAAATAAAGATAATACTGCTAGAGGTATTATTACATGGATACTTGCTTCATGAACATGTAAGTAATCTGTTCGAGGTGCATTAGGATAACTTAAGAATACTAAAGAAATTAATCTGAATGAATAGAATGCTGTTAAAGCAGCTGTTATTGTACCTAAAGCATAAGCAGTAAATCCACTTACTGTGTATTGAGCATAAGCTAATTCAATAATTAGATCTTTAGAATAGAATCCACTTAATCAAGGTAAGGCCATTAATGATAATGAACCTACTATTACTGCAGAATATACAAATGGTAAGAATTGTTGTAATCCTCCCATTCTTCTAATATCTTGAACATCTGCTAAAGAGTGTATAATAGCACCAGCAGCTAAGAATAATAGAGCTTTAAAGAAAGCATGAGAAGACATATGAAGTAAAGCTACATCATACTGACTTAAACCTATTGCCATGAACATATATCCTAATTGAGATACAGTACTAAATGCAATGATTCTTTTTAAGTCATTTTGTAATAAACCTGAACTAGCTGCAAATATAGATGTTACAGCACCAATTCAAGTGATAACACATAGAGCAGTAGGACTATATTCTAATATAGGACTTGATCTAACAAGTAAGTATACACCAGCTACAACTAGAGTAGCAGCATGTAGTAAACTAGAAACAGGAGTAGGACCTTCCATAGAATGTGGTAATCAAGTATTTAAAAATAATTGAGCTGATTTAGCTGAAGCACCACCTAATAATAATAATGCTATAATTGTTGTAGAAGTTTCATTCATATAAGGTATTATAGAAAATACAGTTGAGTAATCTAAATTACCTACTGCTCAAAGCATACCAAATAGACCTAAAGTTAATAAAGTATCACCAACTCTATTTTGAGTTAAGGCTAATACTGCAGCTTTAGTTGCAGCAATTCTAGTGAATCAGAAATTGATTAGTAAATAAGAAACCACTCCAATTCCCTCTCAAGCTAAGAACATTAATAAATAATTATCAGCCGTAACTAATAAAATCATAAAGAAAGAGAATAATGTTAGGTAAGAGAAGAATCTTTGATTATGAGGATCCTCTCTCATATAATCTACAGTATAAATTTGAACAAATGTTGATACTAATAGTATAGGCAATAGCATTACTACACTTAAACTATCAAAAGAAAATCCTCAAGAAACATTTAATAGACCAGAGTCTATTCAACTAGGTAATTTAATATAAACAGGACTTCCACATATACCTACTTCATAGAATGCAACTAATACCATTGCAGAAGTAATAATTAAACTTGATATAGTGATAATTTGGGCACCAGTACTACCTAATTTTCTACCCAAAAATCCTGCTACTGTTGAACCTAATAAAGGTAAAAATATAATTGATAAATACATTATGTTCTAAGTGATATATTTCCTCTTAATCTATAATAAGCCACTAATATACTTAATCCAATAACTGATTCAGCACCAGCAATAGATATTATATAAACACTAAAAATTTGACCTATATTATCATTAAAATTGTAGGAACTAATTAAAATTAACAGAGTTACTGCTAATAGCATCATTTCAATACTGATAATCATTAAAATAATATTTCTTCTATTTAATACAAATCCCAGAATTCCTGAGATAAATAATAATAATGATAAATTCATAATACGTGACGTGTTTTCCTTTTGGAACATTTAAAATTTAAACCTGTACTCATCAAATCTAATTCGATCTGTGTATAGGCAATACGAATCTTTTGGGACTCGAACCCAAATTTTCATAAGTGACGCTTATGTGTTCGAACCAATTAAACTAAAGATCCTACTACTTTACTACTATAAAGTTTGTTTTGTTTTTTGTTTTTATCTATATTTTATTAGGCGACATTAGGACTTGAACCTAAATCAATAGATCATGAGTCTATTATGCTAACCATTTGCACTACATCACCATTTTGAATCATAAATTCTTATACATCTCTTTTACTACGAAGATACGAAGATACGAAGATACGAAGATACGAAGATACGAAGATACGAAGATACGAAGAACGAAGAACATAGAAAGGGGTATTTATTATATATATTTATATAACTTCGATGCCTACGGCCTTGTAGTTCGTGTTACAGGTAATATAGATTTAAGAGCTCCACTACCTAATTCGTATACGAATCCAACAGTCAGAATACCGAAGAATATTAATACTACTCAGAAACCTAAAGTACCTACTTCATATAGACTTACTGTTATAGGGTATAATACTAATAATTCAAGATCAAATACTAAGAACAGTATAGCTACTAAATAGAATTGTACTGAAAAAGGAGTTCTAGTTTGCCCATGAATAGGAGAAAATCCACATTCATAACTTGTTAATTTTTCTGAATCAGGTTTATGTACACTAAATAGCAAATTAAGAACAAGTAGAATTAAAGCTAGTATAGGTACAAATATAAAAAGTATAATTAATGCGTTCATATATTATGTTTGGAAAATTGTTAAAGCCAGAAGGTGTGTGCTATTTAATAAAATATTAGGGTTTAGCATAAATAAAACTATGCTTAAAGTCAGTACACTAATTAGCATACTATGACTTGTACTAATATTAATATTTGCGTCTTGAGTATCCCCATAATTAATTGTAGGATTAGTTGTGAAATGCATTACTTTAATTATTTGTAAATAATAAGAAGCACTAATAACACTAACTAATATAGCTACTATACTCATAAAGTAATATCCACTATATGTAGCAGCATATAATACTTGCTGTTTAGCAAAGAAACCTAATAGAGGTGGGATACCAGCCATAGAGAATAGACAAAAGGCTAAACTTAGACTTAATAAAGGATTATTAATAAATTGAGCTTTTAATTCTGAAATATATCTAATATCTAGAGTATTTGCATTAATAGTTGTGCTAGCAGAACTGCTTATATTCTGATATCTAATTGATTTTAATGTATAACCAAAAGCTAATAAAATTAAGAAAGTATTTAAATTAGTTACAGAATATTGTAATAAATAAAAGATTAAAGATTCTGTAGATTGTTCTGTATTAATACCTAAAGCTAGAAGTAAGAAACCTACATGAGAGATTGTACTATACGCTAATAATCTCTTAATTTTATATTGAGCTAATCCTACTACACTACCTATTATTAAAGATAATAATGAAGAAACAAGTAAAATGTTTTTAAGTGGTAATGATCATATTGATGAAGAGATAATTTCTGCACTAGTAAATACTGATCCTAATAATGAACTATTTACTAGTTCTAATAAGAAGATGATTATAGATATTTTAGGCATAATTGTCAATCATGTAGTTACAATAGTTGGTACTTCATCATATACATCAGGAGCTCAATTATGTAAAGGTGCCGCAGCTACTTTAAATAAAAATCCTAATACTATAAATAATAAACCTAAAACAGGTATTATAGAGTTAGAAGTATTATTTATACTTAATACTAAATTAAATATAGATTCTAAATTAGTTAGACCTGTATAAGAATAAATTAAAGCTGCACCTAATAATATAAAACAAGAAGAAAGACCACCTAATAAGAAATATTTTAATCCTGCCGCTGTAGCAGATTCACTGTCTCTATGAATAGCGGCTAATATATAAACAGCAAATGATTGTAATTCTATGCTTAAGTACATAGAAATTAAATCAGCACTTGAAATTAATAAAGTAGCACCTAATACACTAAATAGTAATATTAATGAATATTCTGATAGAACTGGACCCGTGTTTTGATTTGGGTATTGTAATAATCGTGAATTCCCATTTCGAGCAACAGGCATAATAAATCAAGGTACTAAAATAAATGATGCAATTAAATAAATAAATGTTTCAATACTTTGAGTAACTGGAGATACCTGATAAAGCCCACTAAAGATTCCTATCCCTGATCCTAAGGATTCAATGTCAAATGCATTAAATGATAAGAAAGCACTGAATAAGAATGAAATGGCGGATAGCCGAGCAAATTGTAATGGAGATATTTTAGTTGTTGGTAGCGCAATAGCTACAATTAAAGTTATAATTGTTATGATAATCATTATTCTCACTTTAACAAGAATTTATTTCTTCAGAGTCTAAGAAGAAACTGCCTACTTTTAACCTCTTCGTAAGTATTAGCGTAAGCGTAAGAAGGGGGTATAACATATAATATATTATATTATATAATTATTTATACATATTACTGTATTTTTATTGTGATTACTGTATATTTATCGTGAACCGTTATTTAACGATAATTAGAATTAAGACTGTACAGGTAATACATTAAATGCATGGAATGGAGTTGGACTAGCCAATGTTCATTCTAATGTTACATTTCCTTGTTCAGCTTCTCATTCTGGATGAGTTGAACTGAAGAAAGCTGGTACAGCTCATGGGTTATTTGAAACTTGAGTTTCATTTGTGAATAAATCATATACTAAATAGAAGAATATAGCCAGAGAAACTACAGAAAGTATTGAACCAAAACTAGATACAAGATTTCAATACGCGAAAGCATCTGGATAATCTGGAATTCTTCTTGGCATACCCGCTAATCCTAAGAAATGTTGAGGGAAGAATGTTAAGTTAACTCCTAAGAATAGAGTTCAGAAGTGAACTTTACCTCAGAATTCACTATAGTTTTTACCTACTATTTTAGGTGCTCAGAAATAGAATCCTGCAAATAAACCGAATACAGCTCCCATTGAAAGCACATAGTGGAAGTGAGCAACTACATAATAAGTATCATGTAATGCTACGTCTAGACTAGCATTAGCTAATACTACCCCAGTTAAACCACCAATTGTGAATAAAGCAATAAATCCAAATGCAAATATCATAGGAGTAGTATATCTTATACTTCCACCATAGCAAGTAGCTAATCAACTAAAGATTTTAATTCCTGTTGGAACAGCAATAATCATTGTAGCTGCAGTAAAGTATGCTCGTGTATCCACATCAAGTCCAACACTATACATGTGGTGGCTTCATACAATAAATCCTAGAATTCCAATTGAGAATATAGCATATACCATTCCGAGATAACCAAATATAGGTTTTCCAGAGAAAGTTGATATAATATGGCTAATCATACCGAAAGCTGGTATAATTAAGATATACACTTCTGGGTGACCGAAGAATCAGAATAAGTGCTGATATAGAATTGGATCACCACCACCACTTGGATCATAGAATGATGTATTAAAGTTTCTATCCGTTAATAACATAGTAATTGCACCAGCTAATACTGGTAGTGATAATAATAACAGTATAGCAGTTACAAATATAGCTCAAACGAATAAAGGTAATTTATGCATTGTCATTCCTGGAGCTCTCATATTTAATACTGTAGTAATAAAGTTTATAGCACCTAAGATTGAAGATATACCTGATAAGTGTAGACTAAATATAGCTAAATCTACTGAAGCACCAGAATGAGATTGTATTCCCGATAAAGGAGGATATACAGTTCAACCAGTTCCAGCTCCGTTTTCAACTAATGCACTAACTAATAATAATACTAATGAAGGAGGTAATAATCAGAAGCTGATATTATTTAATCTTGGGAAACTCATATCCACTGCACCTATTTGTACAGGTACTAAATAATTACCAAATCCACCAACAGTACTTGGCATAACCATGAAGAAAATCATTACAAAGGCATGTGCCGTTATAATAACATTAAATAATTGATGGTCACCATTTAAAAATTGTACACCAGGAGCTGATAATTCTATTCTAATTAAAACAGAAAAAGCTGTTCCTATTAGTCCTGCAAATACTGCAAATACTAAGTATAAAGTACCAATATCTTTAGCATTAGTAGAAAATAATCACCGTGCCATACCTGGCTAATACTAAACGGCTATTCTTAAAGCAATGAACTCCTTTTTAATGCCAACTTTGTTTATAATATTAAGATTGACACTAATAAATAGAGATTTTAATAGAAACGGAATAGGGGGGATTCGAACACCCAAGGAGTTTAACCCGAACAATTAGCAATCGTCTTATCTTACCAATGAAAACTATTCCAAAAAAATATCATAATGATGAAATTATAATAACTATTATTATACTATTGACTCTTATATTTTAGGTAGTATAATTACTATTAGAAAGAAAGGGGTTTTCGTAGAAATAAGAATATATTTATATGTATTTATAGATTATTATAATGGAGCAATATCAAAAGCTACTAGTATACTAGGTACTAATATAGTTAAAGCTATAGCTATTGGTAATAATTGAGTTCACATTACAATTATAAGTTGATCATATCTGATTCTAGGTAGTGTTGCTCTACTATGTACAAATAAGAATATAAAGAAACAAGTTTTAAGTCCTAAAATAATAGCTTGTAAATTAATAATTGTATCATTTACAAATAATTCAGGCATTAATCAACCTCCTGTAAATAAAATAGCACTTAATGAACTCATTAATACTATTGAACAATACTCACCTAAGAAGAAGAATACAAATATAATAGCTGAATGTTCTGTAAAAAACCCAGCTACTAATTCCGATTCAGCTTCTTGTAGGTCAAAAGGAGTTCTACTTGTTTCAGCTAAAATTGAAATAAAGAATAATATAAATACCGGCAATAATGGTACTATATATCATATAGCTTGTTGATTTTCAATAATAGCAGTTAAATTAAATGTACCAGATAATAATACTACAATGATAACAGCTGTACTTAAAATTAATTCATATGAAATCATAGCGGCAGTACTTCTTAATGAACCTAAAAAAGCATATTTAGAATTACCAGATCAACCTGCAAATAATACACCATATATACCTAAACTAGAAAGTGCTAAAGTATAAAGTAATCCTAAAGAGAAATCAAAGATTACTAATCCTTCTCCAAACGGAATTACACCTCAACCTAACAAACTAAATATTAATGTAGCCATTGGAGCTAAATAAAATAAAACTTTATTAGAATTAGCAGGAACTACAACTTCTTTAACTACTAATTTTAGAGCATCGGCAAAAGGTTGAAGAACCCCGTATACTCCTACAATATTAGGACCTACTCTTCTCTGAGCAGCTGCTAACATTTTTCTTTCTACTATGGTTACAAAAGCTACGGCAAGTAACATTGGAACAATTACAACCAGTACTTCTAATAAATTAAATAGGATAGTCATATTTTTCTTTAAATAGTTAATTAACCTAATCTTTGTTTTGAATAGGAAAGCAAACATATAAAATTTGTTTGCTTTAGAATATATTACTTTCTGTAATTTTATACTTTTGTATAAAAAGACCTCTAAGACATATAAAAATTATATTTTATATTGTTATTTTTAAATAAACATAATAACAATTAGAGAGGTTATATATTTATATAGTAAATAGTAATAACCCATAATATAATAAGGGAATACAAGAAAACTTATAATATTCTAACACTGTATAGTATATAATACATATAATATGTGAGTTACAAATATTAAAAATTTCAAGAACAAGAGGGAACGATCCTCTACCTACCGTTTTGAAGACGGATATACTACCATTATACTATGTTCTTTAAACTATGTAATCTACACGATATTTATATTCTTATATAAGTATTAAGAAATAAACTTAAAATAAAAAAGGTACTAAGGTGAATCGAACACCTGTTCATTCATTAACAGTGAAGTGCCTTACCACTAGGCGATAATACCTAAAGTCTGAGTATAAGTATATATACACAACTATGTTATAGTTGTACATTTATTATTATATTAGAATAATCATATTGTGGAATAATACACAGTAATTTGAGAGTATTAATTCATTTTGGGATTCGAACCCAAACCCAATATCTTAGAAGGATAAGGCTACTACCAATTAAGCTAAATGAACGTCCTGTCTATTTTAATATCTCATATATATTATAAGGTTTAGAGGGAATCGAACCCTAATTTGGTTTTATACCGAATCAAATTTGCAATCTGACTACAGTACCAACTGTAAACTAAACCCTCTTTTAAGAGAAAAATACAATTTATTATTAAAAAGAGAATATATTAAGGAATAGAGTAATCGAAACCCTGTGCATACTGTGTAAAAGTACTGCTTTACCGCTAAGCTAATCCCTTTATAGTAAATTTTAATCAGGATTCTACTGATAGAGACATTTCTTTTCATGTAATCATATAAAAATATCTATACAGAAGTATAAAAGTTATGTAGAAAAGGAAGGGGTTTATAGATATAATTCCTCTACTCAATAAATATAAATACTAAATAAAATAATATATATATATTAATAAGCTCCATTACAGATTAATGTAAATCTATAGCATCTTTAAGATATGAACAAGTTAATAAACAGAATACATAAGCTTGGATTACACTAACAGCTATTTCAAGACCACATAATAGCACGAAAATAGCAAAAGGTACTAAAGTAACAATAAATACAATTATACCACTAGTGAATAATTTAGCAAGTAATCCTGATAATATTTTTAATAATGAGTGTCCAGCTACTAAGTTAGCGAATAATCGAACTCCTAAAGAGAAAGCTCTCGCTACATAAGAAATAAATTCAATTAATACTAACATTGGTACTAAAAATATAGGTGTACCTGCAGGTACGAAGAATGAGAAGAAGTGTAATTTATGTTTAGCTAATCCTAAGATTGTTACACCCATAAAAATTGTAATACTTAGTCCTAAAGATACAATTACTGATGTACCTACTGCATATTGATAAGGTATATTACCTATTAAGTTACTAATAAGAATAAAGAAGAATAATGAATAAATAAATGGTAAATATCTTTCATTAGAACTTCCTATTTGAGATCTTACTATATTAAGTACACTCGCGTGAGAACTTTCTAAAGTAATTGATCATGCTGAAGGTACTAATTTTTTTTCATTATTCGCTACTGTATGTAAACTAATAACTAAAAATAATGTTATTAAAGAATATAATCCTAAATTTGTAAAAGCTAAGTTGAAATAACCTAATAGTGGAGCATTTAGATTAATATAACTAACTACTTCAAATTGTTCTAAAGGTGAATTAATAATTAAAGTTGTTAATGTCATTTAAAAACTATTTTCCAAAACAAACTCGTTAAAGCTGTGATGGAAGAATTATTACGCAAATTAAGTGAGCACAATCGTACTCTATTTTTATACTTATGATAGTATACTTTATATAAAGATAAATAACAAATGGAAAATATCCCAAAGTTTTCATTATGTAATTAATATATAACTAAAGTTAGTATAATTTAACTCTTTATTTTTAGGATAAATACTATTAAAGTAAAATTTGGAGACGCTGGAACTCGAATCCAGATTCTTGTGGTGCAAACACAATAGATTAACCAGTTATCTGACGACCCCAGTTCTACGAAGAATACGATAAAGGTATTATACTACTAATTATTGTTTGTTGATTACAATAATATAAAATTATGTATAATTATTTCAATATTTGTCCAAGGGGTGACTCGAACACCCTCCCCAAAATCTTCAGTTTTGTGCTCTACCAGTTGAGCTACCCGGACTTTAGTTTGTACTCTAAATTCCTATTATATTAAGTCTCTTATATATAAAAACATAAAGGGAAGGGGTTAGTCGTTTCGTATTATTATTATTTCAAATTATGAGTATAATAATAAGAAGGCAATCATAAGCGCGAATAAAC
>Ga0209624_10000620_pt1 | contig 30995 bp, 26 predicted proteins | sample JacPinW_OM2H0_O1_FD_188565 | JGI IMG/M metagenome (GOLD analysis project Ga0209624, IMG submission 188565) | Forest soil microbial communities from Algoma, Ontario, Canada - Jack Pine, Ontario site 1_JW_OM2H0_O1 (SPAdes) (version 2) | ecosystem: Environmental > Terrestrial > Soil > Boreal...
AGGTCAGCGGAAACTACTCTATCGTTCTTCCTGTCATCCTGGCCAACACGATTGCCTACGTCATCTCGCGGGTATTGCAGCCTGTCCCCATCTTCGAAGAACTAACTCATCAGGACGGCCTCTATCTTCCCTCCATGGAGGAGCTGCGCGAAGAGAGCGATCTGCACCTGGAAGACGCACTGCAGCCGGTCGCCGTTCCGATACTTCAAGGTTCGGAGACCATTGCAGACACCATCCAATCTCTCGCTCAGCACAAAGACAGCAAATCTGCCGTCGTGCTCATCCAGTGCAGCGATGGGCTATGGTACGCAGCGAAACGAGAGGAGCTGGAAGCGCTCTTTTCGGCCTCAACGGCCACTGTCCCCGACAAATCAACTGCCGCTGCAACGTCAGCCGATCACTCTGCCCTCACCCTCGAACAACGGCTCGGTCCCGAGCGAACACCCTTACTGTTCCCCGATCTTCCTCTCTCCAGTGCTCTGCCGCACTTTCAGCGATGGCCGCTTCTGCCGATTACGAATCGGGCGATGCGGGGCTCGTTGGAGGGAGCAGTTACGTTGCAGGACGTCTTGAATCGCTATCAAAAGCGCCAGGACGCTCCTGTGTATAGCTAATCCCGTAGATCAGGGGCCAACGGTAGAGCACCCCATGTGAGTTTGTCGTTATGAATAGAACGGGCGGAAGGTAATTCCTTCCGCCCGTTTTTCTGGTTTAGTGACATGGATTGCTGAAGCTACTTTGCGGTGAGGGCGTCGCGGTGGCTCTTCACGAAGTCATGTGAGGTGAGGACGTGGGCCTGCTGCTCGGCCAGGAGCTGGCGGACCGGCAGAGGAAGTTCCTGGTCGAGGGCGTCAGCGTAGGCCTTCTTGACTTCGTCTTCGCCCTGTTCGGCGGTCTCGAGAAGGGTGTGGTCCCCGCCGCCGAGTTTGGCTTTGAGATCGCCCCACACGCGGTGGAGCGAGCCTGCGGTGGTGCCGGACTCCTTGATGTCGTGAACGCCATTCTGGTGAAGGATCTCCTCGAGGTCACCGCGGAAGCTGGCGCGCTTGAGGGATTCGGCCAGGAAATAGCGCTTCAGGGTCTCGTCTTTCAGGTGTTCGCCTGTGTCGGCAAGGCCTTTCTGGCTGTCCAACAGAGTGCTGATAAGCGAGTTAAGTGCGAGTTGCATTTCGTGCTGTCTACCTTCATCTGTGGGCATGAAAACCTCAATTGTGGGTTGAATTTGGTGGGCGGTTGGGGCAGGGTCCGTCGGCTGCGTGCGATTCTCCTCCGCCGACGGCAAGCAAGAGAAATCGCGAAAATCCCGCGCCCCTGCCAACCGGTGTTAAGGTCCGTCGGATTTTGCCCATCCGACGGCGGTTACTCAAAGATAGATGCCAATTGGGGCTGTGGGTTTGTATCCGGGTACCTCCAGCCGGAGGTTTTCCCGTTTCCTCTGGTGGTCTGGGATAATCGGAGGTGCTCTGGTGGTTTACGGCCTTGGTATAGACCGCTCGGCGTACGAAATTGTGTGCGCCGGAGTGAGAGAGGCCGCGCGTACTCCACATGAAGGCTCCCCAATGAGAACTATAAGACTAGTTTCGACACCGACGCGCAATCGCCGCCTGAACGAGATTATCGGCATGGTGGTTCTGGTGGGTGCGGGGCTGCTGCTGCTGGCGCTGGCGAGCTATACGCCGTCGGACCCTTCGTTGAATACGGTGGGCTCCTATGTGACGGGGCGGCCAGCTCATAACCTGACGGGGGTCGTGGGGGCATACCTGGCCGATGCGATGCTGCAGTTGATCGGCGTGGCTGCGTTTTTTCTGCCGCTGGTGCTGGGACGGTTAGGGTTGTGCTGGATGCGGTCGCGGCCGGCGGGGTCTCCGCTGGCGAAGACGATTGGGCTTGGGCTGTGGGTGGTGTTCGGTCCGGCGGCGATTGCGCTGCTGCCAGGCTACATGATGTGGCGCCATGCGCTGCCAATTGAAGGGACGACAGGGCGGCTGCTGGCGGACTTTATGGTGAGTTATCTGAATCCGCCGGGGGCTGCGATTGTGCTGGCGCTGATGGTGGCGCTGTCGCTGTACCTGGTGACCACGTTTACGTTCAATACGGCGCGGGAGTGGGCGACCATACGGTTTGGATTTATGCAACGGCTATGGGACTGGTGGGTGCAACGGCGCATTGGGCGTAAGGGCACAGAGGCGTTGGTCGGCGATTCGTATGAGTCTTATGGAAGTAAACGGGAGCTGGCAGAGGAGAAGGCCCGGCGGGCTCGCGAGATGGCTGAGCGTGCGGCTAACAAAGTTTCCCATTCTGGGGTAGAGAGCACAACGCTGCTCGGTGGGCTGTTTGGCTGGTTGAGCCGGAAGAAGCGGATTGAGCCGATCTCGTTGGTGGCGGAGGAAGCTGTGACTGCGGAACCTCAAGGCTCGATCTTCCAGGCGATGCCGCGGACGCTGGTAGATGCTCCTCCAGTAACGGCGTTTGGAACGGCCGCAGCGGCGGCTGCGCCGTTTGCGGAGGCGTTGGCGAAGGCTGCGGCTCCGAAACACGCTCTCGATGATGAGTCGAACTTCTCGGGCAGCGGATTCGGATCCGGGAGGGACGATCGCAGAGCAGTTGAGTTGCGGGATGGAGCACCGGCCGGGACACCTACCCCGATACGGGCGGTGAAGAGGGTGGTCGAAGAGCCGATGAGTTCGTTTGCTGCGGCTCCGGTCGCACCGCTGGCGAGTTTGCCGGAGGGTATCTCGTTTGGCAGGCGCGCGGATGCGGACATCAAGCCGGTGACGATCGTGCCGAAGAGCGTGCGGGGGTACAAGCTGCCGCCGTCGTCGTTGCTTTATCGCAGCGAAGAGCATGCCGTCGTTCGCGAAGATGCGCTGCGCGAAGAGGCGCGGGTGCTGGTGCAGAAGTCTGCCGAGTTTGGCGTGGATGGACAGGTGACGCAGATTAATCCCGGGCCTGTGGTGACAACCTTCGAGTTCAAGCCGGAGGCTGGGGTGAAGGTCGCTCGCATTACCGGACTCGCGGACGATCTTTGCCTGGCGATGGCGGCGGAGTCGATTCTGATTGAGCGGATGCCCGGGAAGAGCACGGTGGGTATCCAGGTGCCGAACCATGAGCGGGAGACTATTTGGCTGCGTGACGTGGTGGAGTGCGAGAGCTTTGCGCAGAGTAAGAGCAAGCTGGCGATCGCGCTCGGCAAGGACATCAATGGGCGCATCGTGACTGCGGACCTGGCAAGCATGCCGCATGTGCTGATTGCGGGTTCGACGGGGTCGGGTAAGTCGGTGGCGATCAACGCGATGATTATGAGTGTGCTGTTCAAGAGCACGCCGGAACAGGTGAGAATGATTCTCGTCGACCCGAAGCGGGTGGAGTTGGGGATGTATGAGGGGATTCCGCATCTGTTCACGCCGATCATTACGGAGGCGAAGCTGGCGGCGAATGCGCTGCGAAATGCGGTGCGCGAGATGGAGCGGCGGTTGAAGCTGCTGGCGGCAAACCATGTGCGGAATATCGATCAGTTCAACAAGCTGTTCGACCATGGCAGCGAGTATCTGTTCGAGGATGTGAACCAGGAGCCGTTGCCGTACATCATCATCATCATCGATGAGCTGGCGGACTTGATGATGCTGGACAGGGCGAATGTGGAAGAGTCGATTACACGGCTGGCGCAGATGGCGCGTGCGGTTGGGATACACCTTGTGCTGGCGACTCAGCGGCCTTCGGTGGATGTCATTACTGGGCTGATCAAGGCGAATGTGCCGACTCGTATGAGCTTCCGGCTGGCGACGAAGGTGGACTCACGGACGATCATCGATTCGAACGGCGCGGAGAGCCTGTTGGGCCGCGGCGATATGCTCTATCTACCGCCGGGCACAAGCCGGGTGCAGCGAGTGCACGCGCCATTTGTGACAGAGAAGGAGATCTCGGCGGTGACGGCCTTCTGGAGGGCGCAGGGCGAGGCCGAGTATGTGCACGGCTTCCTCGAAGGGCCGAAGGAAGATACGGGCACGGGCAAGGATGGCGATGGCGGCGAGGATGGAGACAACAACGACGAGCTATATGACGATGCGGTGCGGTTGGTGTACGAGTTCGGCAAGGCGAGCACTTCCCTGCTGCAGCGGCGGCTTCGGATTGGATATGGGAGGGCGGCTCATCTGATCGACATGATGTACAACGATGGCCTCGTGGGGCCGGCGGATGGGTCGAAGCCACGGGAGATTCTGAAGTCGGCTAACTGGGTGAGTGAAGTGGACGCGGCGATTCGGTAGGGCAGCTTTCCCCCCGAGGCGGTGCGAACGACACAGTTTTTTTCTGCGCCGGTGGAGGCGCGTTTTTGCTGGGGTTTTTTGAAAAACTGCGTGCAAGTTGTGGTGCTTTTTGTGGACAAATCGTGGTGAGTTGTGTGGCAAACCTGGACAACTGACACCACGTTTTCGGACGACGAAAAACAGGACACCCTTTGCAACTTTATTTTCAATGAACCGAAGCGGTTTGGGGGGAGAGGAGCAACGGCAACCGCAGATCCCTACGGGATGACAAACAAAGGAGAGAGGCAATAGCAAAAAGGATCAGGTGGAGTGGTGAATGGTCTTTGAGGAGCGAATGGCTACGACTGCGAGGACGCAGATGACCGCCAGTAAGGCGATCCATAGAAGATGGGGGCGGCGCTCGGTGAGGGGGCGCTGGTCGGGGCGGTCGCGATAAGCGGGATTCAGTTGCTCAGGGCCTAGCTGCGCGGTGTGGATTTCGCCTGATGGGGAGTAAAGACGGGCGTAGTCGTATTGCGGCGCGGTGAGGGAGGGGTCGCCGTAGTAGAGCGTCAGGGGGTTGGCAGTGGGGGCGTCGAAACAGATTTTGCGCTGGCGCATTTCGAGGAGAATGGCGGCGATTGGGAGTGGCGTGTCGTTGCCGTTGTCGATGGCTACCTCGACGGTCGCGGCGCTTTGCATGTTGGAGCCGAGGGTCGCGGGGAGACTGAGTTGCTGCTGGCGGATCTCGCGACCGGACTGCGTGAGATGGACGCGGAAGATGGTGCCGGCAAGAGCTTCGCCGGCTAAGGCTGAGGTGTCAGAGGAGTTGATGGGGTGGTCATTGATGCGGACGTCGCGGCTGAAGTTGGCTTTGAAGGTTGGGGAGATGTCGACGGAGAGGCGCTCGATGGGGATGCGTTCGGCCAGGGCAAAGGTCGCGATGCTCTGATGGCTGCGCTGGGTGATCGCGGTGGACTGGGCGGCGGTAGTGTAGAGGGATTGTGCTTCGCGGCTGGGGGGGACGGTGACGCCGAGGACCATCTGTTGGAGTGTCTGGGGCGTCGTGGTGAAGGTGCGGGCGCCGGGCGCTGGAGAGACTGCCAGTTCGATGTGGAGATAGGGGAGGTTGGTCTCCTGCAGGTGGAGCGTGGTGCTGCGGGAGAGGTGCTGCGTGGTGAGGTCGAAGAGGGTGAAGTCTCCGAGGCTGGTCTGGTTGGAGTAGTTGGGGTCGTGGGTGCCGGAGACGGTGGCGGTGGCGAGGAAGTCCTGGCCGGCGAGGTTGAGGGTGACGTCGGTGTAGGGGCGGTTGGGCATCTCCACGTCGAAGACGATGTTGTGGCCGCGGAGGCCGAGGTTGCGGATCTGCGCCGTATCGCTGTCGGGCTGCTGAGGTTCGCTTAGAGTGATGGCGTAGGGGACTTCGTGGCCATCCTGATAGAGGCGTAGATCTTTCAGGGACGGGGCGGCGTGGGGGAAGATCTGGGGGTCGATGACCGCACAGGCGTTTCCGGGGCCGTTGGGCAAGGACCCGGTTCGCCGGTAGCGAAGGAAATGCTGGTCGGCGGTGGAAGTCTCAGGGCTTGGGGCAACTTGCCAGAGGAGGAGGGCCAGGAGGAAGGCGGATTTCACAGTTTGGCTTCCTCCTGCGAGGGGGCCGCGGCTGATTCGGGATTGCGGAGGGACAGCAAGTCCTTTTGATAGACGAAGCTGATGGCCATGAGCAGCGCGCCGAGACCAAGGAAGCTCAGGACGCGATAGCCCTGGCTGAGGTTGCGCAGGTCGTAGAGGAAGGTCTTGGCGATGGTGAAGACAAGCAGGATGAGCGCCTGCCAGCGGACAAAGGCAGAGCGCCTCCAGAAGCCCGCGGCCAGCAGCAGGGCTCCGTAGAGCATGAGGAAGGCGGAGATGGCGAGGGATTTCTGCAGTTCGGCCTCAGGGTTGTAGACGGTGGGGTTGTACCAGAAAAGCTCGAGTTCGCGGACAAAGGAGATGATGGCGGCGAGGTTGAAGGCGATGATCGACGCAGCGGCTATTTCGAGCCACGAGGGAAAGGATTTTTCGTTGGATTCGTCATATCGACCAGGTACGTGCAGCGCTATCCATGCGGCAGTGGCGAAAGCGGCAAGGCCGAAGAGGGCGGTGGCGAAGTGTGAGTTGAGGAAGGCTGTCTCGTGGAGGTAGTTCCTGCTCCCCAAGCCATTGAAGGCTTCGAAGTACGGCTGAAGAAACAACGAGAGGCAGCCGAGCGTGAGGGCGGCGGCGGCGAGCCTGCGGAGGATGCTCTCGGCGACGGACGGTGCGCTGTCCGCTGTGCGTGTCGGAAGACGTGATGCAACCCAGAGTAGAGCCGCGCCCTCAGCCAGCCAGCCTATGGTGATCCAGCGGCCACTGGCCTTGAGCGGGATGGCGATGGTGAGGAAGACTACGGCTAACGAGAGGTGGATGGCAGAGGTGGTATGGGATTGCCGCAGACGCATCAGTCCGAGGTAGATGGCGGCGAAGAGGACCGCGATCCAGGGGAGGAGATCGTGGTGGCCGGCGTCGTGGAAGACAGAGTAGAGGGCGAGAGCGGTGAAGGCGGCGTTCGCGAGGGGGAGGAGAATCTCGGTGATGGAAGTGCTGGGGGCTGCGGCTTGTTCGCCGTGTATCGATGGGATGACGAAGGTGAAGAAGAAGAGAACGATGAAGACGGTGGTGATCGCCAATGGTTCGGCAATGCCATAGGCGCCGTACCACTCGGCGTACCAGGCGATGAAGAACGCCACGGTGGCGGGGAAGACTCCGAGGAGCAGGCGCGGCCATGGTTTGAGGCGGACCAGCGCTACGGTTGCGACGTCGATGGCGAGGATATAGGTGAAGAGGAATATTTCGTGATTGCCGCCGGTAGAGAGCAGCAGCGGCGTGGCGAAGGCCCCGGCAAGGGCATAGGCGGCCAGGAGTTCGCTGTTCTGCGACCAGGCCATGAAGGCGTTCCAGGCAGTGACCAGGACCATAGCCGCGAGGGCGACGCCGGCGGGCAGGAGGTGGTAGAGCTGAAAGGCGGCCCAGAGGGAGAGATAGAGAGCTCCGCTGCCGATGGCTTTGAGTGAGTAGGAGAAGGCGTTGAAGCCATTGCGGCGGAAGCGCTCTGACCAGAGGACGACGGCGGTGCCGGCGATGAGGCCAGCGAGGATGCGGCCGGTCGGGCCGATCCAATGATTGTCGATGGCCCACTTGAGAAACAGGGTGACGGCGATAAGCAGAGCCACGATGCCGATGCGGCTGAAGAGCTGAGAGCCGATGCGGTCTTCCAGCGACGATGTCGGTTTGAGGGGGTGTTTGGGGATGTCGGCCGCGGCGTCTCCGTTTGGAGCGAGGGACGGCCGGGGTGGTGGCGGCGGGGCAGGCTGCCGGGATTCCAGCGTAGGTTGGGGACGGAGCTGCGCAAGCTCCCGCTCGAGGACTTCGACACGGGCGGAGAGAGCTGCAAGCTCTGCGGCGACCTGACTTTCCTGATTGCTGTGCGTGGGTTGTTCGTCAGGGCCCATGGCAACTACTGTACCGCCATCACGGGCGGAGTGGTACTGCGGCCAATCAATTGATAGTCTTTGCGCTGATGAACATTGACAAGGTGCAGGTTCGAATCCTCGTGGTGGATGATGACGCGGTGAGCCGCGAGGTGATTGCCCTGCTATTGGAGCAGGCAGGATATGTGGTGGATACTGCGGACTCCGGGGACGCGGCTTTGCTGCAGCTGGGTGCGGCAGCGGGTTCGTGGCCGGCGGTGGTGTTGACGGATCTGCAGATGCCGGGGATCGGCGGAGGGGAGCTGGCTCGGCGGCTGCGTGGTCTTTGCGGGGCTGGGACGATGCTGTTTGCGATGAGCGGGAGTGAGCCCGAAGGCGCGGTGCGGCGGGAGTTCGATGGTTTTTTGTTGAAGCCGTTCACGATAGCGGCACTGGAGGCGGCGATCGCCGGTGGTTCCAGTGAGAGCGTGGATGGCGCGACCGGCCGGGATGTTCCGGCTTTGGATGAAAGCATTTATCGAAAGCTTGCGGGGTCGATGCGCGGCGAAAGGCTGGAGCAACTCTACGCGCTTTGCCTGAGCGATGCTCAGGCGCGCATTGCGAGGATGCGGCGGGCTGCATCCGACGGTGACGACGCCGGGTACAAAAGAGAGGCGCACGCTATTAGGGGAAGTTGTAGCATGGTGGGTGCAGTGGAGTTGCAAACACTTGCAACATCCATGGAGGAGCGGGGCTTGAGTCATGCTAATCATGTAGCTTCGCTCGATGAATTCATGCTGGCTTGCGAACGGCTGCGGCGTATTCTGGTCGCACACGCAAGCGGAGAGAATGTCCCCGGAACTCAAGGAGAAGATGCGCCATGAAGGAATCAGTGAAGAGATCTGCCGAGACAACAGTTGCGGTTGCACCGATTCGTATCGTCGTTGCCGACGATCATCCGGTGGTGCGCTTTGGCGTGAAGAACATGCTGGAGGATGAACCAGGCTTTGAGGTCGTCGGCGAGGCAGAAGATGGCGACACGGCAATCACCCAGACCATTGAATTAGAGCCGGACATTCTTCTGCTGGACCTGCAGATGCCACGCCTTCCGGGGCTGGAGGCTCTGCGCGCAATCATGAGCAAGTCGCCGCGGGTGAAGATCATCATGCTGACGAGCATGATCACGTCGCAGCAGGTGATTGAGGCGCTGCAGATCGGAGCGCGGGGGATTGTGCTGAAGGATGCAGTCGCGGGCGACCTGGCTACGTCGCTGCGCGCGGTGCTGTCGGGTGACTACTGGATCGGCGGAGCAAGGGTCGCGAACCTGATGTCCAAGCTGAATGAGTTGATGAAGCAAGCCGCCGTCGTGCCGGAGCGAAAGACATATGGATTGACGCCGAGGGAGCTTGAGGTGGTCACCTGCATCGTGGAAGGGTGCAGCAATAAAGACGTTGCAAAACAGTTCACGATCAGCGAGGAGACGGTGAAGCGGCACCTGTCGAATATCTTCGATAAGACGGGCGTGTCGACGCGGCTGGAGCTGGCACTGTTTGCGATTGCTCATAAGCTGGTGACGCTCGACAGCTAGGCCTGTTTTCAGTCTTCAGTAAGATGAAGATATGAGTGATGGGACTGGTTCAAACGTAGTGGATTTGCTGGTGATCGGTGCGGGACCGACAGGGCTGGCTTGTACGATTGAGGCGCAGCGCACGGGATTTACAGCTTTGCTCGTCGATAAAGGCTGCCTGTGTAACTCGCTGTTTCACTACCCGGCGCACATGACTTTTTTTACCACGCCGGAGCTGTTGGAGATTGGGGGTATTCCCTTCTCCAGCCCAAATCAGAAACCCAATCGCAACGAGGCCTTAGAGTATTACCGGAAGGTCGCGGAGTACTATGCTCTGGATGTTCGACAGTATGAACACGTCGAGCAAGTGGAGGGTTGCGATGGAGATTTTACTGTTCATACTACGGACCGCTTTGGACGTAAGTTGGAGCATCGTGCACGCAAGCTCGTGATCGCCACGGGTTACTATGACCTGCCGAACTACCTTGGAATTCCGGGTGAGGACCTGAGCAAGGTGAAGCACTACTATCATGAGGCGCATCCTTTCTTTGGGTTGGATGTGGTGGTGATCGGTGGGAAGAACTCGGCAGCGATTGCAGCGCTGGATCTTTGGCGGCATGGAGCGAAGGTGACGCTGGTGCACCGTGGTGCGGAGATGCATCGGCATGTGAAGTACTGGATTCTGCCGGATATTAATAATCGGGTGAAGAACGGGGAGATTCAGGCTTACTTCAATAGCAACGTTACGAATATTTCACAGGACGACATCACGATTGCTACGCCTGAGGGAGAGGTCACGATTGCGAATCAGTTTGTTTTTGCATTGACTGGATATCATCCTGACTTCAGCTTTATCGAGCGGCTTGGGGTGAAGCTCGATGAGGCGAATGATCGTTGCCCGGTGTGCGATCCCGCGACGCTGGAGAGTAATGTTCCTGGAATTTATCTGGCGGGCGTGATTGTGGCAGGCGAACGGACCAATGAGATCTTCATTGAGAACGGGCGATTTCATGGGAAGCTGATCGCGGAGGATCTGCTCGCAAAACGGGTGCTGGCTTAAATGCTGTTTGAAGCTGTTGTCCTGCCGGACGGGCCCACTGCGCGTGGCGCGGCCACTTCGTGGCGGGTATACCGGTCTTGCACGGATGATCTTCCTTGGTCTCCTGTTGGTCGGAAAAACATCGGCCCGCGCAACGGGCGGACAATGGTCATCTGCGCTAGCCGATGACGCGGCGGAGGAAGCCTCTGATCCCGAGCCAGGTGAGCAGGCAGAGCGAGGCGACCAGCATGCTCAAAATGAGGACGGGGTTCATGTGGGGCAGCGTTGGGGTAAGGGCTGCACGGAGACCTTCGCTCATGTAGACGATGGGGTTTATGAGGACGCCAACCTGGAGCCAGCGAATGTGCGTGAGCGCGGCCCAGGGATAGTAGACGCAGCCGAGGAAGGTGATCGGGATAACGACGACGCCGAAGATGAGGCCGATCTGCTGCGGCTTGACGCTGGTGCCGATGGTGAGGCCGAGTGCACCGGCAATGAGACTGGAGAGAATGAGCACTGTGCCGAGGAAGAGCCAGTTGCTGACGTGAGTCACGGGGTGAGTGGCGGGAACGTAGGAGGCGAGTGGGTAGACGATGGCTGCGGCGATTATGCTTTGTACGGCACTGAAGCAAATCTTTTCGACCGCGACGGCCGGCACAGGTAGCGGGCACATGACGCGGTCGTCGATCTCGCGGGTGATGCCAAACTCCTGCGCGAGAGGAAGCGCAACGGCGGCGATGCCGCTGAACATGATCGCGACGGCCATGAGACCGGGGAGAAGAACGGTGCTGAAGGCGTTGCCGGCCATGGCACCCGTCGGGTTCATGGCGGTGTTCGAGTTCATGTGAGGGATGACGTAGGTGAAGACGAAGAGGAAGAGTAGCGGGTTCATGCAGACGCGGATGACGAAGGGAAAGAGTTCGCGGCGGAGGACGTGGAGGTCACGCAGGAAGAGGCCAGCAAAGGCGCGGGCGTACTGGATAGTCTTCGAGCTTTCCTGACGGCGGGTGATGACAGGATGCAGCATTTCGGATTGGGCAAGGTGAGTCATGAGGTCTCAATTACTCTGGGGAGCTACTCGCGCAGGTCTCTGCCGGTGAGCTGGATGAAGACGGTTTCGAGGCTGGTTTCGGTGATGGTGAGGTCGCGGAGGCCGTAGGGGTTGGCTTCGCGGACTACATCGGACAGAAGGCCGTCCGCACCTTGCGCTAGAACGCGAACGCCTTTGGGAGTACCCTCTGCGCTGGCTACTCCGGAGAGCTTTTGGAGCTGTTGAATCAGGGCCGGGATGTTTTCGTGGCTGCGGAGATAGAGTTCGTAGACCTTCTGGGCGCCGACGGAACCTTTAAGTGCAGAGGGGGTGTCCTGGACGAGGATCCTGCCATGGTCGATGATGGCCACGCGATCGCAGAGTTCGTCGGCCTCTTCCATGTAGTGAGTGGTGAGGACGACGGTGATTCCCTCTTCGCGCAGGCCGCGAACGGCCTCCCACATGGCGATGCGGCTTTGGGGATCGAGGCCGGCGCTTGGTTCGTCAAGGAAGAGAACTTTGGGGTGATGGGCGATGGCTCGGGCGATCTGGACGCGTTGTGCGAGGCCGCCGGAGAGCTGTGCGGGATAGGCGCTGGCGCGCTCCGAGAGATGAAACTGAGTGAGGAGCTGGTTGGTGCGCTGCTTCGCCTCTGCGCTGGAAAAGCCGAAGTAGAGACAATGGAAGTGGATGTTTTCGAAGATGGTGCAGGCGCGGTCGAGCGTGTTGTACTGCGGTACGACGCCGATACTTCGACGGGCCACCGCGGGTGATGCAACCACGTCAATTCCAGCGATGCGGACTTTGCCGGAGGTTGGCAAAGCGCGGGTGGTGCAGATGCTGATGGTGGTGGTTTTGCCGGCGCCGTTGGGACCGAGCAGGCCGAAGAGTTCTCCTTCGCGCACGCTGAGATCGATGCCGTCCACAGCTACGACGCGCTGCTTGCCGGCATATATTTTCTGGAGTCCTTCAATCTCTACGATCACTACGGATTTATCTCCCGGCACAATCCTGATTATATGCAACGGGGGATCATGACTCGAGTTGGAGACCCTGCTGAACCTTCGTGCAGTCAACAAGGGAGGCACCGCACTGAGGACGCCAAAACCTGCGCATAGCTAGGGCTTCGTCATCCGAATCACGATCTTGCCGAAGTGTGATGCGGATTGCATGTGCTGGAAGGCCTCCTGCGCTTGTTTGAAATCGAAGACATGGTCGATCACCGGGTGAAGCTTTGCCGTGGCGATAGCTGCGTTCATCTGCTCAAACATGGCGCGGGAGCCGACGTAGATCCCATGGACTCGAAGCTGCTTGTGGAGGATGGGCGTCAAGACGAGCGGCTCCGTGGTGGAACCGCCGCTCAGAACACCGATCTGCGCGATAAGGCCGCCGACGCGGGTGGCACGCAGGGACAGGCCGAAGGTGCCCGCGCCGCCGACCTCGATAATGCGGTCAACGCCTTCGCCGCCGGTGACCTCGGCGACCCACTTCGACCAGTCGGGGCGCTGCTTGTAGTTACAGCCGGCCGCGAGACCGAGCGTAGACGCGCGGGCCAGCTTCTCGTCGCTGGAGGAGATTCCGATGACCTTCGCTCCGAGCAGCGTTGCGAACTGCAGGGCGAAGAGAGAGACGCCGCCGGTGCCTTGGATCAGGACGGTCTCGCCGGGCTCAGCGGGGCGCGTTGGATCACCTGCATGGTGCAGGGCGTTCCACGCGGTGACCCCGGCGCAGGGGAGTGTGGCGGCCTCTTCGTAGGTGAGGTGTTCGGGGAAGCGGACGACGCCTTCGTGATGCAGGAGGACGTACTCGGAGAGCATGCCGTCGACGTCGCCGCCGAGAGCAGCTTTGGATTTTTCTGCAGTGGGCGGACCATCCAGCCAACGCTGCATGAAGATGCCGCAGACGCGATCACCCACCTGGACGCGGGTGACGTCTTCGCCGACGGCTACGATCTCGCCCGCGCCATCGGAGCACGGGATACGAGGCAGCGCCATCTTTGGGTTGTAGAGGCCCTTCACCACCATGAGATCGCGGTAGTTGAGCGACACCGCGTGAACCTTGATCAGAACCGAGGACGGTGCTATTTGTATCTCGGGTTTTATCTCGGGGAGTTCGGCCGGTCGCAGATTTTCCAGGCCGAATTGCTTTAGCGGATATGCGCGCATGAAACCTCAGTCATTCTGGCAGCCTTGATAGGAGATGTGCTGTTGGAGCTTCTTGTTGCAAAGGGACGAGTCTTTTTTATTTGTAAGCAGCAGCGTACTATGGAAGCTATGTCGCGAGGCTGGGAGAGTAAATCCGTGGAAGAACAGCAAACACAGGCTGCCGCTCCGAAACCCGTCGCGGTCGATAATCATGCCGAGACGGCCGAACGTAAACGTCAGAGGCAGGCTCTCGAGTTGCAGCGGGAGCGCATTTTGTCCGAACGGACCTCCAGCGCTCACCGGAGATCCGCCCTTACGACTGCCTTGGCAGATATCGAAGAAAAACTCTCAGAGCTTGGCTGGTCGATTCACCTTTAGCTGACGCCCAGGCGCGATCAGCTATGGCGGTTGAAGACCGTCGAGTTGGCCTGGTCGATCGTGGTCATTAAAACAGTGTGAATATTGACGTGCGCCGGGCGACTCGCGGCCCAGACAATGGCTTCGGCCACGTCCTCTGGTTGCAGCGGCGTGATGTTCTGGTAGACCTTGGCAGCCTTTTCTTCGTCTCCTCGAAAACGCACCGAGCTGAAGCTGGTCTCGACCATGCCCGGGTCGATTGAAGTGACACGTACGGGTGTACCCATCAGGTCGATTTTCAGGCCTTCGCTGATGGCCTTCTCAGCCGCCTTGGTGGCGCAGTAGACAGCCCCGTTGGCATAGGTGGTGTAGGCCGCGGTAGAGCCGAGGTTGATGACATGTCCCTTCCCGCGGGCGACCATGCCCGGGACGACAGAGCGGGTCACGTAGAGCAAGCCTTTGACATTGGTGTCGATCATCTCTTCCCAGTTTTCGGGATCGTCTTCGTAGAGCTTGGCGAGGCCGCGGCTGAGACCCGCGTTGTTGACGAGGACGTCAATCTCTGTCCACTCCGCGGGCAGAGCTGAGATGGCAGACTCGACGAGCTGGCGGTTCTGGACATCGAGGGTGAAGGCGTGAACGGACTGTGCTCCGGATGCGATGAAATTCTGCTGGATGGCTTGCAGATTGTCGATACGACGGGCACACAAAAGGAGGCGACAGCTTTCCTGTGCGAAGGCCATTGCGGTCGCTTTGCCGATGCCTGAGCTTGCGCCGGTGATCAGTACGGTTTTTCCCTTGAGAGATGCCATGACCTTCTTATCATTTATAACGAAAAAAACGAAAGGCCGCACGAGGCGGCCCCTCGCTGATGAGTAAAGCGGGTGTTACTGAGGAGGGGCAGCGTCGGGAGAGGTCTGGGCGACGCCGATCGCATCGCCGGAGACGACCAGGTTGACGCGGCGGTTTTGCGCGCGACCGCCGGCGGTGGAGTTGTCCGCGACCGGCTTTGCTTTGCCATAGCCAGTTGCGGTGATGTTGTCTGGTTGAACGCCCTGCGTGACGAGGAAGTCCCTGACGGCGTCGGCCCGGTTCTCGGAGAGCTTCTGGTTGTATTCGTCACTGCCTACACTGTCGGTGTAGCCTTCAACCTGAAGTTTGAGACCCGGGTAGGCTTGCAGGATTCCTGACACCTTCGCAAGGCTGATCTGAGTACCCGTTTTCAACGTGTACCTGCCGGTATCAAAGAGAACATCGGACATGTTGACGATGAGGCCGCGAGCTGATTCGCTGGTCGCAAGAACGCTGTTGAGCTGGCTGCGAAGTTTCTCTCGGACAGCATTGGCGTCGGTCGCGCTCCTGGTCGCCTCCGCTTCACGAGCGCGAGCCTCTGCCGCATCGGCTTCAGCGCGGGCGCGGTCAGCGTCAGCCTGGGCCTGGGCAGCCTGCGAGCGCTCCGCGTCGAGTTGGGACTGTTGAGCCTGCATCTGCGCGTTGCGCGCGGCAACTTCGGCGTCATGTTGCCGTTCTGCGGCCTGCTTTCGCAGGGTGACAATGCGGGCGTCCTCCGCGCGCTGAACGGCCTGGCGGGCAAAGGTGATCTCCATTCTGCGATCGCTTTTTTTGTTGCTGTCGATGTCGGAGGCGTTCTGCAGATCCTGCATAGCCTCCTTCATGATGTCGGGCGCGTATTTGTCCGCTCCGGCCGCCTGGGCGATACGGATGGCGTTATTGGCCTGATACAACTCGAGCGGCGACTTCTCGTCGCGAGTGATGGGATTCAAGACTGTCTTTGAACCTTCGGTCTGCGCGTAGGTCCCACGAGGCAGCAGCAAGTAGTGTGCGTTTACCTTCTCGAGCACACCATTGGTCTTGTCGTTAAAAACGTTCTGGAGGACGACGACGTCGCTGGGTTGGGTCACCGAGAAGTAAGGTTCAGCCGTGACGATAAGGCCGAAAGATTGGAGCGCCGTGGTTACGTCGATATTGTTTTTGTTGTTGGCGGGAAGGACCTCTCCGAGGTTGTTCGGACGACCGTCCGGAGTGATGGCCCAGAGAACGTAGGTGAGGTATTCGGGCCCGAAGCCGTTGGCAGGAGTAAGGCCCTGGAACCGGGCCGAGATGTGGATTCCGCCGCGCTCGCTGACGACCTTGGCCTCGCCCTTCGCGAAGGGCATAAGCTGCGTACCTTTGAAACTGATGCTGGTCGATCCGCTGCGATGTAGATAGTTCACAGCATCGAGATCGCGCTGAACGACCTTGACGCGGAAGAGATAGATGCCGTTGTCCTGCTTTTCAATGGGGCTGACATTCGACTGCGGCATCTGGGCAGTAGGATTCGGCTCCTGGGCAGACAACAATGCCGTTCCATATCCACAAAGCCCCGATAGAGCCAGGGCTGCAAAGAATCTTTTCTTGCGGTTCATGCACGTTCTCCTTACGAAGTTTGAGAGGGGCAACCGCGAACCCACTGATTCGACGGTATATCGCCTATATGATGCGATGCGAAGGAGAAAGCAAAGGTAGTCCGGAAGGTGAGTTTTTCAGGCGCACGATTGGGCCAAGATAGCCGAACCGTTCGTTGCCGCAAGTGATGTATTAAATGGCTACTTCAAGGCTTGACGGCATCGCACTCCCCTCTGCCCGGTCGAGGACGGGTAGGCAAAGGGGAGCATGATGGCCTAAGCGGAATGCTGCTGTTGGGTGCTGGAGCGATGCACGAAGTGATACGGGGGCCAGGGGCCGGACAGTTGCATGCGACACTCTTTCAACTCAAGGGTGGCCGAGGTGTATTTATTTTGATACCGCTCAATGGTCTTGTTGTCGATGAGGTGAGCGATGTCCAAAAGCATCTTGCCTGAATCCATTCGTTTGCAGGTGATCTCTTCGGCGAGGGGCAGGAACATGCGATGCATCTGGACGGAAAGAGCACGGGCTCTGGACTGGCGCTCGCGCTGACGGCTGGCGCTCTCGCGAAGGCTGGTGAGGTATTGCTGGCCGACGGTCATATCGCGGGTGGAGTTGCCGGGGCAGGTGTCGTCCACCAGGACCTTGAGGTGCATCTCAGCTTTGCCGCGGAGACGCTCGACATTGGCCTGGAAGTGACGCTGATTGGAGCGGACGGAGCGACGCAGGGCGTCGTCGTCCTGAAAGGTGGTGCCGAACCGGAAGGGCAGGACAGTGGAGAGTTTGAAGCAGTCTGCGATAACGCGAGCGTGGTCTTTGGCGGCCTGCTGATCAAGCTTTTCGCAGTCTTCGGCGGTGTGCTCGGAGACGATGACGGCGAGATCACTGGCTGGGAAGAGGAATGTTTGATGACCGAAGATGCCCGAAACTCCGGTAAGAGGCATTGGACGGCGATGCCGGGAAAGTTCCGGGAAGGCCTGACGTTCTGCGATGCAATAGGCGTACCATGCCATGATTTTTTACCTTCCTTCATGCGCTGAGGGGTCTAACCGCCCCATCAGGAAGTTGGTTTTGAAACTCATACCAGTACGGAGGCGATGTGGAAGCTATTCATTTTCAATCGTTTTGAGCTCGGCAAACACGCAATTCTCATTGAGCCTCACTGAGCCGAAACGGATAGTATTCCTATTGGAAGACAGTTGGCAACACTTTCTTGCGGCGTGATCTGCACCAGGACTGGAGCAGGGCGATCCACGTCATCACCGAGGCACTCCCGTTCAGGAAGCTAACTGTTGAGTTCGCACAGCTTTATGGAAAGGCTTGTCGGAAGGCAAGGCAGATGGCGGAGGGTCAGACAGAGGAGTCGTCGGGCTTTGCCGGAGGTGGAGTCGGGGTGCGCCAGGAGGGCGGATCCGAGGCATGCGTCGGCTTGGCAATCGAATCTTCGGGGCTGGTGATCAATATCTTTCCAGCAATACGAACAAGATGATGCGTTTTTAACCTGCCTAATCCTCGGGGCTACGCTATTTTAGAAGTCATGAGCGCCCACCGGAAGACTACCACCCTCTGCAGGCCAGGTACGTTGCGCCTCGTCCTTTTGTGTCTCATCTCAGGTGTCTGCGTCCGCCAGGGGTTCGCCCAGGCAGCCGCGGCCAAGCCTACGCCCGACGTGATCGTGTTTACCAACGGCGACCAGTTGACTGGAACGCTGGAGCGCGGTGTCGGGGATTCCGTTGTCTTCAAGAGCGATGTCGTGGGCGAGGTTACAGTGTCCATGGACAAAGTGAAGGAGTTGCGCGCGAACGGCAAGTTTACCGTGCTAAAGAAGGATGAGAAGATCACGCGGACATCCAATCCACCGGCAACGATCACCTATGCCGACAATGCGGTGACGGTTGCGAACTCGTCGGGTACACCGGAGGTGGTTCCGGTCAAGGATTTGGCATACATCATCGATCAGGCGACTTATAACAAGGAGGTCACCGACAATCCGGGGTTTTTGGCCGGCTGGAAAGGGGCGATTACGGGCGGTGCGACGATTATCCGCTCCACGCAGGAGGGCACCAACCTGAACGCCGGTATTGCTCTCGTACGCGCGATTCCAACAGTTCCCTATCTGCCGCCGCGGACCAAAACTACGTTCGACCTGCTGGAGACGTATGGAAAATTGACAGAGCCAACAATTCCGCAGACGAATCCGCCCACGCCGACCGCAACGGCGAAGACTAATATCTTTCACGCTGATGCAGAGCACGATAAATATCTGTCGGGCCGGTTTTATGCGCTGGTAGGAACATCGTTCGATCATAACTTTTCGCAAGGGTTAAATTTTCAGCAGATCTACGGCGTTGGCGCTGGCTATACGGCGATCATGGATCCGAAGCAGGAGCTCGATCTAAAGGCCGACGTGCATTACGAGAGGCAGAACTTTCAGCCACCTACTCCGAGCCTGGACCTGATCGGTTCCACGTTTGCCGAGAACTATCATCGCAATCTGCCGGCGAAGATCGTTTTCACGGAGACTGGAAGTTACATCCAATCGTGGAATGATTTCCACGCCTACTCTGCAATTGGCGGGGCCGGACTGGAGATGCCGGTGTACAAACGCTTCGGTCTGAATATTAATGTGCTGGATAACTTTATCAACAATCCGGCCTTTGGATACGAGAAGAACAGCTTCCAGTTTGTGACGGGCGTAACGTACACCTTGCCGTAAGAACAGCCTCGATGTTGCACCGCCGAAGCCGCAGGATTTTCGCGGCGGCTAATGCAAATGCTGCGTTGCTGGCAGCGTGAGGGCTATGCTTTCCGTCCCATGCTTTTTGAAATACCGTTCACACTGCAGCGTCGCTATCCAACGTGTAGCCGATGGTCCATATCCTGAATATCGAGGGACGCTATCTCCTATTCCAGTAGACTAAACGCAGCACGTAGTTCTTTAACCGACACGGCAGCGTTCATCTATTTAGGAATTCACACATGAAATTGCGTTTTCTCGCAGCAATCGCCGGTTTCGCCATGGCAACCGGCGTGGCCCAGGCTCAGATTGGCATCTATGCTACCCCGATCTTTTCTAACATCAGCAACTCAACCCCCGATCCAGGAGTCTTTGCGTTTCTCGGTGCGAATACGACGTCCCGGTTCTTCGCGGGATTTGGTCTCGGTGCCTATGATGACTTTTATCACTCCGGCCATGTGGAGGCAGGTCTTGATCTCCGGGGGAACATCCTGAGGGGAAATGGTGCACAGCTTAATTCGCTTTTGTTCGGAGGCCGCGTCGCGTACAAGTTACCTCAGCAGCCCAGCATCAAGCCTTACTTTCAGGTCGGCTTCGGTGTCGGCTCATCCAAGGCGGCGACAAATCCGGTTCACATCAGCAAGTTTGAATACAATATCGCTGGCGGCGTCGATTACAGCTTCGCTTCGCACGTAGACTTCCGTGTTATCGAGATTGGTTATGGCTCCGTCCAAACCATCAGCACCGCCGCGATTGACCAGGTGGGCCCGGTCTCGAACTCTCGACTTCTCACGTTCAGCACAGGCCTTGTCTTTCGCTTTTGATAAGAAACTCGCCCGGCTCATGGGGTGGGGGTGTCGAGAATCTGGGTGACCGGGTTTGGGAGATCCTTGTCGGCGTTCTTGAGCAGAAGGCTAACCTGCCACATCTGGGTGTCGGAGAGGACGTGGTTGAAGGCGGGCATGCCGGTGAGGCGGATACCATTGGCGACCTTCCAGTAGGTCTCGCCAGGCTCGTCGTCGCTGACGCCGACGACGCCGCTTGTGCCGTGCTTCTTCCAAAGCTGAGGGGCGGAGGGGAACATGTGTTTTGCGTAGGCAACGTCGTGACCGGGGGAGCCGTGGCAGGCGGCGCACTGGGCGCGGTAGATGTGGGCACCTGACTCAAAGACGTCTTCGCTGGTACCGAAGGGAGCGGTTTTGGACTCGCGGTCGATGCGTGCACCCAGTGGCAGCCTGACGAGCTGCTTTTCGAAGGGGAATGGCTGGTCGGCAACGGCGACGGGCAGAGGACCGAACTTCAGGTAGAGGAAGAGACCACCGGCGACGGCGACGAGGCCGAGGAGGAAGCCGAGAAACAGTTTGCCGAACCCGCTGCTGCCGCTAGTTCGCTTCGCTGTGCCGCTGTTGCTTTTCGCCATCTGATGGAACTCCTGAACAAGTTTGGAATCGGTCTTGATAAGTATTGGCGGGTCAACCGCCGCTGAGATGGGCTATGGATGTTCTAATAAGGGTGGGACGGCTGCTTTTCCTGCAGGGGTCCCTTGAGTTCCACCATAACAAAGCGCAGCTTGTGCAGGAGTAATCTTTGATGTTCGGTTTCAGGTTGAATGTGAAGTGTGTTTCAGGAGTGTTGCTGGCGATCCTAGTGGCCAGTGGAGCAAGTGCCGTGGAGGCGCAGTCGACGCGCCGAACGCGCCGGGAATCGAACGCAAACCGCAAGGCCCGTATTGCGAGGACGATTGAGGCGACGTACAGCCATCGGTATGAAGTGGCCGGTGGCGGCGGCTATCTACGATTTCGGTCGGGCGAGTATCTGCAGAAGAACAACGAAGTGACGTTCTTTATGACGGGGACCTACTTCCTGAATCCAAAGCTGGGCATCATTGGCGACGTTCGCGGAATGTATGGGAATGCAAAGATCGGCAACAGCTCTCCTAACTTTCTGCCGTTCAAACCTCAGATCTCGGAGTACCCGTTCCTGGGCGGCGTTGCTTACCGGGTCTACGCGAAGGAGAAGGTCGCGCTGATGGTAACGGGCGAGGCTGGAGCGGCGTTGGGTAAGTTTGACGGCGACACCAAGGGGCTTCCCTCGAGTGCGCTTGGTCTGTGGCAGTCGGCGACGAGGCCGGCCATCAGCCTAGGAGCCAATTTTGACTACAATTTTTATCCGAATATCGCGATGCGGATTTCGCCTACGTGGGTTGGGACCTTTTATCAGCTAAGCCCACAGGACCCGGCACCCCAGCCGCATGGGTCGTTTCAGAGCAACCTGGGGTTCAACATCGGGATAGTGTACCGGTTTGGGAAGATCAAGTAGGCGTTCTCTTACGCGCGGAACCAACACGACCGCGCGGAATACCAACACGACGGAACCTCTGGCGTCAGGACTTTCTGGCATGGGGTTCCGTCATGTTTTTGGGGTCGAGGATTCGCTGATCTGCGGGGACTTCGATGGAGCCCAGGGAGTCGGTTTCGGTGCGGGCGTTGGGCGTTGCGTAGGCGCATCCTTTCCCTTTGGATAGGGAGGAGATGGTCGCTATTAGAATGGTAGTGCTATGGCGACGATTCATCAGGACGACTTTATACGTAGTGTGGCGGATGCGCTGCAGTACATCAGCTTCTACCACCCGGTGGACTACATCACTAATCTGGCGCGGGCTTATGAGTTGGAGCAGAGCCATGCCGCTAAGGATGCTATGGCGCAGATTCTCATCAACTCGCGGATGTGTGCGGAGGGGCATCGGCCAATCTGCCAGGATACGGGGATTGTGACCGCGTTTGTGAAGGTGGGGATGGAGGTGCGGTGGGAGCCGGGGATCGCCGGCATGATGACGATGCAGGAGATGGTCGATGAAGGGGTGCGTGAGGCGTGGCGGAATGCGGACAATGTGCTGCGGCCTAGCATCCTCGAGGACCCGGCGTTTACGCGAAGGAACACGGGGGACAATACTCCGGCGATGGTGGTGGTGGAGTTGGTGCCGGGCGGCGAAGTGGATGTGACGGTCGCATCGAAGGGCGGAGGGTCGGAGGCGAAGAGCAAGTTTGCGATGCTGAATCCTTCGGACTCGATTGTGGATTGGGTGCTGAAGACGGTGCCGACGATGGGCGCGGGATGGTGTCCGCCGGGGATGCTGGGCATCGGGATCGGAGGAACGGCGGAGAAGGCGATGGTGATGGCGAAGGAGTCGCTGATGGACCCTATCGACATGCAGGAGTTGATTGCGCGGGGGGCAAAGACGAAGATTGAAGAGCTGCGGATTGAGCTTTATGAGAAGGTGAATCGGTTGGGGATTGGAGCGCAGGGGTTGGGTGGGCTGACTACGGTACTCGACGTGAAGATTATGGATTTTCCGACGCATGCGGCGAATCTGCCGGTGGCTATGATTCCTAATTGTGCGGCTACTCGGCATGCTCATTTTCATCTGGATGGCAGTGGAGCGGTGATGCTCGATCCGCCGTCGCTGGATGCGTGGCCGAAGCTGGAGTATGACGTCCATACGGCTCGTCGAGTGGATTTGAATACGGTTACACATGAGGATGTGAAGACGTGGAAGCCGGGTGAGGTGGTTCTGCTGAGTGGCAAGCTGCTTACGGGGCGCGATGCCGCGCATAAACGGTTGACCGACATGCTGACGAGGGGAGAGAAGCTGCCGGTGGACTTCAAGGGGCGGTTTATTTATTACGTAGGGCCGGTGGAGGCGGTGCGGGACGAGGCTGTTGGGCCGGCGGGGCCGACGACTGCTACTCGCATGGACAAGTTTACGCGGCAGATGCTGGCGGAGACTGGGCTGCTGGGGATGATTGGGAAGGCTGAGCGCGGGCCGGTGGCGATTGAGGCTATCAAGGAGTTTGAGGCGGTCTATCTGATGGCTGTTGGCGGGGCGGCTTATCTGGTTTCGAAGGCGATCAAGAGCTCGAAGGTGCTGGTGTTCGCGGATTTGGGGATGGAGGCGATCTATGAGTTCGAGGTGCAGGACATGCCGGTGACCGTCGCGGTGGATACCAAGGGGACCAGTGTGCACCAGACTGGGCCGGAGGAGTGGTCTCGGCGGATTGCTGGGATTCCGATTCTGCAGTAGCTTCGTGCGACTGTTGGTCTGTGTCACTGGTACCCCCTCCCCCTCGATAAAGTGCTAAAGTATTCAAAACAGATGATTTAGCTTGGTACTTTGAGTGTAAACTATTCCATTCAAAGGACTTAGCGAAAACTGTTTACTAAAAGGTAAAGGCCCCGATTTCTGGTCGGGGCCTTCTCTTTTTGATCTGTTACCAGTATAGCAGTTGGGGTAGGACATTAGGACAGGCGTATGCCTATGAAACGAAAATGGTTAGCCGGCTTCGGGCTTGACAGAATTGGGTAAGGCTCCCGCTGGAACCCACAGGTGTCATGGTTTGGGCAATGAGTAAAGGCGTAACTCGCCCGATTCAAAGCTGGCGTAATGCAGACCATCAGGGGACAAGGCAGCGCGTCCGTTCTTCGGGAAGACGCGATTCACAATGGGGGATTGAGATCTCCGATCAAAGATCATCCAGCGACCACTGTCGCTGCAAAATTTTCCAAAACTGTCGCAAAGCTTGCCGTCACTTGTAGCGAACACGGCATAGCGCGACATATTAGCTGTCGCACTCTGGATCGAACCGTCATAGTCGCTAGGTATCCACGGTAGCAACTCTGTTGTTTGATCTCTTTTCCAAATCGCCAGCCGTCCAGCCACGCTCCCTTTTACGTTGATTTGCCCGGCTACACTGCCGTCGGCCAGAATGCCAACGATTGCCGCCGTCCCCTCTTCTTTGAGCGGAACTGCCCAAACAGTTTGATCTTGAGCTTCTGCGGTCATCGCGCAACGCCTTTTAGCGTTTGCATAGACCACATTGGACGACGTGTACTCATTCGGTCGAAGTTCCTGCTGACAGAGCATATAGGCTAACCCGTGCTCTCCAAATTTCCGATCCATCGTTCCTATGGGCCAGTCCTGTTTCCACCGGTGGGTTTCTACAGGCGGAGCACCGTCTAAAACGGAATACGTACGGGGGCCCGTGAGCGTGAATCCTTCCTGAAACACGAGAGCATGATTGACGAAGGTCGTTTGTTCCAGGAAGCGGTCAAGCCGTGCGACGTCTTTCAAGTTTGCATCGAGTAGAAGCACACCCGATTTAGACTCATTCCTGCCTTCTTTATCGAGATTTACAGACTCAATTCGGAAAAGAAGCGTGCCGCTTGGACCTGACATTGCCTCACCTTCCGCTACGATCTCACCGTTTCCATCGGCAAGATAAGGGAGGTCACGCTTAGCCTTCAAGACACCGCTTACATTGAAGATCAGCAGTCGGGCTGTTCCGTCGACTTTGCGGTCAGGAACCACCCTGCAGTTAGGACTCGTGTTGAACCCGACAGCCACACTCTGATTGCTTAGCCAAACGACAAAGCGATAGCCAATGATCTGGCCAGCGCACTTCGTGTCTGCATCTGGTCGGAAAAAGCCGCTCGGCAGGCCGTAAGCAGACAGATCAATGCGCACATCCGGGACCAGCGTCTTATCCGTCTGCGCTCGCGAACCATCAACGAACGGACCACTTGCTCCGACCACACAGCAAACCATTACAGCAAGCTTCCGACGCCAAACCTTCATTGTTGACCCTTCCGTCCTAGCCATGACGCAGCGACATCTGCGACGAATCCGAGTATCGCAGGGTTTACCCAAACTGATCCACTAGCCAGAATTTTGGCTTTAGCTTCGTAGGGTGGATTCCATCGCAGAGGCGCTGTAGGGCACGAGCATTTGTGACGAGGTGAAAAATGCGGGGATTCTTCGCTGCGCTCAGAATGACGACCGTGAAGTAGGGCGGCGAATGGTGAATTAGGAGAAAGGGCCTTGAGGGCGACTGTCGGATGGCGGTGCTTAGATCAGTCCAAGGTAAAGGCGGGTGGAGAGGAAGTGCGGTTCGCGCTGGGCGCGAATGCCCACCTTAGCCGCAAAGTGCGCGGCGAAGATGGGGCACCCGATCTCGTGGCTGTCCGGTCAGGCGAAGACGTTGTACCCGCTCCGTGGCTGTCCGGTCAGGCGAAGACGTTGTACCCGCTCCGTGGCTGTTGGTCAGGCGAAGATGGGGTACCCGATTCCGTGGCTGTCGGTTAGGCGAAGATGGGGTACCCGATTTCGTGGCTGTCCGGTCAGGAGATGCGGGAGGGGTGCTCGGCGGGGGGGACGGGCTTTTTCCTGCGGCTGAGGACGGAGCTGCGGCGGGTGCGGGCGCGCTCGCTGGCGTGGTCGATCTTGTTCCAGAAACCGACGAAGTAGTCGATGGCCGAGATGATGGAGACGATGGTCATCCAGTAGATGGCGGTGACGGCGATGAAGTGGACGCCGACGATGTAGCCGCCCCTCAGACCTGGGAACCACAGCCAGTAGTCCCAGCGGTGGGCGAGGATGGCGGCGACGACAGAGACGATCTGGATGACGGTCTTGAGCTTGCCGAGTTCGCTGGCTTCGATGGTGAAGCCCTCGGAGGAGGCGATGGAGCGGAGGCCGGAGACCAGAAACTCGCGGCCGATCACCAGTACCGCGATCCAGGGGGGGACGATGCGGGGGTTATAAGCGACCAGGATGATGTAGGCGGAGGCGACCAGGAGCTTGTCGGCGAGGGGGTCGAGGAGCATGCCGATGGTGGTGATCTGTTTGCGTCGACGGGCGAGATAGCCGTCGAGGCCGTCGGTGATGCTGGCGAGGATGAAGATGGCGGAGGCGATGAGTTCCTGCTCGCCACCGCGAAGGCCGACGGCGCCGTGGCCTCCGGTGAGCGGAAAAGCAGGCGAGAGCACCCAGATGAGGATAGGGACGCATGCTATGCGGCTCATCGTGATGGAGTTGGGCAGGTTCAAGATTCGCTCTGGCTCGATTCTAAGGCCACACCGCATTGCACGATAGTGCTGGCTGCCATTCTGCCTCGCGAGGCGTGTGGATAGCCGGGCACGAAGCCGCCAGCCACGGAACTTTCGGGATTTGCGTACGTACTTTAGCCTGGAGCCTGTAGGGAGCGCCCTGATGATTACGTTGCTCGTGCTCGGATTGATCTACTTTTTGCCTACTCTGATCGCAGCGAATCGCGGCCATTGCGTGACGGGCATTCTGCTGCTGAATCTGCTCTTTGGCTGGACGGGTATCGGCTGGGCGGCGATGCTGCTCTGGGCAGTCGTCTCGCGTCCGCCGCACATCGTGGTCGCAGCGCCGCAGTACTATCGCTATCCGGGCTGGCGATAAGAGGTTGATCATAAACGGCTGTTACATGTGCGAGTAAGCCCCATATGCGGCGATGAAGCCGTACATGGGGCTTTCCGTTGCGTGCAACTAAGCGTAGATGCCGCGCTGCTTGGTGGTGTAGGCGACGCGGTCGATGGCGAGCATGTAGGCGGCGATGCGGTTGTTGACGTTGTGGGTTCCGGCGTAGGTGACGACGTCATGGAAGCTTTCGGTCATGATGGCGTCGAGACGCTGGTTGACCTCGGACTCAGTCCAGAAGTAGCCCATGCGGTCCTGTACCCACTCGAAGTAGCTTGTAGTGACGCCGCCGGCGTTGGCGAGGATGTCGGGGATGATGAAGACGCGTTTGTCGGCGAGGATCTCGTCGGCGATGGTGGTGGTTGGGCCATTGGCACCTTCGCAGAGGATGCGGCAGCGAATGCGATCGGCGTTTTTGCTGGTGATGACGTTTTCGGTGGCTGCGGGGATGAGGATCTCGCAGTTGTAGGTGAGGAGTTCGTTCCTGTCGGCTTCCTCGGCCTCGGTGAAGCCGGTGATGGTGCCGGCGCGCTTGCGGTGCTCAATGAGGGCGGGGATGTCGATACCGTTCTTGTTGTAGAGGCCGCCGTCGTACTCCGCGATACCGACGATGGTGTAGCCCTTCTGGGCGAGGAGCTTGGCGGAGTTGGAGCCGACGTTGCCGAAGCCCTGGACGATGACGCGGCAGCCGTCGATCGACATGCCGAGGTGTTTGATGGCCTCGTCGCAGACGACGGAGACACCGCGGCCGGTGGCCTCTTTGCGTCCGCGCGAGCCGCCGAGGTTGACGGGCTTGCCGGTAACGACGGCGTTGACGGTCTGGCGCATGTGCATTGAATAGGTGTCCATGATCCAGGCCATGGTCTGCTCGTCGGTGCCCATGTCGGGGGCGGGTACGTCTTTTTCGGGTCCGATGAACTCGATGAGCTCGGCAGTGTAGCGGCGGGTCATGCGTTCGAGCTCGCCCTGGGACATCTTCTTGGGGTCGCAGATGACGCCGCCCTTGGCTCCGCCGAAGGGGATGTTGACGACGGCGCACTTCCAGGTCATCCAGCTGGCGAGGGCGCGGACTTCGTCGAGGGAGACGTCGGGGGAGTAGCGGATGCCGCCCTTTGCGGGGCCGCGGGCAACCGAGTGCTGGACGCGGTAGCCGGTGAAGACTTCGATGGAGCCGTCATCCATGCCGACGGGGATGTGAACGATGATTTCGCGGGTGGGGTAGCGGAGGACCTTCCAGATGCCTTGATCGAGGTTGAGTTTCTTTGCGGCGAAGTCGAATCGAGCGGCTTGAGCTTCCCAGGGATTGGTCTCCTGCTCGAGCGTGAGGGTCTGCATTTTGTATTCCTTTTTCTCTGTTACTGGTATCAAAGATTCTCCGGCCATCGTTTGCCTCCACTTGAAGCGGGATACTGCTTGAGCCAGACCGGTCTGTGGCCAAACTTAGGGATTGTAGGCTCGCGGGAAGAGGATGTGCAATCAAACCAATGGGGGAGTAGTAGCAAGGTTGATCTCCTTCGAGGGCAAAGTTGAAGCCGAGCCTGCCGGGCATGATGACCCGCAGGTTAAGAGTGCCGGTCTTGATGTAAAAAGTGCGTAAACGCACATTTATGATGGATGCAGCCATGTCCTCTTTCGACTCCATTTCCCTGCCCTCTGCCCGTGAGTTTCTGAAGCTGAGCCGGACACACTCGCTGGTGCCCGTTTATCGCACGGTGACGGCGGATCTGGAGACACCGGTGTCGGCCTTTCTGCGCATTGCCGCCGAGGAGCCGGAGGCGTTTCTGCTGGAGTCGGTCGAGGGCGGCGAACATGTGGGCCGTTATACCTTTATCGGCATACAGCCGTACAAGAAGATGGTGGCGCGGGGGACACACATCACGGTTCGCGAGGGGCGGAGGGAGCGTTCGTTTACCGGGGACATCTTTGAGGAGTTGAAGCAGGCGCTGAGCGGGCACACTCCGGCGCGGCTGGCGGGACTGCCTCCTTTTACGGCTGGGGCGGTGGGATTTTTTGCGTACGACGTGGTGCGGCAGATCGAAAAGCTGCCATCGCTGGCGAAGGATGAGCTGGGGGTTCCGGATGCCTGCCTGATGTTCTTCGATCAGGTGCTGGCGTTCGACCATGTGAAGAAAGAGATTCACTTGATGGTGACGGCGGACCTGACGCGGGAGGCTCGCGAAGGGGCGTATGAACGCGCGGTGCGGCGGCTGAACAAGATGGAGAAGCGGCTGGCGAGTGCGCTCCCGCTGCGACGCAAGAAGAAGCCTGAGGGCAAGTTGAAGATTACGTCGCGGACTCCGAAGGCGGCGTTTTTGAAGGCGGTGGAGAAGACGAAGGAGTACATCGCGTCGGGGGATGTTTTTCAGTGTGTGCTGTCGCAGCGGTTCGATTGTGTGCCGGGGGTGGATGCGTTTGAGGTTTATCGGGCGCTGCGGATTGTGAATCCTTCGCCGTATATGTATTTTTTGCGTTTTGGGTTGGAGGAGGCGAAGAGCGAAACGCAGATCCTCCGCTTCGCGAAGGATGACGACAAGAAAGGCAAGGTCAACAACAAAGGCACGACTGTGGCGCATATTGTGGGGTCGTCGCCGGAGCTGCTGGTGCGGGTGCATGGGCGGGAGGTGGAGTATCGCCCGATTGCGGGGACGCGGCCGCGGAGTGCGGATGAGGTGGAGGATCGGGCGATGGAGGCGGATCTTCGCGCCGATGAGAAGGAGGTTGCCGAGCACATTATGCTGGTCGACCTCGGGCGGAACGATGTGGGGCGGGTGAGCGAGTTTGGGTCGGTGAAGGTGAAGGATCTGATGTTCGTGGAGCGGTACAGCCATGTCATGCACATGGTGAGTGCGCTGGAGGGCAAACTGCAGGCAGGGTTGGGAGCGCTCGATGCGTTTCGCGCATGCTTCCCTGCCGGGACGCTGAGTGGCGCGCCGAAGATTCGGGCGATGGAGATTATCGAAGAGCTGGAACCGGCTCGGCGAGGGGTGTATGGCGGGAGCGTGCTGTATGCGGACTTCAGCGGGAACCTGGATTCGTGCATTGCGATTCGTACTCTCTATATGAATGGCGAGCAGGGGCACTTTCAGGCGGGGGCGGGGATCGTGGCGGACTCGGTGCCGGAGAAAGAGTTTGAAGAGTGTGGGAATAAGGCGAGAGCGGTGGTGCGGGCGATTGAACGGGCGAGGGGTGTTTGGGCGTAGCAGCGTGAGTTTGGGGGGTTCGCACAAAAGGAGGTGTCTGTGATCGAAGCTTCCGAAAACCCCTTTCCGGGACTCCATTGTGGTCGTGTCAAATCAGAAAAATATTCGCTATGATACTCGCCAGGAGGATGAGCCCAAGCAGAAAAACTACGATGGCCATCTGAAAATTGGGGTTACTAACGACACTCTCTATCTTGCCCATCCGCTTCAACATTCGGGAATACTGAATCATCATTGCAAGTAAGGGGAAGGTTCCTGCAACCAGCATAAAGATTCCAAAATTCCTCGGCGTCTGGGGCCGCATAGCCTTAATGGCAGCATGCTCTTGCATGTACTTCAGAAGATTGAATATCGTGAAGCCAAAACCGATAAACGACATCGATGTGCGCACACCGGCCAGCATGGTTCGATCCGCTGCAAGCACCGTCCGTTCTATCGCAAGCTTGTCAGCCAGCTTCAGGTCTTCCCTGATGATGCTCTGTTCACTCCCTACAACAGCGTTTTCTTGGTCTGGCATCTTTCTCCTTCGCGACAGAGGCCTTATTCGCTGACTTCGCCTTGGCATCACTAAACAGGGCTGCTATTGCTTAAGCGCAACGAAGTCTCCTCACGCCGATGGTAGCCTCCTTTTTGTTGGACTTGCCCATCTAAAATTTGAGGAGGAGCAGTATGTTCGACATGAATCCTTGTCGAATTGATGCAAAGCTTACGCAAAGTTTAGACGATGCTATAGCCAACTTCGATCGACTAGAAGCGAATCAATCCGGTTGTCCGATACAGGCGAGCGAGAAGTTTGTTGCCGCACAAGCAGCATGGGTCGAACACAAAATGACCTGTCATTTCTGCTCCGGTCAGCAATTAGGCAGAGTCCACTAGATAAGCTCCTCCAAAGTCGGGTTTTTCGCAGGCTCCGACCAAACGCTCGACACGCATATTTTGGCAGATGTGGCTTCAATCGGAAAGGCGCTTCACGGGGTCTAGTTTTTCCTGGTGGAGTGCCCACAAGATTCCTCCGGCAATTTGCGCGGCGCCGATGGCTCGGGTGAGGCCGGGATGGTCGTGGAGGCCGTTCATCAGGTTCCGCCATGGCTTTGGGCCAGTGCTCCAGGCGCGGGCGTCGTGCTGTGGGCGGACTAAAGCCATGACGCCGTCGCCGATGAGCGCCATCGCGGCGAAGTGTCTCCAGCGTTTGGAGTTCATGAACATGGATGTCACCTGTTGGAGTTAGAGCGCAGCGGGTTGCGGCCTGTTGCCTGTGGGTGGGCTGTGTGGAGCGTAGAATTTAATACTGTTATGGTCTTCGTTCTCGACAACTACGATTCGTTTACTTACAACCTGGTGCAGTATATGGGTGAGCTTGGCGCGGAGATGGTGATTCGGCGCAACGATGAGCTGACGCCGGAGGAGGTTGAGGCGCTGCGGCCGGAGCGGATCCTGATCTCGCCGGGGCCTTGTACGCCGCAGGATGCGGGGATCAGCATGGAGCTGATCAAACACTTTTCTA
>Ga0209624_10000621_pt1 | contig 30993 bp, 29 predicted proteins | sample JacPinW_OM2H0_O1_FD_188565 | JGI IMG/M metagenome (GOLD analysis project Ga0209624, IMG submission 188565) | Forest soil microbial communities from Algoma, Ontario, Canada - Jack Pine, Ontario site 1_JW_OM2H0_O1 (SPAdes) (version 2) | ecosystem: Environmental > Terrestrial > Soil > Boreal...
AAACGGTGTGTAGCCCCCTGCGGGAAGGAGCTTCAGACGAAGGGAAAAAATGAGGACTAGCAGGGTCGCGAGCCAGAAGCTCGGGATGGCGCCGAGAATCGTCGCAAGCGTAGAAATCGCGATGTCAGCCGTCCCGCGGTGACGCAGAGCCGCCAGGGCACCAAGCGGCAGGGCGATTGCATTGGCGAGCAGGAAGGCAAGGATCGCAAGTTCGAGCGTTGTCGGTAGCCGTTTAAGAATCTCAGGCGCGACCGGAACGCGATTTTGGAAGGACGTCCCGAGATCACCGCGCAAAGCCTTTCCGAGCCACTCCGTGTATTGAACGGCGAGCGGGCGGTTGAGGCCGTTCGACGCTTCGAAGCGCATGATCGCCTGCGGTGTCGCATCGACGCCGAGCGCCGAACGCGCCGCAGAACCAGGCACAACGTTGATGGCGATGAACAAGATCACGGACGCTGCGAACAGCGTCGGCACGAACAAGACCAGCCTTGTCAGAATGAGGCGCGCCATCCGCGTCGGCTTTCAGAAACGAAGGGGCGCATTCACCCGGTGGCGAGTCCGCGGATGCGCGCCCACTCCTCTGGCGACGCCAGGCATACTCGGTTCAGGTTTCGAACCAGGAATCCTTCAACGTTTTCAGGAAGCCCGTGCGTAAAGGCGTGAACCCTTGCAGATTGCTCGCGTATGCGATCAGGAGCCATGCATTCACGAGCGGGACGATATCCATCTCGTGAAGCGAGAGATCCTGCATCGTTTTATAAGCGACCTTACGCGCATCCTGAGTCGCGGCGCTCTTCGCCTCTTCAAGGATGGCGTCCATCTCCTTGCTGCAGCTCTTTTGCACGTTGATGGCCATGCCGCACTTATAGTTGTTTGTAACAAAGTCGTCCGGATCGGCGAGCGGACTCACCCAGTACATCGTCGTGATATCGAACTTGCTTGGTCCCCACACCTCGTCCCAGTAGCGCGGGATTTCCATCGTCTTGATCTCGGCCTTGATTCCGACTGCGGCAAGGTTGGCCTGAATGATCGGGGCCATCGCGACCATGGCTGGAAAAGACGAGGCGATCGTCATGCTTGTTTCGAAACCGTTCGGAAGGCCGGCCTCCGCCAGTAGGGCCTTCGCCTTCGCTGCCTCGGCGCGTTCACCGAAAAATTTGGCGTCCGAATGGGCCCAGTTCCACTCGGGAATGACACCGCCGAGAATAGGCGTGGCTTGGCCGAAGAAGCCGCCGGCGACCAGCGCCTTGCGATCGAGTGCGAGGCCAATCGCCTGGCGGACCTTCGGATTGTCGAGCGGCTTCGCGGTGCTGTTTGGCAGAAGCCAGTAGTAGCGGGACCCTTCGAGAGTCTGGGTCTTAAGATTTGGAGCGGTGGTCACGGACGCCCAATCTTTCGGTGGAATCTCGTTGGAGAAATTCACCTCACCCGACGTGACGGCGCTGGTCAGAGCTGTCACATCAGGAATGATCCGATATTCCATCGCGTCGAAATAAGGTTTGCCCTCTTGGAAGTAGTGCGGGTTCCGTTCGAACTTGATCGCCGATCTCGGTTCGTAGCTGACGAATTTGAACGGGCCGGACCCAACGGGGGTGGCATTTAGGTCATGCCCGGACTCGACGAGTTTCTTCGGCACGATCGAACTGCCGGGGAAAGCCATGTAGACGAGAAAGGGTCCCGTCCGACGGGACAGTCTGAAGCTGACCGTGTGTTTGTCGACGGCGTCGACAGACGCGATCGTCTCGACCTGAGACCCGTAGGAGTAGCCGGAATCTTTCGCTCGAAGCCGATCGAACGAAAACTTCACGTCCTCAGCCGTCAGTTCGTCCCCATTGTGAAAGGTCACTTCGGGCCGAAGTTTGAAGGTGTATTGGAGCCCGTCGTCGCTGACTTCGTAGTTCTCGGCTAGTTCTGGGTAGGGCTTGGCGTTGGGATCCAGCGCCATGAGCGTGGAATAGACCTGCTCGATGACGACGTGGGACATGCCGCTCGGACCTCGCACCGGATCGAACCCGGCCGGATCCGCGGAGAACGCGGCTTTGAGAACGCCTCCGCGCTTGGGCTCTGCGAAAGCGGGGGAGAAAGCGCCCCCGACAATCTGGAGGCCGGACAGTGTAAGAGCGCCGAGGGCGATACCGCCAGCCAGGACTTCGCGACGGTTGAGGCATGGCGCGGTCATGGCTTTATGGGAAGCCGGTGAACTGATCGAATTGTCGCGCATACGACCTCCTGTCGCCCATTCGAGGGAGGCCGCCCCGCGCCGCCGTCGAATTCGTCGGGTCAAGTCGTTCGAGTATTCTTCGCTTGAATTCGCCGTGTCAATGAACGGGCTTCGCAAACAATAGGATCACACCGACGAACGCGGTGCCCGACGCTTGAACGAGGCCGGGCGCCTTGTCGACAGGCCTTGCCGGTTTCATGAAGCACGATGCATTCTTTTTCAACGGGTAGTCTCTCGGGTGTGCACTCGCGCAGAACATCCCGGCTTGAGTTCTGAGCGGTTGCCTAGGACTTGGGCATGCTCGACGCGCGGGCACCTTTGGTATAAGTTCCGCCCTAAGCTGCAAGGCTCAGCGATTGGGAGGTCAAACCGGTCGTAGCTGGTAAGCCGCGCGCTTTACGCCTTGGCGGTCGCCACGCGGGCGGCTGGTTTGAACGGACGGCGGTCTGGCACGGGTGTTGCTTGGATTCATTGGTTCGGAATCGCCTCCAGGCGGTTTGACGTTAGACGTATCAGGCCCGGGGCAAAGCAGCCCGAGATCAAGCCTGGCGGATAAAGCCTCAAAGGCCACGGCAACGGCGCCGACAACAGCTTGACTGGTGGCGCCGACATGCTTGGGAGCTTGAGCTGCCTGTGGCCAGATTGCGCGTACCCATCGGCATCCTGATTTCGTCGGATGGACCCTACAGCGTCGTCTCGAAAAGCATGCTTTGCGGCGCACTGCTGGGCATCGCCGAAGCCCAGGCAGAGCATCGGGATCTCGAGATCGAGCCGATCATCGCCAATCCCAGAGGAGACAACGCGCTTTATTCCACGATGGCCGCGGAGATGCTCGCGAACGGGATTCGCCATGTCGTCGGGTGCTACACATCTTCCAGCCGCAAAGAGATCATCCCGCTGTTCGAGAAGGCGGATGCGCTCCTCTGGTATCCATCGCACTACGAGGGCTTCGAAAGCTCGAGCAATGTCGTCTACACCGGCGCAGTGGCCAACCAGCATCTGCTGCCGCTGGTCGAATATCTGCTGAGCTACGCCGGCCCGAAGGCCTTCTGCATCGGCTCCAACTACATTTGGGCGTGGGAGAATAACCGAATCCTGCGCGAGGCAATTGGCCCCCACGGCGGCACGGTCGTGGCCGAGCGGTATTTTCCCGTGGGCTGCACAGAGTTCGGCCAGGCAATCGACGCGATCCTCGCCGCGCGGCCGTCTTTCGTCTTCAACACGCTGATCGGCGAGTCTTCCTACCAGTTCCTTCGCGATCTGCGCGCCGCTTGCCGCATGTGTGGCATCGATCAGGCCCGCGAGATTCCGGTCGCAAGCTGTACGCTCTCCGAGCCCGAACTTGCTGCGATCGGACCCGACGCAGTCGACGGCCACATTACGTCGAGCGTCTATTTCTCCTCGCTCGACACGCCGGAGAATGACCGGTTCGTCAAAGCCTATCAGGCCCAGTTTCCAGACGGCCCTGTTGGCTCGGCGGATGCCGAGGCGACTTATCTCGCAGTGCACCTTCTTGCTCGCGCGGTGACGGAAGCGGGCACGGACGAAGCCTGCTCCGTCAAGCGGGCGGTCGCGCTGCGTCCGATCACGGCGCCGCAGGGCGAAGTCCGGGTCGATGCCGAGACCATGCACGCGTCGCTCACGCCTCGCATCGCGTGCTCGACCCTGGACGGAGGCTTCACGGTGTTGCGCGAAGCGACCCGGCCCGTGCCGGCGGATCCTTACCTCATCCGCAATTCGTCACGCTTCGGCGCTGTCGCCATTCGACCCGTCCTGCGGGTCGCCTCATGACGACGCATCGCCTGATCCAGAATTTCCGCCGCAGCCAGGGCCTGCTTTGGGCCGGTCCCGACTTCAACGCCGACGTGCTCGAGCGTACACTTTTGAAGCTCGGCGTGTCCCTGCGACGCGTAGAGAGCGTGAGCGCGTCTGACCTCGACCCCGATCGCGATATCGTTTTTCTCGACGCCGATCAGCCGATCAATCCCGCGCCCCTTCTGTTGCCCGGCGCCAACCTCACCGCCGCGCCGGTGATTGGCATCGTCGGCGTCGAGGCGCCAAGTCGTCTCAAGCTGCTGGCCGAAGCCGGCGCAACCGCCATCCTGCGCAAGCCCATCCAGGCCGCAACCGTCTATTCCGCGCTTTTTCTCGGCGTGAACAACCATCGGCGGCTCAAGTCCGCCGAAACGCGCCTCGCCATCGGCGACCGCAAGCGCCGCGGCCGACGTTTTCTCATCAAGGCCGTTGTGGCGCTCGTGCAGACGCGGGGCCTGAGCGATGACGACGCCTACGCTGAGCTTCGCCGAGAAAGCATGCGGCGACGCTTGGATCTCGAGGAGTTCTGCGAATCCCTGTTGCAGGTTGACAGCAATTTTCCTGTCGCGTGGCCTGCTGGCCTTGCGATCTTAACTTCACATGACCTAGGAGGGTCTGCACATGCGCAAGATACTGATGCTGGGGGCCGCGATGGCGGCGATGATGATGACATTCACGGCTCAAGCGGCCGACCCGATCGAGCTCGGAGTGCTTGAGGATCAGTCGGGCGACTTTGCGCTTGCGACGATCGGCAAAGTCCATGGCATCCAGCTTGCCGCCGACGAGATCAACAAAGCCGGCGGGATCGCAGGACGTCCACTCGAGCTCGTGATCTACGACACGCAATCTGACAACACGCGCTTCCAGGAGTTCATGCGGCGCGTTCTGCAGAAGGATAAAGTCGACGCCGTGTTCGCCGGCTTTTCAAGCGCCTCGCGCGAAGCTTACCGGCCGATCGTCGACCAACTCAACGGCTTTGCCTTCTACAACAACCAGTACGAAGGCGGGGTCTGCGACGCGCATATGATCGTGACCGGCGCGGTTCCCGAGCAGCAGTTCTCGACGCTGATCCCCTGGATGATGGAGAAGTTCGGCAAGAAAGTTTACACGATCGCCGCCGACTACAACTTTGGTCAGATCTCGGCCGAGTGGGTGCGCAACATCGTCAAGCAGAACGGCGGTGAAATGGTCGGCGAGGAATTCATACCCCTTGGCGTGTCGCAATTCGCGTCGACCATTCAAAACATCCAGAAGGCCAAGCCCGACATTCTCATCACGCTCCTCGTCGGGACGGCGCAGTCGTCCTATTATGAGCAGGCGGCCGCCGCGAATTTGCACATTCCGATGGGCAGTTCGGTCAATGTCGGCCAGGCCTACGAGCACAAACGCTTCAAGCCGCCGAGTCTCGCCAACATGTATGTGACGACCAACTGGATCGAGGAAGTCGACGATCAGAGGAGCAAGGACTTCGTCGCCAAGTGGCACAAGATGTTCCCGAACGAGCCCTACATCAACCAGGAGGCGGAGAACTCGTACCTAGCCGTTTACCTCTACAAAGAGATGGTGGAGCGCGCGAAGGGATCGACGAAGCGTGACGATCTACGCAAGATCGTGGACATGGGCGACGTCTGCTTCGACGCGCCTGAGGGCAAGGTCTGCATCGACCCAAAGAGCCAGCACATGTCGCACACGATCTATCTGGCCAAGGTCAACGACGACCATTCGATCTCGTTCCCGAAAGTCTGGGAGGACATCAAGCCTTATTGGCTGGGTGAAGCAGGTTGCGATCTGACCAAGAAGAACCCGAACGCACAGTACACACCGAGCAATCCGCCGCCCAAGGGCTAAGGGCTCGTCCGCCGGGTAGGCCCGGCGCCTCTGCAAACTCCCGGCGGGACGAGCGTCCCGTCGGCCCTGTTCGTTGCGCCGTCTAGGTCGCTCCATGTTCGACGCTATCGTCGGCTTCCTCTACCAGTTCGGAGACGCAAGCGCCTTTCTGGTGCTGTGCGCGAGCGGGCTTGCGATCATCTTCGGCATGATGGGCGTCATCAATCTCGCCCATGGCGAGTTCATCATGGTCGGCGCTTACATGACCGTGACGGTCGCAAAGCTGGGGGCGCCGTTGCCGCTGGCGATCGTCTGCGGCGCACTGTTTGCGGGCTTGATCGGCGTTCTGCTCGAGCGCTTCGTCATCCGCCACTTGTACGGGCGCCCGCTCGACACGATCGTCGCCACTTGGGGCATCAGCCTCATCGCCTCGCAAGGGACCTTGATTCTTCTTGGACCGAGTTTGGCTGACATTTCGACGCCGCTCGGCAGCGTGCAGATCGGATCTCTATCGTACTCGGTCTATCGGTTTGTCCTCATGGCGACGGCCGCGGCGATCCTCGCCGGACTCTACTTGCTCTTCAACTTCACGCGGTTCGGCGTGCTCGCGCGGGCGACGATCCAGGTTCCCCACATGGCCGAGGCTCTGGGCGTCAACACGCGGTTCATTTACAGCCTGACGTTCGGCATCGGTGCCGCGCTCGCCGGCGCGACCGGCGGCCTTTACGCGCCAACCATGACGCTTGTGCCGACGATGGGGGCTCAATTCATCACCGAAGCCTTCGTCACCGTCGTGACCGGGGGAGGAGATGTTTTCGTGGGCACCGCGCCGGCCGGTGTGATCCTGGGTTTCATCCGGGCGGCGATGACGACCTGGGAAGGCCAACTGGCGGGCCAGATCGGCCTGCTCATCGCCGTCATTATCGTTATCCGGGTGCTGCCGCGGGGCATATCCGGTCTGATCCTGCGCGAGAGGACCTGAGGTCGCGATGGGGCGACGATCATTCTTTCTGCGGTTGGCGTCGCGGCTCGAAGGGCCGCAGACGCTCGGACGCGGATGGCGGTTCTGGGTCGGGGCGGCAGTCGTCCTCGCGCTCGCCTCCGCCTATCCGCTCGTGACCGATTCCTACACCGTCGGTAATACGGTCTATTTCTTCAACTGGGTCTTCATGGCGCTTGGCCTATGCGTGATCTGGGGCTACGGCGGCGCGCTCAGCTTTGGACAAACAGCCTTCTTCGGCATCGCAGGCTACGCCTATGGCGTCATCACGCTCAACTGGGGCGCCGACTACGGGTTGACGCTTTGGGCGACTCTCGCCGCAGTGGCGCTCTCGGCGATCGTCGCCGCGGTGCTCGGCTATTTCCTGTTCTTCGGCCGCATCAGCGGTGTCTTCCTCGGCATCGTAACGCTGGCGGTGACGCTAGTTCTCGAACGCTTCATGGCGCAGACCGCCGGTCCCGAATGGCATATCGGCGCCGCCCGGCTCAATGGCTTCAACGGCATGAACGGCATGCCGAACTTGACGATCCCCTGGCCCGGCGACAACGACCCCCTCGTCCTCGCGCCGGATTTGCCGCTCTATTATTTCGTGCTTGCGCTGCTCGTGATAATCTATCTCGCGCTCCGCATTCTGGTGAATTCATCGTTCGGCAACGTGCTGGTCGCGATCCGCGAAAATTGCGAGCGCGCCACGATGCTTGGCTATGACGTGCGCAAGTATCAGCTCGCGGCCTTTGTGATTGGCAGTTCGCTCGCTGGATTGAGCGGAGTTCTCTACACGACCTGGGGTCAATACATCACGCCTTCGAGCATGGGCATTACCGCGGCTGCATTGCCGATTGTCTGGGTTGCGGTTGGCGGGCGCAGCGACCTGACGGCGACGCTGCTTGGCACGATTCTCCTCATTGGCGGCTTTCAGGCGCTCACTGTCTATGGAAGCCAGTACGCGCTCGTCGTGATGGGCCTCTTGCTCGTGGTCACCGTGTTGCTCGCGCCGGAAGGCCTCATCCTGGCGCTCGCGTATCTGCCGCAGCGGGTGTTCCGGCGCGGCGCTCGGGATCCAGCGTGATGGCGCTCCTCGAGACCCGCAAGCTCAACAAGCGCTTCGGCGGCCTCCAGGTCACCGCCGACGTCGACTTTGTCCTCGAGCCTGGCGAGCTTCACTGCCTGATCGGTCCGAACGGCGCAGGCAAGAGTACGCTCTTCCGCTTGATCCTCGGCGAATATCAGCCAACGAGCGGCCAGATTGTCTACGACGGTAGCGACATCACTCAGCTTGAGTCGCACGACAGAATCCGCCGTGGCATCAGCGTCAAATTCCAAGTGCCCGGCATCTTCAAAGCGTTGAGCGTGAGGCAGAATCTCGAGATTGCGCTCCAGCATCATCTCGAAGGCATGGGCTTACGCGAGGAGATCGAGCGGCACCTCGATTTTCTCAATCTCACAGCCGACGCAGGCCAACTGGCTGGCAACTTGAGTCATGGACAGAAGCAATGGCTTGAAATCGGCATGGCGACGAGCCTCAGGCCGAAGCTCCTGCTGTTGGACGAGCCGACCGCCGGCATGTCTCCGGAGGAGACTCATGCGACCGGCGAGATGGTGCGCGCCTTACAGACAGACGGCATGACGGTGCTCGCCGTTGAACATGACATGAACTTTGTGCGGCAGATCGCCACCCGCGTCACGGTGCTCCATTTCGGCAAGATCTTCGCACAAGGGTCGATCGACGAGATCATGGCCGATGACCGCGTGGCCGAGATCTATCTCGGGCACGGCCATGGAGCGCACCATGCCTGACCCCACGTCGCTTCTTACCGTTGCGGGGTTGCGCAGCGGCTATGGCGGAAAGCCAGTGCTGCAAGGCGTCGATCTCTCGGTGCGCGATCGCGAAGTTACGGCGGTCATCGGCCGTAATGGGGTCGGCAAATCGACGCTGATGAAGGCGGTGATCGGCCTCCTCCCCGCGACTGACGGAACCATCCGATTCAACGGCGCCGACATCGGCGCCGAAACGCCGCATGTCCGCGCGAGACGAGGCATCGGTTATGTCCCGCAGGGGCGCGACGTATTCCCGCGCATGAGCGTTGAAGAGAATCTTCTGGTGGGTTTGAGCATCAGCGGCGCCCGCACGGCTGACTTCGAGCCGGTCTACGCCAATTTCCCCATTCTCAAGGAGCGCCGACGGCAGGCGGCCGGCACGCTCTCAGGCGGCCAGCAACAGCAGCTTGCGATCGGGCGGGTGCTCGTCGGCCAACCGACGCTGCTTCTGCTCGACGAGCCTTCCGAGGGCATTCAACCCTCGATCGTGCAGGACATCGCGCGCATCGTTGTCGAGCTGAACCGGAAGACCGGCCTGACCGTCGTCCTTGTGGAACAGAACATCGATATGATCCGCGCCATGGCGCGGCGTTGCTACGTCATGGACAAGGGGCGGGTCGTCGCCGAGCTAACGCCCGCCATGCTCGACGACAGCGAAGTCGTCCGTCGCTATCTCGCGGTCTGAAACTCAAAGGAGTTTACAAGTGTCCTGGTTCGAACAATCCATCATGGCCCGCAACGCTGTGGCGAAAGGCAAGCCCGGCGCAAAGCACTCCATCACCGAGGCAGCGCAAGGCAAATACCACTACACCTACGGGCCGTTCGCCAAGCCCGCGCTCACCGTCGATCCCGGCGCGGTCGTCTCGTGCGAGACGCATGACGCGTTCGAGGGCGCGATCAAGCTCGCAACCGACAAGCCGAGCGAGAAGCTCAACTTCCCGTTCCTCAATCCGCAGAATGGCCCGATCTTCGTCAACGGCGCCGAGAAAGGCGATTGTCTCGCGGTCTACATCAAGTCGATCGTTCCGCGTGGGCCTCAACCTGTCGGCACAACCGCCCTGCTCCCGGAGTTTGGCGGCCTCGTCGGCACAACCGCGACAGCGCTCCTCAACAAGCCGCTGCCAGAATACGTGAAGAAAATCGAAGTCACGGTCGATGGTGGCGTCAAATGGAGCGACAAGATCACGCTGCCTTACGAGCCTTTCATCGGCACGATCGGAACTGCGCCGGAAATCGAGGCGATTTCGTCGCTCGTTCCGGACTATTACGGCGGCAACATGGACTTGCCGGACGTCGCGCCGGATAGTGTGATTTACCTGCCTGTCAATGCACCGGGCGCGCTGCTCTATCTCGGCGACTGCCACGCCATTCAGGGCGACGGCGAATTGTGCGGCGTTGCGCTCGAACATCCGACCGTCACCACTGTGCAGCTCGATCTCATCAAGGGATGGACGATCGCTTGGCCGCGCCTCGAAACGTCGGAGTTCTTTATGACCATCGGCTCGGCGCGACCGATGGAGGATGCCTCCCGCATCGCTTATCGCGAGCTCATACGCTGGATGGAGGCCGAATTCGGCTTTGACGAGACCGACGCCTATCTGCTGCTCACGATGTGCGGAAAGATGCGGCTCGGCAATATGGTCGATCCGAAATATACGCTGGGGGCTTCGATCGCGAAGTCGATCGTGGCGGCGCATCGGTCATGAGCGCGGCGAAAGAGCGAGCGAGCGCGATCGACGTCGTCGAAATGACGGTCGAGCGCGCTCAGTCGGGTTTCGCGAGCGACGCGTTTACGAGCGAAAGCCTGACGCAGGCCTTTCTCGATCGCATCGCCGTCTACAATCCGCCCTACAACGCGATCGTTTTCATGAACCCCAGCGCGCTCGACGATGCCAGGTCGAGCGACGCGCGGCGCACATCGGGCAAAAGCCTTGGGCCCCTCGACGGCGTGCCGGTTGTCGTCAAAGACGCCATGGATATGGCCGGATTCCCGACGACCGGCGGCTGGCGTCTTCTGCACAGCAAGACGGGCGGCGTCGATCTTCATCCTGCCACCGACGCGCCGGTCGTGGCCCGAATGCGGGCGGCCGGCGCGGTCATTCTCGGAAAGACCAACATTCCCGTTTTGAGCGCGACCGGCAGCCACGCCAACGATAGCTGGGCGGGCCCAACCTTTAACGCAGCCGGGCGCGAGTTCTTGCCCGGGGGATCGAGCGCCGGAACGGCGACCGCGGTCGGGGCGAGCCTGGCGGTGTTGGGCCTTGCCGAGGAGACAGGCGGGTCGATCCAAAACCCGGCTTCTGCACAGGGCCTGGTCGGCATCAAGCCGACCTTCGCACTCGTGCCGAATGTCGGCGTGCTGCCGCTTTCGAGTCTGCGCGACGTCGTCGGGCCGATTGGCCGGTGCGTGCGGGACGTGGCGCTGGCGCTCGACGCGCTCGCGGGCTTCACAATGGCCGATCCCAAGACGGTCGCCGGGATTGGGCGGAAGCCTCCGGGCGGCTACGCGGCCAATCTCAAGCCGGACGCGCTGCGGGGCAAGCGCATCGGCACATACGGACAGGGATGGCGCAACCTGCCGCTGTCCGAGGAAGCGACAGCGCTCTATCGCCGCGCGCTTTCCGAGATCGAAGCGCAAGGCGCTTTTTTAGTCGAGGATCCATTCGCGGGCTCCGGTTTCGCGGACCTACGGACGCCAACCGTGCCGGGCGAGGAATATGACGCGCGCGGTCTCGAGTCGCTGCCTTACGACCTCGGCAAATATCTGGAGCGGCTCGGCCCTGACGCTGCGATCAAGACCTTCGCGGAGTTCGCGACCGCGACAAAGGCCGAGGATCCGTTCGCGCCCACCGGTGTCCTCTTCTACATGCCGCGCCATGTGGCGTTCAAGGCCTGCCTCGCGGACCCGACAAAGCCCCCCGACATGTCGGCTTTCATCGCGCTCCGGGAAAAGCACCTTGCGATCTTTAACGATGTTTTCGCCCGCCATCGATTGGACGCGGCGATCTTCCCGCAGATGCGCGAGCAGCTCGCCACGCGTGAGGCCAAGGACATCATCCACGAGACGACCGTCAGCGAGATCAACATCGCGGGCTTGCCTGGCGTCACCGTCCCCGCTGGTTCCTATGCCTCGGGGTCGCCGTTCAATCTGATCGCGATCGGCTTGCAGTGGAGCGAAGCCGAGCTGCTCGGCATTACATTTGCTTACGAACAAGCCACCCGCCACCGAAAAGCGCCCACGCTTAGCCGCTCATGACCTGACCTTAGGGAGACGCCATATGACAGCCAAACTCTTTGCCGCCAGCGCGGTAAGCCTGCTCCTCGCCACGGCCGCCCAAGCCGCCGATTCAGGGCCGATCGTCATTGGCGTGCCGGTCGGATTGTCTGGCGCGAACAGCGTTGTCGCGCCCTCGGTCGTGCAGGAGGCGCAACTCGCCGTCGACGAGATCAACGCAGCTGGCGGCGTGCTCGGCCGAAAGCTGCAGCTTGAAGTGGCGGACGACGCTTCGGGCGCGGCCGGCGCTCAGAAGGCCTTTGACTCGCTGATCTACCAGAAGAAGGTCGATGCGCTGATCTCGATGGAGACGAGCGCAGCGCGCAACGCCGGTCTGCCCGCCGTCGGCAAGGGACGTGTCCCCTATATCTACACGTCTTTCTACGAAGGGCATTCCTGCAACAAATACATGTATGTCGACGCGTGGGTGCCCGAGCAGCAGGTGCCACCGATCGTCGACAATTTCGCCAAGGACAAGGGCGCTAAGACCTACTTCCTCATTGGCAGCGACTACGCCTTCGGCCGCGGCATGCTTGGTTTCACCCGCAAGTACGTCGAGAAGACCGGCGGAAAGATCGTCGGCGAGGAATATTTGCCCATGGATGGCGCAGACTGGACGCCTATCCTGTCGAAACTCAAAGACGCCAAGCCCGACGCGATCATCACCTCAACCGCGGGCGGCGCGCCCAATGTCACGCTGACCAAGCAGATGCGCGCGGCGGGCATCGACCTTCCTTACGCCAATCTCGCCGTCGACGAAGGCACGGCCAAAAGCATGGGCGCGGACGCGACCGGCATCTATCTGTCGGCGTCCTACGTGACCGGCATCGACTCGCCTGAGAATAAGAAGTTCCTCGACGCCGCGAACAAGAAGTTCGGCGCGGACCTTAAGACGCCAAACGACCTTTCGGTGCCCGAATACGAGGCGGTCTATCTTTACAAGCTCGCGGTAGAGAAGGCTGGTTCGACCGATCCGGCCAAGGTGATCGAAGCTATGCCGACGGTCTCCTTCACCGGCCCGCGGGGTGCCATCATCATGGACAAGCAACACCACGCGCCGCTCACCATGTACCTCGGCCAGGTGCAGAGCGACGGCGCCGTCAAGGTCGCCGCGACCTTCAAGGATGTAGACCCGGGCGAGCAGTGCCCGAATCTGAAGTAGCCTCGGAAGGGAAGCGGCTTAGGTCGCTTCCCTTTCACGCGGCCGCATGCTGCTTCTCCTCGACATCCTGACAACGGCCGCGATTTTGTTCGTGGTGTCGGTAGGCCTGTTGGCCATATTCGGCGTGCTCAAGATCATCAATTTCGCGCATGGCGCGTGGTTGACGATCGGCGCTTATTGCGCCGTTGTCTCCGTAAGGCTGGGGCTCAATCCGTGGGCGGGTCTGCCGATCGCCTTCGTCGTGGGAGCTCTCCTGGGCGGCGTCGCCGAACTCTTCATCATCCGCCCCCTCTACCGTCGCCCACTCGACGCCATCCTTGCGACCTGGGGGCTCGGGATTGTCATCGGCCAGCTCATCACGTTGGCGTTTGGCCGCGACGTTCAGCTGATCCCCAACCTTATGTCCAGCACGGTCAGGGTGCTGTCCGTCGACTATTCGGTCTACCGCCTGTTCATGCTGTTCGCCGCGCTCGCGATCGGCGCTCTGTTTGCGCTCACGATCGAAGGCACGCGGCTCGGTCTCTCCGCCCGCGCCGTGATCATGAACGAGACGCTCGCACGCTCGCTCGGTATCGACACCGACCGAGTGCGGCTCACGACCTTTATGATTGGAGCCGGTCTTGCGGCCCTCGCAGGCGTCTTGCTGACACCCTTGACGAGCGTCGATCCAAACATGGGCGTCGCCTGGCTGATCGGTGCGTTCATGTTGGTGATGGTCGCGGATACGTCGTATCTTGCTTTGGCGGCGGCCTGTCTCATCTTCAGCGGGGCGCAAGTGCTCGTCAGCACCTTCGTCAGTCCTGTGCTCGGCGGCATCTCGATCGCTGTGCTAGCCGCGCTTGTGCTCAGGATAAATCCGCGGGGCTTCTCGCGTGCCTGAGGACGCGGCCCTCCTCGACAACCGACCCGGGTGGACGATCGCATCCGAGTGGCGGGTGCCGGCCGCGGCGGCCGTCGGAGCCGCGCTGATCGTTTGGATCGCCCCACTCGTGCTCGGCGCCTTTGCAGCGAACGTTCTCACCCGCTCGATGATTTACGCCACCCTCGCAGTGACGGTCGACCTCCTATGGGGTTTCACCGGCATTCTCACGTTCGGCCAGGCTGCGTTCTTCGGCGCCGGAGCCTACGCCACCGCCATGACGATGACGAGCCTCGGCTCAACTCCGGCCTGGATGGCGGCTGCGCTCGTGCTCGCAATTATCCTGCCGATGGTCCTCGGGCTCGTCGTCGGCTGGCTCTCCTTTTACCACGGTTCGACGCCGCTCTACGCTTCAGTGATCTCGCTCGTGTTTCCGATCGTGGTTACGCAACTCGTCTATTCCGGGGGCCTGCTGACCGGATCGAGTAGCGGCCTTGTCGGCTACGACACTCTGCCGCTCGATCTCGAGGGGTTCTTCCGACTAAGCGGCCTCGTCATGGTCGCAGTAACCCTGGCGGCTTGGATCTTCGTCCGCTCCGACGCCGGCAAGCTGCTCGTCGCCGTGCGCGACAATGACATCCGTTGCGCCTATCTCGGCGTCAGCCCGAGGCGTGTCCAGATCATGCTGACGGTGGCGCTCGCGGGCGTGGCGGGGTTTGCGGGCTTTCTCTTCGCTCACGCCTCCGGAGTCATCGCGCCGGAGAACACGGGCTTCCTGTTCGGCACGCAACTCGTCATTTGGGTGGCTCTCGGAGGCAGAGGGTCGTTGCTTGGGCCAGTGTTGGCGACTCTCGCGATCGACTATCTCAGCGCGAGCCTGTCCGGCGACTTGCCGTTCCTGTGGCAGCTGGTGCTCGGGACGGCGTTCGTCATCATCATCATCTTTTTGCCCGATGGTCTTGCGGGACTCGCCAGCCGGGCCTCGGCTGCGATCTTTCGCTCCTCAAAACAAACGCGGGTTCCCCGCGTCGCGTTAGCGGCCTCGCATAGCGCGGTTGAGACGTCAGCTACGCTCCTAAAGGTTACCGGCCTCGCGCGGTCTTTTGGCAGCCTCTCCGTGCTTGAGAACATCAACCTTGAAATCCACCCTGGCGAACTCGTCAGCATTGTCGGCCCGAATGGGGCGGGCAAGACGACATTGATCCGTTGTCTCAGCGACGGCTCCGAGCCTTTCAAGGGCGTGGTCGAGATCGCAGGCAAGCCTATCAAGGCCCTCACGCCCGACCGCGTTGTAGCGCTGGGCGTCGGCCGCAAATTTCAGGTCGCAAGCATCTTCGAGAGCCTCACGGTCGCCGAGTGCCTGAGGCTCGCCCGGACGACCTCCGAAACGCCGAGCGGTATCGGCTCGGCACCCCTTCTGTCACTGCCCACCGCGAGCGTTGAGATCCTACGCCTTACGGGCCTCATTGACCTGATCGGCTTCCCCGTCGGCCTTCTGTCGCACGGCATGAAGCAAGCGCTTGAGCTCGCCATGGTCCTCGCGCTGGAACCGCGGCTCATCCTGCTTGACGAGCCGACCGCGGGCCTCACGAAGGCGGAACGCGCGACCATCGGCGCTGTCCTGCGGCATCTCACGGCCGAGGCCGGCTATGCGATCATCCTGGTCGAGCATGACCTCGACTTCGTGCGCGAAATCTCGTCCCGCATCGTGGTGTTGCATCAGGGTCGACTGGTGCTCGACGGCGCGGTGGAAGACGTCGTCAATTCCGAGACAGTGCGAACCATATATTCCGGCGGTGGTCATGTCTGAGGCGCGCTCCGACGAGGTGCTGGGCCTGCGCAACATATCGAGCGGCTATGGCGCGGTCTCGGTAGTCAAATCCGTGACACTGTCCGTTGGACCCGGCGAGATCGTCGCCATGCTCGGAAAGAATGGCATGGGCAAATCGACACTGCTCAAGACTATCCTTCGACTCATCCCGCTTCGCAGCGGCGTCATTCAAATTCGCGGCATAGATCAGCCTGATCTGACGCCCGCCCAGATGATTGCCTGGGGGCTGAGCTACGTGCCGCAGGAGCAGGCGCTCTTCCAAGATCTGTCGATCCGCGATAATTTGAGGCTCGCAGTGCGCAACGACGGCGAGCTTGGCGCCGCGCTGGATCACGCCTTCGACTATTTTCCGTTCCTGAGAGAGAGGCTCAGACAAAAAGCGGGCACACTATCGGGCGGCGAACAGAAGATGTTGATTCTCGCCCGCGCCCTCATGCTTCGACCGCGCTTGCTGCTCATTGACGAGATCTCGGAAGGCCTGCAGCCGTCCGTCGTCGATCGCGTCGTCGGTGTTCTGCGCGACGAACGATCGAGGGACGGAACCGCGATGCTCGTTGTCGAGCAGAACCTAGATTTTGCCCTCCGAGTCGCCGACAGGTGGGCCGTGCTCAAGATGGGCGAGATCGACGACGAAGGTCCGTGTGGTCTGGAAGCGCACGCGCGCGTGCTCGAACACTTGAGCCTCTAGTGGCGCAGCCATTTGTACATTGCGTCTCGATAGCCCCCGGACTGTCAATCGGCGTCGAACTTTGCCCCTTGATTGAAGTGGGCCCCTTGGGCCGGACAATAGTCAGGCTTCGGATTTGACCGTGGGCCGGGGGTTGCGGTCCTCGAACTGTTGCGGGCTCACGTAACCCAAAGCGGAGTGGAGACGGCGGGCGTTGTAGACCTCGTCGATGAATCGTGGAAGGTCCTGGGCGACGTCAGCGAAAGTTTCGTAGGCCATTGGATAGACGGCTTCGACCTTGAGCGTCTTCATGAAGCTCTCCGCCTTGGGTTGTCGTAAGGATTGCCGCGCCGGCCCATCGAGCCGACGAGACCATGACGAAGCAGGGCTTCACGATAGCCCTGAGCGGCGTCTTGCGAACCGCGGTCCGTATGATGGACGCAGCCTGGCGGCGGCTTTCGCCGTTCGATCGCGGCGTTAAGCGCGGCAAGCGTCAGGCGAACGTCGATCGAGCGGCTGATTGCATAGCCGACCACCCGTCGCGACCAAGCGTCGAGGATCACCGCGACATAGACAAAGCCATCGACGATGGCGACGTACGTTATGTCCGCAACCCAGAGCTGGTTAGGGCCGTCGATCATCAAGTCTTTCGTCGGATTGGGATAGATCGGCTGATCGTGATTGCTGTCGGTTGTCGCGATGTAACGGCGCCGATGGCGTGGCTGAAGATCGTGCTCGCGCATCAGCCTCCGGATCTTTTTGTGATTGACGATCATGCCACGATGCCGCAGCTCGGCGCGCACGCGTCGCCAGCCATAGAATTCGAACTCGTCGCAAATCGCAGCGACCGCCTCAACGATCGCAGTGTCGTCAGGCGCCGCGATCGGCGCTTCATAAAAGGAGGAGCGAGAGATCCCCATCAGCTGGCATCCTTCTGCAATACTGAGGCCCGGGGACCGACAATGACGGACGTATTCGCGCTTTTCGGCCGGGGTGCGCTTCTCACAGCCCCTTTTAGAAACTCGAGCTCCAGCGCTTGCCTGCCGACAAGCCGTTCCAGCGCCGCGATCCGGGCTTCGTATTGCTGGAGCAGATCGGCAGCGGCTGCGTCTTCGTCAAAGTCGCCGGCTTCGTACTTCTGAACCCAGACCCGGATCAGGTTACGGCAGATGTCATGACGCTTGGCGAGCCCATGCAGGGTTTCGCCGGCCAAAAACTCCTGAGCGACCTGACGCTTGAATTCGATGCTGTGTGTGCGGTGCTTGGCCATGGGCTTCCATCCTTCGAAAGCCCGGTCCGATGGTCAATTCTTGTTAGCCCGACTGTCCGGCCCCAGGGGCCCACTCCACTCCGACCGTGGCGGCCGTTTCGCCAAAGCTGCTTGAACTGGACAAAGAGGACGTCAACGCGGTCCGCAGTTTCTTGCCAGGAAAAATCCTCGGCAGAACGGTGGCGCTGCTCGCGCTCGGCGTGCTCTGCCTTCGCTTCCACGAACTGTTCAACGTCGGAATGGGACAATTCATCGGCTTCCAGCTCGAGCCGCGGTGGCTCAAGAACACGCTGCTGTTCGGCATACCGGTCCTGATTGTCGGCGCACAGATCACAGCGGAATGGGCGGCCGAGCGGAAGCGCCGGCAATCGCAAGCGCTCGCGATCAAGATCGAAGCTGTCCCGGAGGGCTACTTCCGCATCGGGCCCTACCTCGACACCGCCGAAGATCGCGCGAAGTTCGATCGGGCGGACCGCATCCACGAAAAAGTCCTCGATTGGCTGAAGCGCGCCGACGCGATTCCCCTCTGTCTCACAGGCGACTCGGGCTCGGGAAAAAGTTCGGCCCTCAACGCCTACGCGCTTCCCGGGATGCGTGAGGCCGGGTGGGCCATCATCGAGGCGCGCGCTTGGCACCCGGAAAGAGCGCTGACTGAAGCCATCGCGAAGCTCGCGAACGCTCGAAAGTGGCAGCTGGGTGAAGCCACAAATCTGCGCGGCGCGCTCGAAGCTCTTGCGCGTCGCGCAGATGACAAACTCCTGCTTGTGGTCGATCAGGTGGAGGAGTTCGTCATCCTCGCAGGCTCGGGGCGGCAGCAGGCTTTCATAGCCCTTATCAACGATCTGCGGACAAAACCGGTCAAAGGCCTCAAGCTGCTGCTGGTGCTGCGCAGCGACTACAAGACCGCGCTTGATGAGCTCGGCCTGCCGCTGCTCCGCCAGGGCGAGAACTGGCAGGAGGTTGGGCGCTTAACAATTGCCGCAGGGACGAAATTCATGGCGCGATCCGGCCTCGGGCTCCAGTCAGACGCGTTCCATCGGGTTGTAACGAGCGCAGCTGAGCTCGACGACAGTCCCGGCATGATCCGGCCGATCACCCTCAACGTCGTCGGTTATGTCCTGTCGGCGGAGCGTGCCAGCGCGCCCTCGCTCGACGCGGGACAACTCGTGCGCCGCTACATCGAACAATCGGTCGAGCAGCCGGCGATTCGTGAAATGGCCCCGCGCGTGTTGAAGGAACTCGTTACAGAACAAGGGACCAAGTGGCCGCGTTCGGAGAAGGAGCTCGTCGAGCAGACACACCTGCGGCCGGCCGAAGTGCGAGCGGTGATGAACGGATTTTCCGCGGCGGCGCTGGTCCGGCCGCTCGACGCGGCGCAGGGCGTGTGGGAGTTCTCACACGACTTCGTCGCTCGCGCTGTTGCACGGTATCTGGGACGGCGTCGCCTCGATTGGCCGGGGATCGCCCGCGCTTATGCGGCGCCGGCCTTGTTCGTCTTGATGGCCGCAACCGCGGCGGGCGCGATCGCTTGGAACGTCAATGCCGCGGATCGCGCGCGACCGAGTCTGGCTGAGCTTGGCGTTGAAGTCTTGTCCACTCCGGATGGCCTTGAGGCGATCGCCGGGAATCGTTTTAAGTCCCAGAGCCTATCTGAAGCTGATCGCCTTCTCGCCAAGCTGCCGGTTCTCCGTGTGCTCGACCTCTCCAGGACGGAAGTCGCGAACGTCGAGCCGCTCAAGGGCCTGACCGCGCTCCAATCGCTCGACCTCGTCGGCACGAATGTCATGGACCTCAGGCCCCTCGAGGGCCTGACTGCGCTCCAATCCCTCACCCTCTTTGACACGCCAGTCGCGGACCTCGAACCGCTCAAAGGCCTGACTGGGCTCCAGTCGCTCGACCTCTCGAACACGCAAGTCGCGATCGTCGAACCGCTCAAGGGCCTGACCGGGCTCCGGTCGCTCGACCTCTCGAACACGCAAATCGCGGACATCGCACCGCTCAAGGGCCTGAGCGCACTGCAGTCGCTCAACCTCTCGAACACGCAAGTCGCGAACATCGAGCCGCTCAAGGGCCTGAGCGCGCTGCAATCGCTCAACCTCTTCGGCACGAAAGTCGCGAACGTCGAGCCGCTCAAGGGCCTGAGAGCGCTGCAGTCGCTCAACTTCTTCGGCGCGAAAGTCGCGAACGTCGAGCCGCTCAAGGACCTGACCGCGCTCAGGGAGCTCCACCTCAACAGCACGCAAGTAGCAAACCTCGAGCCGCTCAAAGGCCTGAGCGAGCTCGAGACGCTTGACCTCAACAACACGCAAGTCGCGATCGTCGAGCCGCTCAAGGGCCTGACAGCGCTTCGGGAGCTCAACCTCTACAGTACACAAGTAGCAAACCTGGAGCCGCTCAAGGCCCTGAACGCGCTCGAGACGCTTGATCTCAACGGCACGCAAGTCGCGAACGTCGAGCCGCTCAAGGGCCTGGCCGCGCTCCGGGAGCTCAACCTCAACAGTACACAAGTAGCAAACCTGGAGCCGCTCAAGGCCCTGAGCGCGCTCGAGACGCTTGACCTCAACCGCACGCAAGTCGCGAACGTCGAGCCGCTCAAGGGCCTGACCGCGCTCCGGGAGCTCAACCTCAACAGCACACAAGTAGCAAACCTGGAGCCGCTCAGGGGCTTGACCGCGCTCCGCACGCTCGACCTCTCAGCCACAAAAGTCGCGGACCTGACGCCGTTGCAGGATTTACCTAACCTCACCAAGGTAAATGGGGTTGCGGACGAAGAGCTGAAGAAGCTCAACGCTTACAGGGGGTCGATAAACCTTCCCTCCGTAAAATAGCCAGCAAGCTTTGCCGGATAATCGCCTTATGCCGACGTAATCGTTCTCGCCACAAATCTCGCCCAAAACTAAAGCCAGAAAACATCTTCCCGCCGACCACATCCCGGAACTCGTGCTCGCCTCGCAGTCGCCGGCGGCGCCGTCGACCACCATCAACGGCATGGCTCGACGAAAAGCTCACGCTCCGGCGCGCATCCAGCCCGTTCCCGAACGCTCGCGGTCACCCAAACGCATCACCAAGAGCATCACGGTTCGAATCCCCTCAGCTCCACCAGGAAGTCGGCGCAAACCGCCTAGGGTTCCTGGCGCCCACAATCCCTCGACTATTTAGTGCGTTAGCACGGAGCCTAATGGTCTGCGGGGTCTATTCTGCGGGGATGACGGGCCTTGGCCGGCGAACGCAGAAATGAGTCTCCGACGCCGAATTTTGGGTTCCCGCCTGGGCGGCTCGACTGATCAGCGAGATCGCGAACCGTTCGGATTGCAATCAGCGTTCGGCGGGCGCCCTTAGCCCCAACGCCGACCATTGGTCAGGCCACGCCATTGGAAGGTCCATCAGGCGCTTGACCCCAAAGCCGCGAGGCAGGCGACCTTCGATCGCGGCTTTGGCCAGGGTGGGGCAAAGGAAAGCGAGCGAGAGGGTTCGGCGGATCCAACGTTCGGTTTTGCCTTCGCGCGCGGCGAGCGATTTGATGTTTAGGTTGGGACTGGTGGTCAGCTCGCCGAGCCAGTGACGAGCGTCGCGAAGCGCGTCAGTGAGGAGCGCGCGCGCTTCGGTTCTCACCGGGCGCATAGCGCCGGGTCGTTCGCCCTCGCCTTGGATGACCTCGCGGCGCCGGTGGGGCGACGGTAGCGTCCAAGGGATGATCAGGATGCGATTCTGATCGTCGCCTGCCATCCCATCGGCTAGCTCGATCTCGATCGTCGTTCGAGACACGACGACCCGCTCGATGGCGGCGCGCAGGGTTACAGCGTAGTCGGTCGGGGGCACCGCCGGAGCATCGGCCGACGCGCCGTGGCCGCTGGCCTTCGGCTGATGCAGTTCCTGCCAACCCTGCCGCTCGGAGGCGGACGAGGCCGCGCGCACGGCCTCTGCGACCTGTCGCTCGATTTCAAGCGCTGGCACGCGGGCGACGGATCCCGCCTCGTGTTTGCGCCCCTGCAAGACGGCCTGAGAGATATAGTAGCGCCATCGCCGTCCGCCCTTGGTCGAGTGGCTTGGGCTCATCCGGTTGCCGCGATCATCGAACAGCTTGCCGACAAGGAGCGCGTCTGAGTCTTGACGCGACCCGGTCCGGCGCGTGGCGTGTTCCGTCAGCAACCGCTGGACCTCGTCCCACGTCTTCTGATCAACAATTGGATCGTGCAGACCATCGTTAACTTGGCCCTTATGTGTCAGCCGCCCGAGGTAGATGGGGTTCGATAGGATCTTGTAGAGATGGCCCCGACTGATCAACCCGCCGCCTATGGTCTTGCCCGTCCCGTCGGTCCGCAATGGCAACCGTGCGCCCTCATGGTCGAGAAGTGCCTTAAGCCGGACAACGCTGCCGATCTCAAGATATCGACGAAAGAGATCTCGGATGAAGACGGCATGCTCCTCGACCACATGGAGCGCCCGGTTCTCGACCTGATAGCCAAGCGGAACCACGCCTCCCATCCAGATGCCCTTCCTCTTCGAGGCGGCGATCTTGTCCCGGATCCGCTCGCCGGTGACCTCGCGTTCAAACTGGGCGAAGGACAGGAGCACGTTCAGGGTCAATCGTCCCATGCTGGTCGTGGTGTTGAACGCCTGGGTGACCGAGACGAAAGACACCTGATGAGCGTCGAAGAGTTCGACCAGCTTGGCGAAGTCGGCGAGCGAGCGGGTCAGCCGGTCGACCTTGTAGACGACGATGACATCGATCCGGCGAGCGCGAATGTCATCAAGGAGCTTCTGGAGCGCTGGCCTCTCCATAGAGCCGCCCGAGTAGCCACCGTCGTCGTAGTGGGTGCGGACCAGCTTCCAGCCCTCGTGGGATTGGCTCTTGATGTAGGCTTCCGATGCCTCCCTTTGATTATCGAGCGAGTTGAACTCCTGCTCCAGGCCATGCTCAGTCGAGACGCGGGTGTAGACGGCGCAGCGCAGCGTCGTTTTGCCTCTCTCCGATCTCATGGCGAGGCCGCCTGCAGCCTTACTCCCGAGGGATGTACGTCCTGACTTCTCGGATCGGTGTTGAGACGGCGTCGGACGAAGCGGCGCCGCAATCTCCTGACCTGCGAGGGATCATCTCGGGACGGTCGGACCTTGCCGTTCGCAAGCCGAAGAAGCGATGGCCGTTCCAGCTTGTGCCTGTCATCGCCTTGGCTACTTGCGATAGGCTGTCGTAGGTCTCGCCGTTCCAGGCGACGCCCTGGTCGAGGATCATCACACGCTCGAGCCGGCCATTCCACTCGCGGGCGAGCAGAGCCCCAGCCTTCAGCTTGGTCCCATCCCGCGTTGTAGCAATCCGCACTTCGAAAGGATGCAAGTCCGATAATGCGAGCCTCCGACCCTTCGGTTGGCGCAGGACGCGCAGCGTCTCTTTGTCGAGCCCGCCGAACGCCGCAGCCTGGATGCGATAGGCTAGGATCTTCATGAGCAGCCAACGCGGCAAATGGGCGGGAGGGGTCCCGCCCAAGTGATTGCGCCATTGCAGGCAAAGGCCGTTCGCGTCGAGTTCGACCAGCGCCGCGATCATGGTGCTGGGCCACGATGCCCTCGGTCGCGGCGGTGGTCGGCGCCCGGCCATCAGGCCGCTTGGTGGCCCTGAGCCTCCGACCGGCCCTGCTCCTTCCTTTCCGCCGTCTTGGAGTTCGTCGACTCTTCAACGAGGCCGGTCTCACCTGCCGGGATGCGATAGAACGATCCCCGCTTCTCGTCTGATCGATGGATCGTGACTGCATAGCCGCGCTTGCGCAGGCCGGTCAGCGTGGCGCGGGTGGTGTGGGCGAGCCAGCCCGTCGCAGCGATCAATTCCGCGATGGTCGCGCCATGATCGCGCTCAAGCAGCGCAATAACACGGGCAAGCTTCGAGCCGCCGCGTGGAGCAGACGGACCTGCAAGACCAGGCTCCATTGCTTCTGAGAGTCGAGCGTCCTTGGCGTCCAACGTTGACAGGATAGCTGCCTGATCGCGGTTCGCGAGCGCTTCGCTTTCCCCGCCTGCATCCTCAGGCTCAGCGGCGTCATTGACCGCGATCGCTTTGGCGCCCGCGGCGGTGAGCTTGAGCGCATAGGACGCCCCTGACTCCCCGTCCCGTCGCCAGAACGGATCACTGGCGGCCTTGACCTCTTTTACAAAGCCGGCGGAGATCAGCTTACTCGCGACTTTCCGCGCTGCGGCGCCCTTGAGCGTTGGCGGCGCGACGAGACACAGATCCTTGCGCTGGGCTGCGGCGGCCAGCAGTACGAGCTGCGTATCGGTAAGTTTGATGGACATGGATGCACCCTTCGCGTCTTCGATTAGGGCCCAGCCAATCCTGGCCCCTCACCGACGCGAGCCCCGGCGCGTTCGCCGGGGCTAAGGATCTGCCGGGCAGCGCCTTCGCGCCGCCGGAATATCCATACACACGCTCCTTTTCGAACCGAATGCCAGTCCTTTCTTCGCTGTCGGGACACGAGGTTAACGATATCGCAAGCCGCGGTCGGGCCACACGGCTACGTTCCGCGAAATCTCACGCTTAAGCGTTATGCGATCAAACCGTTCGATGTGAGGGCTAACCTTGAAGCTGATTGAGCAGCCTTCCAGCTGCAGGCATTGCAAAGAGACTGCGCGTGGCCTCGTTTCCTGTCGCCAACGCCCAGTAGCATCGCCGCGCTGCATCAGATTTGAAGGAATCGAACATGCTGAAAACAGTGCCCGCGCTCTCGCTCGGATTCCTGCTGGCCGGCACCGCGGCAAGCAACGCCGGCCTACTAAGCCGGACGCTCATGCACAACTCCACGCGCAGCGCGCGGCACATAATCGGACCGTTGGCCTGCGCGCCCGCTAAGGCGCTCCTGTGATCGGATCAGAGTTGAAAATGGGCATCCCGCTCGGAGCGACGTCGCTGGTGCCGGAAACGGAAACGGAAACGGACGACGCAGACTCCCCGGGCGGGTGCTTATGGGGCCTGAACAGATACAACGGCGTTTCTTGCCCATAGGCCGGACCGGCGTGCCCGTTAAACCCTCTCCGCCCACCGGCTACCGGATGCTCGACGCACGATCGGCTTTTTTCTATGGCATCACCGGCATTACGCCGGTGATGAGCATGCGCCCGCCCGGCACAATCCCTTGCCTCAAAGAGAACTGAAACGTTAAGCACATACCAACGTTTGGTTTCGCCCAACTAACGCGCGACTCGCCTCCACCAACGTGGGATAACGAATTGCGCCGGGGAGGGTTAAATTCGCCCAACGAAGCCGAGATCGGCTCGCGAAGTCAACACGTCCATCAGATCCCAAGGTCACCTTGTCGAGCCACAAACCTCGGATGAGTCGACGAGCAATTCCTCTGCAATCCGCATCATTCACCTCCACGACTTCCTTCATCGCTTCAAGCGCTCTTTGTCGCTATCCGCGACAAATTGATTAATCCAATGAAATGCCACACCGATTGCGGTAATTACCGCAACTGCCACCACAACGTAGGTCGGGAGACTGCTCATCGAAGCGCCCGCGTTGGGTGCAGACTGGCGCTTCTTGTCCTTTTATGGGCTGAGTCGCGTCGAATACGGCCATCATGATTGATCCTAAGAACCATGACAAGCTGTGGCCACATCAAACAATTGTGTTTTGTGGTCAGCCACCTCCCATCTGCGCCGCATTGCTTGGTGGCTCAAAAACCACCGTCACCCTCCGATTCCCACAACTCGGACACATCAGCCTCGATTCCAGCCTTGAAAGCGGGAAGTTCGGCCCTCTTGTCGCCACCAGCGTCTCGAGATCCAACTGCTTGCGATAGATAGGGTCGATCCTTTTCCGCCGATTCGCCCCGGAACTTAGCGACGGCGGCGGCGTTAATCGCCGTGTTCTCACCGGAAGAACCATCTCCCCCGCTCACGCCAGAAAGCGAAGCCGCGCGCAAACTGCTCAACGACGAGGAGCGCAAGATATTGGAAGCGATGGAGAGCGATCTCGGTCGTACTTTGACCGAGGAGGAAGAACGCTTGGCCCTGGAGCCAGGCGCGCTCATCGAGCTGCCACGCCCTAAAATCCTGCTACCTATACGGTCCTCAATTGCCTCTGGCGATTCTTCCAGGCACGTTGGCGTTCGCTTTCTGAAGCGTGCTCTCCTTCAGTCGGTACGTGCGTTTCATCAACCGCGATAGTTTCCTCGTCCTCAGGCCCCGCAAAGATCTCATTCTTGAGATCATCCATTTGCCTTCGTAGCGCCAGCGCGTTTTCCCGGCATTGCTCGATGTCAATCTCAGTGCGCTTCAAGTCCGCCTCAGATTTAGCAATTTGGTCCTGATGCAGCTTTCGTTCAGTGTGAAGCGCGGCTTCAGTAGCTTTAACATCGTCCACTTGCGTTAGCAGTTGCAGCATTTCATCTTTGAACTCATTAGACATGGAAGCGCTCCTAAAGTTACAAAGCCAATTTATGTATCTCGATCACACCTTTTACGCCGTTCATATCAACCTTAACTCTGTGATTGCCGCGCCACTCAAGCCCGCCGACGTCGCCTCTGAGCGAGCCGCGGTCTCGCTCAACTCGTTTCGAGTCGCCCCTTCTTCTCTCGCGTCCACTGGGTTGAGCCGAGATCGTCGCGGAGATCACCTATCTGACGTGGACGGCCGATAACCGCGGTCGCGCTCACTGTCGCCAGGCCGCAAGTGGCCGCCGCGCAGCAAACTGCGCCAGCGAGCGCACCGGCGGTTTTCGACGTGGCCGATCGCGCCGCGATCTTCGTGGCTCACGGCGGTGGAGGTTGCCGGGTGGGACTTGCACCCACTGGAAAGCGCCGCCTTGTCACGGCACCCCCATTGAGCGGTCATCGCGGATCGCGACGGTGGACGTCGCCAGTTGGGGGAAAGTCGACCGACGTCAAACCTTCGTAAGGAAAAGCGCATTTCTAAGTCAGTCGGAATCGAGACGCAGGCATGGCTCTCTTCCAATCCCCCGAGTTGCTCCTTCGCCTTCGATCTCAACTATCTTTCGCTCCTCGATCTTGGATGGCCTGGCTTCGTCGCGAGCCGCGTCTTGGTTGAGCGCGGAAACCCTACGCACCCGCAATCTGAGGCTACATGGCCACAAATGTTCTGGTCGCCTTAAGACTCCGGCGCTAGACTCGGCGAAGGGAGGTTGCACCATGGCAAGACAAGACGTCCTGGACCGGATCCAAAAGTACGTCCATCCGTTCCGCGTCACCAAAGGCAAGGGCTTTCAACTGAAGGACTTCGATCCGGTCGATACGCGCGGTCTGAAGATGGACAAGGCCGACGCGGCCGAACTCCTCCAACGCGGTATCGAGTGGCTCGCCGAGGAGCAGGACATGCTCTACGCCCAGAATCGCTGGTCGCTGTTGCTCGTCTTTCGGGCTATGGACGCAGCTGGCAAGGACGGCACGATCAAGCACGTCATGTCGGGGGTTAACCCGCAGGGATGCCAGGTCGTCTCGTTCAAGCAACCCTCGTCGGAAGACCTCGACCACGACTTCATGTGGCGCTACTCGCGGCGCCTTCCAGAAAGGGGACGGATCGGCATCTTCAACCGGTCGTACTATGAAGAGGTTCTCGTCGTGCGCGTGCATGACGAAATTCTGAAGCGGCAACAGCTTCCTCCACCGCTCGTCAGCAAGGGCATCTGGGACGAGCGGCTCGCCGACATCGCGCATTTCGAGGACTACCTCACCCGACAGGGGACGATCGTCCTCAAATTCTTCCTGAACGTGTCGCGCGAGGAACAGAAAAGGCGCTTTATGCAGCGGCTTGAGCGGCCCGAGAAAAATTGGAAGTTTTCAGCATCCGACGTGCATGAGCGCAAGTTCTGGGACGACTACATGCACGCGTTCGAAGAAGCCATCCGCGCCACCGCGTCTAAACAAGCGCCGTGGTACGTGGTACCGGCCGACAACAAGTGGTTCACCCGGCTCGTTGTCGCCGCGGCGATCGTCGAGGCAGTCGAGGAGCTCAACCTCACATATCCAAAGGTCGACGCGGAGAAGATGAAGGAAATAGCGGCTGCGCGTGCGGAGCTTGCCGGCCAGACCTCATGAAACGAGCGCAGACCGCCAAGTCCTAGCGTAACTGCTCTCCGGCCGATGCTGTTGGAACGGCATCGTCACGTTGTTACGCGAAGCGCCAGCGGACATAAGGGGTACCGATTTCATGCGGCCGCAACGACCTCGCGCCATGTGCTCATCGCCGCGGCGCGGAGCACACGGTGTGATTGAGCTGACATGAGATGGCGTTGGACGCTGAAAGTGTTGTACATGGCGGCGTGGGCTGAGAGGAATTTCTGCGCGGAGCAGGCGCTCTTGAAGCGTTGCATCTTGCGCTCCCGTCAATTCTCCGCCCTATTGTTCCTCCATCGGCCGCGCTCATGCAGGTGCTCGATGCCGAGATCGCGGGCCGCTGGGGCGTATGACCGCAGGTCGTCGGTCACCAACCGCTCCGGGGCGAAGGCATACTTCTTCAGAAGCTTGCGCATCAGTTCAGAGCGGCGTGCTTGTTGCGCTTGGATTGAACCAGCACATCGAGAACCTCGCCCTCGGCGTCGATGGCGCGCCATAGATAAACCATCCGGCCACCGATCTTCAGATAGACTTCGTCAAGATGCCAAGTCGCGTGCGGCTTCGGGCGGCATTTGCGCAGTTGCGCGGCGATCGTCGGCCCGAAGTGGTTCACCCAACGGCGCACGGTCTCGTACGGCACCGCGATCCCGCGCTCTGCGAGCAAATCCTCGACGTCACGAAAGCTCAGCGTGAACCGGAGATAGAGCCAAATCGCCTGATGTATGACCTCAGGCGGGAACCGATATCCGGCATAGCTGATTTTCCTCATAGCCTCGGCTACAGCGCCTACTTGCATCCAACAAGCTGCTCCGGCGTGACAAAGCCACTTGGGCCTACGGCTGGCGCAGTTCGATCAGCAAATCCGCACGAAAGGGACACGCACCGATTCCAGTTTACAAACGCCACGATTCGCCGACGCGACGTGAAGGAATCCGAGCAGCCGACGCACGTGCAGGAGCACGCGATCGTCGACTACGCGCAGGTGCTCGACCAGGTCCGCGCGGCGTTGACGGCGCTCATCGTGGAGTTGGAGGAGCCCAAGCGGACGCTCCCCTGGCATAAGTTGCCGCTCCGTGGCTCGCGGCGTGCTGCGCGAGTAACGACGAACCAGCCGGCGCGCAAGCATCGTGCGACGCCGCAGGGCGCCTCTGGCGGCCATTCGCGCGTTGATGGGTCACTCACGGTAACCGCGAGGACGGCCTCCCTGGCCTTCGCCCATGCGATACACCAGACCGAAGACGTGCCTGACGTCTGCGGCGGTTCGCTACATCCATATCCCCTCCATCGGAGCTGAACGCTCATGCGCCCCACGCCGCGTCGACAGGCGGCGCGGCTTCCAGTCGCCGCTTGGCGACAGCGACCCGAGCGGCTCGCAACAACCGATCGTGGATCATGTAGCCGTCCTCCAGAACGCTCACGACGCTTCTCGGCGGTCTCGAATCGTCTTCCACCTCGGCCATCGCCTCGTGGAGGTTGGGATCGAAGGAAGCGCCGAGGGCCTCGATGCGTCTGACGCCAAATCGGCCCAACGTCGCTAGGAGCTGGCGCTGGGTCGAGCGAACGCCATCGAGGAGCGCGGCGTCAGCGGGCGTTTGATCAGTCCGATCTTCCGCCGAGGCAACCGCGCGCTGCAGACTGTCTACGACCGACAGAAGCTCGGCCGCAAAGTCGGAAATCCCGTATTCGCGCGCATCCGCCACGCTTCGTTCGGCGCGGCGCCGCGTGTTCTCGACCTCCGCCAGCGCTCGGAGCAGGCGGTCGCGCAGGGAGGCGTTCTCGTTCGCAGCTTCGACCGCGGCGCGCTCCTCGCTGTCGGCCGCGAGGCCTTGGCCTGCAAGATGGACTTTGTCGTCCGAATCATTATCGGCCATCCATTATTTCCCTTGCACTGTCAGCTGGGCAGCCGAACGCGTAGGATAGGTGCGCCTTCAACTCGCCTGGCGATGATCGTCATCGACTTCCTTGAATTCCGCGTCGATCACGTCGGGATTATCGCCGGCGCGAGAACCTTGTCCGCCTGAACCCTGGCCGGCGGGGGCGGACGCTTCGCCGATCCGCATCGACGCCTGCCTCAACCGCTCGATTCCGTCGCGAATAGGTTGCGCCTGATCGCGTTGCATGACGGCTCTAAGCGCCGAGATCGCCCCATTGATCTCGCCCTTCACATCCGCAGGCAGGCGTCCTTCCGCATCCTTCAACGCTTTCTCTGCGCCGTAGATCGCGGCGTCCGCCTGATTGCGAAGATCGACGAGCTCCCGGCGGCGCCTGTCTTCCTCGGCATGCGCCTCGGCCTCGTGGACCATGCGTTGCACTTCGGCCTCGTTGAGCCCGCCCGACGCCTGGATGCGGATCGTCTGCTGCTTGCCGCTCGACTTGTCCTTGGCCGAGACGTTGACGATCCCGTTCGCGTCGATATCGAAGGTCACTTCGATCTGCGGCACGCCGCGCGGCGCCGGCGGAATCCCGACAAGGTCGAACTGGCCGAGAAGCTTGTTGTCGGCCGCCATCTCGCGCTCGCCCTGGAACACCCGGATGGTGACCGCCGTTTGATCGTCTTCTGCGGTCGAGAACGTCTCGCTCTTTCTTGTCGGGATCGTGGTGTTGCGATCGATCAACTTGGTCATCACACCGCCCAACGTCTCGATGCCGAGCGACAAAGGCGTCACGTCGAGCAGCAGCACGTCCTTCACGTCGCCTTGCAACACGCCGGCCTGGATCGCTGCGCCAACGGCGACCACTTCGTCGGGGTTGACCCCTTTGTGGGGCTCGCGACCGAACAACGCCCGCACGGTCTCCTGCACCTTCGGCATACGGGTCTGCCCGCCCACGAGCACCACCTCGTCGATCTCGGCGGCCGTGAGACCGGCGTCCTTCAACGCCGCCTTGCAGGGTTCGATCGTTCTTTGAATGAGATCGTCGACCATCGCCTCGAGCTTGGCGCGGTTGAGCTTGACGTGGAGGTGCTTCGGACCGTTCTGGTCGGCCGTGATATAGGGCAGATTGATATCGGTCTCGTTCGCGCCCGAGAGCTCGATCTTGGCTTTCTCCGCTGCGTCTTTGAGGCGCTGGAGGGCGAGACGGTCCTTGCGGAGATCGATGCCCTGGTCCTTGTGGAACTCATCGGCGAGGTAGTCCATGATCCGCGTATCGAAGTCCTCGCCGCCCAGGAATGTATCGCCATTGGTCG
>Ga0209624_10000622_pt1 | contig 30986 bp, 35 predicted proteins | sample JacPinW_OM2H0_O1_FD_188565 | JGI IMG/M metagenome (GOLD analysis project Ga0209624, IMG submission 188565) | Forest soil microbial communities from Algoma, Ontario, Canada - Jack Pine, Ontario site 1_JW_OM2H0_O1 (SPAdes) (version 2) | ecosystem: Environmental > Terrestrial > Soil > Boreal...
CGACCCGACCACAAGGACGCTGAAGCTGGCGGGTCGCTCCTACCTGCTGACCGACACCGTGGGCTTCATCTCAAAGCTTCCCCATCAGCTGGTGGACGCGTTTGCGGCGACCCTCGAGGAGACCAGTCGCGCGGAGCTCTTGGCGCATGTACTGGACGCCTCCGCCCCTGAGCCCCAGCGCGAGATCATGCAGCGCTCGGTGGAGGGCACACTGGAGGAGATCGGCGCGGGGGAGAGTCCCCGCCTGCTAGTTCTCAACAAGGTCGATCTACTCGACGCTGACGCACGTCACGAGCTGCGCTTCCGCTACCCAGACGCGGTGCTCGTAAGCGGTGTCAACGGCGAGGGCCTTCAGGAGCTGGGCGAACGCATGGAGCACGAGCTCGCGCACATGCTGCGCCCACTGGATCTGCTCGTGCCGTATGCCGACGGCGGCAGTCTCGCGGAGTTGCACGAGCTGGCCGGCGAGGTCGAGCGCGAGGACACCGCTGAGGGCGTGCGCGTTCGCGCGCTAGTGCCTGCAAGGCTGGCCGAGCGTTTCGCCCGCTTCGCAGTGGCTACCTAGCGTGCTGTCGGCGCTTGCTGCTCCGAGTTGATCCGTACACGTCCAAGGCCAATGATCTCCATCTCGCTTTGTGGCGCGCAAACAGAGATCTGCTCGGCCTCCGTACGCAACGTCCGCCGCAGCGCCGCAAACGCGACCGCGCCGACGACCGCAGGAACACTAAGAGCTATCGCTCGGTAAGCGAGCACCGCGCCCGCGGCGGCCGTGATCGACACGTGGTACACAACGAGCGTTCCCAGCAGCCCCGCGTCGATGCCGCCGATCCCTCCCGGTACCGGTATCAGGCCACCCAACTCGCCGATCAGATAGGCCATGGCGAGGATCGCCACGGGCGGTGACGCGCCCAGCGCGCGAAAACCCGCCCACAGGATCATCACGTCGAACACCAGATACGCCAGCAGGCCGGCGATCAGGATCGCGTCGCCCTCACGCAGCAGCACCAGCGACTCGTCCACGCCATCCGCGAGCGCCGCAAGCGTCTTCACGGTCGCGAGCGCTCGCTTGGAGCGCAAGTGCCTCCCGGTTGCCAGCCTGCGGCGTTCGTAGCGACGGGCGAGCCGGCCACCCGCGATCGTCGCAGCCACCGCGGCCAGGGCAACGGCGGCCGGTAGCGCAGTCAGCAGCAGGTTGCTCTCGCCCCCGATCACGCCCACCGCCAGGCCGAGCCCAATCACGATCACACCGAGAACGTTCGGCACGCTCGTGAGCAAGAAGAACGCCACCGTGCGCCTCGCGATCTCCTCTCCCTTCATACCCCCGCGTTTGAGCGCCCACGCGCCAAGCGCAAGCCCGCCCGCGCCGCCCGTCGGAAGCAGTGCGTTCGCGCCGAGCTCTGACATGCCGATCTGGGTGCTCACCCGCCAGCTCATGCGCCGGCAGAAGACCATCCGAAACACAGCCACGTAGCCGACACCGGACAGGATCTTCAGCAGTGCGCCCAGCGCAAGCCACGCCGGGCTCGCGTGCGCAAGTCTCGAGCGCAGCCCGCTCAGGCCCGGAACGAGGCCGATTACCGCAACGACTGCCACCAGCAGCGCCAGCGCGATCAGCAGGCGCGATCGCAGCTTGCGGCGGCTGAGCTCCTCAGGGACGTCCAGCTCATCGGCTCTTACATGCAGTGGATCGTTTGGTTCGCTCTGCATTCCTTCATCCTGGCAGGCCTTGGTGCGGGTCCCTGAGAGCGGCCAAGGAGCGCACCGTGCAGTCGATCGCGGTGTGGCGTGGGCCTCGACCTCGTGGGAGGGCCATCGGTCATGAGAAGCGTCCCAAGCGACGTGGATCATCGACTGCAGGACCGTCACAAAGGACATTGTCGGTGACACTTATGTCAGACAGAAGTGCTAATCTATCAGGGAAGAAGCTGCGCTTTGCGCGCTCGGCAACTAAGCATCGTGTATCCAGGGAGCGCATCCGATATGTCATTACTCACTGCGGTCTCGCGTTTGGTGAGCCAGCTCCTGGTGGTGCGAAAGTGATGGACGCCAGGCTCGTCTGTCTCGGCGACGATGTCGATGGACGAGCCATCGAGGTCATCGCTGTGGAAGGCTCAAAAGGGGAACTGATCGTGATCCATGCGATGGCGCTACGCAAGAAGTACAGGGACCAGTACGAGGAGGCTAAACGATGGCGGCTCTAAGGACGCGCAGCGGCACAAAGCTGACCAAGAAGGTAGTCGATGCCCTAGCCGATGAGGCTGAGCGCGGCTACGAATTGATCGAAGCCAAGCGCGTTCGCATGGGGCGGCCGGCGCTCGGTGATGGCGGCAGCTCTCCGCGCGTGCAACTGCGAGTCGATCCAGACCTCGACAAGGCATTGCGAGCCTGTGCTCTTAGGGAGCACCGCTCAATCAGCGAGGTTGTACGCGCCGCGCTGCGGGAGTATGTCGATCGCGTTGCCTGATCGGTGGCGATCGCTAGCGCTCGTCGCCGCTGCCCGAGAGCACGCCGCGGCGCTGGCGAGAGAGGAGCTTCTCGAGATTGCCTTCGGCGATCTCATCGAGATCGAGACCTAGCTCGCTGGCTAGTTGAGCGACGTACCAAAGGACATCGCCCAACTCCTTGGACATTGCCCGGCGGCGCTCGTCGCTGACCTCGCCGGCGTCGTCGCGGATCGCCTTCTTGGCGTGCTCGGCGACCTCACCGGCCTCACCGGCGAGACCCAAGGCGGGATATGCCAGCCATGCCTCACGCGGATACTCAGCGGTGCGGCGCGAGAGGCGTTGATACTCGGAGAGCTCCATCGCCACGATCGTATGAGTCCTGGAGCCCGATGGTGAGGCGCGAAGGTCGAATTTGCGAGGATCGCGGCGCGCGGCGTAGGGCGCCGTCTCACACACCCGCGGCCCGGCGAGCGCTCGTGTGCGTCTGGCCCTCGATTGCGTCCTCGAGCGGGGCAAGTGTGCCGGCCTTCAGTCCCAGCGCCCGGGTGATCAGCCAATCGGCGAACCACACGTTCTTGGGTAGTAGCGGCCCATGCAGATAGGTGCCGATCGTGTTGCCCGCTATCGCTCCCTCCAGGCCGCTGTGGCCGTCGTTGCCGTGTCCGCTGAGAACACGACCGAGTGCCTGCTGGCCTGCTCGCAGATAGGTGCGCCCGCCGTGGTTCTCGAAGCCGGCCAGCACTTCTGGGGGGTGTTCAGCGAGTGAGACTTCGATCGCCACGTTGCCGATCAGGCGCGGTCCCTCCTCGCGGACGGTACGCACGTCAAGTAGGCCGACTCCCGGGATCTGCTCGTCATCCAGTGTGTAGGAGTGCCCCAGCAGCTGGTAGCCGCCGCACACGCCCAGCACCACCGCGCCCCGGGCGGCGGCCGCGTGTAGGCCCTCGCGCTTGGTCTCGATCAGATCCTCCGCGCACAGGCGCTGGTCACGATCCTGTCCGCCGCCGATATAGAACAGGTCGTGGGCATCCGCGTCGAGCGGGTCGCCGAGACCGCTGGATGACAGCTGGAAGTCGATTCCCCGCCACGTGCAGCGGCGCTCGAGCACGATCAGGTTGCCGCGGTCGGCGTAGATGTTCATCAGGTCGGGATACAGCGCGCATACATGCAGCGTCCGTGGGCTCGACGAGCTAGGCGCGCGCTCAGGCACGGAGCAACACCACCTCACTGCCGACGTGGTCCCTGGTGGCGGGGATCGTGCGCGTGCCGGCGCTCGAAAGCCCCACCTCGTGACCCTCGTGTCGCAGCTGCGCGGCGCTCACGCGGTCGAGCTCAATCAAGTTGTGCTCCACTGGCACCCGTGTGCCGGCAACAGCCTGCTCGGCCGACAGGATCGTGCGCTCGCGCTCGATCTGCACGCTGCGGACACCTACGTGCACACGGGTGGCGCGGCTGACGTAGTGGGTACCGTCGAAGCGCGTCGTCTCCGGCGAGGGCCCAACGTCTCCAGTGGCACAGTCGAACGCATCCAGCTGCGAGACGATTGCGCAGGCGAGCAGGCCGCCCTCACGCAGGTGCTCGCGTGCTCTAGTTAGGAACGCAAGGCGCCCGTCGGCGCCTCCAAGCAGCTGGATGGTCTGCATCGGCACGAGGCACACCGCAAAGTCTCGGCAGAGGAGATCGAGCTCGCGGGCATCCCCGCAGACGGTCTCCAGTTCCACGCTGGCTGCCTCTGCACGCGCGCGCAGGGTGCTCAACAGCTCGGCGTCAAGATCGAAGGCCGTGACCTTGTACCCCCGGCGCGCGAGGTCGAGTGCGACCCTGCCAGTTCCCGCACCGATGTCCAACAGCGGCTGTGCGTTCCCACCGCTGCCGGCCGTCCGGGCAAGCTCTCGCCACAGCGGCAGGTCGGCTGTGTAGGAGCCGCACTCGAGGTCGTGCCAGATCGTTGTGCACCCGCGCCGGTGCATGGGGGAGGAGGGCTCCTCGTTGGTGGCTGGCGGATCGTCTACGACCACGCGCTGCTTGCCTCCCCGCGGGCCACCAGCAGCTCGCGCAGGGCGAGCATCGCGGTGTAGGTGGGCAAGGCATACAGCGGCGCGCCTGCGCCGGTGCGGTCCAGGGAGGCATCCGTGAGGGCAGTGGGCAGATCCTGCTGCACACGGATGCGCTCGGGGTCCAGCCCCGCGTACTTCAAGCGCGCCGCGAGATCCGCTGCGCGAGTACCGCTGCAGGTGGCCAGCCGAATGCGCCCTGCCAGCAGCTCAAAGTCGGCATCCCAGATCCACGAGACATCATGGCCGTCGGCTACGTGGTCGTTCAGCACACCGAGCAGATCGTGCTCGCCCGGCTCGAGCGCGAGCGTGCGCAGCACCTCGTTCGCGCCCGCCGGATTCTTGACAAGCAGAATGCGCAGCTCCCTGCGCCCGCCGCCCGCGCTCGCTTGGCCCGCCGGCGCAGGGAGCTTGAGCTCGACTGTCTCAGCGCGTCCGAATGCAGCCCTGGTGGCTGTGAGCCCCGCGACGATCGTCTCCAACGGGATCTCCAGGGCGCTCGCCAGCGCAGCGGCAGCGAGCGCGTTGTAGACGTTGTACAGGCCGGGCAGTGCAAGCGCGACCGGTGCATCGCCTGAAGGCGTATGGAGCGTGAAGCGAGCCGCGCGCACTCCTTCCAGTTGCACGTCAGAAGCGGTGATCGTTGGCGTCGGCCGCGAGTGTCCGCAGCTGGGGCAGTGGTAGTGGCCGAGATGACCGAGGTAGATCGCATCGAACACGTACGGGACGCCGCAGCGGCGGCAGTGCTTGGCGTCCGCCGCGTGCGCCATCCCCGCCAGCGCCAGCGAGTGATCCTCCACACCGAAGTAAAGGACGCCCGCTCGGTCGCGGCCAAGGTCCGCGACCGACGGGTCATCGCAATTGAGCACCAACTGTGCATCTTGATGGCACAGCGCCTCCTCCCAGCGCTCAGTGATCGTCTCGAGCTCGCCGTAGCGATCGAGCTGATCACGGAACAGATTAGCGAGCAAGATCGCTCGGGGGTGCAGTTGCGCCGCGACCGAGGCTAGCCATAGCTCGTCGACCTCGAAAAGCCCCAGTTCGCCAGCGAGGGTGCCGTTCGAGCGGGTGGCCGTCAGCAGCGTGGTTGCAATTCCACCAGTCATGTTGGCGCCTGCCTGGTTGTGCACGAGCGAAATCCCTGCGCGCTCGAGAATCGCAGCGGCCATCGTGGCGGTGGTCGTCTTACCGTTGGTCGCGGAGATCAGCACGCTCCCTCGTGATAGCCGGGCGCCCAGCGTGGCCATCGCCTCGGGTGCCAGGCGCATCAGCACCTTTCCCGGGGCGCTCGTGGCGCCGCCGCCGCGCAGCCGTGAGAGCGTCCCCACCGTGCGCGCGAGCGCAAGCTTGACCGGCAGTGCGCTTGCCATCAGCTGGCCGGGGAGTGATCGCCAGCGGATGCGCCCGGCGGGCCGGCGGAAGGCGCAGGCTTAGGAGCCGCGGTCATTGGGGCAGGGCCGGCGAACGGTGTGTCCGCGGGTACCGTGGCAGGCGTCAGCATCATGACCGCGCCGCGCAGGGCGCGCACGCGCAGCGGTAGTTGGCCGATGGGGTCGCCGTCGGCATACATGGTGAACTCGCGCTCGCAGTCGATGCTCACTTCTTTTGCTTGGAAGACACGCACGCCCGGCTCGCGTACGTGCTTGCCGCTGAAGACCTTCGGGAGGATTCGCGTCACGAATGCGAACTTGCTGACGCTTTCGAGAACGATCACCTCAAGCAGACCATCATCGAGCAGCGCGCCTGGGGCTGCCCGCATACCGCCGCCGTATGCCTTGGAGTTGCATGCCCCAATCGTGAAAGCGGTGAACGCTTTGCGCTCGCCCGGTGGGTCGAGCTCGATCTCAAAGCGCGCTGGACGCCATGCCGCCAGGGCGCGTAGTGCTCCGTATGCATACACGAACCCTCCAAGCCACGCGGGAGCTTCGTTTGCGATCCGGTTTGCATCGCTGTCGAAACCGACGGATGCGATCCCCACAAACGCCTTATCGAAAGCCTCTGATCGTGCATTGCTGACGAGCCCGAGGTCGATTGGTCGCGCCACTCCATTGGCAATCGTGGCGCACGCCGCGATCGGATCGTCGGGAATGCCGAGCACACGCGCGAGATCGTTGCCCCGTCCTCCTGGGAGCACCCCGAGGACCGCGCCCGGAATCTCGCGCAGGACGTCGGCCAGCACACCCAGCATGCCGTCGCCGCTGAGTGCCACCGTCGTCTCGCCGTTGCCAGCGGCCTCGGCTGCCAGCTCGCGCGCATGCTCGAGATCGCGAGTATCTACTCGGCGCACGTTCAGCCCGTGCCCACGCAGTGCCTGCTCAACAGCGGGCGCTACACGACCGGCCTTGCCACCGCCGGCGGCGGGATTCACAATCAGGCACACTGGTGCGGGCACGGGGCAAGCCTAGTGCGGCCGGCGGGGATTGACCCGCAGCGGCCTAGGAGTGCTGCTCAGCTGGCTGGCGAAGCTTTGGCGCGATCGCGCCGGCGTCGACCGATCATGGCGATGATCGCCAATGCTGCGATCACCACGAACAAGCCGAGCAGGATGCCGGGCGCGAGCCCCAGTCCGCCGAACGGCAGCGACACGAGCTCAACGATCCCCAGGCCGATCGCCAGCAGCACGATGATCAGCACGATGATCAACAGGATGCCGCGGATGCGGGCGATGACGCCGGCGGAAGTCGGCGGGATCAGCAACCCCATCGCCTGTAGGGCAAACAGCTGCCGGCCACTGGGGGGTGCCTGCCCGAGCCGCTCCACCGCCTGCTTGAGGTCTCCGGCACGGCGTTCAGCGAGGGCCAGTGAGGCGTCCGCCATACGCCTTATCTGCATGCGCTCCTGTGGGCGCGCAGCGGCGATCGCGCGCTGGAAGAAGCCGCGTGCCGCGTCAGCGTCAAAGCGCTCGGATGCCCTGGCGCCGAGGATTGCGAGGGCGGCGGCCTTGTATTTGGTCTCGGCTTCCAGCTCCTCGTCGGTGCGCTCCGAAAGTGCCTGGATGGCATCGATGCCACCGCGCTGTTCCATGCGAACCTGACGTTGTTTGGGAGCCATGAGCGGGCATTCTATGTTGTGGGCGCGCGCTAGCGCCTGTGCGGGCATCTCACTGAATCTGTGATCAGCTGGAGACCCAGCAGCCGGTATGCTCGCAACGTGTCGAGCGACCCTCATCGTGTGTCCCTGAATCTACGTTCGCGCGCCTGTGCGCTATGCCTGGCCGGCCTGCTGGCTGTGGGCGTCGGAAGTGTCGTAGTGCCGGCGGCCGTTGCGGCCACCCTGAACAATGGCGGCGCGTTGAGTCAGCTGACGGAAGGCGAAGCGGAAGAAACAAAAACCTCAACCACGTCGACGACGGGCACGAGTAGCGCTGAAACGACCAACAACCACACGGTCATCCTGCTCGGATTTGCAGCGGCCGTGGTGCTGCTGTCGGGGATCGCGTTTGTGATCGTGCGCGACGCGCGCCGCGTTGCACCGGCAACTGAGCAGGAAATGATCCAGGGAAGCTCAGCGAGCGACACTGCCGCGCGGCTGCAAAAGCGCCGCGCCAAAGCAAAGGCTGCGCGCAAGCAACGCAAGCGCAACCGCTGACGTACGCTCAGTGGGATATTCGCACTGGACGCCGGCCGTGCACGTTGGTACGCACACGCGGCGGTGGCGGGGGAGAGGGCGATCCGTGTGGGCCGCGGCGCGGGCCACGCGGGAGCGGCATCCTCGGGTGAGGGTCGAGTGGTCCACCAGGAAGCGCCTTGGACCCGCCGTCCTCTTCGGATGAGTCCGAAATGTCCGGTGTATGCGCGGACTCGTCGTAGCGATAGGGGATCCACAGCATCAGAGCGGCCAGCGGGAGTTTGACCAGCCCAGCGAACAGGAGGATCCAGAGCCACAACGGCATCTCGTGGCCGATGGTACTACTGCACTGTGCAATCGCATAGAGCCAAGCGGCTGGCAGAGCTGGAGACCCAGGTTGCGGGCTGTCGCCGCTGCCCGCGACTGGTCGCCTGGCGCGAGCAGGTGGCGCATGAGCGGCGTGCGGCTTTCGCCGATCAGAGCTACTGGGGCCGTCCGCTGCCGGGCTTTGGCGACCCCTCGGCGCGAGTGTTGCTGCTGGGGCTCGCGCCGGCTGCCCACGGGGCGAATCGCACGGGGCGCATGTTCACTGGCGACCGTTCGGGGGATTTTCTGTTCGCCGCGCTGTGGCGCACGGGCTTCGCCAACCAGCCGACCTCGAGCTCGCGCGACGACGGCCTGGCGTTGCGTGACGCGTGGATCACCGCGGCAGTTCGCTGCGCGCCGCCCGCCAACCGCCCGACCCCGGCCGAGCGCGATCAGTGCCTGCCGTGGAGCGTGCAGGAGCTAGGTCTGCTGAGCGAGGTACGCGTAGTGGTTTGCCTCGGCGGGTTCGCCTGGGACGGTGCTCTGCGTCTGCTGAGCGCGCTCGCTGGGCCGGGGGCACCAGTGCGCCGTCCGCGCCCCCGCTTCGGGCATGGGGCGGAGCTCGCAGATGAGCCATATTCGCTGATCGGCTGCTACCACCCGAGCCAGCAGAACACGTTCACAGGCAAGTTGACCGAGCCGATGATCGACGCGGTGCTCGAACGTGCGCGGAGCATGGCGGACGGCGCGCGCTAGCATCAGTGGTAGTGATGAGGAGCGCGATTGCAGCAATCTTGGCGGTGGTGGCGGGCCTGGCGCTCGCGAACATGATCGGCGTGGCTTCCGCTGAAGCCCCGACGACCGCGACGACGCCTGTTCGCACCGTGAGTGTGGACGGCGTGGCGAGCCTGCCGATCGCGCAGGGCGCAAACATGGCCGTGGCGCGATCGATATACCGGGAAGGCATGGCCGCAGCAGTGGCTGACGGTCAAAATAAGGCCGAATTCCTCGCCTCAAAGACGGCGGCGACGCTGGGGAACGTGCAGAGCGTGACTGAAGGCAGCGGCTCGATCCAGTGCACGGGCGGCGAAGAAGCAGCGTATGTCGAATACGACGGCGAACAGCCCGACTTTGGCTCATCGGTGTCGAGGGTCATAGCCCCCGAGGTCGCGGGGGCCGCTCCGGTGCTCCACAAGCCGGCAGCGAAGCGCCCCAAGAAGAAGCGCAAGCGCAAACCCTCCGCCAAAGCAGCCACCGCCACGACGTGCACGCTCAGTACTGACGTCACGCTCGTGTACGCGATCAGCTGAGCTATCGACAGGCCCTAGATGCTCAGTGTGGGCCTGAGTCAGACGGGATGATCGGTGTAGACGTGAGAGTACGTCTACTCTTGGCTGGTGCCATACACGACCGCAGACGCAAGACAGCAGCTCCTGGACACGGTTGCCGAGTCGGCTGATGCGCTAGGCGCGGCGCTGGCGGCATTGAGCGAGGCATACGAGCAGCTCGACGAACACAGCGCGGATGCCGTTGAGGAGCAGCTGTTCCGCCCCGTGCAGATGGCTTATGGGCGTGCCAAGCGCGCCCACGCGGGCTTTGCCGAGCGCCATGAGCTCCCGGGGCGCACGTTTGAGCAGGCGGGCAGCGGCGCCCCTTCGCATGGCGTGAAGGGCTTTCTGGATGGCGCTGTGCAGGCGATCGGCGATGCCGACCGGCTGCTGGCGACACTGCAGGACTCGATGTTGCCCGTCGAGGTAGGCGACGCCGAGCTGCGCGCGGATCTCGAGCAGGTGCGCTCGCTGCTGGCTGGATTGAGCACGCGCGCCCGCGAGATCGTGCGCACGTTCGGCCGCTGAACGCGGCTCGCGACTTGTGTTAGTCGACCGAGGCGCCGTTGGCGGTAAGCACGACGTCGATGTTCCCGCGGGTGGCGTTCGAGTAAGGGCACACCTGATGCGCCGCACGCACGAGCTCCACAGCAGTGGCCGGGTCCTCGATGCTCGGCAGGGTGACATCCAGGGCAACGGACAACACGAAGCCGCCTTTGCCATCGGGGGAGAGGGAGACCTCGGAGTCGATCGCCGCATCGCCGGTCTCGGCCTTGGCACGGCGTGCCACGACGCCGAGGGCGCCCTCGAAGCAGGCGGCGTAGCCGACCGCGAACAGCTCCTCAGGGTTGGTGCCGCCGCCAGTGCCGCCCATCTCCGTGGGAAGTCGCAGATCCACCTCCAGCGCGCCGTCCTGCGTGCGGCCGTGTCCCTCCGCGCGACCGCCAGTGACGTGTGCCTTGGCTGTGTAGAGCGTGTTCGCCATCAGACAGTCCTCCTTCGCAGGTCCGGGTGGACTCAGATGCTAGACCAGGATCGATGAGACGATTCGGGCCAGCGCTTGGGGAGCGCGACTTTCGCCTGCTGTGGTTGGCGCTGCTCGGCATGGGTGTGAGCGTGCAGATGCTCGAGGTGGCGATTGGTTGGGAGGTGTACACCAATCAGCGCAGCGCGCTCGACCTGGGCTTGATCGGCCTGGCGGAGTTCATCCCAATGTTCGTGCTGGCGTTGCCGGCGGGCCAGCTGGCCGATCGCCTGCCGCGCAGGCTGGTGCTGATCTGCTCGCTGCTGTTGAGCACGGCGGTCGCTGCAGGGCTTGCGCTGGTGAGCTCCGCAGGCGTCACCGATGTGTGGCCGTTCTTGGCGCTGGCCCTGGGGGCTGGCACGGCGAGCGCGATCGGCACCCCGGCAGCGCGGGCGCTACCGCCGACGCTTGTGCCAAGCGAGCTACTCGAGAGCGCGATGGCACTGCGCTCGATCGCGGTGCAGGGCGCCCAGGTAGTCGGCCCTGCGCTTGGAGGCTTGATCTACCCGTTCTCAGCGGGGCTTGTGTATGGGGTTGCGGGCGCTATGTGCCTGGCGGCTGCAGGCAGCGTTGCCGCAATGCGCCACACGCCCGCGGCCGATGCGGTGCCGAGCACCGGCTCGGCACCGGGTCTTGCCAGCGTGCTCGCGGGAATTCGCTTCGTGCGTGACACGCAGATCCTGCTGGGGGCAATCCTCCTGGATCTGTTGGCGGTGCTGTTTGGCGGAGCGGTGGCGCTACTGCCGTTGTTCGCCCGCTCGATCCTGCACGTCGGTCCCACTGGGCTGGGGGTCTTGCGCAGCGCGCCCGCCGTGGGGGCGCTGCTCGCGGCAGCCGTGCTCACGCGCAGGCCGCTGGGCGGGCGAGCCGGGCGCACGCTGTTGAGCGTGGTTGGCGCGTTTGGAGCGAGCATGGTCGTGTTTGGGCTTTCGCGCTCATTTGTGCTCTCGCTGGTGGCGCTGGCTGTGAGCGGCTTCGTGGACATGTTCAGCATGTACATCCGCTCGACCACCGTCGCGCTGGCTACGCCCGACCGGCTGCGCGGCCGTGTGACAGCGGTGGAGATGGTGTTCATCAGTGCCTCCAACCAGCTGGGTGCGTTCGAGTCAGGAGTCGCCGCGTTCCTGCTCGGTGCGGTGCCCGCGGTTGTGGCGGGCGGCGCTGTGACGATTTTGATCGCGCTCGGTTGGAGTCGGCTGTTCCCCGCGCTCGCGGGGGTCGATCGACTGAGGGATCTCCAGGCCGTCGAGCTGCCAGCCATGGAGGAGTTGGTGTCAGAAGTGTCGGTGTAGGGGAGGGTCTCAGCGCTTGAACACGCCGGTCGGCGCGGCCAGGCGGTAGCGGCCGGTCGCCTCTGCCTTATGTCGCAGGGACCTCCGAGGGGGTCACGGTCGTTACCGGCAGACCCGTGCCCGACACCTTGCTGGGAAGGTCGAGCTTCAACCATCGCGACAGTCGCGTGGGCAGCGTTGAGATGATCACCTCGTCGAAGCCGTACAGGTTGATCGCGTCCTGCACCGCTACGCCTGGGTCAGGGGCACCTACGATTCCCTCGACGGGCGTTCCGGCGGCCTCGCTCAGCAGGGGCAAGGCCTGGTCGATCACGGCCTTGGCCTCGCTGACGTCCTGGTCCTCGGGGTCAACGATCTTGTGCAGGCCGTGGGCTGCGTTCGGGACGAGCAGCGTGAACGTGCACGGCCCGCGCCCAGCTCGCTCTCGCACGGCGTCCAGCAGGGGTTGTGTGGCGGCAGTCTTGTGGGCCACCACAAGTATTCGGACAGGGGGCTTGGAGGACTCCACGGTTGGCAACTCCCTTCTCAGTGGTTGGTTCTGATGATCGCACTTGCGTGCTCCCAGCGCCAGTCATGCCTCCTTAACGGTGATGGCGGGACGGATGTTCTGGTTCACCCGAAAGCGGTTGTTCGGGTCGTAGGTGCCCTTGATCTGCGCCAGCCGGTCGTAGTTGTCGCCGTAGCTCGCCCGCACCCGCTCCTCGCCCTCGTCCATCATCATGTTCACGTAAGCACCACCGGCGGAGTATGGGTGAAGCGCCTCGAAGTAGTCGACACACCAGTTGCGGATGACATCGGCATTGGCGGGGTCGTGATCGACACCGGCGAAGACCGAGCCCCAGACCGCATCGCGGTAGTTCCATGCGGTGTCGGACGGGCCGACGTCGTGGGCAGCTCCGTCGATCGGGTACAGGTGCATCGTCGACTGCCACGTCGGCATCGCAGCACCGAAGTTGGCGTGCGCCTCGACGGCAGCGTCGGGGATCTGCTTGACGAAATCGGCGCGCCAGTACCACTGGTCCCCGGCTGGATAGACCGGGTCGAAGGCGCCCTGGAGAGCGGGGAGGGGCATCGGCTGAACCGCGTGCAGCAAGGGCTCCGGCACGGCGTCGAGCAGCGGTGCCATCGCTTCGGCGGCGTCCTCGGGGGCGCCCACATAGCACCACACGACCCCGCACACCTTGCGCAGATGGAGCTCCTCTGGGAAGGGTGGCGCCGGCGGGACCGACGTGAACGCGAAGAAGCCGTTGAGCTCGCGCGGAGCGTTCGGCAGGAAGTCTCGGTAGGCGGCCAGCACCTCAGCGCCCAGCTCGACCGGCCAGAAGGTCGGGCCGCCGACGACCGTCGAGACCTCGTGCAGCCGGAAGAGGAAGGAGGTGACGACGCCGAAGTTGCCGCCACCACCGCGGATCGCCCAGTAGAGGTCAGGGTGCTCGTCCGCGGCGGCACGGACCGTCTCGCCGCTCGCGAGCACGACGTCGGCCTCGAGCAGGTTGTCGATCGTGAGGCCGCACTTGCGAGTCAGGTGCCCAAGGCCGCCACCCAGCGTGAGACCACCGACGCCGGTGGTCGAGATGATCCCACTCGGTGTCGCCAGGCCATGCTCGTTGGTTGCGGCATCCACTTCGCCCCAGGTGCAGCCACCGCCGACCCTCGCCGTCCGAGCGCTGGGGTCCACCTTGACGCCCTTCAGACCCGCGAGGTCGAGTACCACGCCGTCGTCGCACGTACCCAGCCCGGCGCCGTTGTGGGCGCCGCCGCGCACAGCCAGCAAGAGGTCGTGGTCAGCTGCGAACGAGACGACCTTCGCGACGTCGCTGGCGTCAGTGCAGCTCGCGATCAGCGCAGGGTGTCGGTCGATCATCGCGTTGTAAACCTTGCGCGCCTGCTCGTAGCCGGGGTCCGCGGGTGCTGTAAGCCGTCCCCTGAATCCTGGCATTCCACTGCGGGCCGTCTGTATCAAAGCGTCGGTGGTGCTCATGCGTCCCCCTGTCGGTCGTCTCGAAGTTGTTATGGCCGAGCCTACGGCGCTCGAATGTGGCTGTCATGATCTGAGCTGACCCAATTCGAATGCTCGGGTCTCGATCGATCCCCGGTGGGCATGGTCAAGACTGACTATCGTCCTTTTATGCAGGCAGAGATCCTGGACGTTCCGGAGCCACTGCGCCCGAGCTCGATGTCCCCGTTCGTCGGCCGCGCGGCGGAGCTCGAGAAGCTCCGCACGATGATGCCGCGAGCCGAGGGGGAGAGGCGTCGCGTCGTACTGCTCGCGGGCGAGCCGGGTGCCGGGAAGAGTCGTCTGGCACGCGAGTTCGCCGCCCAAGTCGCGATGGATGGCGTGCTTGTTCTCTACGGCGCCTGTGACGCGGTGGTGCGGACGCCGTACGGGCCGTTCGTCGAGGCGCTTGAACACCTGGTGCGTGTAATCGACCGGGGCCAACTGCGTGCCGCGCTCGGCGCCGGCGGCGGCGAGTTGACGCGGCTGCTGCCGGACTTGCCCGCCCAGGTCCTCGGGCTGGCGCAACCGATGCAGGCCGACGCCGATACCGAGCGCCATCGTCTCCACACTGCAGTTGCTGACCTGCTTGCGAACATCAGCCGCACGAGGCCGATACTGCTCGTGCTCGAGGACGGCCATTGGGCGGACGCAACAACGCTGCTACTCCTGCGACACCTGGCGCGCTCTGCCTGGAGCGCGCGGCTGCTGATCCTCGCGACCTTCCGCGACAGCGAGGCCGATGTGCCCGCGGAGCTATCGGAGACGCTTGCCGACCTACGGCGCTCCGATGACGTCGTGCGAATGCGTCTGGGGGGGCTCTCGGGAGCGGAGGTCTCCGATCTGGTCAGCCGTGCCGCCGGAAGCGACCCCAACCCAGACGACCCCGAGCTGTGCGAGCTGGCAACTACGATCCACGACCTCACCGCCGGCAACGCCTTCCTCGTCTGCGAGCTCTGGCGCGCGGCGGTAGAGACAGGGATCGTTGAGGTCACTGATGGGCAGGTGAGGGTGACCCGGCCGCTTTCCGAGTTTGGCACGCCCGAAAGCGTCCGCGAGGTGGTCAACCAGCGGCTATCGCGTCTGGGCCCGAGAACCATCGAGCTGCTCGAGCTCGCGGCAACTGCCGGGCCGGAGTTCGAGCTGGAGCCGGTGCGCCGCGCCGCCGGCATCGCCGAGCCCGAGCTTCTCGTCGCGCTCGAGGAGGCGGTGGGCAGCGGAATGATCGAGGAGATTCACACCAAGCGACTGGCATGCCGCTTCACCCACGAGATCGTCCGACGGGCGCTTTATGACCGACTCTCGCGGCTCCGGCGAGCCGAACTGCATCTCCGCGTCGGGGAAGCGCTCGAGAGCGCCGCTGCGGACTCCGACCGCGCACTCGCAGACCTCGCCCATCACTTCGGCGCAGCCGCTCCGTTCGGCGGGACCGAGCGGGCGATCGACTACAACCTGCGCGCCGCGCGGGCGGCGAGCGCTGCGCTTGCCTTCGACGACGCCGCCATGCGGCTGCGAACCGCAATCGAGATCGGGATCCAGGGCGAGCGTGAGCGCGCCGGCGCCCTGCTCGAGCTGGGCGCTGCCAGCCATCGCGCGGGCAAGGCGACCGATGCGCTGGACGCCTTCGTGTCGGCGGCGGAGATCGCTCGCGCTCTCGACAGCGGGGAACTGCTCGCCCGCGCAGCGATTGGCTACGAGGATGCGTGCTGGCGCCCGGGGGTCATACGACGCGATGCGATCGATCTGCTCGAGGAGGCGCTTGCGACGGTTGATGACAGCAGCGAGGAGCTACGGATTGGCCTGCTCGCTGGGCTTTCACGGGCGCTTAACTTCGCGGGGGAGCGCGAGCGGGGCGCACTCGTACGCGACAACGCCATCGCGCGGGCAAGGCGATACGAGGATCGCGCTGGGCTTGCCAAGGTGCTGGTCGGCTCCTACTGGGCGCGCGGCACGACCCCATTGGAGGAGATCCTGTCGATGCTTACAGAGGCCAGAGACCTGGGGCAGGAACTGGGGGACGTCGAGATACAAACGGACGCGATGGCGTGGCGCGCGCCGACCTTCGTGGCTCTCTCCGACCTCGATTCCGCTCGGACGGAGGTGGCTGTCCTGCGCGAGATGGCCGAGCACACGGCGCAGCCGTTCATGCACCACGTTGCCGAGCACTACGGGTCAGCGATCGCACTCTGCGACGGGAACCTCGCGGATGCCGAGGCGATGGCGGGGCGCTCGCACGATTGGGCTCGGCTACTGACCGGTCGCGATGCGTCGGGTACTCATGGCATCCAGATGTTCGGCGTTCGCCGCGAGCAAGGCCGCCTGGCCGAGCTCGCACCGGTAATCAGGATCCTTGCGGGTGGGGTCGAGCGTGAGGGCCCATGGCGTCCCGGGCTCGCCGTGGTGCTCGCCGAGCTAGGCATGGAGCGAGAGGCCAAGCGCGAGCTCTCAAGGATCGCCGCTGAGGGAATCGGCGGCCACCAGGCATCACTTTGGCTCGCGACGCTCACCTACCTGACTGACGCCTGTGCCACGGTCAAAGACGAGGTGATGGCGGCGATCGTCTACCCCGAGCTGGAGCCGCTTGTGGGGACCAACGTGATGATCGGTCACCTGGTCGCCTGCTACGGAGCCGCCGATCGCTATCTGGGCATGCTCGCCGCATTGCTGGGAGAGGCGGGGCAAGCCGAGGAGCACTTCGAGCGGGCGATGGAGCAGAACAGGCGAATGGGGGCGTCCACCTGGGTGGCTCACACAGCCTACGAGTATGGGCGCTTTCTGCTCGGACGCGGACGCGAGACCCGCAGCTACGCGCACGCCCTGCTCGGAGAGGCCGCCGGCTTGGCCGAGCGTATCGGCATGGAGGGACTGCTTGGCAAGATCCGCCTGCTCGGCGTGTCCAGCACCGACGGTCTCCCCGGCGGGCTGTCCCCGCGCGAGGCGCAGATCCTGAAGCTGGTTTCCAGAGGGCTCAGCAACCGTGAGATCGGCCAGGAGCTCTCGATCAGCGAGCACACGGCAGCCAACCACATCCGAAACATCTTGCGTAAGACCGATTGCGCTAATCGCACCGAGGCCGCGTCCTACGCCCACCGGGAGGGGCTCGCATCTGGGTGAGCGGGATCCCCGCTACGATCAGCCGATGGCCCTCTACATGATCGAGCGCAGCTTCGCCGATCAGCTCGAGCTCACAGACGCCGATGTCGAGCTGATCGAGGAGGTCAACAGCGACGAGGGAGTCCGCTGGCTGTTCTCGTTTTTGAGCGCCGACCGGCGACGCACATATTGCCTCTACGAGGCGCCGTCGCCCGATGCAATCCTGGCCGCCGCCCGTAAGGCAAACGTCCCGGCCGACGTCGTCGTCGAGGTCGGCGCAGCCACGCCGCAGTTCTCGGACCGCTTGCGCGACTGGGCCGACGCCGCGCGCTGACGCCGCCGCCCGCTGACTTGCCCGAGGTAAACCTGCTGCACTGCCGGCGGCTGTTCGGCCGGTTGGCGGCGCTAATAAGCGCAAAGCTCGACGGTCTGGGATCTGGGCTTATTTATTCTGGTTTACATAACATGCATTATCGAGCGCGTCGAAATTGAAAAACGACACTGTCGCGCACCGCGACGATGTGCATAGATTGGTCCACATCATTTTGGCGCGACATTCGCAGCCAGTTCCGTAGGCGCGACCAACGCGAGGGACGTGGCCACATGTACACGTGTGGCCGTTCAGGCCATTCGGTCGAAGGCATTCTGTTCTCCTTTTGTTCGGAACCTGGGAGGTTCGTCATGGCAAGTGCGGGAAGCGCGGGACCGACAGGCGACGAGCCGGGCCCCCGCGCAAAGCTCATGCAGGAAGTGGCCGACGAGATGGACCAAATTGAAGCCCAGTTCGGCGACGATTACCAGCTTGGCCGCGTAATCACGATCGTTGAGATCATCAGACCGGGCCCCGATGGCGAGGGCGAAGGTGTTGGCCTACGTGTTCGAGCCGGACAATACCCCTGGGTCGCACTGGGAATGCTTGAGGCTGCGAAGAAAATCGTCGAAACCCAGATGGCGCAACAGCAAGGGTAGGTAGCCGCTCTTTGACGTGTGTGTGGCGGCGGATTGGCAAGACGACCGGCAAACCTTTAGGGTCACTCTCGTGCATCCGAAGCGTGTGGCGAACCCCGATGCAAAGCGCCCGAAACAGCCGAACAGAGACATGGACAAGCTCGTGAGACTGTGCTGGGAGCAGGGCTGGTGGTGCGAGCGGGCTGGCAACAAGCACATCAAGTGCTGGCCACCGGGCGATGCGCGCATGGTCCCGATCCCATCGACCCCGAGCGGCTCACGTACCTACACGAACAAGTTGTCGGCGCTCAAGCGCTCCGGCCTGAGGGCGTAGGTATCATGTCGAAGATGATGACCGTGGCTCCGACGATCGACCAGGTGATCGAGATGGAGACGGTGCTCTGCTTGGCGCCGGTACACACTGTCGATCGCGAGGAGCTCGAAGACGCGACGATGGAGGTCGACCAAGTCCTCGACCAGTATGCGCTCGACCTCACAGATGGCGCGTCCGCGAGCGCCAACTTCGAGACCGGGTGCATCGAGATCGACTTTGTGCTCACTGGAGCCAGCATGGGCGAGCTACATCAGAAGGTCGCGCTCATCGTGACGCAGCTAGACCAATACTGCAGCCTGCGCATCGCTCCGCTCGGGACCACTCCGCAGCAGCTGGCCGTCCAGGGCTCTCAGACGCGCCTGCGAACGCCCGATTCGGGGCCGCTCGTTCCGGCGTAGATCGCCCCATGCCGCGCTCTTCATAAGGTCTGTTATCGAGCGCGCTCGCGCCAGCTCGAGAGCCCTTGGTAACGCCCCGCGGCCGGTTTACGCGTTATCAGGGCCGTTCGAGCCGCCGGACAGGATCTCGCTCCATCAAACACGAAAACCTCTCCCCCACGAGCTCCAAAGAGGTAGCGCATAGCATGCATTATCGAGCGCGGGGAGGTAGTGCATCAGTTCGGATTGGCGGTGGGATAGAGTCCGCCAGTCGTGAGACGGCTGACGGCCCTCATCGTGGCAGTGGCGCTACTCGGTGGCACGGCCCTGCTCACCGAGCATGGGCGAGCGACCGCCTTTTCTCCGCCGAACCACAAGTGCCCGGCGGTCCCGACGCTCAGGAGCTTCAAGCGCGGCTACCCGATCCTGATTCAGACGCACAATGTGTCGTGCGCGCAAGCGTTGACCCTGGTGCAGGCAATGGAGTCGGGCGTCGGCGTGACGTTTGTCGGCAACCCCGAAGGTCCGGCCTCCCAGTTCCGCTGGAAGCTCTACGGCCTACCGGGCTGGACGTGCTTCGGCGACGGCAGCGGCTTTCCCGGTCACGGAGAAGGCGGGGACTGCTCAAAGGGTGCTGCCACCGTCGAGTGGTACCACGCCTAGAACGGGTTCAAGGCGCCCGGCGCCGCGCTCGCCAACGATCACCCCACGCCTGGCGGTAGACCGGCACCAGAGTTGCTTGGATCGAGCATCTCCAGCGCAAGCGCGGACCACGCGAAATCCTCGGCGCCCATACCGCGTCCGTCGTGCGGGTCGTAGAACTCGCGCAGCCCTTCACGCGCCACCGTTTCCGTGATTGCGCGGGCGAGCGTAGCGGCCTGTTGCTCATAGCCGAGACGCACCATCCCCCGCCACACGAGCCATGCGCTGTTCACCCATGTCGGTCCGCGCCAGTAGCGCCGCAGACCGTCAAAGTGTTCGCGCAGCGAGAACGATGGCTCATCGAGCGAGACCGAAGGTGGGGCGAGCGCTGTTCAAAAGCGGCGCTGGTCGAGCAGGCACTCCACCAGGCGGTGGCCGATCTCATCGGGCAGGTCGGGTAGCGCAAGTGGAGCGAGCGCTGTCCAGGTCAACGGGATCCGCTCCTTGATGGCGGGTATCACCGCTGGTAGGAACATCCCGCTCGGCTCGTCGTATAGGCGGGCGATCAGTGCCGGCGTGATCGACGGCAGCCCGAGCGCCAGCCGCGAGAGCCCGTTGATGACGTTAGTCATCACCTCGCAGACGACCGGGTCGCCGTCGGCGCGTACCGCGTCGATTCGAAACTCGCGCTTTCGATTGCGGTGCACCAGCTCGACAAAGCCGGGTAGGCCCTGCGCCCGATGGCGCCAGATCGGGTCAAATTGAGGCGAGGCGTCCAAGCCGGACTCATCGGGCTGGAGGATCCACAGCAACCCGTCGCCCTCCAGGTCGCGTTCGGCGCTGACTGTGGCGTGGTGGGCGACGATCCGCGGCTCGAGCGACGGGTCGCCGACTGCCACGCTCCAAGCGAACGCCAGCGCCGGCGGCTGGATTGTTGCGGTCATTGCATCGTCGTGATCGATCACGTTGTAAAACAGCTCCCGTGGGCCGCTGACCGGGTGCTCCCAGAAGATCGTGTGACCGATAAACCCATCCGGCCTCGCGGCCGCGAGCAACGTCTCGAGCTCCGCGCGAGACCGCTTAGGGTCAAAGTGCCGCCACGCGATCGCTGCGAAGCAAGAGTCCCAATACCACTGCCAGCGATAGCGCCCAGGACTCGGGCGTGTGTAGGCAAACGGGACGCCATCGCGCTCGCCGACGGTCCAGCTCCCCTCGAGCGTCTGGCGGCAGCGCTGCTCAAGCACGATCACGCACGGCAGCTTCGCAAACCGAGCGCCGCGGCGGCACGAGTGCCTACTATCGAGCACATGACAATCCAGCGGATGGACCACGTGGGCATAGTCGTTGACGATCTAGCGGACGCGGTGGCGTTCTTTGTTGAGCTGGGACTCGAGTTGCACGGTGAAGCACCTGTCGAGGGCGATTGGGTGGACCGCATCATCGGGCTCGAGGGCGTGCGGGCGCAGATCGCCATGTTGCAGACTCCAGACGGGCACGGGCGAGTCGAGCTGTCTGAGCTTCATGCCCCCTCGAGCGACGACGGCTCCCAGCGCGCACCGGCGAATGCCGCGGGCATCCGCCACCTTTCGTTTGCCGTCGAGGACATCGACGCTGTTCTCGCTCGCCTTCAGGTCCGCGGCGCAGAGCTCATCGGTGAGCTGGGGCGATACAGGGACATCTACAGACTCTGTTATGTCCGTGGTCCCGCGGGGATCATCGTTGAGCTGGCAGAGGAGATCGGCTGACAAGCAGGCCGCCGCCAGCGGTGGCAATGACGCGCAGAGGATCGATCAGTATTCGAGAAACCCCGGTCGCTGGGGTTTCCTAAAGTGGCTGTCTGGACGTCAGCACTCACTGACGTCCTCTCGCGTGAACTACGACTCAGGAGAGCGATCATGTCCGACTCTGCCACCCAGGGAATCAAAACAGTGCTTCATCCAGTATCCGATCTGGCTGCGGCCAAGGCCGTGTACACCGCTCTGCTGGGTACTTCTCCGCAGCACGACGCGGACTACTACGTTGGCTACGAAGTCGAGGGTCAGCACATCGGGCTGGTGCCGGGCGGTGGGCCGCAGGCTATGACCTCGCCGGTGGCCTTCTGGCACGTGTCCGACATCGAGGCGAAGCTGGCCGAGGTGACCGCTGCGGGTGCCACGATCAAGGAACCCGCGCACGATGTAGGCGGCGGTCGTCTGGTGGCCACGTTCACCGACCCCGATGGCAACGTCCTCGGGCTGCTTCAGGATCGATGAGCCCCTTTCCCCCGCACGGTGCCGACAGTCACGAGGTGATCCGCGTGCATGGCGCGCGCGTGAACAACCTCAAGGACGTCAACGTCGAGCTCCCCAAGCGCCGGCTGACGGTGTTCACGGGCGTGTCTGGCTCGGGCAAGAGCTCGCTGGTGTTCAGCACCATCGCCGCGGAGTCGCAGCGGCTGATCAACGAGACCTACAGCGCGTTCGTGCAGGGCTTCATGCCGACGCTCGCACGGCCGGAGGTTGACGTGCTCGAAGGGCTGACGACGGCGATCATCGTCGACCAGCAGCGGATGGGTGGCGATGCGCGCTCCACCGTCGGCACCGCCACCGACGCGAACGCGATGCTGCGCATTCTCTTCAGCCGGCTCGGCAAGCCGCACATCGGCTCACCGAACGCGTTCTCCTTCAACGTCCCCTCGGTACGCGCGAGCGGTGAGATGACGATCGAGCGCGGCGGTGGTGGCGGCAAGACCGTGACAAGGACGTTCAGCCGTACCGGCGGCATGTGTCCGCGCTGCGAAGGCATGGGCACGGTCTCAGACATCGACCTCACACAGCTGTTCGATGACTCCAAGTCGCTCGCCGAGGGTGCGCTGACGATCCCCGGCTACACCTCTGGCGGCTGGAACTACCGGCTGTACAGCGAGTCGGGCTTTGTCGATCCGAGCAAGCCGATCCGCAAGTACACCAAGAAGGAGCTGCACGACTTCCTCCATCACGAGCCGGTGAGGATGAAGATCGCCGGCATCAACATGACCTATGAAGGGCTGACCTTGCGAATCCATAGGTCGATGCTCGCCAAGGACCAGGAAGCGCTGCAGCCGCACATCCGGGCGTTCGTCGATAAGGCAGTCACGTTCAGCGCCTGTCCGGAGTGCGAGGGCACCCGGCTCAGCGAGGCGGCCCGCTCGTCGAAGATCAAGGGGATCAATATCGCCGAGGTTTGCGCGATGCAGATCAGCGACCTAGCGGAGTGGGTTCGCGTCCTTGACGAGCCGTCGGTGGCGCCGCTGCTCGCCACGTTGCAGCAAGCGCTCGACTCGTTCGCTGAGATCGGGCTTGGCTACCTGAGCCTCGACCGCTCCTCGGGCACGCTGTCCGGCGGCGAGGCGCAGCGCGTGAAGATGATCCGCCATCTTGGATCCTCGCTTACGGACGTCACCTACGTCTTTGACGAGCCGACGATCGGGCTGCATCCGCACGACATCCAGCGGATGAACGAGCTGTTGCTGCAGTTGCGCGACAAGGGCAACACCGTGCTGATCGTGGAGCACAAGCCGGAGGCGATCGCGATCGCCGACCATGTTGTCGATCTTGGTCCGGGAGCTGGTGCTGCGGGCGGTACCGTCTGCTTCGAGGGCACAGTCGAGGGGTTGCGAGCGAGCACCACCTTGACGGGGCGCCACCTCGACGATCGCGCCTCTTTGAAGTCGTCGGTGCGCGCGCGCTCGGGTGTACTCGAGATCCGCGGAGCGAGCACCCACAACCTCAATGACGTCGACGTGGACATCCCGCTCGGGGTGCTGGTAGTCGTCACCGGCGTTGCGGGCTCGGGTAAGAGCTCGCTGATTCACGGCTCGATTACCTCCGACCCATCCCGTGACGGGGTTGTCTGCGTCGACCAGGCTACGATCAAGGGCTCACGGCGCAGCAACCCAGCGACCTACACGGGCCTGCTCGAGCCGATCCGCAAGACGTTTGCGAAGGCCAACGGCGTCAAGCCGGCGTTGTTCAGTGCCAACTCCGAGGGCGCCTGCCCCAACTGCAACGGTGCCGGCGTCATCTACACCGACCTGGCGATGATGGCCGGCGTTGCCTCGATCTGCGACGAGTGCGAGGGCAAGCGCTTTCAGGCGGAGGTGCTCGAGTACAAGCTCGCTGGCAAGGACATCAGCGAGGTGCTTGCAATGTCGGTGATCGAGGCCAAGGACTTCTTTGCCGCCGGCGAGGCGCAGACGCCGCCGGCACACAAGATCCTCGACCGGCTGGCAGACGTCGGGCTCGGTTACCTCAGCCTTGGCCAGCCGCTCACCACCCTGTCCGGTGGCGAGCGCCAGCGGCTCAAGCTCGCCGCCCAGATGGTGGAAAAAGGGTCGAGCCCGGCGGAGGTGTACGTCCTTGACGAGCCCACCACGGGTCTGCACCTCGCCGATGTCGAGCAGCTGCTCGGTCTACTCGACCGCCTGGTCGACTCGGGCAAGTCGGTGATCGTCATCGAGCACCACCAGGCGGTCATGGCGCACGCCGATTGGATCATCGATCTTGGCCCGGGGGCCGGCCACGACGGCGGACGGGTGGTGTTCGAGGGACCACCAGCCGAGCTGGTGGGCGATCGTTCCACACTCACGGGCGAGCACCTCGCGGCCTACGTCGGCAGCTGACATAGGCCGCGACATCGCGTCGATAGGCCGCGGCACCTGCGTCGGCAGCAAGCGCTACTTGAAGTAATGCCCTTCCTCGAGGTCCGCGATCAGGCCCGGCTGCGTGGGCTGCCACCCCAGCAGCTCTTGGGTCAAGACGCTTGAGACCGGGCTGTCGAGCCCAAGGAACCCAGCAAGCCAGGTGAAGTGCGCACCGGCGTCCTCAGGCGAGATCGAGACGACCGGAACCTCGAGGTGGCGTCCGATGACCGCGGCGATGTCACGGATTGCCACGCCCTCCTCGGCGACCGCGTGCAGCGTCGAGCCAGCCGGCGCTTGCTCGAGCGCGAGACTGAACAGGTGGGCGGAATCGAGGCGATGCACGGCATTCCAGCGGTTCGTCCCGTCGCCGATGTAGCCGGAGATGCCCTTCTCGCGGGCGATGTCCACAAGCGTCGCCATGAAGCCGTTGTCGCCGTCGCCGTGGTTGGTGGGCGCAAGGCGCACGATCGAGGAGCGCACGCCGCGGGACGCCAGCGAGAGAACTAGCTCGGCGGTTTCCCAGCGCGTACGCGGACCACTCCCCCAGGCGGCCATCGCCGGGTTCGAGCCATGTCCGTCCCGCTCGGTTGCCAGTTGCCCTGGTGCGATCCCGAGTGTCCCCGATGCGATGAGGAAAGGGTCGGTCTGAGCCTTCGAGGGTCTCGCCGATTGTCTCGACAGCGCGGCGGTCGGCGTCGGCGGCGCCCTGGAAGTCGCCCGAGAAGGCGAGCTCGTGCTTGAAGGCGAGGTGAATCACGCCATCCGAGCCATCAGCGGCGGCTCGCAGCTGATCGAGATCATCGAGGGAACCACGGTGGACCTCAGCACCAGCGGTAGTGAGGGCAGCGGCTGAGGCATCTGAGCGAGCAAGCCCGACGACTTGATGTCCTGCCTCTAGGAGCTCGGGAACGACGGCGGAACCGATCCAGCCGGACGCTCCGGTAACGAATACGCGCATGACAAACCTCCAGGTAGAAGCACGATGACAGTGACTGCCATCAATGTAGCACCACAATGTCAGCCACTGTCGTGAGGTAGGATCCGGGCATGGGTAGATGGGAGCCAAATGCACGCGGGCGGCTCATGCAGGCGGCGTTTGCGCTGTACGGAGAGCGCGGTTTCGAGCAGACGACCGTGGCTGAGATCGCCGAGCGGGCTGGATTGACCGAGCGAACTTTCTTCCGCCATTTCACAGACAAGCGCGAGGTCCTGTTCGCGGGTGCTGAGGCGTTGCAAGAGTTGCTCGTCAGCACCGTCGCCGAGGCGCCCGCCTCACTGCCTCCGATCGAGGCGGCAGCTGTTGGCCTTGAGGCAATCGGCGGCTTCATCCAGGAGGGCGGCGATTTCGCCCGCCAACGCCAGGCCATCATCGCCTCGAGCGCGGAGCTTCAAGAGCGTGAGCTGATCAAGCTCGCATCGCTTGCCACCGCGCTCACCGAGGCATTGCGCGCGCGCGGCGTTGAGGACCCGGCCGCGAGCTTGACCGCTGAGGCGGGGGTCGCAGTCTTCAAGGTCGCGTTCGAGCGCTACGTCGATGAGAACAGCCAGAAGGACTTGCAGCAGCTCATTCGAGAGTCGCTTGACGGGCTGAAAGCCATTACCGCGCGTCGATAATCGCTGGTCTCAACTATCGGCTCACTCGCGGTCGAGGATCACGATCAGCGTCTTTCCGCGCGCACCACGACCGTGTACCGCGGCGAGGGCAGCAGGGGCGTCTTCGAGGGAAAGCTCGGTCGTGATCGGGATCGTGAGCTGCCCCCCATCGATTGCGCTCGTGAGCCGCATCAGTAGCTCGGGGCTGGCGTGTTGAGCGGTGAGATCGAGGTTCGCCACGGTAACGCCACGCGAGTTGCGTACGGCAGGAACTGCCGCATAGCGGCTGGAGACGGCGCACCCACCGGGTCTGACCAGTGCGAGGTTTGCGGCGAACGCTCCGGAGTCTGAGGCGAGGTCGAGCAGGATGTCCACGCCGTCGGGCATGAGCGGGGCAAGTTGCGCTGCGAGCGGCGCGGCAGTGTGGTCGATCGTGGCGCTCGCGCCAAGGGCGCGCATCTCCGCGGCAGCATCATCCTGGGCGGTCGCGATCACGTGAGCGCCGCGCCCGTGGGCCAGCTGGGTCGCGAAGCTACCCACACCACCAGTCGCGCCAACGACCAGGATGCTCTGCCCCTCGCGGAGATGCGCCAGCTCGAGCAGTGCGAGCGCGCTCATCCCCGCGCTCGCCGCCGCACCGGTCGCAGCCAACGCGATCGTGTCCGGCGCACGCGCGATCGGTGCGGTCACGGAAACGGCGACGTACTCGGCAAGCGTGCCGCGACCATAGGGCGGGTGCAGGAACGCCCCGTAGACCGCATCGCCGGCCGCGAAGCCTTGCACGCCCGGTCCACACTGCACAACCACGCCGGCGCCATCGACACCGAGGATCAACGGAAATACGTGTGGCGCACGCGCGGCCACCCAGCCCTGGGCGATCGTCCAGTCGAACGGGTTCAGTGCGGCGGAGTGCAATCGCACGAGCACCTCCCCTGGGCCCAGGATCGGCACCGGCAGACGCATCAGCCTTGGTGTCTGCCCGAAGCGCTCCACAGCGACAGCCCGCATCGACGCTGGGAGGGGATCGTCACGCACCTGCAGACACCGCCTCTGCGACGATTTGCGCGGCACGCGGCAGCCGCAGACTGAAGACATCGAACACTCCGGCCTGTTGCAGCACGGGCAATGCCGCGAGCAGATCTGCGCGCGCCACGGCGTACTGCTCGCTATCGGGATCGACACGCTCCAGGGTCAGCGCGTTGTGAGCGAAGGCTGCGATCGAGCCCTTGCGCACACGCGTTCCGCGCACCTCGATCGTGTCGACATCGTCGGGAAACAACTCCCCTGCACGCATGGTACCTCCGCGGGTCGAATCGACAGATAATAGATGCGTTCAGAACGTATCAGATAGGCTAGGGTTTCCCAAAACGATGCGTGCAGAACGCGTCTATGATCGGCGCATGACCAACGAGCGAGCGATACGCGTCGGTGTCTCCTCGAACGCCACCACTAGCGGGGACGGAGGCGGTCAGGTCGCACAGATCGAGGAGCAGTTGCTCGCGTTGATCCTCCGAGCCAACCGCGCGCGGATCTACGACGACCTGCTGGAGGGGGCGAAGCTTCGCATCGACAAGGCGCTCTACCCCGTGCTCAGTGCCACCGCGGCTCTCCAGCCGGCGCGGGTAGCAGCGATCGCCGATGTCTTGGGTCTGAATCCAACAACCACGAGCAGGCACCTGAGTACGCTCGAGCGGGAAGGTCTCGTCAGCCGCAGCAAGAGCGCCAGCGACGCCCGTGCGGCTGTGATCACGCTCACGCCGCAGGGCAAGCGCGCGATCCGCGCGTTGCGTGACTCGCGCCGAGCGGTGTTCGCAAAGCTGCTCGCGGGGTTCGACGAGCCCGAGTTGCAGCAGTTCGGCGACTACCTGCAGCGCTTGCAGGCTGCGTTCTCAGAGCGCTAGCACCCCGGCCGCTGGCGCCTATTCTCGTGTGCTTCTGTGCCCCTCGCTTCGCGCGATGGCCGTCAACGCCTCGATGTCCTCGATGTCGCCCGGCCTGCCGGCCGTCTGCTTCATGCGAATGAGGTCGTTGACGCTGACGATTGGCACGGCAACTCCGCCCAGGTCGGTCATCAACGCTCGGGCTTGCATCTCCGCGAATGCTGTCGCGCCCGGGACCTCGTTCAAGATGTGTAGCTCTCCGTGTCGAGTGTTGAGCGGCGGCACTATGGGGGCGACGCTGAGCTGCTCCGCCGTCGGTGTTGGCGCGCTTGGTCCGAGCTCGACAGGATGTGCGTCAAGTGCGACGAGTGCTGCTCTCAAACGCTCGAAGTTCTCCGGGTGCGGTGATGGCGTGACGTCGAGGTCCTTGGTAGTGCGTCGGCGCCCATGCACCTGTGCGGCAACGCCGCCTATGACCAGATAGTCCACCTCGTGATCTGCAAGCACTCGAAAGAGCTCAAGCAGGTTGAGGGGGCGTTCCGTCGATTCACTCATGACGGCACATACTTGGTGGCCGGATGACCGGCCCGGCGTGCGTCTGCGCCGGCAATTTCCAGCTGGCCTGCGACCAGGTTCCACGACGCCGCCTCACGCAGTCGTTCACGGGGACTTTCGGGCGCGGTCCCGCCTCCCGTTCCAGTGAGCAGCGGCTCCGTATCCATGAGGAGGCGCTCGCCGAGCAGCATCAGCAGATGTGTGAGGCGCTCAAGCGTAGGCGACTCCACCCCACGCTCGATCCGGCTGATCGCGTCCTGGCTTGTCCGTGCGCGCAGGGCCAGTTCCCGCTGGCTCACGCCTTGTCGTCTCCTTGCCTCGCGCAGCAGCTTCGAAGCGTTATTGTTACACCGCATACGGTGTCAATATACCTGCATCGCGTTGGAGGGCCAGACGTTGCCCGCGGACAACCAGGCGGCCTGGCTGGCTGCTCCCTCTCGTCCGTTGCACGAGTGTCGGAGCAGTCGATTGAGGCGCTCGCTTTTGCGCTAAGGCGCGGCGGTGCTCTTCGGGTCGACCAGGATCTTCGCGTGGGTCTCGGGATCTCCGAGCGCCTCAAAGGCCCCGTCCACGCCGTCGAGCCCCACGGTGCCAGTGACAAGAGGACCGGGGTTCACCTTCCCCTCGGCGAGCATGTGAAGCGTGTCGCGGAACTCGACGGGGGTGTAACCGAGGACGAAGCGCAGCTCGATTTCCTTGTTGATCGCCATCGCCGGCCTGATCTTGTCCGTACCCATACACACGCCGACGACGACCACGCGGGAGAACAGAGGCGCGCTCGCGATCACCTGGGCGAGCACCCCAGGCACGCCCACGCATTCGAAGATCACGGGGCTCTTGGGCTTGGCCAGGCCGAGCGCTTCGGCCGCGCGCCAGGTGTGATGCCAGGGAATCGGCAACCGCTGCATTTTGCCCATACCGTCAACTGCGAGGTCGAGGGCGGTTGGAACCGTGGTGAGGTGCCCGTGCTTCTCGGCTGAGGCGTGGGGCGATTCGTGTGCTGGGTCGACGACAATGTCAGCGCCGCTTGCCCTCGCCAGCGCACGACGCCCCGCGGAGAAGTCGCTCGCGATGACGGTGCGCACGCCGTGCGCCTTGAGCATGCAGATCACCGACAGGCCAATCGGCCCGCAGCCGATGACGACCGCGACGGTGCGCTTCTTGACCTCACCTCGGCGCACAGCGTGCCAGCCGACAGCCATCGGCTCGGTCAGCACGGCTACTGCGGGCGCGAGGCCATTGGGCACGGGAACGGTGAGAGACTCCTGCACGAGCATCTGCTCTGCATAGGCACCGGGAGCCGCCACCGACAGGCCGGTGGCGTGGATGTCCTTCCCGACACGCAGCAGAGGCACCGAGACCACCGTCGTCCCTGTCGGCACCGAGCGCCGACAGGAGGGGCCATGTTCGACGATCCCACCGCAGAACTCGTGCCCCATGACGACGTCCTGGTCGGAGCGCATGAAGTCCGCATAGCCGGTCTCCAGAGCCACGTCTGCCATCTCGTTGCAGTGACGGCGAGCATGAAGGTCCGATCCGCAGATGCCACAGCGAAGGACATCGATCAATACCTGCCCCCTTTCGGGGACAGGCGTCGGCAGATCGACGACCGTCAACTGGCCTTCTTTACAGTTCACAGCCTTCATCGGGCACCCGCGGCGATCGATCCGGTGAGCACGCGCAAGAGCTTGACCCAGCCCGACCCAGGAAGGTCGGGCTCGACGGCACGCTGCACCCCGGTGCCGAGTCCGAGCGCGAGGATGATGGTGCTCAGCTCCTCGGGGTCGATCGGGAAGTCCTCGCCGAGCCGCTCAGCGATCACTTCGGCCCAGCCCGCGCGAAGGCGCGCGTGGCGAGCGGCGGTGGCGGCCTTGTAGGTGTCGTCGTGAGCGCTGAATGCCGCGAGCTCTATCTCAAAGCGCGTCCACTGCGGTTCGCCGATGGTGTTCTGCGCCCACGCGGCGAGCACGTCGAACCACTCATCGAGGCTGTCGGTCTCCTCGAGTGAAAGTCTGAGATCGCGTGCCATACGCTCGTACAGCGCATCGATCACGGCGATCCCCATCGCGGTCTTGCTGGGGAAGTTGGAGTAGACCGCGCCGCGGGTGAACCCTGCGTTCTCGCCGATCTGATCGAGGGAGGTGACCTGGAAGCCGTCGCGCAGAAACAGGTGGGTGGCGGCGTCAATGATCAGCGCTCGGGTTCGCGCCTGGGACTCTGCACGCGTTAGACGGGTCATCGTGAGAACGCGTAGTCGTCGAGGTCGAAGCGGGCGCTGCGCCAGGCCGCCTCGAGCGAGAGGCTGGGCCGGAACGGCGCGTCGCCGTGCTTGTCGAAGTAGTAGCTATTCGCGTTCGAGCAGGCGCCCCGGAAGAAGACCTGGTTGTGGCGGCGCCCGAGCATCGACTCGAAGTAGCGACGGTTGGCCTCCGGCGTGATCTCCACGCGCGTGGCGCCTTCGCTGCGCGCGCGCTTCAGGCAGCGCACGATGTGGCGCATCTGGGTCTCGATCAGACCGAAGTAGGACTGGCCGTTGAACCCGTAGGGACCGAGGATCGAGAACGAGTTCGGAAAGCCGGGGACGCTCACGCCCTCATAGGCCTGCAGCCGGTTGGCATCCCACCATTCCTCGAGGTCAACACCACCCGCCCCCAGCGTCTCGAATGCCGGCAGGTTCCCGGAGTCGAACACCTTGAACCCAGTCGCAAGGACGAGCACGTCGAGAGGATGCTCGACCCCGTCGCTCGTGCGAACGCCCGTCTCAGCGATCGCCTCAATGGAGGTGGTTTCGAGCAGCACGTTCTCCCGGTTGAAGACGGGGATGTACTCATTGGAGAAGCTCGGGCGCTTGCACCCGAGGGAGTACTTAGGCGTGAGCTTCTCGCGCACGACG
>Ga0209624_10000623_pt1 | contig 30955 bp, 24 predicted proteins | sample JacPinW_OM2H0_O1_FD_188565 | JGI IMG/M metagenome (GOLD analysis project Ga0209624, IMG submission 188565) | Forest soil microbial communities from Algoma, Ontario, Canada - Jack Pine, Ontario site 1_JW_OM2H0_O1 (SPAdes) (version 2) | ecosystem: Environmental > Terrestrial > Soil > Boreal...
TCCAGACGATGAGGTTCACCTTGGCCTTCATGCCGTCGAGCAGGTCGAGGACCTCGCGGGCGTGCTGGGGTTGGTCGTTGACCCCGCCGAGGAGAACGTACTCAAAGGTGACCCACTCACGCTTGCCGAGCGGAAGGGTTTTCACGGCGTCGAGGAGTGCGGCGATGTTCCATTTGCGGGTAATGGGCATCACCTGCTCACGGACGGTGTCGTTCGAGGCGTTAAGGCTCAGGGCGAGTTTGGGGCGAAGGGGCTCGTTGGCGAAGCGGCGGATGGAGGGTTCGATGCCGCTGGTGGAGACGGTCATGCGCGACTCGGGTATGCCGATGGGTTTGACGAGAAGGTGCACACTGGCGATGAACTGGTCGTAGTTGAGGAAGGGTTCGCCCATGCCCATGAAGACGAGGTTGATGCGGTTGGCTCCGATCTTGACGCCGTGACGGTTGAGGACAGCTACGACCTGGCCGGCGATCTCGCCTGCGGTAAGGTTGCGCTTGATGCCGAGCTTGGCGGTGAGGCAGAACTGGCAGTTGACGGCGCAGCCTATCTGGCTGGAGATGCAGATAGTGGCACGGGTATAGCCATTGCGTTCGAGGGCTCCCAGATTGCGGAAGTCCTTGCGCGTGTGCACAGCGTTGCCCTCAAGACCGTCGGTGGCTTCCTCTTCGGCTGCTGCTTCGCTGCCATCGCCCCGCTCGCCTCCGTCGCCGTCCGGCATCCAGACGGTTTCTACGGTCTCGCCGTCGGCCATCCGGATCAGGTAGCGCTCGGTGCCGTCGACGGACCGGGCGGTCTGAAGGATTTCGGGAAGGCCTACGGTGTAGCCCTCGGTGGCGAGGGAGTCGCGGAGGGTCTGGGGGAGGGTGGTGATCTGGTCCAGCGAGGTGAGGCGTTGGCGATAAAGGGCTTCGTGGAGCTGGGTGGCCCGGTAGGTCTTCTGCCCAAGACCGGCCATGAGAGCAGTTAGCTCGGGAAGAGTGAGACCAAAGAGGGGTTTTTCTTCAACTTTCGGTTTTTGATATTCGTTCAAATTATTCATAACAATAAACTTATAAGATATGTATTTTTACAGACGAAGTGGCGTCGCAAGGGCTAATATTCTTGTGCAGCGTCTTTAATCAGTCTACTCCGGCGGGGAAACGGGAGCCGGTCACTGTGAAAGAATGGAGGTGAAGGAGCCTCATGCCTGTCTCTCTGGTCGAAGAAATCCCTCTATCTGGAAATGCCTCCCGCAATATTCGAAAGACGGTTCTGCCGAACGGTCTGCTGGTGCTGACCGAGCGGATGCCGCACCTAAGGAGCGTCTCGATGGGCGCCTGGGTGGGGTCGGGGTCTCGGGATGAGGCAGCCGAGGTGAACGGGATCTCGCATTTCGTCGAGCATATGGTCTTCAAGGGGACTACCTCGCGTTCCGCGCAGCAGATTGCGCGGGAAGTGGATACGATCGGCGGAAATCTGGACGCGTTCACCAGCAAAGAGATGGTGTGCTTCAACATCAAGGTGCTGGACGAGAATGTAGCGCCCGGGCTGGATGTGCTGGCTGACCTGGTGCTGCATCCCACGTTTACGCCGGTAGAGCTCGAGCGTGAGCAGGGCGTGATTCTCGAAGAGATCAAGATGGACGAGGACAACCCGGACTACCTGGTCAATGAGGTCTGGACACAGAACTTCTGGAAGGGCGATGCGCTGGGCCGGCCGATTCTGGGAACAGCCAAGACGGTTACGACCTTCAACCAGGGGGTGTTGTTCGACTTCTACGCGGGCCGGTTTACGGCGCGGAACATGGTCTTTTCTGCGGCAGGAAACCTGGAGCATGATGCGTTTGTGGCGCAGGTGGAGCGGGAGTTCAGTTCGTTGACGGCCGGGGGCAGTTCGTACGCCGGGAAGATCGATGCACCGATGGCGACTCCGCACATTACGCTGCGGCGGAAGAAGTCGCTGGAGCAGGTTCAGTTCTGCCTTGGGGTTCCTGCGCCTCCAGTAAATGACCGGCGGCGGTATGGGGTCTATCTGCTGAATACGATCCTGGGTGGCGGAATGAGCTCGCGGTTGTTCCAGACGATTCGTGAAGACGAGGGGCTGGCTTATGCGATCTTCTCAGAGATGAATCCGTTCCGCGATACAGGCTCGCTTTGCGTGTATGCGGGAACCTCGGTCGACAAGACGCAGAAGGTTCTTGAGCTTACGCTGAAGGAGTTGCGGCGTCTGAAAGAAGAGACGGTCAGCGACGTGGAATTGAAGCGGGCCAAAGACCAGGTGAAGAGCAATATGGTGATTGGGTTGGAGAGCTCGGGCAGTCGGATGTCGAACCTGGCGCGACAGCAGATGTATTTTGGCAGGTTCTTCGGTGTCGACGAGATGATGGAACAGATCGACTCGGTGAGGCCGGATGAGGTGCAGGAGCTGGCGCAGGAGCTGTTTCAACCCGACGTGATGGCTCTTACGTTGCTCGGGAACCTCGGCTCGATGAAGATCGAGCGTGGGGATTTGGCCTGTTAGTACGATCTGATAGAGTTTTGTTCGGAGCAGTAGGACAGGGCCGACCCAGAATGAGGAAGACGATGAAGGTAATGGAGCAGATGCGCGCAAAGCAGCAAAACGAAGAAGGGTTCACGCTGATCGAGCTTCTGATCGTAATGTCGGTGATGCTGATTCTCATGACGTTCGCGGTTCCGCAGCTTTTGAAATTGAGAAAGCAGTCGCAAGAGCTCTCGGCAGTGCAGTCGCTGCGCGCTATCGGGCAGGCAGAGCTTCAATACAACTCGCAGTACCCGGCGAACGGCTTCTCGTGCTCGCTGGCGGTGCTGGGTGGGGACCCGAAGACCGGCGCTCCTTCTGCACAATCTGCCCAGCTGATTGCGCCTGATCTGGCGACCGGGCAGAAGGCGGGTTACACGTTCTCGATCAGCAACTGCACCAAGGTGACGGTTAATAATCAGGACATGTACACCTCCTATGAGATTACGGCGGTACCGCAGTCGATCGGGAAGACGGGCGACAACGGCTACTGCGCGGACGAGAACAATACGATCCGCAAGGATCCGGCGGGCGGGACCAACTGCACTCAACCCATCCAGTAATGCTGGCGAAGGCTGCGCTGTTGCTGGCGGCCTGTGTGCCGGTGTGTCTGCTTGCGCAGACGAATAACGCGATCGTTCATAAGGTGGATGAACACTACAACCATCTCAATTCCCTGCGCGCTCATTACTCGGAGCGGTATTCCGGCATGGGGATGGACCGGACGGAAGAGGGCACTCTTCTGCTGAAAAAGCCGGGGCGGATGCGGTGGAGCTATGCCGCGCCGGTGGGCAAGGTGTTTGTTCTGGATGGGAAATTCGGGTGGTTCTATACGCCCGGGGACGCTCAGGCTACACGGGTTCCGGCAAAGCAACTGGACGATCTGCGGTCTCCGCTGCGATTTCTGCTAGGGCATACGCAGCTCGACAAGGAACTGGATGGCCTTACCGTGGCGCCCGAGGGCGCGGGGTTCCGCATCTCGGGAGTACCCAAGGGGATGGCTCAGAGGGTGAAGCTGTTGTCGCTTTGGGTGTCGGCAACAGGCGTCATTGAGCGGATGCGGTTGGAAGAAGTGGACGGCGCGGTGACGGAGTTCGCTTTTTCGGGAATCGAGGAGAACATTCCGGTGAAGGACTCGGACTTCGGGTTTGTGCCGCCGGCTGGCGTGACAGTGGTACAGGGTCTGGCACCAATGTAAATTGGCTTCCTATCGCACAATTAACGCAGCCAATTCTGTAGATTAGACGATAAAGTGAAAGTAAAACATTCATAATAAAGCGAGCCTGCGGCGAGATTTCTTGAAAATATTACGTATTTTTATTGCTTGCCCGCGAACGCGTACGATAAAGACAGACTGGAAAGAAAAGACACGCCGAATGGCCGCGTAGAAAAGTTGAGTGGATTTTGTGAGTGAAGCTGTTGCAGTAAGCCGTTTGAGTACAGAAGAGTTTTATGCTGCCGTTCATGGGTTGTCGCCCAGGGTGGCGGTCTTTGATTGCGATGGAACGCTGTGGTCGGGAGACGCCGGGTCTGGATTTATGCACTGGACCATCGAGACAGGGCTGGTCTCGCGCGAGCTGACGGACTGGATCGATGGGCGGTACCGCGGGTATCTGAAGGGCGAAGTTTCGGAGCTTGCAATCTGCGGTGAGATGGTGCAGATGTACCAGCGGCTGCATGAAGACGAGATGCGTCGAGGAGCGCAGGTGTTCTTTAGAGATCGGATTGAGCGGAATATCTTTCCCGAGATGAAGGCGCTGGTGGACGAGCTTCGCGGCAAAGGAGTGGATATCTGGGCGGTGAGCTCGACGAATAACTGGGTAATTGAAGAGGGTGTACGGCGATTCGGGATTCCGGCGGAACGAGTGCTGGCGGCGCGGGTAGAAGTGCGTGATGGGGTGGTGACAGACAAGATTATCGATGTGCCAACGGATGAGGAAAAGGTCGTCGCGCTGCGGCGTGCAGGGGTTGTGGCACCTGATGCTGTGTTCGGGAATTCGGTACACGACGCGGCGATGCTGGAAATTGCAGCTCGGGCATTTCCGGTCAATCCCACGCCGGCGTTGCTGGAGCGGAGCGCGCACGAGGGATGGCCGGTTTACTTTCCTGCGTCAGTAATGCTGAAGTAAGTCACGGTAAATGGAGCTTTTAGGCTTGGGCGTCGTCTAATCTACAGGCAGATGAGAGAGCCCATTCGTAAACTCGACCGAAAGGCGGCACCCAAGATAACGAAACCGGTTAGGTTGGTAGTGGCGGCTTTAATTCTGCGCGGGGGTGGCACCGAGGTGGAAGTGTTGATCTGTCAACGGAAAGCGGATCAGCCCATGAGCCTCAAGTGGGAGTTTCCGGGGGGCAAGATTGAATCCGGAGAGAGCCCCGAGAATGCCTTGGCACGGGAGTTGGATGAGGAGCTGGGGATCGCGGCTGTCATTGGGAACCGAGTGGCGCGGGTTCGGCACAAATACCGGAATGGCGGAACGATCGACCTGCAGTTCTTTACCGTGCGAGAGTTTCAGGGTGAGATGGAGAACCGGATATTTAATGATGTGCGGTGGGCTCCACTGGTCGAGCTGCCAGGGTATGACTTTCTAGCGGCGGACCTGGGGCTGATACGGGATTTGTCTGAGGGGAAGCTGTTGTAGGCCGACCGCGGATTGCGCGGATTGAAACGGATCAGAAACAAGACAGATAAAAAGCAAAGACGGATAGAAAGCGGATGGGCAAGGCTCCAAAATGAAGCTTTGTCCTTTTGGTTTTGGATCCGCTCTTGTCTTTATCGGTGCTTATCCGCGTCAATCCGCGGTCGAGTTCTAGCCGTGGACGGTGTTCCAGACCAAGACCAGTGATAGTCCCGTGACGACGATCGCCGTGGCCCACGCGATGACATTGAACCACCGGGTGTTGGTGTATTTGCCCATCAGATCGTGCTTGTTGATGAGCTTGAGCATGAAGACCAGCACGAGCGGCAGAAGAATGCCGTTGAGTACCTGTGAGAGGATGCTGAATTTCACCAGCGGGAAATTGGGGATCAGGACGACGGCGGCGCCGGCGAAGAGGAGCAGGCTGTAGAGCCAGTAGAAGAATTTGGCGTCGCGAAAGCCTTTATCGAGGCCGCTCTCGAAGCCAAGACCTTCGCAGACGGTGTACGCGGTAGACAGCGGCAGGATGGATGCCGCGAAGAGCGAGGCGTTGAAGAGTCCCGCAGCAAAGAGGATGAAGGCGTAGTCGCCGGCGAGCGGTTTCATGGCCTGGGCAGCGTCGGAGGGGTCGACGATGTTTCGCATGCCGTGGGTGAACAGAGTTGCAGCGCAGGCTACGATGATGAACCACGCAACGATATCCGTAAAGAACGAGCCGACGATGACGTCGAGGCGCGAAGCTTTGTACTGCTTCACGTTGACCCCCTTATCGACGATGGATGCCTGCAGGTAGAACTGCATCCAGGGCGCGATAGTGGTTCCGATAACGCCGACGGTCATGTAGACGTATGACTTGTCGGACCAGACGCTCCGGGGAGGAAGCTTAACGGTTTCGACGAGGGCGAGGTGCCAGTCGGGGCGGCTGAGAACTCCGGCGATGATATAGGCAATGTAGAAGACGCTGGCGACGAGAAATATCTTTTCGACGCTCTTGTAGTCGCCTTTGACAACGAGCGCCCAGACGATAAGAGCGCAGACGGGCACGCTGATGTATTTCGTGATGTGGAAGAGCTGCATGGAGCCGGCGATGCCCGAGAACTCGGTGACGACGTTGGTGAAGTTGACGATGACCAGCAGGATCATGATGAAGAAGGTCATGCGGAGGCCGAACTCTTCGCGGATGAGGTCGCTGAGGCCCTTGCCGGTAACGACGCCCATGCGCGCGCACATCTCCTGAACCACGATGAGGGCAAGAGTGATGGGGATCATCGTCCAGAGCAGGGTGTAGCCGTACTGAGCGCCGGCCTGCGAGTACGTGAGGATGCCACCGGCGTCATTGTCGACGTTTGCGGTGATGAACCCCGGGCCGAGTACGGCAAGGACGAGGATGATCCGGGTTCTCCAGTTGCGCCAGGTCATTTCTTTGGTTCCTTTTCGCTGGTGGGGGAGAACTCGTCGGCTCGCCTGTCCTCAGGCTAAACCAATTTTTGTTTTGTGAGTTAGATTTGAAGGTTGCGGACGAGGTTCGGCTCGGACCGGATGAGGTCGTAGAGCTGACGGGCTGGGACTTCGAGTGTTGAGTCCGCCACAACGCGTGCGTTGGCGTGGATGTGGTGCGGATTCTTCGAGGAGACGAGGATGATGCTGGACGGGTTCATGACGAGCGCGGCTTTGAGCATCAGATTGGCGAGGGATTCGGCGTTGCTGAGGTCGGTGTTGGTCGAGTCCGACCAGTCGCGGCACAGGGGTCCGTTGCTGCTGAGGGCTTTGTGAAGGGCGCGGAAGTTGTTGGTGAGAGCGCTGTGGTGGATGCGGAAGGGTTGGGTCGGGGTGATGGGGGCTGCGAGGATGGACCACTCATATTGGAGGGTGCGGCAGTAGGCGGGGCGCTCGCTAAGGAGTGCCGGGATTGAATTGGTGGTGCTTCCTACGCCGAAGGAGCCGACGGTTCCTTGCTGGACTTCGGACTCGAGGAAGGTAAGGAGGGCGTCGTCGGTGAGATCGTGGGCTTCGACTTCGTGGAGGAGCCAGAGGTCGATATGGCTGGCACGCAGGGCCCGGAGGCTGCGGTCGAGCGAGGCTTTGGCTTCGGGGGCCGTGAAGCGGGGCTGCTCGGTCGGGCGGGTGGCGGCGTTGGCAGCCCGGGCGAGTTTTCCCTTGACGCTGGGAAGTTGCTTGACGATCGGGCCTGCGATGCGACGGGCGGCTTTGAGGAAAGTGGAATGTTTCGGCGGGGCGATGCCGAATTTCGTGGTGACCGTGAGTTCACCAGGATGGCGTTCAAGGAATTCTCCGAGGCAGGCTTCAGCGTGGCCGTAGCCGTACATGGGGGCTACATCGAAATGGCGAATGCCTGCTTCGTAGGCAGTTTCGAGGAGTTTGAGGGAGTCGCGGCGATTGGTGGCACCCATGACGCTCGAACAGCCAAAGCCGAGGCGAGTGGTTTGGCGGCCGGTCGTTGCGAGCTCGATCTGTTCCATTCTGCTCCGAAGTTTAGTCGTTGAGGTGATCGCTCAGACGAAGAGCCAATGCGAGGACAGTATGGGTGGGATTGGAGAAGCCGGAGCTGGGGAAGACGGCACTCGAGCAGATGTGGACGTTGCTGGTGCCATAGAGGCGGAGGTTGGTGTCGACCACGCCGGTGGAGTCTGAGGTGGACATGCGCATGCCGCCCATGTGGTGGTTGCTGTCGTCGCAGCGGGCGAAGAACTTTGGGCTCCCGGACATGAGGTCTTCGTCCGGGATGATGCGGGCTACTCTGGCGAGGGCGCTCTGTGCGACGAGGACGTACTGCCGGATGGTCTCGAGTTCCCTCTCGGAGACCTGCCATTCGAAGCGGATGCGGAGCAGGCCGAGAGGGTCGCGCTCATCGGTAAGGGTGATGCTGCTGCGGGAGGTGGGCTCCTGCTCGCAATGCACGCGAAGAAGGATGCGAACGGAGGGTGGAGCGTAGGCTCGGCGCTGGACGTAGTAGCGCCACGCCTGGCTGAAGAGCATGGGTACATGTTTGGCAGTGTGGAAGACGTTGTCGCGGGTCACCTCGCTGAAGCGGCCGCGCATGAGGTTTCGGATGGTGAGTTTCGCCTGGTAGCGGGCCTTGCCGGTGTCCTCGAAGGACATCGTGGAGCCGATATTGAGGGTGCCCAGCTCGGATTGGAGATGCGGGCGGAGGCGCAGTTTGGGGAGATATTTGTAGCCATGGGTGACGATGGGGTCAAAAGTATCGTGGAAGCTCGAAAGATCGAGGGGTTCGATGCGGGCGGCGTTGCAGTCGATGTGATCCTGAAAGTGCTGACCCAGGAGACCGCTGCGATTCCACGGATGGCCGCCTGCGCGCGGTTGCAGGAAGAAACGGGAGCTCTCAATGCCGCCGAGCGAGAAGATGTATTGGCGAGCACGGAAGATGGTCTCGATGCCGGTGAGGGTGCGGCAGCGGATGCCTTGCGCAGTTTCGTCTTCGAGGAGAAGTTCGACAGCGCTGGCGTGGAGCCAGACGTAAATGTTGGGGTGGGTGGCGAGGGTTTTGTTATGGAGGCGGGCGAAGTTCGGCTCGGGGCACCAGCGAGAGAGGTAGGATTCGAGGCCATCGAACTGGGTGAAGGGGAGCTTAAGATCACGCCAGACGGCGGCGTCACTGCGCTCGACGTTAGCGAGGCCTTCGAGGCTCAGGGCGCGCTCGTAGAAAGATGTCAGCTCGGTCTTGGAGAAGGGCCAGCCGCTGCCAGGGATACCAGGGCGTCGAGTGAAATCGAGGGCGTCGAGTTCGAGGATCTGTCCTCCCCACCGGACGGTAGTGCCGCCTTTCACACGAATCCGTCCAGTGTGGATGCCACGGTGCGGGAGGCCGACGATGTTGCTGTCGTAAATGGCCTGCGAAGACTCTTCGCGGACCGCGCCGCCGCCTTCGAGAAGCAGTACAGTTTTGCCTTTGCTGGCAAACTCTACGGCGAGCGTGATGCCCGCGGCTCCCGCACCGGCGATGCAGATGTCTGCGTGAAAGCCGGCGGGTGGAGTGTCTTTGAGGAGGTCGTGAATCACGATTGGCCCGCGAGAGCTGGATTCGCGGAGTGGCTTTCGGACTTCCGATTGGAAAGGATGGACTGGATTCGTTCGAGGATGAGGCCTACCTGGCGGTCGTTGTGGTAGCCGTCCCGTGCTGCACGAAGGTTGCCGGCGTGAGCGATACGTTGGCGCGAGGCTTCGTCGGGCAGGTAACGGCGGATCTTGGCGGCCAGCTCGTCAAAGCTGGAGAAGAAGACTGCTTCCTCGTCTTCTTTGAAGCGCTGGAGATGACCTGCGGAGCGCTCGGCGAGGAGAAATCCTCCGCAACCAGCGATCTCGAAGCTCTTATGGACGAACTCATCTTGATTTGAGTGGGTGAGAAAGCTGAGGTTGATGCGGGAGCGCCAGATGGCTTCGCGGTAGTCAGTGCAATAGAGCTCACCGGTGCGGAACGTACCCTTGAAGACATCGGGCTGCATGGCGCGGCCCCAGAGCTTGCCGCTGCCGGAGACAGCGACGGAGAAACCGCACTCGCGCCACAGACGACCAAGCGTCTGGGCGCGGTCGTCGTAAGGAGTGCCGATGAACGAGACCTCGCGATCGCGGTCGGCGTCCGACCAACCTGCGGGCGGGGGAAAGTGCAGCGTCGGCTCGTAAGCGGTCTGGATCTTGATGACATCGCGCGCGCCTCGTGAAGTGTAGTCGGAGATGTTTTTGTCGCGCTGAACGACGTGCAGGTCGTAATGGGGGATGTTCTTCATGTAGAGCCGCCAGCCGGGATCGCGTCGCGGACCGAAGGGGTTGTCGATCATGTAGCTGACAGTCGCTATCCCCAGGACGCGCAGACGGTCGAGTGTTTTGGAGCGCATCGTAAGTAACTTATCGGCCCAGAGGAGATCGGGTTTATCCGCTCCAGCGATGCGAAGAAGGTCGCGATTGAGGCGGTCAATAGAAGGCCCGATGGAAAGGCGATGCGTGGCTTTGCGGACGAGCGGATTCCGGGGCAGATAGTCGAAGGTGTTGAAGGGGATGACCTGGTGACCAAGGCGCTCGAGGGCCCAAAGGCGGTAAAGGGATGACTCTTCAGGCGACATGCCGGCGGCGTACAGAATCTTCATGAGGTACTGCGCATCCTTTTCATGGCCTGGAGAGAATCTGTGGCTCCGGCTCGGTTAGTGGTTTGCCCGCAACAGGGCGATGACCTGTTCGGCGTGAACAACCCCCACAAGTCGCCTTTCGTGATCGACGACAGGGAGCGAGCGGAGATTGTATTTGTCGAAGAGCTCGGCAACTTTGCGACCGTTGGCATCAACGTTGCAGCTTACGATGTGTCCCTGCGGCAACGAGTCGAGCGATGCGCCTGACCCAGCGAGGAGGAGTTGCACGATCGGCACGAGTCCGGAGATGCGCTCGTCGGAGTCGATCAGGTAGATGTCAGTGATTGTCTCGAGGTCGCCCTCAAAGTCACGGAGGGCCTTGATGGCCTGGTCGACGGTGGCGATTGCGGGCAACGCAATGTATTCGGTCGTCATACGGCCAGCGGCGGAGTCTCCAGAGAACTCCAGCAGATCTTCGACCTCCTGGCGCTCCTCTGGATCCATCTCTTCAAGAATGGCCTCGGAGCGCTCATCGGGCAGCTCGGCAAGAAGGTCCGCGGCAGCGCCGGGGTCCATCTCTTCGACGATGGCGGCGACCTCCTCGGAGTCAAGCGATTCGATGAGAGACTGCTGCATCTTCGGCCTGATCTCTTCGAGGGCTTCTGCGGCAACCTCCTCGTCGAGGGACTCGAAGAGGGCCTGGCGCTCGGCAGGGGCCAGTTCCTCGAGGATGTCGGCGATATCGGAGGGATGCATCGCTGACAGGCGGTCCTGCTCGATATTGAGCTTGACGCGGCGGGCGGGATCCCGGTCGATCAGGTCGACGAAGTCCCATGGAATGACGCTTGCGCCGAAACGGGCGGCGATTCGGTGGACCGGCTTTTCGGGGAGTCCCTTGAGGAGACGCCGGACAGCGCCGCGCATGCCAACTTCGACCTCCGCGATGCGCAGCGCGAGATCGGGGCCATTTTCCTGCAGGCAATTCTCCCAAATCAGGTCCACGTCGTTGACCCGAACTACCTTGCGGCCATGGACATCGATGATCTGCTGGTCGAGGAGGTCGCGTTCCAGCAGCAGAAAGCTCTCATCGTCGGGCAGAGGCTCCGGCTGGGCAGATTTGCGGAGTTGGAGGCCGCCGCTGGAGGTGAGTTGGAGGTGGGTAACGGGAACGAGAGTGGGACGGTCACCGCGCCGGGCAGATGGCCGCTTGAGGACGATGCCGTGGACGTGGGCGGAGTCGACCGAGGGTGCTACGGCGAACTCACGCACGTGGCCGAAGGTGTCGCCATTGGCGTCGAATATCGCTGCCCCCATGAGCGCGGAGACGCTTGTTTTTTGGTTTCCGTGTTTTATCATGGCGTCGCGGCTGCAACTAATTTCTCTGCTACCCGCATGTTAGCCCAACTCGCTGGCAGAAAGGGATCCGATGAGCCGGTATCGTCACGGGACCAGATTTTGACAAGGCCGTTCCGGAAAGATAAAGGCTCAATCTTGACATTCGAGAAATCCACAAGCACACTGCCATCAATGCCGTAATTCGGGGTCGACGACCGGATACCCGGAAAGATAAGGATATTTTTGGCCGACTCTAATTCAAGCCGTATCAGCTTCACCCTACCTTCGTCCCTCGATAGCGTTAACAAAATCGAGTTGACTGCAGAACAGGTTGCACAGCGGGCCGGATTTGACGAAGATACGATTCCGCACGTCGCGATGGCTGTGCGCGAGGCGGCGGTGAACGCGGTGCTTCATGGTAATTCGTACGATACGAACAAGATCATCAAAGCGTCTTTTGAGACGACGTCGGACTCGCTGATTATTCGGATCTCCGACCAGGGCCCAGGGCTCGACCCCGACAAGATTCCCGACCCTCTGGCGCCGGAAAATATCCTTCGCGGCTCCGGGCGCGGCATCTTTCTTATCAAGGCTTTCATGGATGAGGTAAACTTTCGGCAGCTACATCCCGGCACCGAACTTACATTGATCAAACATCGAACACCCGCGCAACCTGGAACCTAAGGAGTCGGGGACGACCTAAGGAGAAGACGACACATGAGCATGAAAGTACAAACACGCCAGGTGGACGGAGTTACCATTCTGGACCTCAGCGGCCGTATTACCCTCGGCGAAGGTAGCGTAACCATTCGCGACGCCGTTCGCGATGTGCTGGCGAAGGGCCAGAAGAAGATTCTGCTGAACCTGGGCGACATCAGCTATATCGACAGCTCGGGCATTGGAGAGTTGGTCAGCGCATTTACAACGGTCAAGAATTCAGGCGGCGAACTGAAGTTGCTGAACCTGACCAAAAAGGTCCATGACCTGCTGCAGATCACGAAGCTCTACACCGTCTTTGATATCAAGGACGACGAGGCAACCGCAATCTCTGCATTCACCAAGTAAAACCCTTTGGGCAATACCGGCCCAGTCATCTGAGCCAATAAAAAAGCCGCCGCTACATGCGACGGCTTTTTTATTGGGCCGGGTCAGTTCGCTTCGTCTACTTTGAGAAGTCGACCTTCGGCGCCACGCTGTTTTCCGGGTTGCCTTTGAAGTATTCGTCCCGGACGTGAAATCCTGCTATGTTGGCCCAGATGCTTGCTGGGAACTGCTGTACGTAGGTGTTGTAATCCTGCAGCGTGGTGTTATAGCGCTGCCGTGCAACCGAAATACGATTCTCCGTCCCGGCAAGCTCATCCGTCAAGCGCATAAACTGCTGATTTCCTTTAAGGTCGGGGTACTGCTCCTGCAGACGGAAAAACGGGCCCAGGGCGACGTCCAATTTGGTGTTCGCGTTGATGTTGCTGGCGTGGTCGCTGCCTGCCGCCAGGACTCCGGCGCGCGCGTTGGCGATGTTAGTCAGAATCGTAGACTCTTCAGCGACATAGCCCTTCACCGATGCGACAAGATTCGGGATGAGGTCGAGACGGCGCTGCTGCTGAACGTCAACCTGCGAGAAAGCAGTGTTTACGGCCTCATTCTTCTGGACAAGAGTGTTTTTTGCACCGATGTAACTGCCTCCAACCACGAGCAGCCCGACAATTAGGAGAGCGACTAAACCAAGCCCTATCCATAAACCTTTCATGTTTCCTCGATTTCCCTTCGTTTAGATTTCGATGCTGTTTGTGGCTGGCCTGTTCGGGTGTACTTTATCATCGTTTACCCAACTGCCTGCCCTTCTTTGCCGCAAAGAATCTCACATTCCTTGATGTCCTCAACAAGATGTCCTCAATAAGACGTCCTCAATAATCCCCGCTAGCCCCGCCTCCCCCCGAGCCTCCGCCGCCGAATCCTCCAAAACCGCCGCCATCACCATCGCGTCCGCCCCGGCCACCCCGATATCCTCCTCCGCCGCCGCCCATCAGATTCCCAAGAAGAAAGAAGATCAGGCCGGTATTTCCGGTTTTGACGAGAAAGAAAAGAATCAGCAGGATGACGCCGCCCCCGAGGACGATCTCCCCAAGGCTGAGCTGAACAGGAGCCGGCTGGCGGTGATACTGATGGGCCGGCTGGGCCTGGGCGAGGGTGACGCCTGCGTCGGTGGCGATGACCCCGGCGATCTGTCGGACTCCCAGCGGAATGGCGATGTTGTAGTCGTTCTGGCTGAGCGCAGGCACCATCGAACGGCCAATGTCGCCTACCTTGGCGTCGTTGAGGATTCCTTCAAGCCCGTAGCCCACTTCAATGCGATATTTGCGGGGTGCGATTGAGACGATCAGGAGAACGCCGCGGTCTGTTCCCTTCCGACCAACCTTCCACTTGTCTTCGAGTGCGGTGGCGAACTCATCAATCGACTGATCATTGTCAAGGGACTTGATGGTGACGACCGCGATCTGGGCGTGGACCTGGCGGTCAACCTGGGTGCAGAAATCTTCGAGATTGCCCTTGGTCGCCGGAGAGAGCACTCCAGCGAAGTCGTTGACATAGCCCGTTGGAGCCGGGAGACTGCTCACTGATTCGGCCGTCAGAATGACCGACGGAGCGAAGAAGAGAAGGACGATCGCGAGCCAGCGGGAGAGATGGTTCATCGATGGTCATTCTACGCTTTGCGTGTTGCGAAAGTTCCCTGTGCGACGCCTACAGAGACGGGGCTGGAGCAGGGTGCTTGTTGTGTGTGGGAACCGGAATGCCCTTTTCCCGTGCGAGTTTGTCGACCATGACGGTGTGGTCATGAATGACGCTCTCCGCCTTGACGACGGCATCATGCAAGTTCGCGTCAGCACTGGCGTTCGCGGCTTCGACGCGGAATTCATGAAGATCCTTGTGGTGATCTTTCACCATGAAGGTCAGATACTCCATATCGAAGTCATTTCCGGAGAGACCCTTGAGTTTGTCGTACTCGACCTGGTCGTCCTTGTCCATTGTCTTAGGCAGCATCACTCCCATCGAGTCCGCTAGCTGCGCCATGTCGTTGTTCATCTTGGTGTGGTCCTCAACCATCTTCTCTGCGAAGGCTTTTACCTCGTCGCTGCTTGCCTTCTGCACCGCGAGTTCCCCCAGCTTCACCTCGGCGATACCACCCTCGGCCGCCTTGCGCAGAAACATCTTGTCCTGCATGACTCGGCCGACGTCGCCAGCGTTAGGTCCGGAGTCCTGCGTGGCAGGCGAGCCGGGGTTTTGCGGAACGCGACCGGGCTGGCTTTGTGGCACCGAAGGCGCCATGGGGTCGAACTGAGCGAAGAGAAGACTGGGCGACACAATGACTGCGCCGAGGACAAGACAGCAAGCGTGAGCTAACTTCATAAGGTGACTCCTGTGACGAACTGGTCAGGTAACTGCCGCTCGCCTTTGGTCATACACCAATTTGATGTAAGAGCATACCCTATGATTGCCTCCTGGGCCTACTCCAACCTGTATTCTGTCTGCTGGAGCTTCGATTGATGACGCAAAGAACGACCCCGCCACGCGCCCGCCAGGAACCAACACCCACGACACTTCACGGACAGATTCTAGAGGACAACTACCGCTGGATGCGGGACAAATCCTCACCTGAACTGGTGGCCTACCTGCAGGACGAGAACGCCTATGCGCTCTCCGTGATGGCTCCGACAGAGGAACTGCAAAGGAAGCTCTACGCTGAGATGCTGTCGCACATCAAGGAGACCGATGTCTCAGTTCCCTATCGCGATCGCGGATGGTTTTACTATGTTCGGACCGTCGAGGGGAGCCAGTACCCGATCCATTGCCGACGACTCGCGACCGGCGCCAAGTTCGATGAGTCGCAACCCGAGGTCGTGCTGCTGGACGTGAACAAGCTGGCAGAAGGCCAGGCATTTATGGCGCTCGGGGCACTCACCGTGAGTCCGGATGGATGGAAGCTGGCATACTCAACCGACAACACCGGCTTTCGGCAGTACACCCTGCACGTTCGCGATCTGCGAACCGGCGAAGATCTGCCTGACACGGCAGAACGGACGGGCTCTATTGCCTGGGCCGCGGACTCGCACACGCTGTTCTATACGACAGAGGATGAGATAACGAAGCGGCACGATCATCTTTTCCGCCACCGGCTGGGCGATCCTGTGGCCGAAGATGCGGTGATCTATGAGGAAAAAGACGAACGATTCAATCTTGGAGTGGGAAAGACGCGCGACGGAAAGTATCTGCTGATGGAGGCGGGTAGCCACACAACGAACGAGTGCAGCTACCTCAGCGCGGAGACTCCTGGCGGCGTCTTTCTTGTAATTGCGCCGCGAGTGGATGAGCAGGAGTACTCCGTGGACCATCGCGATGGGTTGTTCTACATCCGCACGAACGATGTGGGGAAAAACTTTCGCGTGGTGACAACACCCGTGGATGGTGGAGGGAGGGAATCGTGGACGGAGTTGATTCCGGAAGATAAGGAAGTGCCGCTCGAGGACTTTGATCTCTTCCAGACGTTCTGCGTTAGTTCGCGCAGAAGGCTCGGATTGCCCACGCTCACTGTGACGAGGTTTGGAGCGGACGGAAAGCTCGCTGATGCGCTGGAAATCGCGTTCCCTGAACCGGTGTATTCGGCGGCCGGGCATGCGAATCCGGAGTTTGACACGGAGACTTTTCGGTACAGCTATCAGTCGCTGGTGTCGCCGGCTTCGGTATATGAATATGACCTGGGAGCGGGAACTTCGACGCTGCTGAAACAGCAGGAAGTACCGGGAGGGTTTGATTCTTCGCGCTATGCTTCGGAGCGGGTCTGGGTGACGGCTGTTGATGGCGTGAGGGTTCCGGCCTCAGTGGTCTATCGGCGAGATTCCTTCAAGCACGACTCAAGCAATCCTCTCTATCTCTATGGATATGGGTCATATGGCTATCCGCTACCTATCGGGTTTAGCGCGAGCAGATTGTCGCTGCTGGATCGGGGAGTGGTGATCGCCTACGCGCATATTCGTGGTGGTGGCGAGATGGGAGATTCGTGGCACGATGCTGGAAAAATGATGGTGAAACGCAACACGTTTTCCGACTTCATCGCGGCGGCCGAACAGTTGGTTGCGAAAGGGTACGGTGCGAAGGACAGGATTGCGATCGAAGGTGGAAGCGCCGGCGGATTGCTGATGGGTGCGGTCGTCAATGAGCGGCCGGATCTGTTTCGCGTAGTACTGTCGCATGTTCCGTTCGTGGATGTGATGAACACTATGCTGGATGCTTCCCTGCCCCTGACGGTGGCGGAGTATGAGGAATGGGGAAATCCGAATGAGCCGGAGGCGTTCGCGTACATGCGGTCGTACTCGCCCTACGACAACCTGAAACCGGGACCGTATCCGGCGATGCTTGTGAAGACGAGCCTGAACGATTCCCAGGTGATGTACTGGGAGCCGGCCAAGTACGTGGCCAAGCTGCGGACGCTGAAGACGAACGACAGTCCGCTGCTGTTGCACATCAACATGGATGCCGGGCATGGTGGGGCTTCGGGGCGGTATGACTACCTGAAGGAGATTGCGTTTGATTATGCGTTTCTGCTGACGCAGTTGGGTGTGGAAGGCTGAACGCAAGCGCCGATCTTCGATCCTGTGAGTGCGCGGGGGGGTCTTGATTCTGTAGTGCCCACTTGGTAATTCCCCCCAAAGTCGTAGGCGATTCAAGAGAAATGCTATGAGTGGATTGGAGGGTTGCGGATATCCTCGCGATTGGGACTCTGAGACCAGGCTCGCGCGCTACTAGCTGGCGTGTAAGAGCTGGCAGAGACGGAGGATGATCCCATGATACGGACGAGTACTCGATCGCTTTTTGAATTACTTGGACTAGTGTTGATGGTTTCCTCATCGGGCGCCATGAGAGCCCAGGAATCGCAACCCGCGCCTTCCACGGCCTCGCAATCCGCTCTGCAGGCCTCGCCGACAGATGCATCTCAGCCTGCGAAGGAACAAGAGCAAACCGATCAACGGAAGGCAGACAAGAAAGATGTGTCGTCTCCAACGCCGTCGCAAGCGGCCGCAACCAAGCCTTTGGTTGAGAAGGGTAAGAAAGGAAAGCAGCCTTACACAGGTCCGATGACCCTGGTGGTGTTACCACCGACGCCGATGCTCGACGAAGAAAAAAACCAGCGCCTCGATCCGGATGGCAAGCCGATGTTCAACGCGCCAGTGAAACAGCAGCGCGACAAATACGGACATCCGCTCTTCGACACAAAGGGCCTGCCCGTGATGCAGACGAAAGACAATCTCGGGTACGACGAGAATGGGAAGAAGCTGCACGCTCCGAAAGAAAAGCCGCCGAAGTTGGTTTCGGTATCGATCAGCCGCGGGATACTGACGGTCGACGGGATGACGGTCAAGGCGGCGCTGAACTACGAGATCAAGGATCTGAAATACGTTTACTTTTTCGTGCCGGGGATTGGAACCATCGTTGTTTCGAAGGATCCGTTTCCAGCCGCCGTCGAACAGAAACATGCATTCGACGACAAAACACTGACGGTAACGCTGGGTGAACGCGTCGTGCAGCTGTCTTCGGAAAATCGCCTGCTGGGCAAGGTGCCGCAGTCTGCCTTTGTGCTGGTTAATAAGAGTTTCACGCTGCCGTCGAAGTTCCCGGTGATGGGTTACGGAACGCTCAGGGTGGCTCCCTATGCGTGGCCAGGCTCGAAAACCAACGAGGAGTTGAAGGGTGCCGTCGAAGCTCCTCCTCTACCGGTGGACCTGAGGCCGGCGCAGCTTTTGCAACCATGCCCTGCGGGTCAGATGCGACCGGCAGGATCGCCGACTCTGCCTGGACAGGCGCCTGCACCCCGTCCGTGTGTGCCCATTGTGGTCGGTGGGGCACCTGCGACGAATGCCGATCAGGCGGCTCTTCCCGCAGGAAATACGCAAGCAAAGAAGCAAGCGGGCATTGAGCAGCAACTCCAGCTCTGATCCGTACGACTTCTCAGCGTTGGATTATAGTGTTTCTTCTGACCCAGCTTGGCGTGGAGAGTTCGGACGAACCGCGGCAAGTCGAGCGGAGGAGCTATGAGCGTTGTTCCGGTGATTCGGTGTACGGACATGGCCCGTTCGCTTGCGTTCTACACAGGTGTGCTCGATTTTCGTTTGAAGTATCCGGGGCAGTCGCACGAAGACCTTGTGATCGACATCGTGAATGACATGGCGGAGCTGCAGCTCTCGGTGCTTGGTGGCGATGGGGTGTTTGGCTCGGCGACGAATATCGGTGTTATGGATGTCGACGCGCTGTTCAAGATGTGTGTTGCTCGCGGGCTGGATGCCTCGAAGAGGCCTGATTCACCAGTGCATCAGGGGCCTGTGGATCAGACCTGGGGCAAGCGCGAGTTTTATGTCACAGACCCGGATGGGAACACACTGCGGTTTGGGCAGGTAATTGAAGATTGAGCCGCTGGAGGCAGAGATCAGACTTTGGTTGTCTCTGACTCTTCGATCTTGTCGCCTTCGCCGGGGGCGAGGAAGAGGTTGGTTTCGAGGCCGTGCTGGCGGGTGTAGAGGTCATAGTAGCGGCCGCCGAGGGCGTAGAGGGTTTCGTGCGTGCCGCGCTCTACGATGTTGCCCTCTTCGACGACGAGGATCTGGTCGGCTCGGCGGATCGTGGATAGACGGTGCGCGATGACGAAGGTGGTCCGGCCCTGCATGAGGAAGCTGAGGCCGTTCTGGATCATGGCTTCGGATTCGGAGTCGAGTGAACTCGTGGCTTCGTCGAGGATCAGGATACGAGGATCGGCAAGGATGGCGCGGGCGATGGAGAGGCGCTGGCGCTGGCCGCCGGAGAGTTTGACGCCGCGCTCGCCGACGATGGTCTCGTACTTTTCGGGGAAGCGCTCGGCGAACTCGTCGACGCGGGCGATGCGGCAGGCGTTCATCAGCTGCTCTACGGTCGCGTTAGGGCGGGAGAAGAGGATGTTCTCGCGGATGGTGCCGTCGAAGAGGAACGTGTCCTGAAGGACGACGCCAAGCTGGTCGCGGTAGCTGGAGAGCCGGACGGTAGCGAGGTCGATATCGTCGACCAGGACCTGGCCGCTGGTTGCGGTGTGGAAGGCGCAGATGAGCGAGATGATGGTCGACTTGCCTGAACCCGAAGAGCCAACGAGAGCGGTGACGGTGCCGGGTTTGGACTCGAAGCTGATGCCATGAAGGACTTCCTTGCCCGCCTCGTAGGCGAAGGTAACGTTGTCGAAGGCGACGTCTCCGCGGATGGTGGGAAGTGCGATGGCGCGAGCCGGCTCGGAGTCTTCCTCCTGTTCGTTGAGGATCTCGGTGGTGCGGTCGAGGCCGGCCACGGCTTCGGTTAATTGCGTCCCGATGGAAACGAGTTGGACGATGGGAATAGTCATGAAGGCGAGGAACATGACGTAAGTCATGTAGCCGCCAGGGGTGAGTTGTCCCGAGACGACACGATGCGCGCCAAGATACATGACAAGGGTACCGACCACGCCGAGGACAGCGGTCGAGGCGAGCGACATGAGGGATTGCGCAGTAAGCGAGGAGATGACGTTGTTGAGAAGTCGTTGGGCACCGGCAGCGAAGACGTTGGCCTCACTCTCCTCAGCGTGATAGCCCTTGACGACGCGGACGCCGCCGAGGGATTCGGTGAGACGGCCGGTAACTTCGGCATTGATCTTGGCGCGCTCGCGGAAGATGGGACGAATGGTCTTGAAGGCACGCTGCAGAATGAGACCGAAACAGAGCAGAACGATGAAACTGACGATCGTCATTTGCACGCTGAGCTTGATGAGATAGCAGAAGGCGAAGAGTGCAGTGAGGATTCCGCCGAAGAAGTCGATGACTCCGGTGCCGATGAGATTACGGACGCCTTCGACGTCGGTCATGATGCGAGCGACGAGGGTGCCGGTTCGGTTGGCGTCGTAGAAGGCCACTGGGAGCCGGCCGATGTGGGCCTGGACCTTCATGCGCAGCTCTGCGATGAGGCGCTGACCTTCTTTGGAAAGAAGCTGGGTGAGCGTGTAGGAGGTGATGCCCTGAACGACGGTGGCGAGAAGAACCGCGCCGACGATCCAGGGGAGCAGGGTAAGGTTCTTGCCGTACATGACCTTGTCGATAAGGGGCTTGGTCGAGGCAGGAAGGATGAGGCCGCTGGCGCGATTGATGACCATCAGAAGGAAGCTTCCGGCTAGCAGCAGGCGGCGGGGCTTGATGAGTTTCCATACCTCGGGCAGGACCTTCTTGAGGTTGGGCTTGGGGCGCGAGGCGGAGAGTTGCGCTGCGGCGGCGGCTCCCGTGCCGCGCGAGGGGCGGTCGACTGCCTTCATGCCGCCTCCGAGTCTAGATGGGCCATAAGATGCCATTCGTGGTCGATTTTACGCTGACCGGGTGGTTTGCACTCTATGTTGATGATTCCCGGACGGCTCGCGATGCAATATCAGGCGACTCGGCTGCGGCGGGCGTTGATGAAGGAGCGGACGCAGAAGAGCACGTAGATAAGACTGAAGAGTCCGAGCGCGGCTTTCTCTTCTACGGCTGCCGGATAGGGAAAGGAGACACCGTGGGCGAGTCGGTAGACGTCAATCATCGCGGGAATCATGCCCAGAAAGACCAGCAGGGCTACGGTAACCGAGACATGCATCCAGAGCATGCGCCGTTTGGAGTTTTCAGTGTTGGCCATGACGCCGAATAGGACGAAGAGAATGCCGATCCAGACAGGGATCAGCGCTGTAGGATGCGCGCTGCCGGTCGCAACGTAGCCGAAGATGCCTAGCACGATGAGCAGTACGCCGAAACCGATGGTCAGTTTTGCCATGATGGATTCAGGATACTTGAATTTCTCTTCTGCACTAAAGACGCATCTCAGCAGTTGCTCTAACCGCAGTTAAAGAAAGAGGGACGAACCGAAGTCCGTCCCCTGGGGAGAGAGATGACAGGAACCAAACGTTAGAAGACGAACTTTCCGGAGAATTGCAATATCCGCTGGCTGTTCGCTACGCCGGTGATCACGCCGAAACCACTCGTAAGGGTAGCGTTTGCAGGAGTCGTCGTTGCGGCTCCGGGACTTGCGAGCACCGGATGGTTGGTCAGGTTGAAGGCATCGGTGCGGAAGGTGAACTTCAGCGACTCCCAGATCGGAAAGTCTCTGAATATGGACGCGTCCATCTGGTAGTAAGTCGGACCCATCAGAGCGTTGCGTCCGAAGTTGCCCAGCGTGCCCTGGGCAGGAGTGGTGAGCGCCGCGGTATTGAACCACTCAAAGCGAGTACGTCCGCCGGGTGGGGTCAGATTGCCGCCGTTATACTCAGCCCTTTCGTAGGTGTTGTTGTTGCCGGTATTGCCTATATCGCCTGCGGAGGTCACGTTGAAGTTCTGGCCGGACCGCATGACGAAGATCGTCCCGAACTCCCAGTTGCCGAGGAGGTAATCCCCTACGCGATTTCCGGTGCTGAAGCTCTGGCCCCTCCCGACTGGAACTGCATAAGTAAGAGCGACGGTCAGCAGGTGCGGAATGTTGTAGCCGGCAGGTCCGCGGCTGCCGCGGATATTGTATGGATCTTCTGAAACGCCGCCCTCCACACCGAAGAAGCCGTCATCGGCTTCGTCGATGACTTTGCTCCACGTATAGGACGCGTGGTAGGTGAGACCGTTCGAGGTTGTGCGCGCGAGGGAGGCCTGGAGCGCGTTGTAAGTTGAATTGCCACCCGGACGGTCCCACTTATTGGGCTGCATGTAGGGGAAAGGCTGTCCTGTGGCGTTGAGACCCGTCCATGCGCCAGTCGTCTGGTTGATGTCCTGGGCCATACGAGTTGCGAACGAGGTGGTGGAGAGCGCTCCGGTGTTGTAGGAACCACCGATATCCAGCCGGTGGGCCGCTGCGCCGACGTAGTTCAGGGTAAAGACGGTATTGCGATCGAACTGCTGTTCAATGCCGAGATTCCACTGCTCGGAGTACGGATTTTTGATCAGCGGATCGACGAAGTAGTTCACGTTGCTGGTAAATGGCGACGCTGCAGGCTGAAGTCCTGCGGCGGAGGTGCCGACGGCGAAGGGGTTCTGGCCCGGGACGTACAACGCTGTCCCCGGCGTATTGAGACCGGTTACACCAAGGGTGCCCACATCCGGCCACGACCCCTGAAAGTTCTGCGGCAACTGGATCGAAGCCGCCCAGTTGTCGAAGAAGATGCCGAAGCTGCCGCGAATCGCAAGCGTAGGGTTGACGCTGTACGCAAGACCGAAGCGCGGACCAAGGTTCAACTTGGACCCATGCAGGATCTTCTGGTTCAGCGCGACCGTGACGTGTGAAGGCAGTGAGGCGGATGGCAGACAAGGCGCCCGGCCACGCACTGCGCAGGTTGGCGGGGCAACCTGCAATTCGTAGACACCAGTGTTGAAGTCGAAGTCTCCGGTTTCGATGCTGCCCTGCTGGCCGATGGAGCCATCGGTGCCGTACTGCGGGATCGTGGTGCGGTCATAGCGGAGGCCAAAGTTCGCCGTCAGCCTGGGCGCGACCTTCCAGAAATCCTGAATGTAGATATTGGCGATTCCCCCGGGCCGCTCTGTCAACAAAACGTTGCGCTTAGTCGCGGAGGTCGGCTCACTCAGCAGGAAACTGGCAAGGCCAACACCTGTCTGGTTCTTGTATGCGGTGGTCAAGCCATTGGCGGCGGTGTTGACTGGATTGCCGGAGAAGTTTGCCGTCTGTGATCCATTGAAGGTGACAAGGTTGGTGCGGATGGTCTCACCATAGTTGATCTGCTCCCAGCCGCCGCCCACCTGGATGACGTGCCGACCGATGGTCTTGGTGAGGGACCCGAGATACTCATGGATGTTCGCCTCGTTCGGGGTAGGACTCGAGTTTTCGCCCGCGCCGAATCCGTTCACGCCGCCGCTGACGGAGAGATTTGGCATCAGCGTAATGCCACCGATAAAGTTCTGCGCGAGAGAGGGGTTCGGCCCGTACGCGGTGACGGGTGCCGAGCTATCGAACTGCGAGAAGGTGTTGTTGGAGACATGGGTTCGGCCGTACTGTACCTGCGTGCTAAGGCTGGGGCTGAAGACATGTACCCAGCTTGCGCCATACTGCTGCGCCGGGAGTTGGGTGATCGAATACAGATGCGGGAAACCGCTCCCCGTCGTCTTCTCCTGCCAGTTGTTGTAACGGCCGAAGATGAAGTCCCTGCTGCCGATATGCTGATCGAGGCGGACCATCCAGTTGTAGGTGTTGTAGACGGTTGGAGTCGTCACCTCCACGTTGTAGGTCGTGATCGGATAGCCCGGAATTGTCGTCGGTGCTGGAAAGACTGCGTTGATATATGCGACGGCGCGTGGATCGAGCTCTGAGGCAGGAATCTGATTTCCGATATATGCCGGACGGACTGATTTTGCGTTGTTGGTGCCGGTCGGATCAAACAGTTGGCAGGCGGCTGTTGAGACTGTTGTGGCCGTGCTGGGACAACCAGGGAGACCTGTCTGGGCGCTGCTGAAGTCAGCATAGGGCAGGTTGATTCCGCTGCCCCACGACGACTCCGCCATCTGAGCCGCGTTTGGGATCAGTAATGTAGTCGCAGCATTCTGAGTCTTACGGAAGCCCTCATACGCAATTTCGAAGAAGGTCTTGTCGTGCCCGTTGTATAGGTGGGGAATAACGACTGGACCACCGGCCTGAATTCCGAACTGATTGACGCGGTAGATGCTCGCAGTCGACGGAGGAACCCACGGAATCGCATCGAGGGCGTTATTCCGGATAAATTCCCACGCGCTGCCGTGCAGAGAGTTGGTTCCGGACTTCGTGGCCAGGTTCACGACCCCGCCCTGGACGCCGCCATATTGCGCAGTGTCGTGGGCGCTGATCTTGAACTCCATAATCGTATCGATGATCGGCGGAATCGCGTAGGAGTTGTACCAGTTGTTGGTGTCGTTCAAGCCATCGAGCGTGTAAAACGTGGAGCGGCTTGTCTGCCCGTTGAGGGAAGGGGCTATATATGCATCGCCGTTGCTGTTCGCCGTGTTACTGGGATTGTTGTTCTGTCCCACGCTGATAGGCGTGGCGCCCGGTGTCAGCATCAGCAATTGAGAAAAATTGCGCCCATTCAACGGCAGGTCGTTTACTTCCTTGGTTCCGATCACGGTACCGAGTTCCGTGGTCGTGGATTCGACCTGAGCGCCAACCGCGTCAACCGTGACGCTGACATTCACGTCGCCCACCTTCAGCGTAGCCTCGAGATTCACAGTCTGGTCGACGGAGACGTCAAAGGGTGCAATCTTCTCGGTCTGGAAGGCCGGTGCAGAGATGGTGAGCGTATATCTCGCAGGAGGCACGTTGACGAAGTTGTAGTCCCCCGCCCTGTTAGAGACGGTGGTGCGGGATACGTTGGTAGCGACGTCGGTCAAGATGACCTTCGCGCCAGCCAGCTTGGCCCCGGATGGGTCCGTGACATCGCCCGTTACGGCCGAAGACGAGCTTTGTGCAAACACTGTGTTCGACAAATTGCCAAATGCGAAGCCTGTCAGAGCGAATAACAGCATCGTTCGAAGCTTCAATCCAAACCTACCGCGGGATGTGCACTGCATTTTTTTGGCTCTCCAGAAAATAGAACAGGTGAGTTGCTTGACTCGCGAATCCTATTGATTTGCTGATTTCACTGTCAAGAACTTTTTTCACTAATCGTATCTGAGTTTCACTGATTGAAAATGTATCCGTATACAAACATTTCCTTCTGCCATGAAACGGGCTACGGCCATGCGAAAGAATTCGTCGGACTTCGTCACTTTGAAGAACTTCGGAGGCCAGCTTGCGCTGTGATTCGGAAGCGCAGCGAAACGCACAGAACCCGGCACAAGGCCGGGCTCTGCTCACCGTTTCCCCCATTTTGTGAGGATTAGTAGATGACCTTCAGACCGAACTGGAGGATGCGCGGCTCGAAGGTGCTGGTGATCTGGCCTCCACCGTTGGGAATGCCTCCGACGATCGCACTGGTGGGCGCGATCGCTCCGGTACCGAGCGTATTCCCTGAGGCGACGGTGCCCTGGGTTCCGCTGATGGTGCCGGGCAGGTAAAGGTTGGTGTGGTTGAAGAGGTTGTAGAACTCAGTGCGGAACTGGATCTTCAGGCTCTCGATGGGGGTCGTAAAGTTCTTGTTGAGGGCGAGATCGGTCTGATAGAAGGCCGGAGTGCGGCCAGGGTTGCGGCTGGCGTTGCCGAAGGGACTCAGCACATTGCCGGCTGCGTCTTTGATCGGCGGTAGGACGAAGGCGTTGAAGTTGATGTAGTTGACGTAGCCGGTGTTGGCGGCGCGGTTGGAGCGGCCTTGCGTGACCTTCTGGCCGGGGACAATGTTGGGGCGATACTCGTTGGCCCCACGATAAGTTGCGGAGATCTGCGGCGAGACGGCCTGAGATCCGTTGGGTCCGTAGGTGATGTTGAAGGGCGTGCCTGCCTGCATGGTGTTGATGACGCTAACCTGCCAGCCACCGACCAGAGCATTGGTGAAGCCATTGCTGTTTGAGAGGAACGAACGGCCGTGACCGAAGGGCAGCTCATAGACGAGGCTCGTGATGTTGGCGATGGGCAGGTTGTAGTCCGACTGGCTGTAGTCGGCGCGGATGTTGTTGCCGTCCTGCGGTGACGGCGTGTTGCCTTCCAGTGAAGCGCTGGCGTTATCAAGCGAGTGCTCCCACGCGAAGGAGTTGAGGAGGGTAAGGCCGCCGGTAAACTGCTGCTCGTACTTCACCTGGAGCGAGTTGAAGTTCGAATAGAACTCGTTCAGCGCCGCGGTGATGTCGGATGGCCAGTTGCCGTAGGGGCGGGCGAAGCCGAGGGAGGGATTCTTCTGGTTGGCGTTGAGGAAGCCCTGCAACTTGACCCCGTGGTTGCCCACGTAGGCGATGTCGAGGACGGAGTTCTTGATCAGAGTCCGCTGGATGCTGAGGAAGTAGCTCTCAACATAGCTGTCTTTGGTGTCCTTGGGGATGTAGGTGATGTTGTCGGTGGCTTTGTTGAAGCTTGTTACGAGGCCGCTCGGATAGCCCTGGTCAGATGTGGCGAAGCAGGACGGAGTAGTGCCACCGATAGGAATGATTTGTGCGGGGAGCGGCGTTGAGCAGTGGTTGGTGGTGGTTGGGGTGTTCTGCGTCACGGAGGCGAACTGTGCCTGCGGGGCATTAATCCCGAGGATGTCGCCAGAACCGGCGCGGGTGTAGTGGACATAGCTCATGCCGAATCCGCCACGCAACACTGACTTGTTATCGATTGAATAAGCGAAGCCAACACGCGGACCGAAGTCGCCGTAGTCAGGATTGACGAGAGTCTTGCCGTAGGTCCCACCAAAAGAGACCGGGGTGATGCCGTTGCCGGCGACGGCTCCGGGCGTGGTGGTAAGGACGGTCTGTGTGACTGGATCGAAGTTCGAGACACGGTTGTAGAGATCGGCGTAGGGCGAACCGTACTCCCAACGCAAACCGAGGTTGAGGGTCAGCTTCGACAGGGCCTTCCAATCGTCTTGTGCATAGATGTTGTGTATGTTCTGGGTGAGGTGAGCCTCGTAATAGTTGGCGAGGGAATAGGCGTTTGTCGCGCCGAAGAGGAAGTCGGCCCAGTAAGTATCGGATACGGTGGATCCGCCGCCGTTCGAGTAGCCGCCGCCGTAGTTGAACGAGCCGTAGAGCGGGTTGTTGTCGTTGACGGCCATCCAGATGTGCTCGTATTCATAGCCGAACTTCAGGGAGTGCCTGTTCTTTACCCAGGTGAAGTTGACCTTCGGATCAATCAGGGCAGGATCCTGCCACTGGGGATTGGTGCTCTGACGACCGAAGCCGGAGAAGCCGGTGATGCCGATGGAGGGCAGGCCGCCGGCAACGACGGCATTGGTGGTAGGCAGGCCCGGGATGTTGTTGAAGGAGGTGTTGCCGATGGAGAGGTTATATTTTCCCGCCTTAGTGCGGTCGAGGCCAAGACGGACGTCAAGGACCTTGTTCGCACCGAAGAGGCGGCTGTAGCCGAGCGCAATCTGCTGGTCGAGGATGCGGATGTTGCCATTGGTCTGGCCATCCAGCGGGATGGGAATGCTGGGATAGTTGACGCCGTTTTCTTTGCGGTCGCTGATGCGCAGGAACGCGGAGTTGACGGGATTGATCTGCCAGTCAAGGCGGAGGTCTCCCTTGTCGGCATTATCGGAGAAGGGGACCTGAACGGCATAGTCGTTGGAGGCGAGACCTGTGGTCGATAGTCCGGCCTGTGGTAGTGCGCAGGCTGTGTTTGTGCTGCCGGGCAGAAGCTTCGGGCAGAGCAGCGTCTCGAACTGGGTCACAATCTGCTGCGACAGCGGATTGAATTGCGAGTATGGAATCGAGGTGAGGCCTGTCGCCGGATTGACCGCGTAAGTGGCTCCGGTGACGGCGTTCTTGACCGGTGCGACAAGATTGCCGGTGAGTTCGTTTTGCGTGGGCAGCGTGAGTACGGTGAGGGGTTTGAGGACCTGACGGAAACCCTCATAGTCGAGGAAGAAGAAAAGCTTGTCCTTGACGATAGGACCACCGACGTTCATGCCGAACTGGTTGCGGTTAAAGGTTGGTTTCTGGAAGGGAGTGGTGATGCCGGAGCTGCCGACGATGGTTGGCTTGAAGAAGCCTGCTGCATTGAGGTCGGTGTTGCGGATGAACTCATACACCGTTGCGTGGAATTTGTTGGTTCCGCTCTGCGAAGCGACGTTGATCGTGGCGCCGGACGAGCGGCCGTACTCCGCGTTCTCGTTATTGGTGACGACCTGGAACTGGGCGACAGAGTCAGGCGGGACGGCGATGATCTGATTGTCGAATCCTTGGTTGCTCTCACCGTAAGCGTTGTTGTCGAGACCATCGAGCAGGAAGTTGTTGAACATGCTGCGCTGGCCGTTGACGTTATAGGCGCCGGCACGGACAAGCGAGTTGATAGAACTTGTGGTCGCGGCGGTGGGAGCCTGACGCGAGCCGGGGATGAGGCCCAGCAGGTCAGAATAGTTGCGGGTGACGAGCGGAAGCGCCTCGCTCTGATAGTTGGTGATCACCTGGCCGCGTTCGCTGGTCTCGGTTTCAAGCTGCAATGCGACGTCGGAGACCTCAACCGTGGTCTGGGTTGCACCGACCTTGAGGGACAGGTCGATGCGTTGGCGTCCGCCGACCGAGACGGTGATGTTATTAGCGGCGGCATCGGTAAAGCCGGACGCAGAGGCCGAGATAGTGTAGACGCCAACATGGAGAGACGGGACTTCGTAATCTCCGTCGCCGTTCGTTGTGGTCTTGGAGGCAACGGCTGTGGCGTTATTGGTGATGGTGACTATCGCACCGGAGACCGCCGCGCCGGTTGAGTCGCGGATAGTGCCGACGATGCTGCCGTTTTCATACTGGGCATGCAGAAAGCCGGTTAGGAAAAGACAAAGGATGGCCGCCAGAAGTTGGGGTGCAAAAGATCTAATATCTCGCATACTCGTGAAGGTAATGCGAGGATGATTACGCGACAGTAAACAGAAAGTGAAGGCAAGGTTACATTCGCTCGCCGATTTCCACGGACTCGAATCAACACCCGGCCGTAGCGACCGGGTGTTTTCGACAGTGCTTATCGATCAGTGCGAGTGGTTGGCCGCCATGAGGTGATCCATGGCCGCCTCGTAGCCTTGACGAAAGCCCTCGCGATAGTCGGCCTTCGCACTATCAGGTACGTGAGGCTTACGGTACTCGTCGCGATTGTTGACATCGGGACGGCGGTGGTTGTCGTAGTCTTTGCGGGCACCCTCAATACCGTCGTGGAAACCCTGCCGCTGAATGTCACGGAATTCTTTGGGAGGCGTGTCCCACGCGGATTCCTGCGCAAGCATGGGAGCTGGGGCCGGGGAAAGAGCGACAGCAAGGCCTGGGGTTGCTAATGCAATTGCTAAAAGGGGAGCTGCAAATTTATTTCGCGTCATTTGTGATATCCTCCGCGCGCTTCTATTCGCGCACAGAGAACTGTGATGGCTGAAATGGTGCGTCTGTTGTCTGATCTTTTTCTGCTCTGCTAGGCAACGTTTTTTCGGATCGTGGCAACCACATCGTCAGGCTGCCACTCGTTCGTGGGATACCACTGGATGACCTTGCCGTCCTTGCCGATCAGCACGGTACAGAGCGAATGCGTGAGGGATTTGCTGTCTCCGGGGGTTACGCCTACATCAAAATATTGTGTAACTGCGCCGAGATCTTTTTCCGCGGGTGCGGCGAAGTCCCAATGGAGAAATTTCTCGTTGGTGTAGTTGCCGGTGTAGGCTCCGCCGTAGCTGCGCAGAACTTTGGGCGTGTCGTAGGCGGGATCAAAGCTGATGCTGAGAAGATGGGTCTGTTTGTAGAGCGCAGGGTCGGCGGCGAGAGCCTTATCGACATCGGCAAAGTTGCGGCTCATGCGCGGGCAAAAGTCGGCGAGTTGGCAGCGGGTATAGATGAAGGTGAGGAGAACGACCTTGCCGCGAAACTGATTGAGCTGGATGGTGCGGCCGCTCTGATTGAGGAGCTTGAAGTTGGGAACCTGATCGCCGGGCGTGGGGACGTGGTAAGAGACTGGAGGCTTGTAATCGGGGCGCGCCTGCGCGATGACGACGATGTCATCGAGGCGAATGTTGGTATAGCCCTCGTCACTCTTGTCGGCTAGCACCTTCGCAGTGATGCGGTCGCCGGGATGAAGTTCGCTGGCGACACTGGGGTCTTTGAGCCGATAGTCCATGGTCATAGCTTCCATGAAGCCGGGGACGTCTTCACCGTCGAGCGTAATCTGAGCACCTTTCACCGCGAGGACCTTGCCGCGAATGGTGAAGCTTTTTGGCGTGGCCGATGCGGTTGGAGTTTCGGCACTCCTATGGCAGCCGGCGAGGAAGATAAAGAGGACTGAGAGAGATAACAGCTTGCGCAACACGGAAAATGCTCCTGCATCCATGATAATGGCTGGTGCGCGGATTTGCGGCGGGGGTTCGATTGACAGAACGAAGCAGGACGGTGGCGCCTTCTCTGGGACTGATGCACTTCGGATTGATGTTGGCAGGGCTTGGAACCGCGATGCTGGGGCCAATCCTGCCTTTACTGGCGCGGCAGTGGGGGATGCTGGACTCGCAGAGCGGACTGTTAATGATGGCAAAGTTCTGCGGGGCGTTTCTGGGCGGTGTGACGGTGTCGCGGAAGCTGCGGCGGAGTTTACTGGTTGGGTTAGCCGCGGGGGCTGTGGGGTTTGGCGGGTTTGCGGTTGCGCCTTCGATGGCGGTGGGGTGTGCGTGTCTATTTGTGGGCGGCTATGGATTGGGCCAGATCATCACCTCCGTGAATATTCTGGCGGGACGGAGATTTACTGCAC